>QWCV01000069.1_pt1 | contig 129870 bp, 105 predicted proteins | sample 1972621 | NCBI WGS metagenome assembly QWCV01 (sample SAMN09866699, study PRJNA288562) | Human gut metagenome isolate pre2_stool, whole genome shotgun sequencing... | isolation source: gut | host: Homo sapiens | place: USA: California | reverse complement strand
CATTCTCATCATATCACAGGAGGCTTTATTTTGTTATCCTCACCGCTTCCGCCTACTCCATTCTCCCCAGCATAGCTGGGGGATTAGGCTTTTCATTCAATTTAATTTAGAAAGTTTATTTCTAATATATTTCAATGCATATATAACTGCAATTGGAATAGCAATCCCCGCAATATAATATATCCACCATAAATTTTCATAAGAGACTGTAAATTTTCCAAGCACATCATTTCCATCTTTAAAAATTCTCACAGCAACTAAGTCAACACATTTAAAAGCAAGAAAATGCAGTGCCATAATATGATAACTATTTTTTCCTATAGTTGCAAACATTTTACAGAGTGGTCTAACTTTTTTTATGCCTTCTGCCAAACATAAACAAAACAGAATTCCAATTAATGTCACCGGATAAAACAACGCCGGATGCATAATTTGATTTACTGATAATTCAATCATTCCAATTTTCAATGATAAAATTCCCCATATCATAGTTCCTAATATGGGAGCATACCACCACTTCAAATATTTTTCGAACTTCATACGGTACTTCTTATAAAAACACCCTAAATAAATTATACTGATTCCTAATATAGATGTTTGTATATGATAATTCAAATATACTTCTTTATAATTAAGTACTATTCCAACTATACTACATACAAACATGGCCAATATATGACCCCATATTGTTTTTTTTATTTGTTCCATTTTATAAAATATAATTATAAAAAAAGAAACTGCCATAAAAAACATTGGTACAAACCAAAATGCGCCCAATAATCTCTCTGAAGTTCCAAATGATAACGAATTTAAAATATTTTGTATTATTTCTCGTTTTCCATATTTAGGAATATCATTACTTAATATATGTACTTTTCTAAACAAATTATGACATGCCACAAAAAAGATACTATATATCGTATATAAAGGTAAAAGTCCTCCTAAGCGCTTTCCAATTTGCATATATGGAGGAGTATTATTCTGCGGTTTAAAACACATTCCCGCAACAAACAAAAATACCATGATATGATATGTATACACATAAGCCACTATCGGAAATCCCCCTGGTAGATAGCCTCTAACATGTCCTATTACAATCGAAGTAATTCCTATTCCCTTTAACAGATCAATCGTTGTGTCTCTTTTCACAATTTTTCTTCCTTTTTCATATGCAATATTCCATAAATTTTCTCTATTTTAAATTGCCCTAAAAACAATTGTCATAAATCACTTTAATTGATTGGATTTTTCTCCTTTTTGGTATACACGTTCAATCAATAATGCTACTGGTCTTGGCCAAAACTTTCGAAAAACTATTAAATCTTCATCTCTCCGTGCGCTATCCTTCAATAAATCGGACGTTGTAGATTCTTCATGAATTCTATGTTCCATAAGAGGTATTGGAACATAAACAAAAGCTCCCGTCTTTTTAGAGAGTCTTTCCCAGGCCTGCCAATCAATATTGCTTTTCATATTATCTTCAAATAAATTTGATGGCATCATACTTTTTACCATTGTAACAGCTGGACAGCAGATTGCTGATCCAAATGATAAAATTCTTCTTCTTATAAACTTACTATTCCAAAATGCCGGAATTTTCAATGGTGATAGCATCACTCTTTTAATTGTAAGTAATTTATTCTTTAAAACTCTTTTTCCATTCCTTAATTCTGCATAATCTGAAAATAGGATAATAGGATTTTTGCTTTTATTATATGCTTTCCATATATTCTCTGAATAATCTTTTTCATACACATCATCCTGATGTGCTAAAGTAACCAATTCCGTTTTTGCACAGCCCATAGCAAAGTTCCAATCACTTGCTAAACTTGATGGATTTGGATTAACAAACAATTGTAATTTATATTTTTCCGCAACTTCTTTTATGTAAGAATTTGGAGTACCTGTAGATATAATCACATTACTTTTTATATTTTGATTCAACACTGATTGTATACACTCTTCCAAATACTGGCTTTCTTTATATGCACATACTACAAAAGTATGTTCCCTTGAAATATCTACTTTCATTTATTTGCTTTCCTCTGTTCTTCATTACTTTCCAATGAATCAATCTGCTTTTGCTGTGCTTGTGATCTTACTGCAATTTCAGCTGCCAATACAGAAATTTTTTCTTCCAACTGAGAAACGGCTGTTGATAAAGTAAAAACCTTAATTAGTAAAGCAAAAATGATAACCAAAAACACAAGATTTGAAGGCGACATGACCCCAAACAGATCTGACAATGCAAATGAAATCTGTGGAAAAATCGCAAGTATAAGTAAACAAAAACTAAAAACTATCCAATAAATAGCACTTTCCATTTTTACTTTAAGTTTTTTTATCTTATGTAAAATCCAACACATAAGACATATCGATGCAATTATGAGTAAAATTCTTAAAATAGCAGACATTATACATCCTCCCTTTCACGTACTCGTACCCACTGAAAGACAAAAATAGAGAAAAACATCTTTATCATATACCAAATTGAATTTTTGAAATTCAAGTAGCTTACACCTGCAATTCTATCATGCATCTCTACCTGAACTTCTTCAATTTTGACACCACAGTTTAGAAGATAAGCCAATGTATCTGGTTCTGGACTGTAATGCATATTATAGCCAAAACGTTTAATCATTTTCTTATTGAACAGACGCATTCCTGATGTTACATCTTCAATTTTTTTCCCACCTGTGGTCACTCGAATCGCAAAAGAAATTAAATTACTTCCAATCATTCGCATTGAAGACGGTTTTTTTACGGTTTTAAACCGTGAACCAATAACTATATCTGCATTATCCTTTTTCATTGTTTCAAACATATCTGCAATGTATTTCGGATCATGCTGTCCATCTCCATCTAGCTGTACTGCATAATCATACCCATGATAATTTGCATAGCGAATCCCACTTCGGATAGCACCTGATAATCCTACATTTATCGGAAGATCTAATAAATTATAATTGTTTTTAGCACATATTTTTCTTGTAGCATCTGTAGAACCATCATTCACAATCACATAATCGTACTGGGGATAATTCTCAATCAAATTATTTACAACTCTTTCTATATTTTCTGCCTCATTATAGGCTGGAATAATTATAAGTAGTTTCATTTTTTCACCTATTCGCTTTTTTCAACTGTTTTTTACGCCACTTCATCATATATGGTATCATCGTATTTATAATATGATATCTTAATTTAGGAAATGGGGTCATTACTATATTAAATACATTCCATAGCTTAAAATATGTTTCCCATCCCTCTTCTGGTTTGTCATTACTCCATGGTGTCATGGACAAATATTTTTCATATTGAATTTTAAATTTATGTTTATTGCCTTTTCTCCATGGACGTTCCTCCCCCAAATAGTGTATAATTGCTGGATTTTTGATAGCATATTCCACTTCTGTTTTTGTATAATAATAAGCATCGCCCATTAATTGTTTCAATGTCTTATATGGATAAAACCAATAAATATTATAAAAATTATATCTTGGATTAAGATAGAAAATCTCTTTCTTTAATGTACCATTTATTGCATCCTGATCATTTGCAAATAAACTCCCCCTATTGTCTTTGTAATAATTTAGAATTTTCTGACCTATTTTGTTTTTTTTCCACAATTCAAGATTAATCAACAATACTCCAGCGTTAATATACGGCAAATATAACATACCAAGATTTTCTTTTTGTTTTTTATTTACCGTTGCTTCTATACAAGCCCCTAACACTTTTTCTTCTAAATCTGTATTCCATACTTCATCTAGAGGTGCTAAATTAATCGTATCACCATCCAAATATAACACTTTCTCCACTTCTTCTGGCAACAACTTGTCTAATACCAATCTAGCCAAAACAATTGGATTCCATCCACCTGTATCAAATTCAAAATCAATATATGTATCTATACTTTGCAGTGGAATGATTTCAATTATTCTATTATACTTATCAGCCAATTCTAAGAATTTATTTTTGCTTTCTTTTGAAATCCCCTGTCCAACTATAAATACACGAATTTCATCTATTTCTTTATTGTTTTCAAAGACGGAGCAAATACTCGCTGCAACCTTAGCTACAAATGCCTCATTTGTTGTATATACTATATTCAATTTCCCACTCCTTTTGAAGACCATCCTATACAACTGTGTAGTTAATACCTATTTAACAAAAAGCCAACTCTCAAAGCAAGTTCCCCTCCTATCGAAGGGCGTAGTCTTTTGGGATAACATAACCGTTTTACCCAACGAACAGGATTCTTTGTCTTTCCAGCAAAAACAGTAAGCAATCTTCTATCCCTTTCATTCATCTGGGTTCCATATTCTTGAAGGAATCTATCTAATGGATAATGTAGTTCTTGTTTCATTTTATCTCCCAAAATCTCATTTCTAATCCAATAAGATATACTTGCCCCAATTCCAGCATTGCCTGCTGTGACAGCATTACCGTGTCGCCTATACAAAGCCCTGCTTTTTTCATCAAATATAATTATGCCCAATGCTGCTGCTATTTTCTGTACCCATCCATCATGTGCCAATCCAGTTTTGTCAGAAGTTTCAAGTGCTTTGTGGCGCAAACTTTCATTAATCACAATAGCAAATCCAAATGCCGGAGTATACAACATAACATTTCGAAATGTTAAAGGCATTTTGGGCTTTAGTGCTTCATGAAGCATATTTAATTTTTCATCACAATAACTATAATTTGCATAATATAATATAGGCTTAATATTGTCCTCTTTTTCCAGCATGTCAATTGCCGCTTCTAACTTCTGAGGAAGCCACACATCATCCTGATCACAAAATGCATAGTATTTAGCGCCTTTACTTTGTTCTAATAAAAGCCAAAAGCTACGTTGCCATCCTACATTTTTTCCTTTTACAAACCTGATTCTACTTGCAATGAAATCATTTTGTTTCCTATAATTTTGAATGATTTCTACAGTATGATCACTGGACCCATCATCCCTTATAAATAAAACAAAATTTTTATAAGTTTGTTCAAAAATACTATCTAACTGCGCTTTTAAATACTTTTCACCATTATAGGTTGATAATAAGATATGAATTTTAGGTTTGTCCACTTTACACTCCTTATAAACTCATTTTTTTGTTACACTATTCAATAATTTTTTTATTCTATCTCTTTTAATAAAGCAATATACAACAAATGCAACGAAATAGATTCCCATTGAATACCAGTTATCTAAAAACCAACTTGCAACAATAAATATTGCAACCAACCCCGATTCAATGATAATATCTTTCACGACAGCAATTTCCATGCACCTTGATAAATAAATTTCTGCAATATCACATTTAACTGCCAATAAAACCACAATACTGACTACTGCCAATTCCAATGAATGTACTAAATAAACCGTAATTCCAGTCATTCCAACACTAATAGCTACCGAAAGAACATTTATTATCAATATCGCTTTTTCTTTTCTTAATGCCTTCAAATATGTATTCACAAGCAAAGAAATTTTACTATCGAATATACATACAGGAAACATCAATGCCATATAACGGATGCTCTCTGCATAGCCAGGTAAAATTCCAGTCAAAATTATCTTTAATGGATAATAAAAAACAAACGCGCCAAGCAAAACAAACATCAAAAAATCGCGTATTTTTTCATAAGTGTCACTTAATTTATCATTTTCCATTCTTTTAAGCATCGGAAAAACAACTACACTAACTGCATTCACGAAAACCATAAGCATACTAGAAATACTCATCGCAAGTGAAATTTTACCAAAAACTTCAATGCTCCAATAATTTTCAATGGCTAATCTAACAATTCCCGTAATTAACATGCTTGCAACATTTGCAAGCACTAATTTACTGCCAATAGAAAGATTAATCCACATTTCAGATACAGCACTTTTAAAATTTGCTAATTTACAAAAAATAATATTTTTACAATATTTTAATGCCAACAGCATTGCTACTATTTTTCCAGCAATATCACCACACGCAATTATCTCAAATCTTTTGACGCCCAAAAACCAGCAGCCAATAACCATGATTGCGAAAAAAGCCTTCTCAAGCATCACCACAGTTGCATATGGTTTTATTCTATTAGTAGCCTGTAAAACATATGTTGTAAAATTGTTTGCAATATATATTACCATACAGATACATGTCAAAAAAATAACATGTACTTTATTTACATCCGGAACAAAAAATCGTGCAATGTTTATAATCACAACACTTATAATTATTTCAAAAATTGTAAGTATCAAAAATTGTGTTGCATATATATGTCCATCTAAATCATCAAAATATTTTCCGCCAATTCTTAAATAAATACCATCAACTAACCCCAAGTGAAAAAAGCCAACATATGATGTATAAAATAGATACAATTGCCAATACCCATATTCCGTTTCACCCAATAAATTTGGTAAAACCAATAACAAAATAGCACTTACAAACATAGAAAGCAAGTTGGCAACAATAGAATACATCAAATTATTTACAACTGTATTTTTATCTTTCAATCTATCACCTTTCAAAAAAATCTTCCTATCAATTTGCATTGATATATCATTATAGCGCCTAAGCAACAGGATATAACAAACGTTGCCCTACTGAGCTTACAATAATCACATTTTAATGATATTCGTTTTCCGTTAAATATTAATGCACCTAAATATAACAACGGTAAATAATATCTGGCTTGTACACCTGAAATATGCGTTTCACCCACAGGTGTAAAGCTTAAATACAGTGCCAGCCAAATGAATCCAATCGTTCCTATTACAGCTATTGCTATAATTATTTTATCCATTATTGATAATTTTCTTTCATATCTTATATTTTGTTGATCCGGTGTTAATAATAGCATACCTGCTAATACAATTATAACGCAACTCCATTTGTCAGTGAGTATTCCCAAATTTGCAAAATTAAGGAACATCAAATTGCCAAAGAAATAATTATCAGCTTCTGGATAACCTAAATTTCTAAAATTATCCAATTCAAAAATACTTTTTACCATTAATTTTATACTTGCCATTGGATGTTTAACCATAGATACTAACTGCCCTACGACACTAGTGGCACCACCCCGCGAATCCCCTCCAAAAGATAAATCACCTGCCATAGTACTTGTTAATGTCGGCAAAACAAATGTTAGCATAACAAGACATGTTATACACAAAATCATTGTCCATACTATTATTTTGTCTTTCTTTTTTTGGGTAGATGCAATCGGTAGAATCAACATTATCAGTATCATTGGTATATATACCGCTTTAGAAAAACATCCAATAGCAAACAATAATACCATCCCTATTATTTTCCTAATATTTATACTTTCATTATATAATTCATTTGCCCACAGCACACATGCCAATGTTATAAAACTAAATACAATAGTATCATACGTATACGATGCAGCCAAAAATAATGGCGTTGGCATTAATGCAACAAATATTAAGAAAAGTTTTTTTCTCTTTGCTAATTTAATTGCCCAAAACATTACTAAAATATATATTAACAAATTTCCAATTTTACCCAATGCATAAAGTACACTAAAAGAAGTCTTCAAAATTGACGCAATATTGATAAAAATTGCCTGTGGAATATATGCTAATGAAGAATACGCTGGAATCAGACTCTCTTTCTGTTCTGTATATACCACAGTATCATTTTTTTCATTCAAATAAGCTCGCAATTCTGCAAATTCTGCTTTTGTATTGCACGTTACAGTTTCACCGTTTTTTGTCAGTTCTGCTGCCTCTGTCCATTCTACATTTCTCCCAAATGCTAATGAATATGCATTTCCAAAATGGATCTGTTCATCCCACGAATTTTTTACTGGCTGCGCATAAAAGATCAACAACAAACCAAAAATCAATGCATACACAACAAACAGCCATTCCAATTTTTTATAAATCTTCTTTTCAAATAACAGGCAATATAATAATGAAAATGCCACTAAGAAAAATAATACTCTATAATTATTAACTTCAAATCTGTTTGAGCAGGACACTGCTGTCAGTTCTGCGTCTTCTACTTTATTCAGGGTAATTTCTATGGAAGTTACTTTCTTGTTCAGGTTTGTATAAAAATCTGAGAACCATGAATTCACTGTGTCAGAATAATACTCTTCGGATTCTTTGTCAAAGGAATTATATTCCTTTGTTTTTATTGTATAAGAATATTCTTTTGGAAAGCTTCCTGATAATTTTAATTCTTTTATATAAAATTTCTGCGATGAGGAATAGCTGATCACATATTTTTCCTTATTCCCCTCTTTTTCTACAGTAATATACTTTGTCAGATCAAGATTATCATACCCACCTCTGATTGCCGGTAAATTACACACAAGCTCTATTACCGCAGTCAAAATAAGGATTACAACCGCTGCTACAATTCGTTTATGTTTCTTTATTGCTCCAATCACTGTTTTTTCTCCTTCAGATCACTGTAAATAAGGTAGCTGAATAACAAACTCATAGATAAAATCATTGCCGCCATCCATATATATGGATGCTGTGGTTCCATCACTTCCAGGGAATAAAAAATATCTGCGACATTATCTGAATTGGCATTTACATAACTCAGCATATGATCTGCATTTCTGCTTCCGTATAAAGCCACTCTTGTTTCCGGTGATATATTTTTTCCCTGCAACAATAATGTATATTTACCAGATTGCTTCTCACTCGTTTTCAAATATAACTCTGTTTCATTGATTGACGCATTGCTCTGCATTGATATCAATTCCCTGATTGTTACAGTATCTTCAGCCACAACCTGATCATCTAATTTCAATGTGCACTTAATTTCTCCCTCTTCATCTGTTCCATCTACACAAAAATACAGACCGATCCCATATATTTGTTTATCATATAAATCAAATCGAATCTCCGCATCACGAGAATCTGTAATCGCACCAAGTTTCGGAATCATATATTTCTTATCATATATACTCGCATCAGTGCTGGAATACAAGGTATCTTTCCGTTCAACCGGTACAAACAGCGCCGCCAGAAAACATAATACAAATATCAGATTTATGCATATCAAAATATTTCTTATTTTTTTCACACTCTATAACCTCGACTTATTTTTACTCATTACATTTTATGATAACAAATCCTCTCTATAAAAACAAGTCATATTTCCATCCCACTCATATTCCCCATTTGACGAACTACGTAGCATATAGTATGATAATATAAGTTTATAAGGAGAATATAAAACATGAAAAATAAATTTTTTAAGTTTCTGGCACTCTCATTGGCCGCAACCCTTTTGCCAGGCACAACTGTCTGCGCAGATGATTCATCTGACTATGTGCACGTAGATGTCTTTGGAAGTGTATATTATGGCACATTGACTACTGCAAAGAATGGCAAAAATTCTGTTTTTACTACTGTTCCAGAAAGCGATAATCAATTTACAATAACAGGGAAATGGGATACCAATACATCTGCATTTACTCGGGACTGTACAATTGCTTATTCCGATGGTTCCTCTCAGTCCATTGAATATAACAAAAAAGGACTGATTCAAGGCGATATCCGAACTGATTTTCCAGATAGCTCTTATCAGACTTTCTCAGCTGCATCCGGAAAACCTTATAAAGCTCTACGCACTTTTTCATCCTCTGATGAATTGACTGCTATTGACTGGTACTACAAATGTACACTTATGAGCACCTGGAAATCAGACGCTGATACCGTGGATTATGATACTCTTATGGAAACGCCTTACGAATATATAGACCTTCCTTTTACTGTAAAAGGAACTGTGGAGGCTATTTATGAAGATTCCAATAATCATACCGATATAAAGCTCAAAGATGATGATGGAAATGTTTACCTTTTTTATTATCAGTCAGAAGATGTCAATAATTTTGCATCTGCCAATATACCTTCTCTTTCTGAAGGTGACAGACTGAGCATCACCGGAATCTTCTCCAACATACAAAATCCTGAAGATTCTACCCTGCATCTGTATGAACATATGTCCGGTTCTGATTACAACCTTGATTCGTTAAAAAAAGATATCCAAAACAATGATTTTATTGAAGCAATGGATAAACTCAGCAAAAAGGATACCGAAAACGATGAGACCCTCTCTGCTCTTCTGAAAATGAGCGAAGTTAATGATCCTGATCTTGAAAAGATATTTCCAATTTTCAACTCCGTTACTGCGGATGTAATCGGAAATGACTGTGACCCAATGAATCTCCAGAATACTTATCAGGAGATCTGCGACAATCCCTTCTATTATATAGATACTGATATCTCTTTAGACGGAACTGTTGTTTACGAAAACTTTGATGCGGATAGCGCTAAATTGACGCTCCTCATTAATGAAAAAGGTACTTCTAATGTTTATGCAGTTACTTACAAAGCAGAGAATTTTAATTCCATTCTCAACAAAGAACTACATATTACAGGGAAACTGAGCAACACCCATCGTGTTCCCTATTATAACGATGAAACAAAGAGCCTTGGTTATGTTATCTACCCGTTGATCTCCGCTACAGAAGTTACAGAATAAAAAAGATCCTCACCATCCACCGTATGATATGCATACCACTCACGGTTTGGTGAGGAATTTTTAATTACTTTATTTTTTATATTTCTCCGCAATCTCCAGCAGTTCTTCTACTCTTCTCTCGAAGGAGTATTCTTTTTTGATCATATCATACTGCTCCAGAGCTTTGGCTTTTACGGCCTCATAATCGTTTTCTACTTTTTTGATGCAGGCATCGAATTCTTCTTTTGTATCATAATAGAGTACCGCATCCGGGAAGATTTCTTTCATTTCATCACAGCCATCGGAAATCACAGGCAAACCACACGCAAGCGCATCAAAAATACGATTGTTGATAATTTGATTATCCAGCATATCCTTCCAGTGATCATTGAGGGTGACTTTTGCCGAACGATACAGTGCTGGAAGTTTGTCATTCGGCATAAATGTACCATCTACCACATCTTTGTGCTCCGGCATCATCTCATACCAGCCGCTTCCCCATACATGAAGTGGAACACCAGCATCTGCTGCCCAGTATACGCAATCTCTCATAACCCCTCTGGTACTGCCAATAAAGATATACTGTCCATTATACTGTTTCTTTGTCTCTCCTTCCGGACAAAAGATTTCTGTATCGGTACACTGCAGGAGCGGCACGACCGGAACACTGATCTTATCTTTCAGTTCTTCTGCCATATGTCTGGATCCGACACATACAACATCGTACAGTTCATATTCTGCTTTTGAAATCATATCCGGATGGCTGATATTCCACATAATATAGAGACATTTCTCATTCCTTCTATCCGGATGATAGAAATATTTTCCTCTCAACACAAGAACCACATCTGCCTCTTCATCACAGCCCCAGTCCTGACGATTATCGATAATTGCATAGATATTCTGACGTTCCAGATATTTCTGCAATGCAACTGCATAATAGTAGTCGCCCCAGAAAAATTTTGCTTCGCCTTCCGTAGCAGGACACTTGATCACCCATACCTTGCGACCGTCTGCTGCACGTTTTATCTCTGCTGGCATCTTTGCCCAGTTTTCTCTCCGTACAAATTCCTGTTCAATATACTCTTTCAGATTTTTCTGCATCTCCTGCATATTTTTCTGCTGGAGTTTGATGAGCTTCTCCTGCTCTTTCAGTTGTTTTTTAATATATTTTTCCTGATCTTTAAATTTTTTATCTATATATGTGCGTCCAGCCGGAACAATTTTACGTAAAAATCTTTTTAATTTCTGTTTGAATCCCATCGTTTCATTTTCCTTTTTCATATTTCCCATAATCTTTTGGCACTGTTCAAATTCCTGTTTGTTATAAAAATAATCTTTACTCTTTCCTTCTACACCGAGTTCTCTGAACCATTCTCCTCTCAGCTTGTCTTTCAGTTTTGTTTTTGTCGGTTCTGACAGGGTGTTGTAATTCCACAGTGAAAAATGCAGTGCATAATTGATATAGTCTCTTTCCAGTTCTTCGTACAGGCCCTCCTCTCTGAGTCTGTCCCGAAGTGCCATCAGAGCACGATAGAAACAATCCCAGGAATACTCTCTTGTTTTTGACAGAGAATCCTTGGCATCGCGTCGCTGATGAGCAAGAACCATCGGTACAACGGATATTTTTTTTGCCAGAACTACTGCACTGAACACAAAAAGCAAATCATTGCTGGTCCGCTGCTCCTGAAATGTCAGATGGTATTTATCCACAAATTCTTTGAGGAAGAGTTTGTCCCATGCCCATCCGACAAACACTTTGAACACATTGCCTGTCATCTGCCTGTGATTAAATGGATGATACGGTGGAATCTCATTCTCATGGATCACCCAGTCTGCTGAAACAAACTGTTTCTTCTCTGTATGATACTGGTCTGATTTGTATGCTACAAAATCTGCCTGATCTTTTTCTGCCAGATCATATGCCTTTTCCAGCATTCTCGGCTCAAAAAAATCATCTGAATCCAGGAAGGACAGATACTTGCCTGTCGCATGACGCATACCATTATTTCGGGCTGCCCCGGCTCCGGCATTCTTCTGCTCTATGATCTGGATACGGTTGTCCTCTGCTGCATACTCTCTCAATATATCAAGCGAACCATCTGTTGAACCATCGTCCACACAGATGATCTCAATATCTTTCAATGTCTGTCCAACTACACTGTCCATACACTGTTTCAGATATGGTTCGACATTATATACGGGTATGATTACTGATACTTTTACCATTATCGATTGGTCTCCCACTATACTCATTTAATTGCTTTCCTGCCTGTCCATTATATCGTTTCTGTAGTATTTCGTCCATAGCTTTTTCTATTTCAGCTCTCCCCTCTATCATTTACTACATTTTTCTTGAAAAGCTGTATGTGAAATAATATACTATAACTTAACAACTTATGAATGAGGATCTATCATGAAAAATAGTCAAAAACTTTTGAAAGCAATTTCTGCTTTTACTCTTACATCTGTACTTTTAATACTTGTATACTATATTGGAGCAATTTATCCTTTTGGTGATCATGCTTTATTTAAATGGGATATGGAACTGCAATATATTGATTTCTTTCATTGGTGGCATCGCGTACTTCATGGACAGGCAAGCATGAGCTATTCCCTTTCCAAATCACTGGGGGACAATGCAATCGGCCTGACAGCTTATTACCTTTCCAGTCCATTTAACCTGCTTTTGTACTTCACAGACAATATACCTCTTTTTGTCTCTATTGCCACCGTCTTAAAACTGGCATCTGCCAGTCTGACTGTTTCTGTATTTTTATCGTATCGTTTTTGCGATATGAAATATATATGGAATCTGCTGTTATCTGTTTCCTATGGATTAATGGGATACAATTTATGTCAGGCAAGCAACATCATGTGGCTGGATGGTGTCATATGGCTGCCGATTCTGATGCTGGGCATATGGAAGCTTCTGTCCGAACGCAGAACTCTCCTGCTTTATTATTTATTGCATCACTGCTGTTTCCAGTGTACTGACTACTATGTTCTTCTTTCTTCCCGTCATCAAAAATCTGCTTCAGGGAAAAGGAATTGACACTTCCGGAGGCTGGTTTATTGGATTTCATGCAGGACTGAAGGATATTTTCAAAGGGTGCTTTTTCCTGACTGTACCATATACCGGTCAGGGGCTGACACTATTTTGTGGTTCGCTCACACTGATCGCACTAATCGGTTTCTTTATCAGTCGTAAGCAAAATTTAAAGGCCAAATTGTGGACGCTCGGCTATTTGTTATTTTTTATTTTGTGTGCCACATTTGTACCACTGGAAAATATCTGGAATGGTTTCCGCACTGTTTCTTCCTATTACTGTCGTTTCTCATTCGTGATAAGCTTTTTTATCCTTTATATTGCGGCTGTATTTCTTTCATCTTTTGTCCTGAAGAAGTATTATTTAAATAACATTGTAGCTGTTTTATGCATGATCTTTACTTGTTCAGAACTTTTTTACGGAGCTTATCAGACTTTCGTAAACGGATATTATGTGAGTGCTACAGCCTATGATCAGTATGCCACTACCCAGGAGCAGGCTGTCCAGGATTTCCATACGCTTGACGATTCGCTCTTTTATCGGACCGAACAGACATCCAGCTGGCGGACCAATGCTGATCATTTCCAAGGAAATTTTAACGAAGGACTGGCATACGGTTTTATGCCGTTATCTTCTTACAGTTCTACATACAATAGTAATATCATGGCCTTTTATAACAAATGTGGCTACAGTGTATACCGTCTCCTGATCACCTGGTGTGAACCTATCTTATCCTCCGATTCGCTCCTGGGAATCAAGTATATTCTTGGTGACTTCACGCAAAGCGGATATGAAAAAGTGAATGACACAGGTTACAATAATAAAAACATTTACAAAAATCCCTATGCATTAGAACTAGGCTACAAAACCTCTGACGATATATCATCGGAGATTCACGCAGACAATATACTCGAATATCAGAATGCACTGCTTTCCCGGATTGTGGGACATCTTGTTCAATGCTATAAGACATGTACGGCAGAAAAAACGAAAAATAATGATGGCTACAGTTGGACCGTTACTTCTCCTGAACAGGATTCCGTATTATATGGATACTGCAATTATACCTCAGGAAATGACCTGAAGCTTTATATTGACGGAAATCTCCGCACCAAGTATTCCATCTGGTCAGCCTATAAGACTTTTCAGGTTGGTGACGGAAACACTCCTGCGCATATTGTTCAGCTAAAAGGAACTCTTCAACGCTCTCGGGAAATCGATGGGGTTTTCTATTATCTCGATATGCAGGAATTTCGTGATGTAATGAGGGAAATCTCTCAAAATCAGGTTACTACCTTTGACCTCCAGGATAAATATATCAAGTGTGAATATACTGCCCAGAGCGATGAACTACTTCTTCTCACCATCCCGTATGATGATGGATGGACTGCTTATGTAAATGGAGAAAAAGTCGAAGCATATAAACTGCAGGATATTTTTACAGGCATCCGTGTTACATCTGGTATCAATACAATTGAAATGAAATATACACTTCCGGAATTCAAAATTGGTGTGATTTTCTCCTGTCTGGGTGTTATAGTTTATTCTCTGACCTGCTTTTTCCTTTTCAAAAAGCAACGTCACTTTTAATATCATAAAAAAGGAGGCTTTTTAATGACTAAATCTCGAAAAATATGGCTGGACGTTGTCCGTGCCACTGCAATTTTATGCGTCGTGCTTTGTCACTCTGTAGAAGCATTTTACCATCCTGTACTCCTTGGCCAGCTCCAGGTATCTTTTCCTCTCTGGAATATTGAAAACCTGCTTTTTACAATTGGACGAATAGGCGTTCCGTTATTTCTGGCTACTACTGGTGCGCTTATGCTGCCCCGGGATTATCCTGATGTTTCTGCCTTTTATAAGAAATCACTGTTCCCACTATTCCTTACTACGGAAATATGGATTTTTTTCAATTACATTTTTTGCTGTGTGATTGAACACCAAACATTCAATATCTCCAGATTGCTTCTGGAAATGCTGTTTCTGAAATCCTCCTCCCTTTCACACATGTGGTATATGCCCGTGATCTTAGGATGCTACATTGCACTCCCTTTTCTTTCCCGGTTATTGCAGACATCCACAAACCTCCGGCAGTATTCACTGCTGTATGTTCTTGGAATCATCATCTTTTTTATAATTCCAACAGCAAATGTTTTTTTCAAAGAGGCAATCACTGTTATTCCCGTATTTCGTTCACAGCTTGATACTGGTTTGTGGGGCAGCTACTACAGTTTTTATATTATTACAGGATATCTGATCAGCAAACACCAGATACTTGACCGCTTCAAAAGTCAGTCACTGCTGTTTGGAATCATTCTCGCCTTTGTTTTAAATTCAACCGGACAGTACTATTTATACAGCCATCATTATTATCAATCCGCATTTCTGTACTGGTATTCAGATTTTGCAATATTTCTGATCGGCATCTTCACCTTTGAACTGCTGAGACGAAGATATCACAACAAAGCAATCATTAAATTTGCACCAGTCATTGAATATATTTCCCGCTGCAGTTTCGGTATCTATATTATACATAAACCCATTTTAGTAGTTCTCCAGAAATACTTCAACCATTTTACGACCGCATCTGTACATATCCAGATGCCAGCATTATTTTTTGCCAGTCTGTTCGGCAGCCTGATTCTGCTCTATCCATTTAAATCTGTCTGGAAAAAAGCCGGTGTTCTTCTTTTTCATATCAAGTAAATACAAAAACAGAAAACGAGGAGGTCATCTGTCAGATATGCACCTCCCCACAAAATTTCATCATTCTTTTCTTTTCTGCTCTTTGCCATATAACAAAGAGCAGAATTGCCAATAACGAAATTATCGCACCTTCTCTGAACCCGGGTGATATATATTTCATTGTAATTTTATTTTCACCCTTATTCATTGTCAGTACAGTAAAAGTTCTGTCTGCATCTGCAGTTACTGTCTTTCCATTACATTCTATTCTCCATCCCTTATCATATGGTATCGTGAGCATCAGTTTCTCATTATCTTCTGTTGCAGTATACGTTCCTGTAACGCTTCCTTCTGTATAATCTTCAATCTGAAACATTTCCGTCTTTAGTTTTTCAATAGCAGCACGAAATTCCCTCATATCGAGATAATAAAAGACACCTTCCAGTTCGTCTTTATTCGGTATATTTCCTTTTAATGTTACTGTTGCAATATCTGACTGTTCCGGATCATCAATTTGAAATGTTTTATAAGAAGTTACTCTGGAATAAGTCGTTCGCGCTTTTCCGTTTATAAAGATAACTGTCTGCGCTGCATTTTTTATCACATGATCTATATACCCATATAAAATATGTTCCTGTTCAGGTACTTTTATCTGAAATTCATCGCCATCTTCCAGAACTGTTTTCTGTGAATCTACTTTTTTGAAACATTGAATATTTTCACCCAATAATGTAGACAACAACATGTTCTGATATTCAAATGCATTTTCAGCCTCTATATTTTCGATATCTGCATCCTGTACACGATACCCAAGATTCAGCGCATATGGATTCAGATACACGCTTTTATCATTTATAACACCTGCATCTATATCTTTTTTACAACCTTCTATGTCATGATCACTTATAATATATTTGATACCCCATAATGAATCTGTTAACAAAAGTGGTTCGTTATACTGCATAAATTTATAATAATCATGATAACCACATTTATGATACAGTTCTGTCAGTGCACTGTTGATCGTTGAAGTATATGTTGCAAATGAATGATATCCAAATTGCAAACCTTCATTAAATACGCCCAGATAATTTGCACCTTTATCTTCACCTGCTACAGAAGCCTGTTCTGTTCTGTAAAAGTCATCGTCTGAACCTTCCAAGCTATTAAATCGTTCTTGCTGCTGTTCATCATACTCACTGTATTTATGTCCCTCAACCGGAGCAAAAGATTTCACAATGCTGTAACCATTAAACAGCAATTCCACACTTATCCAGACACATACAACTGATTTAAACCATTTTTTGTGAATGAATTTTGCACCTTTTTCAAGATAAGCTGCCGTCAGATAAATGATAAAAAAAACGATAATAAAAGAAAATCTACAATAATACGAATTTGCTTTTCTGAATCCATTCCAGACATTTTCCAATGGAATAAACGTTGCCGACACAACCAGAAAAATCATCAATACCGCAGACAGTACTTTTTCTTTCAGATTTCTTTTTGATAAAAAATAAGCTACAACACAAAAAAGAACGAATGTCCCACAAAAGAGCATTATTCCCTGTGATTCTGTTCCAAAGGATTTCTGCATCCATACTCCCGGAAGAAGACCCTTTATCAAAGTCTTTATTCCTATATGAAATCCTGGCGTATAATCTGTTGTACTTTCAATTCCCTTTCCCTGAAGTAAATTCATTGCTGTCGGTAAAAACAGAACCATAGATCCCATCACCGCAAGCAGCATTGTTACCCCATATTGAACAATCGATACAACATATTTTTTCTTCTCTCCTGCACAGAATAATTCGAAAAAAAAGTATAACACTGAAAACAGGCAACACATATATGCCATATACCAGTTACAAATAATCATCACCAAAACTGCTGCAAATAAATATTTTTTTTTCTTTTGTGTTACAAATCGATATACCCCAATACATATAAGAGGCAGCATGATCAGTGCATCCAGCCACATGAGATTACATTTCTGTGAAATTCCATATGACATCATGCCGTAACAGGTTGCCAGAACAATCGTCCATACATTATCAACAGCCGGGAATCTGTTTCTAATGAAAAAGGCACTCGCAGATGCTGCAAGTGCCAGTTTTAATATAGTAAGAACAAGCACAAATATCTGAATGTCATCAAAAAACAAAATCAGGAGATTCAGCGGACTGGCCAGATAATACGCATACAATCCAATCATGTTGCTTCCCATACCCGCATTAAACGAATAGAAAAGATCACCTCGGCCAGTCAATACCTGCTTAAACCAGGAAAAGAACTGAATGTACTGCCATCTCAGGTCCCAAATCAGCAAACTTTTCTCTCCAAACGGATATATACCTGCCTTATAAAAGATAACCAGCAACATTGCTGCTGTAATCAAAAAAGGAATACTATATACCCACACTTTTTTCCTGGTATTACTCAACATCTAAAAATCTCCATTCTGTTTTATTTACCACTCACTTGCTCTTATCCAATCCTCATATGATGCCAGATGTATATGTTCATCAACCACATGACTCTGAGATTTATAAATTTTCAGCAATTCTACTTTTTTGTCAACACTGCTCTGTGGAACTTTTCTCAGTGAAGCTTCCACACCCGGAAGTCTTCTTGCACTGTAATATCTTTCGAAATAATATAAGTTATTTCCCCAGCAATTTTTATAATAACTCTCAGTCATTAATCTACTTGTCATCTTGTGATGGATATGTCCATATTCACCATCCGGATTATGTGTTGCAACCATTCCCCAGTGCTTATATTTCATAAGGAGATCCAGATCTTTCGCAATCTGTGGTTTTGAAGTTGCCCAGTCAGATCTCTTTCCTCCCACCAGATCCGGATATTTCAAAATCAATCCAACATTTCCTGACTCTTTTATCACCTCATAAAACTCATTCTTCCGCACTTCATTATAACCGTTTGTCAGACATACAACAAACCAGCCGCCTTCTGTCAGATGTGCGCCACCCCACAGAGTCTCATCGTCCGGATGTGCAACCACCATAAGTTTCGTACAGTTGGACAGAGGAAGTTCATCCAGCATTTCTTTGGTGACCTGGCCTTCTGTTGTCTCAGAATCATATTTTGTCGCATTCTTTTCCAGCTGACCTTTGTTGTTAAAGTACTGTCCGTTATACCAGCAGTTCTTCTTCATACGCCCGCTGGCATCCACATAGTAAGTCTGTCCACTGGTCTGTATATATTTATTTGTGACCATTTTGCCATCTGCGCCAAAATAATACTTATTGCTGCCAACAGTTGCCCATCCTGTCACAAACCGGCCTTTATTCAAATAGTACGTGTTATTTTTCCATTTATGAATGCCGCTTTTTCTGGAAAGCACTCCGTTATTTTCAAACCAGTACCATTTGCCTTTTATTTTTACCAGTCCGGTTGCCAGGCTTCCGTTTTTATTGATATAAACCTGTGTTTTTCCATATTTGTAAAGGCCTTTTTTCTTTACAAGTCTGCCATCTTTGCCAAAGATATAAAGTTTGTTATTGACTGCTTTCTTTCCTGTATAGGCACGTGCAGTCTTCCTGTCAAAATAATATCTGTCCTTCTTGTACTTCACCCAGCCGGTTTTGCGGACACCCTTCTTATCGAAGTAGTAATAATACTTCTTTATCTTTTTTACTTCATTCTTTACATAGGTATTGTTTACTTTATACTTATAAGTCGTTCCCTTGCGAACCCAGCCGGTCTTTCCGGCAGCCTGTACAGACAGTGCTGACATCGCAAACAATACACAAATGATCAATGTTACAAATAGACTTTTTTTCATTTTACTTTTCATTTTATTCACGCTTTCAAATTTCATTTGCATTCATATGCTGGCAAAGCAACTGCCAGCATTATGGTAAAAAAGTTACTATAAAATTCCACATTTATAGCATACTTTGTTTAATCTGTAATTGCAATCACTTTCCTTGAGTTTTTTACATAATCTATTGCTTTTTGGGGACAATTTCATATTTGACAGACCATCCTTCCTGTGATAGGCTTCCAGTAAAATATATCTTACATGATTGTGGAGTTATATAATGGAACGTATTCTGAATTATACTATTTCTGCTGCCGATGAAGGCATGATCGTTCTGGATTTTCTGCGTAAACAGGGATTTTCCAGACATATACTCACAGCAATGAAAGCTGACAGAGAAGCACTTTCTCTAAATGGACAGAAAGCCGGCGGACGGACAGTTCTTTCCTGCGGTGATCATTTTCGAGTCCGTCTTCTCGAAACCGTTCCCGCCGACGGCATCCTCCCAACGCCTCTGAACATTCCCGTACTCTATGAAGACGAAGATATTCTGGTAGTAAACAAACCCGCCGATATGCCGGTTCATCCTTCCCTTGGCAATTATACCAACACACTTGCCAACGGAGTTGCCGCTTATCTGGAAACAAAAGGAGAATCTTGTCCTTTTCGTTGTATCAACCGGCTTGACCGTGATACCTCCGGTGCACTGATCCTGGCAAAAAATGCACTCAGTGCCGCGATTCTTTCTGTTCAGATGCGAAATCGTCAGATAAGCCGTACCTATCTGGCCGTTGTTGAAGGAATTCCCCGCCAGAGCGGAACGATTTCTGCACCAATCAGCCGCGCAGCTGATTCTGTAATCGAACGTCGTATTGATTTTGAGAATGGGGAATCGGCCATCACACATTATCAGCTGCTGGAAGTAAAAAATAATCATTCACTTCTTGAAATCCATCTCGAAACCGGACGTACACATCAGATTCGTGTACACATGGGTTATATTGGACATCCACTCCCCGCTGATTATCTGTATAATCCTGTATACGATACTTTCAAACGCCAGCCTCTGCATTCTCTGCAGTTGAAATTTTGCCATCCGATCACAGGAACTCCCATGTGCCTTATGGCACCTGTTCCCGAAGATATGAGCAATGCTTTTTAGCAAAAAGCAGCTGTTTTCCCTGGAAACCACAAGGTTTCTTTCAGAAAAACAGCTGCTTTATTATGCTTTATTTTTTTCGTAAACAATCTGCAGACCTTTCAGGAGAAGATCTCCATCCAGAATCATCTTTCGTTTACAGTGCGGAATGATTTTTCTGGACATGCCTCCGGTTGCGATCACGGTAACCTTCTGTCCGAGTTCTTCCTCGATTCTGTCAATGATACCGTCCACTGCTGCCGCATTGCCATAAAGAATTCCACTCTTCATACAGTCTACTGTATTCTTGCCGATGATCTTCTTTGGTTCTTCAATACTGATTCCACTCAGCTGAGAAGCTCTTGTTGTCAGCGCATCCAGTGAAATCTGCACACCTGGCATGATCATACCGCCAATATAATGTTTCTTATCATCCACTACAGAAATTGTAGTTGCTGTTCCCATATCAATGATGACCAGCGGAACCGGATACTGTGCCAGTGCCGCAACTGCATCTGCAACACGATCCGCTCCCATTTCTCCCGGATTGTCCAACATGATATTCAGTCCGGTCTTCACTCCTGGTCCAAGAATCATTGCATCCTTTTTGAGAATTTTCTGTACAGCCAGTCTGGCTGCTGATGTAATCTGAGGAACAACAGAAGAGATAATTGCCCCTTCAATATCCGCACGGTTGATATGATGGATATCAAGAATTGTTTTGATATCAATCGCATATTCCAGTTCTGTTTTCGTCCGTATCGTGGATATACGTTCTGTAAAATATATTTTTTCTTTATCAATACAGCCAACAACTATGTTGGTATTTCCAATATCAATGGCTAAAATCATATTTCTCATTCCTGTCTGTAGGATTTTTATGCTGCAGTATCTGTTTTTACAATCTGGACTGCCGGAATCAGGTGTGCTTTGGAAAGCGCGGTTCCTACAGCTGCAGTGATGATTGTAGAAGAAACCATCTCACTGATTGCATTAACGCCAACCATAAGACAGCATCCAACAATAATATTGTGACCTCCCATCAGATTCCTGATCAGCTCTGTATTTCCAAACATCACAATCAGCGCAGTCATAAAGAACAGTGTATTCAAAAATGCAGAAAAGAATCCGGTAACAGCACAGGATACATACGTATTTGCCTTTTTGTGAACAGCTCTGTAAATGAATCCAATACAGATACCATCAAGAATACGCGGTCCAAAACACTGTACCGCCGTCATAAACGGATTGATCTGAAACAGAGCAGATCCAAGGGCACTTACACCGCCGATTCCTATTGCCTGCATAAAACTGGTCAGTCCAAAAACGGCTCCTGCGATTGCGCCGCCTGTCGGTCCAAGTACAATGGCGCAGACTGCAACTGGAATTACGTTAAAAGTTACTGCCAGTGGTCCGATATTCAGATATCCCAGTGGTGTATAAGCCATCAGAAAAAGGATTCCTGCCATAAGGCCCAGAATGGTCAGCTGTGATGTGGTAAATTTCTTTGTTTTCATGTTTTCCTCCTTGTTATCGTTCCCTTACACGGGATACAATACGGTGCGGAATTGCGGGCATATGAAGTTTTTATTTACCCGCTTCCTGGTGAACGGGTTACTGTTCCTCCCTTTCTTTCTGAATAGAGAGAATTTTATCCAGGATGACATTGGCTGCATCCTCCTTGCTCATAAGCTGGAGTGATACGTCTTCATCCTGTGTAATCAGAGTCAGAACATTGGTATCCCCCCGGAATCCGGCACCTGCCACCTTCAGATTATTGGCAGCAACCATATCCAGATGTTTTTTTCCAAGTTTTGCTCTGGAATTACCAAGCATATTCTGGGTTTCCATTGAAAATCCACACAGAAACTGTCCCGGCAGACGATGTTCTCCCAGATATCCCAGGATATCGTCTGTCTTTTCCAGTTTTATACTCATCTGTTCCTCATGCTTCTTTACCTTGTCCTCATAGACATTGGCCGGACGATAGTCAGCGACTGCTGCTGCTTTAATGATAATGTCCTGCTCAAAGCTTACAGAAGTAACTGCATCAAACATTTCCTTTGCCGTCACTACCGGAACAAGCTTTACAAACGGTGGCGGTTCGATTGCACATGGTCCGCTGACCAGTGTTACATCCGCCCCACGGAGCATAGCTGCTTTTGCCAGTGCATATCCCATCTTTCCGGAAGAATGATTCGTAATATAGCGTACAGGATCGATTGCCTCCTGTGTCGGTCCGGCAGTCACAAGGACTTTACGGCCAAGGAGATCTTTTTCTTTTGCAATTTCTCTCAGGATATAGTCCAGAAGCATCTCCGGTTCCGGCATCTTTCCGGCTCCTGTATCGCCACATGCCAGATAACCACTGGCCGGCTCGATCACTTCATAACCATAATGCTGCAAAATAGCGAGATTATCCTGAACGATCGGGTTTTCGTACATATTTGTATTCATAGCAGGTGAAACGATCTTTTTACATTTACACGCCATGATCGTAGTCGTCAGCATATCATCTGCAATTCCATGCGCCAGTTTGCCGATCACATTTGCGCTTGCCGGTGCGATCATCACCACATCCGCCTGCTTTGCGATGGAAACATGTTCTACACTGAACTGAAAATTTCTGTCAAAGGTATCTACCAGACATTTATTTCCGGTAAGAGTTTCAAAAGTAATTGGATTGATAAAATTCGTAGCATTCTGCGTCATCAGTACATGTACCTGCGCGTGAAGCTTCTTCAGTGCGCTTGCAAGATACGCAATCTTATATGCCGCAATACTTCCGGTCACTCCCAGAAGAACTGTTTTGCCTTTTAACATATCGTTCTCCTCCTCTGGCAGACAATGCTGTGCCTGCATCTGTTTTATTATAACAGCCTCTTCTGTAATTGCAACGTATTTTTCCAGTGTTTGACTTTTTGTACAGCATTTTGTTGAACCCTATGAAAATCTGTACTATAGTAATCTGTAATAAAAAGAATTTTTTATTTTCCACAAAAAGGCCATAAAAGGATAGGAGGTCAATATGAAAGCAGTTCAAATCACAGGATGGTGTGCACGTTTTATCAGAGAACAGGTCCAGCCCGGAGATATCTGTATAGATGCAACCATGGGAAATGGGAATGATACGCTTCTTCTCAGTTCTCTCTGCGGAAAAGACGGACATGTTTTTGCTTTTGATATTCAGGAAGAGGCACTTATCAATACACGTAAAAGGCTCATGGAAGCAGATGCACCCCAGAATTATACCCTTCTTCTGGAATCGCACACCAATATAGAGCACTATGTCGATCCGGGTACTGTCAGCTGCATTACCTTTAATCTTGGATATCTGCCGGGTGGGGACCACACCAAAGCAACCCACGCCGATACCAGCATTGCCGCACTTTCCAAAAGCCTGGACCTTCTGCAAAAAGGCGGGCTGATCTCACTCTGCATCTACAGTGGTGGTGATTCCGGTTTTGAGGAACGTAATGCTGTCCTTGCCTGGTTAAAAGAACTGAATCCACATAAATATCTGGTCATCCGCAGTGACTATTATAACCGTCCGAACAACCCGCCAATTCCGGTTCTGATCATTCGTCAGTAAAACAGGTCCGCTATGTTTTATTGCAAAGTAAAAGACCGATGTCGCACACCTCACGCTGCATCGGTCTTTTTTACGTTACATAAAATTTTTATTTTATCAGTCTGTGATCTGAATGCTGTCGATCACCGGCTGTTCGTCTGCTTTGATTGTTCCATTATCATCCGTTGGGTTGGCATTTTTGCAGATTTCATCAACGATATCCATACCTTCTGTCACTTTACCAAATGCTGCGTAATCGCCATCCAGGAAAGTACTGTCTGACTGGACGATAAAAAACTGTGAACTTGCGCTGTCCGGATCAGAAGATCTTGCCATGGAAATGGTTCCTCTCACATGAGAAATATCATTCTTTACACCATTACTTGAGAATTCTCCCTTAATAGTCTCTCCGGATCCTCCGGTACCATTTCCTTTCGGGTCCCCACCCTGCATCATAAAGCCATCCATAATACGCCAGAACGTAAGTCCGTCATAAAAACCTTCCTGTGCCAGTTTCACGAAATTGGTAACGGTGACCGGTGCTGTATCGGCATCGAGTTCCACTTTAATGTCCCCATAATCACGGATGCTGATATCCGCATGGTGGATTCCTGTCAGCTCCTGGCTGGTATCAAGCACTGTATTTTCCACAGTCGCACCATCTGTATCAGTACCGTCACTGAAGCCGGCCTCTTCCGCTTCTTCTTCGCTTGCCACATTTACATCTTTCGTATCTTCATCAGAAGAAGCTTTATCTTCTGATTTTTCATCTGTAGTTTCTGCTTTTGTATCATCTGCTTTCTTGCTGCTGCCACATCCTGCAAGTGTACCTGCTGTCAGCACAACGGCAAAAAGCACTGCCAGAATTCTGGATTTCATGTTCTGTTCCTCCTGTCTTTTTGTTACTGTTCACTTCGTTCCCAGCAACATCTTTTTTCTGATAGTATTCACAGTGTAACACCCCATAAACTTAAAGTCAAATCCTGACTTGTATCAGACGTTCAGCTCTGCTACAATAAGAAACAAAAAAGCAGAAAGGACTTTTATTATGAAAAAAATTGCAAGTTTTACCATAGACCACATCAAGCTGCAGCCTGGCATTTACGTTTCCCGTAAAGATTACCTCGGCGATCAGGTCATTACAACTTTCGATATCCGCATGACCTCCCCAAATGAAGAACCAGTCATGAACACAGCTGAACTCCACGCTATGGAACATCTGGCAGCTACGTTTCTCCGCAATCATGCTGAATTCGGTCCAAAAGTAATTTACTGGGGTCCGATGGGCTGCCGCACAGGAAACTATCTTCTGCTGGCAGGCGATTATGAATCCAAAGATATCGTTCCTCTCATGACTGAGATGTTTGAATTCATCCGGGATTTTGAAGGTGAGATTCCGGGTGCTTCCGCAAAGGACTGCGGCAATTATCTGGATATGAATCTCGGTATGGCAAAATATCTTGCTGACAAATATCTGAAAAATGTTCTTTACGATATCAGGCCAGAACGTCTGACTTATCCGGAATAATCTTTCAATATCGTTACTTAGTAACATAAAAAAAGCTGAACTTCTGATCTGAAGTTCAGCTTTTTTGTAAAATATCTTACTACTGGGCTGTGGTCTGTGCTGCTGCATCTGCAGTGGCAGCTCCTGCCGGAGCTTCTGTAGATACATACTGGGCATTCACATAACCTGTCTGGTCATTGATGCTCACCTCTACCCATTGTCCATCTTCGCTCACACCTGTACTGGTCAGCTGCTGTCCAACAAGTGTTCCTGTAATGATATCCGCATCTGTACTGCAGTCAGAGCGTACGTTTACACCCTCTACAGCATAATAAGTTCCGCTTTGTTTTATGATATTCACACCACTTGCTGTCTGAGCCATTTCTACCGCCGGAGTTGGTGTTGCTTCCGGAGTCGGGGTTGCTTCTGGTGTAGGTTCCGGGGTTGGTGTCGGAGTTGCTTCAATCACAGTCACAGTAGAGTCTTCTCCTCCCGTGCTATATCCACATCCGGATGCCACAACAGCCAATCCGGCCAGCACGATCAGTAATCTGGATTTCTTCATAGAAATAATTTCCTCCTTTATAACGCATAAGCTTACCAACACTATACCCCAATTCCGGTATATTATGCAAGTCTTTTTTTGTAGTCTCCTCTGTCTGTAACGACTTCACAGCCGATCTGCTCCATCCGCCTGCTGAGACACATTCTGCATTCCGCAGCTTCGTCACCTGTGCATATTTTCCCATCATACAACATGTATTTTTTTCTGACTGAAACAGGAGAAAGATTCGGCATCACAACATTGGCACCTGACAGAACGCCCATTTCTCTTCCTCTTGGATGAATCGTCCCAAGGGCAGTCGTTGCAGGAAGCAGCACATCCGGAAGCATCAGTCGCAGCAATGCAAGATAAAACAGTGTATCATCCAGTGTTCCACTTCTTTCATTGCAAAATGGGGTATCCTGATGTGCAATAAACGGCCCGATTCCAACCATTTCCGGATCAAGTTCCTTCAGAAACAAAAAGTCTTCCACGAGGTCGTCAACTGTCTGTAATGGTGAACCCACCATGAATCCTGCCCCCGTCTGATACCCCAGTTTCTTAAGTATCCGAAGACAGTTTTTGCGGTTTTCTCCGGACATTTCCAGCGGATGAAGCCGCATATAATGACGTGGATCAGCCGTTTCATGTCGTAACAGATACCTGTCAGCCCCTGCCTCTCTGTATGCACGGTAGCTTTCTTCTGATTTTTCTCCTATGGAAAGAGTCAGTGCGCAATCCGGATATTGTTCTTTAATCTTTCGTACGATCTGTACGATCCTGTCATCTGTAAAAAAGCCGTCCTCGCCGCCCTGTAGAACAAAGGTACGAAAACCAAGCTCATATCCCTGCCTGCAGCATTCCAGAATATCTTCTTCCGTCAGTCTGTAACGCTGTGCATTCTGATTGCTCCGACGGATCCCACAATAATAGCAGTCATTTTTACAGTAATTGGTAAATTCGATCAGACCACGTACATAAATCTTATTTCCGTACACTTCCTGCCGGACCTGATTTGCCAGCTCCCGTGCATACTGATCTGTCTCTTCTGAACGATTCGCCAAAAGTCGGTGAAACTCTTCTGCAGTCAGCATCTGTTCCTGATGCAGTTTATCAATTAATCTTTTCATGTATTCTCTCCAGCAGAAATATTTACATTTGTTTTTTTCCTCTGGCAATATATTTTCCGAGTTTTTCTTTTACCAGCTGACCATCGTCTACCGCCAGATTACCTCTTAAAAATACTTTATCAATTCCGCAGCGCAGTCTGAATCCTTCAAATGGATTATTATCAGTGTTATAAGCATGTGTGGCAGCAGATATCACACTTTCTTTTTCCGGATCCAGTACTACAATGTCTGCATCACTTCCTGGTGCAAGCACACCTTTCTGCGGATAAACGCCATACAGCTTCGCCGGATTTTCGGATAGAAGCTTACACATCTGTTCCTGCGTAATCCTGCCTTCCTTTACCCCATACGTATAAAGTAATGTTCCGCGTGTCTGGACTCCCGGAAGTCCCCCCGGTATCTTTGTAAAATCATCTTTGCCCAGGGCCTTCTGTGCAAGTGTAAAACTGCACTGATCCGTAGCTACTGTCTGGATATCTTCTCGTGACAACGCTTCCCACAGACAGTCCTGATCTTCTTTTTTGCGAATCGGAGGTGCACAGACATAAACAGCTCCCTGAAAATCTGGTTTCGCATACACACTATCATCAAGTAGCAGATACTGTGGACATGTTTCTGCATATACTTCCTGTCCGTTCGCTCTTGCACGCATAACTTCTTCAAATGCTTTTTTATTTGTAAGATGTACTACCATCACCGGTGCATCTGCCTCCTTGGCAATCACGAGCAGACGGTGAACAGCTTCCGCTTCCATCGTATCCGGACGCACCAGTGGATGATTTTCCGGTCCAAGTCTTCCCTCTTTTTTTGCTTCTGCGATCAGCGCATCGATCACGCCTGCATTCTCGCAGTGCACACCTGCAAAACAGCCACATTTTCCAAGTTTTTTCAGGATTTTATACATATCGCAGTCATTTACGATCATTGCCGGATATGTCATATACAGTTTGAAACTGGTGATTCCATGATCGATCATGTCCTGTATTTCCTGTTCTGTCTTTTCATTCCATTCCACGATTGACATATGGAAAGAATAATCACAGGAACATTTGTCATCTGCCTTCTTATGCCATTTATCAAGACCTTCCTTCAGAGTGTGTCCACCCTTATCCTGTGATGCATAATCAATGACAAATGTAGTTCCCCCGAGAATCGCTGCTTTTGTTCCAGTCTCAAAATCATCCGCCGTTACTGTACCTGCTACTTCCAGATCAAAATGTGTATGACCATCTATGAAACCTGGAAAAAGGAGTTTCCCACTGACATCGATTTCCTGTGCATCCTTGGATGGAAGATTTTTCCCAACCTGTACGATTTTTTCTCCTTCTACCAGAATGTCCAGCTGCTCTGATTTTTCGCCTGTTACAACCGTTCCGTTTTTCAATAAATATTTCATAGTTTTCACCCCCAAAAACAAATCCTTGTTTATGATATTAAATATATCATTCTTCCGCCAGAGCATCAACTACTATCTATGCATCCAAAAATATTTCGAACAATTTTTTTAAGGCATGCTTAATTTTTCTTTGAAAAAACTTTATCTCAAAAAAAATTTATGTTATATTAGTAATAATAACAATACAAACCACAACATGGAGGAGGAATAATAATGGGACGGCTGACTGTATTAAAACAGATTGCAAGAGATCTTGCTTCTCAATTTGGTCCTGATTGTGAAATCGTAATCCACGATCTCAAAACCAACGATCCGGAACATTCCATTGTCTATATCGAAAACGGTCATGTTACCGGAAGAGGAATTGGTGATGGTCCTTCTAATGCAGTTTTTGATGTAATCAGGCATAACAACAAAAAAGGAAGCGACTCAACAGACGAGATTCAGGATCATTCCGGATATCTGATGAAAACCTCTGACGGTAAAATTCTAAAATGCAGTACTTCCTATATCCGCGACGATGATGGCACCTTGCATTATGTATTTGGAATCAACTATGATATTACAAAGCTGACCATGATCGAAAGTGCACTGCACGCTCTGGTCACTCCCGTTAATAAGGAAGAAAAGCCAAAAGAGATCACCCACAGTGTCAATGATCTGCTGGATCATCTGATTGAAGAATCCGTAGCTCTGGTCGGAAAACCAGTAGCTCTGATGAACAAAGAAGACAAGGTGACTGCAATCCAGTTCCTGAATGATTCCGGTGCTTTTCTGATTACAAAATCCGGCGATAAAGTAGCTAATTATTTCGGTATTTCCAAGTACACGCTGTACAGCTATATTGATGTAAACAAATAATCTTTTACAACAAAAATCCGCTGAATATCATTCTCAGATGATATCCTGCGGATTTTTTATTGATTATTTCGTTGTTTATTTTCTACTGTGTCTGCTGATTCAGCAATCGTTTGATGACATCAATGGTTTCCTTGATACCATAATTCGCACTGTTGATACAAAGGTCATAATTTTCCGGTTTTCCCCATTTCTCTCCAGTGTAAAATTCGTAATATTTTTTGTGCTGTTTATCCATCTTCTTCAGGAAACGGACAGCCTGCTTCATATCCATATTACGAACATCCATAACATGTTGTGTGCGTACCTGGAATGGTGCGCTGATAAATATACTGATATGTGGAATATGGTTATTCTTAAGGATTGCATCTGCACATCGTCCCATGATCAGGCAGTCCTCTGTTCTTGCCAGTTCACAGATCAGATCGCTCATATTAAAGAAGACCGCATCCTGCTTGGAAAGTCCATGATAACGATTCAATTCTTTCAGTTTCGTCTTCAGGCTCTCATGCGTTTTCTTTCCATACTTATTGAAATCCGTAAAATTCTCTTTATCCTGAACATTATCTTTTTCTGCTTCCAGGCGTTTCATAACCTGGTCAAAGATTTCCACATCATAATAGTTAATTCGCAGTTTATCAGCAAGTTCAAAACCAATATCATTTCCTGCACTTCCCTGTGTACGGCTGATACAGATAACCAAATGGTCATTTTCTGAGATTTTCTCTCTTCTGACAGCCAGATTCAGTGCTGCTCTCTCTGCATCCAGAATATCCGTAGAACCAAACATGTTTGGAAGCTGCTCAATTGCTTTGAGGATCTCATCATACTCCGTCATCAGGCGGCTTTTTTCTGCCGGATCTTTAATCGTACGAGCCATATTACTGATCAGTGCAAGTTCACTTCGAAGAAGATGTCCGTCCGGTTTTGTATACATCAGCATACTCAACGTACGGATCGTCGTATCACGGTTTCCGGTAAACGTACGTCCAAGAGAAGATCCCAGAACACGATATACTTCTGCATCCAGATCATAAATACGATTGGCAAGTTCTGTATATATTTCACGATTGATATTTTCTGACATAACTCTCCCCCCTTACATAAAGAACACAAGCATATCCAGTATAAATACCGGAACAAGGAATACCAATGACCAGCCTATGTATCCGAAGAAGGACGGCATATTGACACCATTCTCGTCAGAAATAGATTTTACCATAAAGTTCGGAGCATTACCGATATATGTGTTGGCTCCCATAAATACCGCACCACAGGAAATCGCAGACAAAAGTTTGACCGGAACTGTGCCAAGACTTGTTGTAACTCCATTCAGGAAACCAAGGGTTCCTGCCGTGGTAAGAAATACCAGATAAGTTGGTGTATTATCCAGGAAACTGGACAGTGCACCGGTTGCCCAGAACATTTCACGCGGACTGGAAAGTCCGATATGAGGTCCGAGTGCTTTCAGAAGCATCAAGGCCGGTTGCATGGTAATAAAAATACCGATAAACAATACCGCAACCTCCTGGATAGCCCCCCAGGTAAAATGGTTTCTTCTACGGATGCTCTTATCCGTTGTTTTAAATGACAGAAATGCAGCCAGAAGGATCATAACAATCTCTATCAGTGCCGGGAATGTCAGTGTCACTTCACCGAAAATGTGGATTCCCATAACTTCTCCTGCCGCATTCTGGAACGCAGAAAGTCCCGGAAGTACCCCGCTTAGGATAACCGCTGCCACGATCATCACCAGGAAGATAATATTATGCAGTCCTTCAATATGAAATTCTGTACCAGGTTTACTGATATCCGGTTTACGTCCCTGTGCAATATCTTTACGATATGCCAGCTTATCCACATGATAGAATACAAACAGCATGATCACCATGTTAAAGAGCAGAACCGGTAACAGATGCAGACTCCAGAAAAACGGTACTCCCCTCATAAATCCCATGAGAAGCGGCGGATCTCCGATCGGTGTCAGACATCCTCCCATGTTGGAGACCATAAAGATAAAGAATATCATGATATGGCTTTTTCTCTTCCTCCAGGAATTCATCTTGATTACCGGTCGTACCATCAGCATACTGGCACCGGTCGTTCCGATACAGCTGGACAAAAGAGTTCCGAAAGCGAGCAGGCAGGCATTTACCCTCGGAGAGCCTGCAAAATCACCTTCCATGGTAATATTACCCGAAACACAGAAAAGTCCGAAAAGAAGAACAATAAAAGTAAGATAATCATTTACAATACATTCAAGAACTGTCTCTGTTGCTTTGCCTGTACCATAAACCACTGCAAACGGAATCACCATCAGCAGAATCCACATAAGTACCACATGTGGCTGATGTGCTTCCCACCATTCAGCTTTGATCAGCGGCATCACGGCGATGCAGAGCAGCAGCCCCGCAAAAGGAATGCACAGCCATACCGGCACCTGAGTGGTTGTTTCTCCACTTCCTGCTGCCCAGACACCTGTCGGACACATCAGAAGCATGGACAGAAGCATTCCAAAAAATGTTACTGTTTTTTTCAAAGATGTCACCCCCACGTTTAGTTTTCAATCAGTGGAAATTATAACATACCTGTTGCAAATTACAATTGCACTTTCGTTCAATAAATCCTGTATCTCTCCTGTTCCTTTTGTGCATTTTTCCTATATATTGTATTTTTATTAGTGCATTGTTGTACTTCTGTAAAGTATTTCTATATCAATTTGTGCATTTTTGATGCAAATTAACTGTTTGTATAAAACAAAGTTTTTTTGTATTTTTATTCATAAATTAAGCCAACGGGCAAGTTCCCCGCTGGCTTAATTTTAGTAATCGCTGCTGGATCCCGAAAAACTCTCTCCACCACTTGAAAAGCTTCCTGAATCATTATTATCGTTTTTGACTTTTGCAGTCTGGCTTACCGTCTCATACAGGAAAATATCATGTTTTTCGCTCAATTCCAGTCCACTATCCGTCGTATATTCACTGGCATCCGGCTGCTGCACACGTGTTTTCATCTTACGTACCTGATACCAGGTGAGAACTCCCGTTGGAATGATCATGATCACAAATGCCATGAGAAGATCTTTCACGAACCGTCCGCCAACTGCTTCATCACTGAGATCCATCAACCGGATATTCTCTCCTTCCGAAATGCGGTCAAGTCCCGCCTCCAGATCATGAATCAATGACTGATATCCACCGAATGGATCATCATCCTTAAGATATGTCTTACATTTATCCAGCATTTCATCCTGGATTCTCGTAGAAAACTCATTCTGCGTGTCTCCGCGGAATACGATCGTAATGTTTCTGACACCCGGCTGATGGAAAATACACATACCTTCATGAGTATCTCCATAACCAATTTCATTAGCCTGCATAAATTCCGCAGCATACTGACGATAATCTTCGTCCTCTCCCACATCCTGTGAGATCCAGAGAACGGCATCATATCCATATGTATCATATATAGTCGCAAGTTCATCATTAAGCTCTGTGATCTCATCATCACTCAGAATCCCGCAATCATCAAAAACCCAGGACATTTCTCCATTTTCATCTTCCTGTGCCGTCTCTGTCTCAGCACCTGCATACACCACAGCCGGTGAAAGCACACCAAGGCTCATCACAAGCAGTGATCCGCTTAAGATAAGATTCATTTTCTTCATTCAGATCACCCCCATAAATCGCAGTGCTGTAACGATTGCTGTCATAGCAATTGTCAGCGGGATATGACATTTGAACCAGTATTTTACTGCCAGATCTTTTCCCACCGGAAGGTCACCGATCAGACGTCCCGTCTGTCCATTCATGGCAAACGAATATGTTTTTCCATTCCATTTTGTATTCAGAAACCATACCGGAAAAAGGCCATATTTTACCTCGCCTTTATTCGTTACAGTAACCTTCTCCTGCTTCGGCGTAACAGTTGCATATCCTTTTACACTCGCTTCAAAACAGTCTTTGACGCTCTGTTCCATACGTTCATAGACACGTCCGGTCAGTTCATCCGGTTCCTGATCATATTTATCTGCCATATATCCGGACAGGTAGGACATATTAAATTCTGTCAGATCCTGATACTCATATGGTTCGATTGCCTCCATCATGGTATCATCGATTGCCTTTGAACCATCCACTGGTATTTTTCGGAAGTTTATCTTTCCGGCACGGGCAACATGATAAAACCTGGTTGCTGTATAGTTATAGTCATCGTCTTCCCATACTCTGGTTTTTGTCGCCTCATAGCTGAATCTTCCTGCAGTATCCAGATCAAACAACCAGAACGGTACATAAACTGCCCTAATCTCTTCGAGATGATTTTCATCTTTAAATACTTTCGGAAGAAGCGGTTTTCCTTCGTAATGTGCCTTAAGTGCCTGTTTCGCTTCTTTTTTTGATTTCATAAACGGAATGATGTAATCCGGACGATAGCTGTCTTTAAACTGTTCCGGCATGATCATTGGATTGTCACAATACGGACACACCGTTGATCCTGTTGTCTTTTCGGCCAATATTTCAGCTCCACAGGACGGACAGTTCCACACTGCCATATTTGACTTCTCATCTGACTGCCACTGTTCCGGTTCAAACCCTTTCCATTTTTCGGTCTTATCTTCTTCTACCGTATCCTGCTGTTCTGCCAGTTTATCCAGTTCTTCCAGCGAATACGTACTTCCGCAAAATTCGCATTTCATCTTCTGTTCTTTACTGTCAAACGTAAGTCCAGCCGAACAGTTTGGACATTTATAGTTTAATGTATCCACCCGGTCACCTCCTCAGGTTATGGTCTTGGTCGTCCACATTCCGAACAGAATTTACCCGTATTAGCAGCTCCACAGCTGCAGGTCCACGGTCCTGCCGGACGCGGCTGTCCGCACTCTGAGCAGAATTTACCTGTATTAACAGCTCCGCATGCACATGTCCATCCACTGCTCTGCTGAGACTGTGGCTGCATCTGCGGCTGTGCCTGCTGCCCCATTGCAAACAAATTCTGTGCATTCACTCCACCGGCATTAGATGCCATATTCATACCTGCAAACGCCATTACCGGAGCGGCATTCTGATTAGATGCAGCTGCCTGCATAGCACTTGCCTGCGCTCCTACCATATGTGCTGCTGCCATTGTCGGATTACGGAACGCAGCATTTCTCTGCAGTTCTTTGATCATCGCTTCATCTTCTTCGGATGCTTTCACACTGGACACACCAAGTGAAACAATGCAGATACCTCTTAAGTTATTCCATTTTTCAGTAAGTACCTGATTCAGTGCATCAGAAAGTTCCTGTGTATGTCCCGGAAGTGCGCTGTAACGGATACCCTGTTCCGAAATTTTCGCAAAAGCCGGCTGCAATGCGGTCATAAGTTCACTCTTCAACTGACCGTCAATCTCTTCCCGTTCATAATCCTGTTCTACATTACCACATACATTTGTATAAAAAAGAATCGGATTGGCAATTCGATAGCTGTATTCCCCAAAACATTTAATAGAAATATCAATATCCAGTCCGATATTGTTGTCCACTACACGGAAAGGAACCGGATTCGGTGTTCCATATTTATTTCCCACGAGTTCTTTTGTGTTTACAAAATATACTCTCTGATCTTTTGGTGCTTCTCCACCAAAAGTAAAACGCTTGCCGATCTGTTGAAAAACACTTTTGATTCCCTCGCCCAGATCACCACAGAAAAGAGATGGTTCTGTAGACATATCGTAAGTGTATTCTCCTGGTTCTGCACAGACATCTACAACTTTTCCCTGTTCTACGATCAGCATACACTGTCCGTCGTTCACTGCGATTACAGATCCGTTGGATATGATATTTTCTGATCCATGTTTGTTTGATGATCTCCCAGAAACTTTTTTATGTGCTTTTGTAACCAGCACATCGGCTGGCATAGCCTCACAGTAAAAATACTCTTTCCACTGATCTGCCAGTACCCCACCGGCTGCTCCAACTGCTGCTTTGATCAATCCCATACGTAATTCCTCCTTTTCTGAAAACTGCTCTGTATCAGAGCTTATTATTATGAAAGTTTATGTATAAACAGACCGCTTCGAAGTTTCGGTTCAAACCAGGTAGATTTCGGCGGCATGAGTTTATTTTCATCTGCAATCTGCATCAGATCTTCCATTGCCGTCGGAAACATGGCAAATACAACTCCACCAGTCTTATCTGCAATCTCGGCAAGTTCACTCAACTTATGGCTGCCACCTACAAAACGGATTCTCTGATCCGTACGCGGATCACCAATGCCAAGAATCGGTGTAAGAACTTTTTCCTGAAGGATAGACACATCCAGCTGACCTACTACATCTTTCTTCTCATAAACATCTTCCCATGCTTTTAAATGATACCAGTTTCCGCCCACATACATGCCCATGCAGTGTTTTTCTACTGGTTTACACGGGAATCCCGGCATGATCATAAGTTCAAAATTAAATTTCAGACTGGCAATAAAAGCATGTTCATCCATTCCATTCAGGTCATGCACCACTCTGTTATATGCAAGAATCTTAAGCTGATCATATGGAAATACTACAGAAAGGAAATAATTAAATTCCTCTGTTCCATCATAATCCGGATGCTCTTCTCTTCGTTTAAGTCCCACTTTCACTGCCGATGCTGCTCTGTGATGTCCGTCCGCAATATATATAGACGGGATATTTTCAAACTGCTCACGTATCGTCTCAATCTCCTCATTCCCGTCGATCACCCACACGCGATGCCCAATTTCATCATCTGCAACAAAATCATATACTGCTGCGTGAGATGTTTTCCATTGTTCCATCAAATCAAGCAACTGCTGTGGATAGCGGCACGCAAGATAAATCGGTCCGGTATTCGCATCACACACATCTACATGACGGATACGGTCCTGCTCCTTATCTTCTCTGGTAAGTTCATGTTTTTTTACGATGCCCTTCATATAATCATCGATTGAACAGCATCCAACCAGACCTGTCTGTGTCTTTCCCTTACGGGTAAGTTCATAAATATAATAGCACGGTGTTTCATCCTGTTTCATCACACCATTTTTTTCCATATTCAACAGATTCTGTCTTGCGCGTTCATATACTTTCGAGTCATACAGATCTGTATCATCCGGCAGATCCATCTCAGCACGATCTACGTGCAGGAAAGAATCAGGATTTTTATCTCCAATCGCTTTCGCCTCTGCACGATCTACCACATCATATGGAAGTGCAGCTACATCTGCTGCCTTCTCCGAAACAGGACGCAATGCCCGAAACGCCTGAAAAATAGCCATATTCATTGTCTCCTTTTCTGTCTCATCACTTATGTATAAAGATAGTTTCATCTTATCACAGCAATTGTTTATTTTCAACAAATGACACTTTTTTTTTGGTGTGCTAACTTTTTTTGTAAAAACCTAAAAGTTTTTGTATTTTCTCTTGCAAATTTACATATTTATGATATGATAGTTTTAGAAAGAAAAGAAAAATTATGAGTTCAAAATAAATTTTTTAAGGAGGGTTTTCAAATGACAGAAGGTTTAAAATGGACTGTCAATCACGTTGCCAGATCTGACGACAAACATCTCGAGTTAATGTCCGAAGAGAACGTAAAAAAGGCCAATGAATTTCACAAAAGTTTTCCTCAATATACAGTAACTCCTCTTCAGGATCTTGCTGAACTGGCATCCTATCTTGGTGTTAAGAGCATCCATTGCAAGGATGAGTCCTATCGTTTCGGACTGAACGCCTTCAAAGTTCTTGGTGGTTCCTACGCAATGGGACGTTACATAGCAAAAGAAGTTGGGAAAGATATCAGCGAACTTCCATATGCGGTTCTTTCTTCTGAAGAATTAAGAAAAGAATTCGGACAGGCTACCTTCTTCACAGCAACAGATGGAAACCACGGACGCGGAGTTGCATGGGCTGCCAAACGTCTCGGACAGAAAGCAGTTGTCCGTATGCCAAAAGGAACAACGAAAACACGTTTTGACAACATTGCTAAAGAAGGTGCGACTGTTACCATCGAAGAAGTTAATTACGATGACTGCGTAAGAATGGCTGCAGCTGAAGCAGCCAAGACAGAGCATGGCATCATCGTTCAGGATACTGCCTGGGACGGATATGAAGAAATCCCGTCATGGATCATGCAGGGATATGGAACTATGGTTATGGAAGCTGACCAGCAGCTCAAGGAAGCCGGAATCGACCGCCCGACACATGTATTTGTCCAGGCAGGTGTTGGTTCTCTTGCAGGCGCTGTCGTTGGTTACTTCGCACATAAATATAAAGAAAATCCACCAGTAATGGTTGTCTGCGAAGCAAGTGCTGCTGATTGCCTGTACCGTTCTGCTATGAAGGAATCCGGTGATCTTGTAAACGTAGGCGGTGACCTTCAGACGATTATGGCCGGTCTCGCATGCGGCGAAGCAAACACCATTGGATGGGATATCTTAAGGAATCACGTTTCTGTGTTTGCATCCTGCCCGGACTGGATGAGTGCCAAAGCAACACGAATCTATGCGAATCCGCTCGGTAATGATCCGCATATCGTTTCTGGCGAATCTGGTTCTGTTCCGCTTGGTCTGTGCTTCACTGCCCTTCACGATGAAGATGCAAAAGATCTCAAAGAAGCTCTGAAACTGGATGAAAACTCCAACGTTCTCGTAATCTCCACAGAAGGTGACACCGATCCGGTTCGTTACCGCGAAATCGTATGGGATGGACTGTACGGAACAAACGAATCTTTAAGCAAGTAATCAAAAACTCAAAAATTATTTCATATACATGGGAGGAACTTTAAAATGGATTACGGCAAAATCAAAGAAGCTGCTCAGAATTATCAGGAAGATATGGTCAAATTCTTAAGAGCAATCGTTAAAAATCCTGGAGAAAGCTGCGACGAAAGAAAACATATCGAAACAATCGAAGCTGAAATGAAAAAGCTGAACTTCGATGAAGTAACTATTGATCCACAGGGTAACGTCATCGGTTACATGGGATCCGGTGATAAGATTCTCGCTTTTGATGCCCATATCGATACGGTTGGTATCGGTAACATCGAAAACTGGAACTTCGATCCATACGAAGGTTACGAAACAGAAGAAGAAATCGGTGGACGTGGTGTCTCTGACCAGTGCGGTGGTCTCGTATCTGCTGTATACGGTGCCAGAATCATGAAAGACATGGATCTGATTCCGGAAGGATATAAGATCATGGTAGTCGGAACGGTTCAGGAAGAAGACTGTGACGGTCTCTGCTGGCAGTACATCATCAACGAAGACAAGATCCGTCCGGAATTTGTAGTTTCCACAGAGCCAACTGACGGTGGTATCTACAGAGGTCAGCGTGGACGTATGGAAATCCGCGTAGATGTAAAGGGTGTTTCCTGCCATGGTTCTGCTCCGGAACGTGGTGACAACGCCATCTACAAAATGGCTGATATCCTTCAGGACGTACGTTCCCTTAATGAAAACGATGACGCTGACGAAACAGAGATCAAAGGTCTTGTTAAAATGCTCAATCCAAAATTTAACCCTGACTGGGAAGAGGCTCGTTTCCTTGGACGCGGTACTGTAACTGTATCTCAGATTTTCTACACCTCTCCTAGCCGTTGTGCAGTAGCTGACTCCTGTGCGGTATCTCTTGACCGTCGTATGACATTCGGAGAAACATGGGAAAGCTGCCTGGATGAGATCCGTGCACTTCCAAGCGTTCAGAAATACGGTGATGACGTTGTTGTATCCATGTATAACTATGATCGTCCTTCCTACACAGGCTGCAAATACGAAATCGAGTGCTACTTCCCGACATGGGCTATTCCGAAAGATCACAAAGTAACAAAAGCTCTTGAAGACGCATACAAAAACCTGTACGGTGAAACCCGTCTTGGAAATGCTGAAACAGAAGAAATGCGAAAAGCACGCCCACTTACAGATAAATGGACATTCTCCACAAACGGCGTATCCATTATGGGACGTAATGGAATCCCTTGCATCGGATTCGGTCCTGGAGCAGAGGCACAGGCACATGCACCAAACGAAAAGACCTGGAAAATCGACCTCGTAAGATGCGCAGCGGTTTATGCAGCTCTGCCTGGTTCTTACTGTAAGTAAGAAAGAACAACAAAGAACGGGGTTCTTTGAACTTATAAAGGACGAAGTCCTTTGAACCTTGCAAAGGGAGCGAAGCCCCGCTCCCTCTGCACACCCTTGGGGCTAAAAGCACAGTAGTTCTACACTGTCAAGCAGGACGGGAATTGACTAAACCACTCCATAAGCTCTTGGTTCTTCAAGTATGAAAGGGCTACGTTGTAGTGTTATAGCCGCAGGTGAACGAATGTACAAATATAAAATATAACTCATGAAATGGGCTGATCGAGGTGTTTTTTCTTCTCAGTTCAGTGAGTCAGATAAATATTTCATAAGGAGATGATCTGAGGCGGCCGGTACTTGGGGATTGTTTTTTAATCCCCTATGTACCGCTGCCAGTCGAAGTAAGCGCGAGCGCGTCTCCGTTGAAATATTTGATCTGAACTCACGTACGTGAAGAATAATCTCGATCAAACATTTCCACCTAAAAGGAGAAAAGAATGAAAACTTTACAGGATTACATCGATAAGCTCAACAAACTCAACTTCAAAGAAATGTATAACAACGATTTCTTCTGGACATGGGACAAAACCGACGAAGAACTCGAAGCAGTATTTACCGTAGCAGATGCACTTCGTTTCATGAGAGAAAACAACATTTCCACAAAAGTATTTGAAAGTGGTCTTGGAATCTCCATCTTCCGTGACAACTCTACACGTACCCGTTTCTCTTTCGCTTCTGCCTGCAACCTTCTTGGTCTGGAAGTACAGGATCTCGATGAGAAAAAATCGCAGATTGCGCATGGTGAAACTGTTCGCGAAACAGCAAACATGGTATCCTTCATGGCTGACGTAATCGGTATCCGTGATGATATGTATATCGGCAAAGGACATGCATACCAGAAAGAATTCATGGATGCAGTTACTGAGGGAAACAAAGATGGTATCCTTGAACAGAGACCTACTCTTGTAAACCTGCAGTGCGACGTTGACCACCCAACACAGTGTATGGCTGATATGCTTCATATTATCCATGAATTTGGTGGTGTAGAGAACCTCAAAGGCAAAAAAATCGCTATGTCATGGGCTTACTCTCCATCTTACGGCAAACCGCTCTCTGTTCCTCAGGGTGTTATCGGTCTGATGACACGTTTCGGTATGGACGTTGTTCTTGCTCATCCAGAAGGATACGATGTAATGCCGGAAGTTGAAGAAATTGCTAGAAAGAACGCAGAAGCAACAGGCGGATCCTTCACAAAAACAAACAGCATGGAAGAAGCCTTCAAAGATGCTGATATTGTATATCCAAAGAGCTGGGCTCCTTTCGCTGCTATGGAAAAACGTACCAATCTCTATGCAGAAGGCGATTTCGAAGGAATCGACAAACTGGAAAAAGAACTTCTTGCTCAGAATGCCGAACACAAAGACTGGGCTTGCACAGAAGAACTCATGAAAACAACAAAAGACGGAAAAGCTCTCTATCTGCACTGTCTGCCAGCTGATATCACAGGTGTAAGCTGCGAAACAGGCGAAGTCGATGCATCCGTATTTGACCGTTACAGAATCCCGCTTTATAAAGAAGCAAGCTTCAAACCATATATCATTGCAGCTATGATCATGCTTTCCAAATTTGAAAATCCGCAGGATATCCTGAAGAAACTGGAAGTAAAAGCTGCACCAAGAATCATGAAATAATTTTTTATCGGGTAGGTTTTTACAATGTATAAAAGAAAAAGAATTGTGATTGCTCTGGGCGGAAACGCCCTTGGCAATACACTCCCGGAACAGATGCAGGCCGTCAAAACCACAGCAAAAGCCCTGTGTGATCTGATCGAAGAAGGGCATCAGGTTGTTGTTGTTCATGGAAATGGCCCACAGGTAGGTATGATCAACAATGCCATGGCAGCTCTTTCCAGAGAAGACGCAAACCAGCCAAACACGCCTCTCTCCGTCTGTGTTGCCATGAGCCAAGCATACATCGGATACGACCTGCAGAATGCGCTTCGTGAAGAGCTTCGCAAACGCGGATTTATGCGCACACCGGTCGTAACTGTTGTTACACAGGTACGTGTCGATGAAAATGATCCGGCCTTCCAGAATCCAAGCAAACCAATTGGACATTTCATGACCAGAGAACAGGCTGAACATGCAGAAAAAGCATATGGTTATGTTATGAAAGAAGATGCCGGTCGCGGATACCGCCGTGTCGTTGCTTCCCCGAAACCAGTTGAAATCGTAGAACAGGATGCGATCAACAGTCTTGTAGATGCAAACAAAATTGTTATCTGCTGCGGAGGTGGAGGAATTCCTGTCACATTACAGGGTGACCACCTGAAAGGTGCATCAGCTGTTATTGATAAAGATTTTGCAAGTTGCTTACTCGCTAAAGAACTTGATGCCGACATGCTGATCATTCTGACAGCAGTCGAAAAAGTTGCTGTAAACTTCGGTAAAGAAAATGAGAAGTGGCTGGATGAAATGACCGTAGAAGAAGCCCAGAAATATGTAGACGAAGGTCAGTTTGCACCAGGTTCCATGCTTCCCAAAGTACAGGCGGCCATGGATTTTGCCTCTTCCAAAGAAGGACGCTCAGCCATGATTACGCTTCTCGAAAAAGCCAAAGACGGTATTCAAGGCAAGACCGGGACTAAAATCCATATTTAAATATCAATGCCATGATATAAAAAGGAGTATAATCTGAAAGTCCGGGGGGATTACCTCAAAACCAGATTGTACTCCTTTTCTGCTGCTTACTTTTCTTTTAATTCCGGCAGGATCGTTGCCAGCATCGTAAAGAAACACACACATCCACCGATCAGATTCGAAATTGGCTCTGCCCAGAACACTCCATCCACACCCAGACCGCCAACACGCGGCAGGAGCACCGTCAATGGTACAACAATGATTACCTTACGGAAAATAGAAAAGAATGTTGCTCTCTTCGCTTTTCCAAGTGCTACAAATACTGCCTGACCGGTAAACTGCAATGCCATAAAGCAAAAACCAAAGAAATAGATGTGCAGCGCCGGAACACCCTTTTCCAACAATGTCGGATCGTTATTAAATAATTTAATAAAAAATTCCGGCATAATTTTGATGATTCCCCATACAAACAACGCATAACTGAAACAGACAACGGTTACAAATTTAATTGCCTGTTTTACTTTTCCAAAATCCTTTTCTCCATAATTAAAACTCATAACTGGTGACGCACCATTTGTAAGCCCATGTACCATCATTGTTGCAATATCTCTCACAGAATTCAACACTGTCATAACCCCAACATATATGTCACCACCATACATATGCAATGTGGAATTACAGAATATCTGTACCAGCCCATTCGTAAACTGCATCATAAAACCCGAAATTCCAAGTGCCATAATCTCTTTTACCCGTGCCCATTCTATTACCATTGCCAGGCGATTCAGACGCAGTGTGACTTTCTTTCCTGTAAGAAATCTTAACACCCATATTCCGGAACAGATCTGGGAAATAATCGTTGCAAGTGCAGCACCTCTTACTCCCATATGCAATCCAAAAATAAAAATCGGATCAAGAATAATATTTAAAACTGCTCCAATCAGCACCATCAGCATTCCCATGTTTCCAAATCCCTGACAGTTAATAAATGGATTTAATCCCAGTGAGATCATAACAAATGGTGTTCCGATCAGATAAATTGTGATGTAATCTCCTGCATACGGAAATGTTACATCGCTGGCTCCAAATGCATACAGAATCGGTTTATAGAACAGATAGCTCACTGCCATCAGTATTATACTTGAAATCAGAAGCATGGAAAATGTATTTCCCATTAATTTCTCTGCCTCTTCATGATTTCCTCTTCCAAGCTCCATTGCACAGAGAGGACTTCCGCCGTTTCCAAACAAATATGTAAATGCCGTGATCATTGTGATTAACGGAAAGCAGATGCCAACCCCTGCAGTGCTGTTGCCCCGGCTCCCGGAATCCTTCCAATATACATACGGTCTACAACATTGTACAACAGGTTCAGAAGCTGTGCCAACGTCATCGGAATCGAGACCTCCAGAATATTCCGATATACATTTCCCTTCGAAAAATCCGTCTGATGTACTTTCATTTCCCGGTTCCACCTTCTTTTATAGTACTGCGAACGCTGTCCGCCATAGCTTTTTTCTTATGTATATTATAGCACCCCCGTTTCTCTCCTTCCAGATATTCCAGCTGATTTTACCTCTATTCTCTATTTTTTCAACTTAACACAACACAATCTCACAGTTTTATCATTATTTTTCGTCATGAAACCACATGTTCTTCTCTTTAAAAGCCACAAAAATACATGATTATCTCTTGTTTTTAGACTTAAAACAGAGTATAATAAAAATAGTTTTAATCGAAATATTATATTCCCATATGAATGGATGGAGGTATTATGGCTGAAAATTATAATGGTATGGCAGTAGGGATTTTTGAACTTGACAGTTTTGCTGCCTGCTTCGTAGCTCTTGATGCTGCTTCTAAAGCAGCAAATGTAAAGATTCAGAACATTGAACGTAATCGTCTTGGTGCAGGTGCCTGTGTAAAGATGCGTGGTTCTGTTTCTGATGTAACCGCTGCAATGGAAGCAGCAATCCATGTCGCAGAACCTATTTCCAAAGTTGTTTCCCATACAGTGATCGCATCCCCGGCTCATGATACAGAACCGGCCATGTATATGACTGCAAACAAATAACCCGCAATACGAATACATATTAAAGTGAGGACTATAGAATGAGATATGGAGCATTTGGATTAGTAGAAGTGGTCGGAAGCAGTAACGCTGTTATCGTAATCGACCAGATGCTGAAGACCGCTGACGTTTCTTTCCTGACCTGGAACGGAAAATGCGGCGGACACGAAACTGTTTTTATGACCGGTGATGTATCTGCCGTTGCTGCAGCTGTACAGGCAGTCAAAGAAAATCCACCATGTGAGATTGTTTTTGCTGCCGTCATCTCCAATCCATCTGAAGAAACGGTACGTCTCGCAGAAGAAGATGCCGAAAAACACGGCTTTCTGAAGAAGCCGGTGAAAAAAACTACTACAAAAAAATAAAAAAACGGCTTTATTTACACGAAATAAAAACCGGCCATACAGGAAATATGCTTCTTGTATGATCGGTTTTATTTTATCCCAGGGGAATGTCTATATCCTGAAGTTCCCTCGCATCTTCAATCTTAAAGTACGTCACATCTTCAGGATGTCTGTTTATGATCTGTTTTCCGCCTTTATCGCCGGTAATTTCCATCAGTTCCTGATAATATTCCCGTGAGAAGATACATGGATTTCCGGTTTTGGTGCCAAAAATGGTGCATGCCATTCCTTTCTGCTCATCCCGAAACTTGTCTACCAGGTTGATGATGGTCTCTGCGGTAAGCCAGGGCTGGTCAGATACCGTAAACAGGCATGCCGACGAATCTTTTGCAGTGGCAAGCCCAATCTGCATGGAAGATGAGATACCACGCTCTGGCTGTGGATTGATCAGTACTTTCACTCCCAGTGTATTTGCTTTGGCGGCTATTTCTTCATACTGGGTGACGACTATAATCTCACAGTCTCCAAGTTCTGATGCTGCCTTTTGAAGTTTCTCAAGTGTCCGCAGATACATCGGCATTCCATCAATTTCATACAGCAATTTGTTGGAACCGAAACGACGGCTGTTTCCTGCTGCGAGCATAACAAGTGTAATCTTTTCTCTGGCAAAATCGCAACTGTTATAATACTCTTTCTGTAAACTTCCCCACACTACATGAACTCTCTGCTGCTCCAGTTTCCCTGCAATCCTCTCTGCCGCTTCAGCTTTTCCCGGAATATCTGCTTTGTTTAGCAAAACACGATACTCCCGTTCATCCACGCACTTTCTTAAACCATCCCTCGAAACAGCGATCTTCACGATATCATCCTCAGTAACCGTCTCTTCTATCCCTTTTCCAAGAAACTTCGCAACTTTCTCCACTCTGTGACAGGTCTTCTGAATCGGCTCTCCGAGGGCATCCATACCCACAACTCCAATAAGCAGATCCACCAACTCCGGAATCACCGGTTCCCATTCTTCCGGTACCTTAAGTGGCAGACGTTTCGCACCATCTGCTTCGATCAGAAGAACATCTGACAGCCCTCTCAGTTCCTCCAGTTTTTCTTCCGAAAGGCATCCGATTTTTCCCTTGCTGCAGTCAAGACTGGCGGCTACCGTATAGTGATATATCTGCAAGTCCTTCCGAACCCCGTCAATATCTCCATTTTCCACAAATGGACGCTCCGGCTCATATGCCATGTGCGTGGTCGTTGTCACTATCACTGTTTTTCCAATAGAAACCAATTCTTCCATCAGTCGAAAAATCAGGCTGGTCTTACCTCCGCCTCCAACTACAGCGATTACCCGGTATTTTTCCGGATTTATCTTTAACGCATCCAGCAGAGAATCCGCCTGCATCACGGCAGCACTCCATTTGCCAGCAGAACTTCTACCACACTTCCGGCTATACAGCGAGCCTTATCTGAAACCGTATCACAGTTTTTCTTCTGCTCTTTACGAGGGTCGATATCTGCAATCTTCATGCCTTTCGGCACTTCATATCCATCACGGATAATGCCACGTAAAACACCCGTCAGTGAGGCATATACCGGTGTCGCATCTACCATCGCTATGATCTGGTCTTTTTCTACGATATCGCCAATCTTAGAACGATTGTGCATGATTCCTGCTGCCGGAGAATGAATTACTCGTTCTTTTCCATATCCTGCGATCACTCCCGGAATACCCGTATTTGGTGTTGCAGTTCCTTCCTCGATCACTCTTCCGAGATTATGTCCTCTCTGTGTTTCGATAACAAAATCAACATCTTTTCCTGCTTCAAATCCAGGCCCCAACGCAACGGTCAGCGGAGCCATCTCTCTTGTTGTTCCAAGATTTCTCTTCGCAAGGATTGCATCGATCAGTGCATCCGGTCTAAGCTCTTTTATCACTTTCCCGGTCTCATCGACAAGAATCGGAATCTCTCCTGCCTCCCAGACCTTCTGACATTCACTGACATCTTCGATCAATCGGCCCGTCACACCTTCCACACTGGAAATTCCGTCGAAAACAGCTTCTCCGAAAGAAACCTTTCGACGGATTGCACTTGGCTTCCGACATTCCAGTACCAGTACCTGATAACCACATTTATAAAGCCTGTGGATTACTCCACTTGCAAGGTCTCCGCCACCGCGAACGAGCAATGTTGTTTTATGTCCCATCTTAACTGTATTCCTCTCTTGCTGTCATTTTCAATGTTGTATTAATTGTTTATTTTTCTTCAACTTTTTCTGCATTTTCATGCATAACTTTTTCTACCGCGTTGACAATATTCTGATATCCGGTACAACGGCAGAGATTTCCAGACATTTTTTTCTTAATTTCCTCTCTGGTCAGTTCTTTTCCCTGTTCCAGAAGGACTGTCGCAGACATAACAAAACCCGGTGTACAGAATCCACACTGAATTGCACCCTCTTCAATAAAGGCTTCCTGAATTCTTGTCAGTTCTCCGTTTTTTTCAAGACCTTCCAGTGTACGGATATTTTTTCCTTCTGCCCAGACAGCCAGATAAATACAGGAATCAATCGTTTCGCCGTCAATGATCACGGTACAGGCTCCACATTCCCCTACTTCACAGCCTTTTTTGACGGAAGTAAGGCCGAGATGATTACGGAGCATATCCAGCAGAGATTCTCTCGGATCTACATACTCTGCAACCTCTTCTCCGTTTACCACGCATTGAACAAGTACTTTTTCTTTTTTCATGCGTTTTCACCTCCCTGCTGCTTTGCATTTTCTGCAAGTTCCACAGTACGGCTCAGTGCTCTCCGTGCAATTTCTCCACCAATCTGCAGACGAAAATCTCTGGAAGCTCTCCATGAATCTCGCGGATGTATCTCGCTTCTGACACTCTCCTCAAGATTCTGATAAAGAGACGCATCCAGTTTTCTGCCTTTCAATAAAGCTTCTGTCTCTGTACAGCGATATGGCACTGGTGCTGCTACGCCAAATGTAATACGAACATCCTCCAGAATATTTTCTGCAGTATCAACTTTACTTACCACACTGCAGCTCAGCGTCGCAATATCCATGGCATTTCGCATGGAATATTTGATATAGTGTCCATGATATCCTTCATATTCATTCTTTGGAATAATCACATGTGTAAGTACTTCCCCCTGTTTGAGAGCTACACGTCCAGGACCAAGATAAAATTCTCTGACAGGGACACTTCTTCCGCCTTCTGCATTTGCAATATGCAGCAGCGCGTTATAGGAAAAGACCGTCGGGACACTGTCAGCACTGACTGCTCCATTACAGATATTTCCTCCAATCGTTCCGATATTGCGGATCTGTGGACCGCCAACCTGGTCAACAGCTTCTCCCAGAACCGGAATATATTTCTGAATGATCGGATCTGCTGTAATATGTGAAAATACCGTTCCTGCACCGATATAAATATCGCCGTTTTCTTTTCGCTCAATTCCTTTCAGTTCTTCAATATCCCGAATAGATACCAGTGAGGTTCCTGCCATCCTGCCCTCACGGATCTTGATCAGAACATCACTTCCTCCTGATATGATCCTGGTGTCCGGATGTTCATTCAGAAGTGTCACTGCCTCTGAAACGGTTCCTGCATTATAGTATTTCTCTATATCATACATTCTCTGCGCCCCCTCTCAGATCAATCCTGCTTTTTTGAATCCGTCGATCAGTCTCTGCGGTGTCAGCGGATTTTCATAAAATGCCACCCCGGTCGCATGAAGTACTGCATTTCGGATTGCCGGTGCACATGGAATTGCCGGCGGTTCTCCTAATGCTTTGTTTCCATATGGTCCCATCGGATCACACAATTCCACGAAATCCGCTTTGATATCCGGCGTATCCAGCATCGTCATCAGCTTATAATCCAGCAGATTGCCATTCAACGGACGTCCGGTCTTTTCGTCCAGAATCAGCTGTTCACTGATTCCATACCCCATTCCCATAGACATACCACCATGGACCTGCATCTCGGCAAGCTGTGGATTCAGCAGCTTTCCACTGTCATGTACATTGATAATATGAAGAATCTTAATTTTACCAAGTTTTATATCCACTTCAACTTCTGCAAAACAGCATCCTGTTGCAATCGTATTTTTTTTCACCTGTTCAGAAACTTCTGCTGTCAATACGGATGAATTTGTAAGGCTGTAATAGCTCTCTTCTGCCAGAGCCGCAAGAGAGATTGCCTGCTCATCACCTGCCCAGATCCAGTTATCTTTAAGTGTCAGTTCTCTGGTGTCGATTTCCGGAAGGAGCGTCTTCGCATAGGCAAGTATCTTATCTCTCAGAATCTCTGCACAATGCCGCACTGCTGTTCCGGTCACAAAAGACTGTCTGGATGCATACGCCCCCGTATCAAACGGTGACACATCTGTATCCTGCACCGTTTTAATATGTACATGTTCCATATCTGTGTGAAGTGTCTCCGCAACCATCTGTGAAAATACAGTATCTGCTCCCTGTCCGATTTCCGTTGCCCCAAGCATGAGCTGAACACTTCCATCCTGGTTCAAAGAAAGTCTGGCTCCTGCAATCTCCAGAGAAATCGGCCATACACCTGTCTTGTAAGAAAACAACGCCATGCCAACACCTTTCCGTACATCTCCGGCCTGTTCTGCATATTCTTTTCGCTTTTCATCCCAATGAATATATTCTGCACCCTTCTCCAGACATTCAAAAATTCCGTTTGTATTAGCTGCGATTGGTTTCAGATAAGCATCTTCATAATATCCCTGAATCAGATTTTTGCGCCGAAATTCCAACGGATCCATATGAATCTCATTTGCCACATCATCCATAAAACTTTCAATAGCAAAACATACCTGCGGGATTCCATACCCTCGCATGGCTCCACCAACCGGCGTATTGGTATAGATTGTATAAGCTTCTCCCCGGATATTCGGACAGGCATACTGCAGCCGCCAGGAAGTCAGTCCGTTTGCCGCAATCGCATGACCATGAGAGGCATAAGCACCCTGATTTGAATAAGAATGCATATCTTTTGCCAGAAGTCTGCCGTCCTTGCCTACCCCGGCTGCCAGATCAAATTCAATAGAATGGCGGGTTCTTGTATTACAGAATGTCTCTTCCCTGCTGATATCCAGTTTGACCGGTCTGCCTCCGACCTGCGTTGTCAAAAAAGCATTCAATGGCTCATAAAGCACATCCTGTTTATTGCCGAATCCCCCTCCAATATATGGTTTAATAACCCGTACATTGCCCCACGGAATTCCCAGTGCCTGACCAATGACACGACGGACGATGTGTGGAATCTGTGTCGATGTCACCACTACGATCCTGCCTTTTTCCATATAGGCATAAGAAATCGGATTTTCAATATGACAGTGCTGCACGATTGGTGTTTTATATGTGCCCTTTACAATTGTTTCAGCCTGCTCCATCCCCTTATCTACATCTCCGATAAAATAATTAGAACGGGCAAGGACATTATCTTTTTTATCAAAATGAATCGGCGGATTACTGCCATACATAGATTTGCGTGGATGGATTTCCACCGGATATTCCTCATATTCTACTTTGATCAGCTTCAGTGCTCTGGCTGCAATGATCTCATCTTCTGCAACAACAGCCGCAATATCATCTCCATAATACCGCACACGACCAGTCAGAAGATTACGGTCTGCCACATCCTGATGTGCCAGTTCCACAGACCACGGATGCCCTGGTGTCGGATAACAGTGGTCTGGCACATCATAAAAAGTCACTACTTTTACAACCCCTTCCAGTGCCACTGCCTCACTTGTATCGATAGATTTCACAATTCCATTTCCAATCGTTGCATGAAGAACTTTTGCCACGAGACATCTGGGCGGTACCAGATCATCTGTGAATTTGGCTCTTCCGGTCACTTTTTCATAGGCATCAACTCGGGGAACGCTTTTTCCTATCATGATCTCACCTTCTTTATAGAATTTTGTCAACTGGAATCCTGTCACTTTGTCTTTGTAAATATTCCACGCAGATCATAAATTGCATGACGCGGGCATTTCACTGAACACATGCCACAGCTTAAACACATATTTTCCCGGATCACTGCATGATTGTCCATAATCCGGACAGCACCTGCCGTACAGGTCTTTTCACAGATTCCACAGCCAATACAGCTTACCGCACACTGTTTTTTTGCCTCAGCTCCTTTGCTTTTGTTAGAACATTTGACTACAATATAATTGGCACATTCATGGATATGGATAATTTCCTGCGGACAGACTTTCATACATTTTCCACAGGCAAGGCATTTATCTTCATCGACTTCCGCCACACCATATTCATTCAGGGAAATTGCGCCAAATTTACATACGCTGACGCAAGCTCCACAGCCAATGCAACCATCTGTACATCCTTCTTCTCCCTGTACCGCCCTGCATCCACCATTACATGCTACAAGGGCGGATCTGTATGGAAATCTTTTTTTTGCTGCCATATCAACCCTTCCTTTCGTATGGTGTATCTGTAAGCGGCAGATTATATCTGCGAATTCCATCATAACGGAAATATGCATCTGCAATTGCCGGTGCAGTAGGAATGGATGTGATCTCTCCAATGCCGATGGCACCGCATGCAACCTTCAGTCCTGGTTTATCTACAACGATTGCTTTTATTTTGGGAACTTCATGTGAACGGAATAATCCCAGTGAACCATATTTCTGAATTGGTTTACAATTCTCATCAATCGGATACTGTTCTCTGAGCGCGTATCCCATAGACATGACAACACCACCCTCGATCTGTCCCTCGCAGGACAGCGGATTCACTGCCTTTCCTACATCGTGAGCGGCAACTATGCATTCCAGCTTCCCGCTCTTCTTATCCAGAACGCACATCTGTGTTGCATATCCATAGGCCACATGTGATACCGGATTTGGTACATTGGCGCCAAGCGGATCTGTTTTTGCGAGGTATTCTCCGTAGTATACCTTCCCCTTCATATCTTTCAGCTGTTTTCCGGCAGTGCGGTCTTCCATCAGTTTTTCGCATGCTCTGCGGCAGGCTTCTCCGGTGACCAGTGTCTGCCTGGATCCCGATGTTGTTCCTGAATCAGGAGAGATCCATGTATTACTTCTTTCATACACAATATCCTCATGTTTCAGATCTGTATTTGTAACGACCATCTGCACCAGAACTGTTCCAAGTCCCTGTCCAATACACGATGCTCCTGAATAAATATGCAGTTTTTCATCATCCTCTACGATCAGTTTAACGCGTCCGGTATCCGGAATTCCAACTCCTACACCGGCATTTTTCATCGCACATCCGATTCCAACCGGTTTTCCCGCTGTCATTGCTGCATCATAATCTTCTTTTACTGCTTCCAGGGTTTCTACCAGTCCGGTCGATGCATCTACGATCTGACCGTTCGGAAGCACTTCTCCCGGACGGATTGCATTACGGTAACGGATCTCCCACGGTGTGATTCCAACCTTGTCAGCCATCATATTCAGCAGCGTCTCTGTTGCAAAACAGGTCTGTGTAACGCCAAATCCCCTAAACGCTCCGGCCGGTGGATTATTGGTATAATATGCAGTCCCTTCGATATCAAAATTTTCATAATGATATGGTCCTGCCGCATGCGTACAGGCACGTTCCAGTACCGGACCACCAAGTGATGCAAAAGCCCCCGTATCTGAAGACACAATTGCTTTTACTCCCATAATATTTCCTTCTTCATCGCATCCCATCGTCATATCCATATAGAACGGATGTCGTTTCGGATGTATCAGAAGGGATTCTGCTCTGGTAAGTTTGACTTTAACTGGCTTCTTTGTCACATAGGTCAGCAATGCAGCCAGATGCTGTACGGTCATATCTTCTTTTCCACCGAATCCACCTCCAACCAGTGCATTCTGTACTTTCACCTTATCTGTTCCCAGAAGAAGTGAACATTCGTGTCTGGTCTGATGTGCTGACTGGTCTGCAGAATAAATAAAAACATCCCCATCTTCATCATAAAAAGCAACCGCACATTCCGGTTCAAGAAACGCATGCTCTGTCCACGGTGTTTCAAAATGATGTGAGATCACATATTTTGAATTTCGGATTGCTTCTTCTGCATTACCTCTGCTGATGTGCTTATGTGCACAGACATTACTGTCTTCTTCATCAAACACCTTCGGTGCATCCAGAGCCGCAGCTTCTTCTATAGTATGTACATGCGGCAGTACTTCATAGTCTACCTTGATCAGTTTTTTTGCTTTTTCTACTGTTTCCCTGTCCTTTGCCGCTACCAGAGCAACTGCATCTCCCAGATAATGTACCAGACCACCAACCGGTATCAGCGTATACTGATCATGTTTTAAATGTCCGATTTTGTTTTCTCCAGGAATGTCAGCAGCCGTCACAACTGCCTCCACTCCCGGAAGTTCTTTTGCTTTGGATGTATCAATAGAAAGTACTCTTGCACGGGCATATCTGCTTCGAAGAGCAGAGCCGTACAGCATTCCATCGAGATAAAAATCATCCGGATATTTTCCCGTTCCAAGTACTTTTTCTGCAACATCAATTCTTGCTACGCGATTTCCAATCGTCCAGTTTGGATCTCCGTCATCTGGTATCTCACCTTTTTTCAGGATCTTTGCTGCAAGACGGACGGCATCCATGATCTTCACGTATCCCGTGCAGCGACAATAATTATTACGCAGCGCATAACGGATCTCATCATCCGTAGGTTCCATATTTTCATCAAGAAGTGCTTTCGTACACATTACCATTCCAGGAATGCAGAATCCACACTGTACTGCCCCGGCCTTTCCATATGCATAAGTATATACCTGACGTTCCCATTCTGTCAGCCCCTCTACAGTTATAATTTCTCTTCCGCTCAGAGAATCCGTATCCGGTACACATGCTTTACATGTCTTTCCATCAATGATCACTGTACAGGCTCCACATGCGCCCTCACTGCATCCGTCTTTTACAGATGTCAGCCGAAGTTCATCACGGAGAAATCTTAAAAGTTTCTGATTTTTCTCCGAACAAACATTTTTTCCATTTACTTTAAATGCTGCCATAGTGGACTACTCCTTTTCCTGTTCTGCTACAGATTGCATTTACATCAGCAAATAAGCATATTGATCAATCACTGTGCAGATAAGCTGCGCAAGGCCTTTATTCAAAATACCTGACGGCTGATCTGCTCTTACAACTTCTTCTTTTTCCCCAATGCGTATTTTTATTTCTTTATTTTTTGCATCCAGTACTGTAAATCCATTATTTATACTGTCTTTCATATCTTCTTCATTTGCAAACAATGTAAACTTATCTTTATATGGAGCTCCTGCATACTGACAGAACGAACGACAGTTTCCACATTCATTGCACATATAATCCACATGAATGATCTGCAGTAATTCCATCTCCGGTACTTCGATCAGTACATTTGCACGATTTGGACATACATCTGCACAATTTCCACAGACACGTTTGTGTACTGCAAACTCTTTCCTCTCCGAAACATCTTCTTTTCTCAGACAGTCAAGCAGCGGGGATTTTTCTTCCTTTCTCTTTCCTGCTTTCTTACTGTTTTTCTGATAATTTGCATTTTCAAGTGCATCTGCCGCCAGTTTCGTTACTCGCTCTACATGAACCTCTCCGCTCTTACCGATCTGACAGGCAGCTGTTTTTTCTGCAATGCGTGTCATCCATTTATATCCGCCTGGTTTGAGAAGGACCGTTGCAACTGTGACCGGCCAGATTCCACAATCTACGATCTGATCAATATTTTTCTGATCAGCACCTCCTGAGAAAGACATCGGAAGCTTTCCATCAAAGGATTCTGCCAGACGCGCAGCTACAGAAATAGAAAGTGGAAACAGAGCCTTACCAGACATGTACATTTCCTCTCCCGGAAGTTCCTGTCTCTTGATATCTACCGGAAAGGTATTCGTCAGCTTCACACCAAAAGAAAGATCTTCCTGCGCCGCTACATCCATAAGACGTTTCAGCATTGGCACTGCATCTTCATACTGAAGATCATCTTTAAAATGGAAATCTGTGAATGCCATATAGTCATATCCCAGATCATCCATTGCTTTGCGTACAAATTCATATCCAAGAAGTGTTGGATTACATTTTACATAGGTATGAATGTGTTTTTCTTTCAGAAGATACGTAACAATGTTTTCGATTTCCTGCGGAGGACATCCATGCATGGTGGAAAGCGTAATAGAGTTACAGATTTCTGACGGAATTGCCTCAATGTCTTCTCTGGTCACATGTTCAAAAAGATCCACATGTTTCAGAAGCCACTCCCTGCATTCTTTAAATATCGCCGTATCACCGGCATCTTTCATTCCCTCGATAAAATCATCGATTTTTTTGTCCTGAATTCCCTCCAGATTATAGCCGCACGACATATTAAACTGGAATCCATCCGGACTTCCAAGTCCAAATTCCTTTGCAATCACATGCAGAATCATCCAGCCTTTTATATACTCTTCCATCGCCTGTGGAACGTAAAGTTCTGTAGACCATTCGCAGTTATATGCCTCATCCTCTGCTACGATGCATGGTTTCGGAATACATGCGGAAAGTTCCGGTCCATCCATTTTCTGTACGGTCTTTAATTCAAAGAATCTTGCTCCTGCATAATAAGCTGCCACAAGGTTCTGTGCAAGCTGTGTATGCGGACCTGCTGCCGGTCCGACAGGATTCTCAAGTTTTCTTCCAAATATCTCTACTGTTTTAGAAGGGTCAGCTACATATGCCTTCTGGATTCCAAACACCTGTCCGGTTTCTTTATGTTCTGCCAATATCCATTCCATCAGCTGTCCAAATGGAATACTTTTCATAATATCGCTCATAATTCAGTTCTCCCTGTAAAATTCAATACAAAAAACAAATAATTTCCAACATCAGCTGTTAATATCATTTGCAAGTTCTTTTGCAGCCCGACGACAGTCTGCCATAACTTTTTCTTCGTCGCAGACCAGTACCTCACGGTCTTTCATAAGCACTTTTCCGTTGCATACCGTTGTCTGCACCATACTTCCGTTCACTCCAAACAGAAGATGTCCGTTACAATTCGAAGCATCCATCGGTGTCAGCGGATCATAATCTACTACGATTACATCTGCTACAGCTCCTTCTTTTAAAATGCCCAGAGTTTTTTTGAAATAACGGTTTGCGATCTTCGCATTTCCATCAAACAGCATCTGCGGCACTTCGCTCCATGCTGCAGTCGGATCGCACAGATGATGCTTATGCAGAATGTTTGCAACTTTCCAGGATTCCATCATGTCATGGGTATACCCATCTGTTCCAAGTCCTGTCAGGATTCCTTTATGTACCAGTTCCATCGTCGGAGGACATCCGCAGGCATTTCCCATATTGGATTCCGGATTGTGTACGACCATGGTATCTGTCTCTCTGATCAGTTCCATTTCATGTTCATTGATATAGATACAGTGACCGAGCAGAGTCTTTGGTCCCAGGATATTCCAGTCATACAGACGGTCCACAATTCTTTTGCCATGTTCTTTCAGGCACTGATGCAGATCGTAAATTCCCTCAGCCACATGGATATGATATCCTACACCTTCCGGTTTCAGTTCATTGCACAGCTCCATTGTCTCGTCAGAGATTGTAAATGAAGCATGCATTCCCATCATCGCTGCAAGCATATCACTGTCCTCTTTCTGTACATGTCTGATAAAATTAACATTCTCCATCACTGACTCACGTGATTTTTCCATTCCATCTCTGTCTGATATTTCATAACAGAGACAAGTACGTACTCCAAGGTCTTTCGCCGCTTCTTCGATTGCACTCAGAGATCCTGTAATATGGCCAAAACTGGCATGATGATCGAATACCGTTGTCACACCGTTCTTGATCGAATCAATGTATGTTGCATATGCAGAAAGCTTTGTCTGCTCCAGAGTCAGATGGCGATCAATATTCCACCACATTCCATCCAGGATATCCAGAAATCCCTTCGGAGCATATCCATTGACACTCAATCCTCTAGCAAAGGCACTGTAGATATGTTCATGCGCGTTAATAAAAGCGGGCATAATGATTCCGCCGTGCGCATCCACAAATTCAGCGTCAGGATAAGTCTTCTTTACTTCATCAGTTACCCCCACCATCTTTATGGTGTTACCATCCATTGCTACTGCACCATTTTCAAAAAAGGCACTGGATGCGTCCCGTGTGATCATTCTTCCGTTTCCAATAACTAACATAACGTTCCTCCCTGCCTTGTGAAATTTTTCCAATTATTTGTGAAATTTTCCATAAGTTTTCGGTGTTTTATACTATATAATGTAGCATATTTTGCATATCATTTCAACCTGATTCGCAATTTCTTTTTGGTATTCAAAAAAAAATTGCTAATTAAAAATAAAAAAAGACGGAACACCTGTATGCTCCGTCGCTTTACTCAGTATAACATAAATTCTGTAATCTGAAAAGTCATAATATTACTGTTTATTTCTTGTCTCCAGCACCTGAAGGACTCTCCGGTCTTTCTTCCAGAGGGCCGGCTCCAGTTCCACCAGATAGCCGCAGCCATTACCGACATGCCACTCATAAAATTCTTTTTTCGGAAGAGCATATGCTTCCATGATATTCATGATCGTACCTCCATGAACGACAAGCGCTGCCTCAGAAATATTTTCCCTGATACAGGTCGTCACTGCCCTCTGAAATCCCTCCAGATTACGTGCCGCACATTCTTCTTTGCTTTCTCCTCCCGGAAATGCCATGATTCCATTGCTGTCGATCCATGCCTGGTATCTGGGATCATCGCTTAACTCTTTGTAATTCTTATTCTCAAAAGCGCCAAAATCACATTCCGCAAGTTGGTCTATAATACGGACTTTCTGCTCCGGAAAAAGAATCTCCGCAGTCTCCTGGCAGCGTCTGAGCGGACTCACAAATATTGCCTGTGGTTTCGGATATGTAATATTTTTCAGTCGTTCGATTCCTTCTGGACACAGCGGTTCATCCGTCACTCCAATATATCTCTGATGACGGTTTCCTTCTGTCATACCATGACGTATCAGCCAGATCTTAATCATGTTTGATCACCGTCCCGATTCCGCATACAACGCGTGTTACTTCATCACTGTACGCAGCAAGTTTTGTACAGATTCTGCCAACAGCCTCTCTGTAGGCGCGGTCAAATGCATCCATTGGTACAACTCCATATCCCACCTCGTCCGATACGAGGAGTACTCCCGGATTACACTGGATCAGTTTCTCTGCCAGATCACTGACATCCTCATTTTTTTTCATTTCAGCACGGATAAATTCATGGAAATTCACAACTCCCTTTGCATTCTGAATCGAATTCCAGTCTGCATCAGCGCCATTCACCCATTCAATCTCCGGATATTTTTTTTCTGCAAAAGCCGCTTTCCCCTGAAAAGCACCGCCAATGATCATCTTCATATGTTCTTTCCTCATCAAATTTTATAGACTACTGTAATAATCGCCAGAACAAGCACAATCCATACCTCACAGAGACACAGGAAATATCCAGAAAGATCTCCTGTCGTCCCACCAAAATATTTCAGAGCCTTGTGCCGGTAGAACCAGAATACAAGCAGGGCCGTCACGATTACTGCTGTTCCCCATACCGGCTGGATCCAGAACATAAATCCGGTGAGCAGCACAAGATAAATAATCAGTATATTCCGTACTCTTGTATCCTGTGCCTTACGTGAAAATTCAGCCACTGTACCGCTTGCATTTGCTTTCGGCAAAGTAATAACACCAATTCCCGACAGACATCTGGACACCATATAACCAGTTGCCAGAATATATAACATTTTACGATTATCCTGTTCCACAATCTGACTCATTCCGCCATACATAGTCAAAAAGTATACACATGCTGTAATGACCGCAAACGCACCTGCATGAGAATCTTTCAGAATCTCCAGACGTTTTTCTCTGTCTCTCCAGGAGCTCAGAGCATCAGATGTGTCCAGAAGGCCATCTACATGAATTCCTCCTGTTACAATTACCGGTACCAGTACCAGTGCCACTGCAATAAATCCATTACTCATTCCAAAATAACGGCAGAGCCATTCCATGCCAAGCATGACCACCCCGACAGCTGCACCGACAAACGGAAAAAAACAGAGCATATAACGCATATTTTCTTCCGACCAGTCTGCCTGGGGCATCGGTATCTTTGAAAACATCGCAAAGGCAATCTTAAAACTGTTCCACAGACTTTTCATCATTTACACTTCCTTAACCCTCTCCAGAAAGGAGTTTATTTTTATGATATACAGGGATTCCATAAACTACTTCAACCACCTGATCTGCTATTTCAGCTATCTTCTGGTTAATCTGTCCGAGATATTCCTGATAAAGTTCTGTCTCTCCCTGATAATCTGCTGCCTCAGAAAATATCTCATTCGTAACGATCACCAGATTTCCCGCCTGTTCTCTGATATGCCGCACACCCTTTAACACCGCCTCAACAGTATTCTCATGTGCTCCTTCTTCCTGAAACATCTCATTTGCAACAAGATTCGACATACATTCTAAAAGCACTGTACAGTTTTCCGGGAGCCTTATCTTATCAAGACCTGTATAACATTCGACTGTTTCAAATCCTTTTTCCTGACGCATCTTCCGATGGCGCTGCACACGTTTCCTGCTTTCTTCATCAAAAGGATACATGGTTGCTATATAAATCCTGTCTGTTTTTCCAAAAGAAACAACACAATCTTCCGCAAAAGCAGACTTTCCACTTCCGCTTCCTCCTGTGACAAGAATCATCATCTTTATACAAGCTCCTTCTTATATAAGTACACTTATCCGTTTTTATTTACACAAGCTCCTCATACTGTTCCACATGAATATCTTCAAATGTGCTCATGGAATCATACACAGCAATTCCCATATCCAGGAACGGAAAAAGCGCAACCGCTCCGCTGCCCTCACCGAGGCACATTTCCCCATGAATAACAGCTTCTTTTCCGAGAGCTTCCAAAATCAGACGTGCAGCCGGCTCCTTTGAAACATGAGATGCGATCATATATTCGCCCGCCAGTGGGCAGATACGCTGTGCGATCAATGCTGCAACACAGGAAATAAATCCATCGATCACCACCGGCACTCCAAGTGCTGCTCCGCCAAGGAACATCCCTGCCATACCTGCAATATCAAAACCACCAACTTTTGCAAGGACACCGAACGCATCTTTCGGATCAGGCTGATTCACTTCAATTGCTTTTCTGATTGCATTGATTTTTCGATTCAGTCCATCTCCGGAAAGACCGGCCCCTCTCCCTGTCATTTCTTCCACAGAACGATCCAGAAGCACGGATGCTACTGCACTGCTTGTAGTCGTATTTCCAATTCCCATTTCTCCGGTTGCCAGAAGCCCGTATCCTTCTTCTTTCAGTCTGCGAACCATCTCAATACCTGCTTCCAATGCCTGTACCGCCTGTGCTCTCGTCATCGCAGGTCCCTTTGTCATATTGGCTGTTCCATAAGCAACTTTCAGCTCTTTTGAAACTTTTGTATCAACAGCCATTCCGATATCCACCGGAATAACCTTCGTTCCACACTGGCGGCTCATAACACATGCCGACGTATCTCCGGAAAGGAAATTTTCAGCAACGATCGCAGTCACTTCCTGACCGGTCTGGGTTACACCTTCTTCCACCACCCCATTATCTGCACACATTGGTACCAGAGCACGTTTTTGAATTTTCATATCCGGATTGCCGGTGATTCCCGCAATCTGAATCACCAGTTTTTCCATTTTTCCAAGAGAATGCAGGGGTTTCGCAATACTGTCCCAGCGTTTTGCGGCAACATCCATTGCATTTTTGTCCAAAGGCTTTATCTGAGCCAGTGTTTCTTCCAGTGTCATTTTTATTTCCTCCAGATCTGATCTGTATTTTATTATTTTCCTGTAGTAAATACAAAAAATTTACTGAATACATAATTCAGTGCAAGTACAATAAACTGGGTACAGAATTTACCAACCATTCCATTCATTCCCATTTTTTCGCAAAGAAGCCAGACACCTCCAACCTCAATTACCATTGTCAGAAGACGTGCACTGATAAATTTGCAAAATGGCCGGATATGATCACGCAATGTCTCACATTTATCCTGAAATACATATTTTGAGTTAACTATGTATGCAAAAATAATTGCCACAATAATTGATATTACATTTGCGATATTCAGATTTAAGTGGCAGAGATTCCACAATATATAAAAACATACCAGATTCACCAGTGTGGTACATCCACCAAAAAACACATATCTGACCACATCATTCCCATAGCAGAATGAAATCAGTTCTTTTATCTTTTTCATTTTATTTCTCCTGTATATTACACATCATGTCTGACACTGCCCGTTACATCTTTGTTTCCACGCACGATCTGTGACACAATATATCGCGGACGATGTTTCACTTCTTCATAGATCTTTGCAAGGTAATAACCAATCACACCAAGACTCAGCATAATCGCACTTCCGATCAGAAGCAGCAGCAAGATCGTTGTTGTATAACCTTCTATCGCCTGACCTCTGAAATATTGGATCAGTGAATAAATGATCATGATCAGAGAACACCCGAAACAGATTCCTCCACCAACCGTAACAAACTGAAGCGGAGCCGTCGTAAATGCAACAATGTTTGTAAAAGCATATTTGATCAGCGACCATGTAGACCACTTGGACTCTCCCGCTTCACGTTCATGCACTTCAAATTCCACATAGGTTGTCTTATATCCCACCCATGAAGATGTTGCTCTGAAAAACATATTCCGCTCCGGAAGTGACAGAATGCTGTTCACTACTTTTCTGTCCATCATCTTGAAATCAGAAGTATTCTGCATATCCACTTTTGTTGCTTTTGACATGATTCCATAGAAGAAGCCGGCACTTTCTTTATGAAGAAAACTCTCTTCTCCCCGGCTCTTTTTTACACCTTCAATAACCTCGTACCCTTCTTTCCATTTCTGGTACATTTCAATCAGTGTTTCTGCCGGATGCTGGAGGTCACAGTCCATAACTGCCACCACATCGCCGGATGCCTGCGCAAGTCCTGCAAAAACAGCTGCCTCTTTCCCAAAATTACGTGAAAAATGAACTCCAAGGATATTGGGATCTTTTTCCCCGGCTTTTAATATTTCATTCCATGTGTTATCTTTTGATCCATCATTGACAAGAACCAGTTCATAAGAAATTCCGGCGCCTGACAGGACTTCATGAAGCACCCGGCAGGTCTTGCCAACCATCTGTTCTTCATTATAAGCCGGAAGTACGACTGATAATATACTCATCCTTTTTTGTTTCCTCTTTTCTTTTTGTAAATCAACACCACACCAATGTAGCACAACAGTCCCGCACAAGTCAAGCAGAGCCCTGTATACAGATACGGTGTATGATAGGTAAGCCGGATCTCATGTTCTCCTTCTGCAAGGTTCAATGCCATATACATGGTATTTGCCTGTTTAATATCTGTTTTCTTTCCATCCACATAGGCAGTAAAGCCTGTACTGTATGGAAGTGCGATCACAAGTGCTTTCGGTTTTGATACAGAAATTTTTCCGGTCAGTTCATGATCCTCAACTTTTACATCCTGCAGAGATTCTTCTCCTAGTTTCTTCACCTGTTCATCCACTTTTGTTACAGGCTGGCAGACCACTTTCAGATCATCATAAGAATACACTCCTGTATTCTGAAATGTCAGTGTAAGTGAATTTTTCCCCATCCGGCTGTATCCTGCATTGCAGAGGAAATTATGTTTTCCACTGTATGCATTATATTTATCTGTGTAAATACTGATTGTCTTGTTTAAAAACTTTCCGGTCACATCAATATACGCTTTCTGACTTTCCTTCCAGTATCGCCACCTGCTGTTCTCATGAAACACCTGATTCTGTTCGTAAATTGACATATTTTTCCATTTTTTATCACTGATCATTGCTCTCGGAGAAAGTGCCTCATAGTTTACCCCTTCTGTGATCAGGTAAATTTCACTTTCGTCCAGACCATCAAACACCAGTCTTGCCTGCGCATTTTCTTTTGTAACGATCAGTTTTCCGTCTTTCTCCTGACAGCCTTTCCCGGTAATAATTTTAAACGGAACTTCACGATCATTAAGGGTGAGAACTGTCTCCGGAAGTGAACTTTCATCCAGCACAACTCCCTGCAGCAGTGCCTGTTGTTTCTCAATCACAGACATTTTTTCATATTTTTCTCTCGGAATATAAGAATCATACGTATAGCCAAATGGAAGTGCATTGTCACATTCGTATGCTCGATATGTTTTCCCTTTTTTCTCTGCCTCGCCCGCCATTTTATTGTATCCATAAGGCAGATATTCCTCTTCTCCCGCACGGACAACAAAATATTTTACAGCAGCCAGACGATCCAGGATCGTTCTGCTGTCCAGATTATCGTACTGATCTTCTCTCGGCGTATTCAGATACATTTCATCAAAAAAATTACTGATATTTCCGATTGCGACGCTGAAATAATATGATGCACTGTTGGTTCCCATCTGCATGGACGAGTTTTCATAAGTATGCGTTCCCATCTGATCATAACGATACAGCGAAGAATCTTCTGTATCTAAGACTGCAAGATCTGTCCCTGTCTCCAGTTTATCCAATGCTTCTCCCTGCTCAGTGAATTCTGACAGATAATCTTTTTCATAAGAATACTGATAATAAATATTAAACAAAATTCCGGCGATCAGAAAAACAGACACCATAATCGTAAGATTTCTTTTTTTCACAAAAAAAGAACCAAACGACAATACAGTAAACGTTGCTGCTACCAGAAAAATTACCGCCATCATATTTCGCTGTGTGCGCGCCGCATCAGGAAGCAATGCAATTCCACAGTATATGAGAAGCATAACAAATATCTTTCTTTTTTCCTTCAGAGTCAGTGTAAACAATTCCGGATATATTTTTACAAAGATGTACGCGATCAGCATCCCATACGCCCAGATCCATCGATTTGAGACATAGGAAAATCCATTTAACACGTGTCCGGCATAAGGCAGAAGCAAAAAAGCATTCAGCAATACAAATCCCACTTTCAATGCTGTATATTTTTTTCGCTTTGAAAACAGTACAAAGACACCCGTCATAGAAACTGCAGTAAATCCTGCAACTCCCCACTGGATCATGTTTTCTCCAATCAGACATCCAAGATATTTTTCATAATAAACTTTATCATATAATAACGGAACATAGTTTTGGGCTTTAAACCGGTCTGTTCCAAGAACCGGAAGAATTACCGGAAGAAGGATCACTGCTGCGATCAGGACTGCGATTATCGAATACACAAAAAAAGTCCCAAGCCATCTTCCTATATTTTTTAAGGAACGATCCTCAAACTGTTCAAAATATCGAACTGCTGCATAGAGCACCATAAAGATTCCGAGCATATAAAAGAAGTAAAAATTCGACAGACCTGCCAGTGCGACTGACCAGATAAAAATATATGGTTTTTCTTTTTTATATATTTTATCAATTCCCATCAGTATAAATGGCAGATAGATCATCGGATTCGAAAAGTACGGATGTTTCATGGCTGCATAAATCGTCCATCCGGCAAAAACATAAATCATAGATCCCATGAATACAGCCTGTTTTGAATTTTTATGATAAAAAGCATATCTGCTGAAGGCAATTCCTGCCAGATAGATTCTCAAAAAAATCAAAAATTCATACAAAAATTCTGTCTGTGATGATTTGAAAAATACCGACAGCAATGTCAGCGGATCACCGATCACATAATAATGTAATGTTGTCAGAATATCAGATCCATATCCAATATTCAGATCCCACATCGGAATTGACAGTTTATGTTCTATAAACAAGGTGTGCAAAATTTTTCTGAGATATCTTCCGTAATACGCAAGTGAATTCAGATGCTGAGGAACACCGTCATGACTCCATATCAGAGATTTCCCATTCAGGTAGAATCGCATATACAGAAAAAGGGCTATTCCTGCAAAAGCAATTGTATAAAGCAAATAAAAATCTGCATTTTTCCATTTGATGCGTGTTTCTTTATGTTTCATTTTACTCATGCTGTACCTGTCCTTTTTTTCTAAAGAAAAAAACCGCGGTACATAAAGTACCGCGGCTTTGACTCTGAATTATTCTTCTTCGCCGTACATAGCTACAAGTTTATTCAGATATGCATATCTAGCTTTTGCTTCAGATTCGTTCTTAGCAAACAGTCTAGCTGCTTTTTCAGGATTCTGACGCTGTAAGGAGTTGTAACGAACCTCACCATTCAGGAAGTCCATATAGTTTTCCATATCCGGTGTCTTGGAATCCAGAGCAAATTTCTTGTCTGCTGCCGGGTTGAAGCGGAAGTTGTGCCAATATCCACATTTAACTGCCAGTTCTTCTTCTGTCTGAGCTTTTGCCATACCTTTCTTGATACCATGGTTGATACATGGAGCATAAGCAATGATCAGGGATGGTCCCGGATAAGCTTCTGCTTCAGCAATTGCTTTAACAGTCTGGTTGAAGTCAGCACCCATGGAGATCTGTGCTACGTATACATATCCATAGCTCATTGCGATGGAAGCCATATCTTTCTTCTTAGTCTCTTTACCACCAGCTGCGAACTGTGCGATAGCACCTGTTGGTGTAGATTTAGAAGACTGTCCACCTGTGTTGGAGTAAACTTCTGTATCGAATACCATTACGTTGATGTCACGTCCACTTGCAAGAACATGGTCAACACCACCGAAGCCGATATCGTAAGCCCATCCGTCACCACCGAAGATCCACTGGGATTTCTTGGACAGATAGTTTTTCTGAGCAAGGATCTCTTTAGCAGCGTCGCATCCACATACTTCCAGAGCTGCGATCAGTTTATCTGTTGCTGCACCGTTGGTTGCTCCAACAGCGAATGTATCCAGCCATTCCTGGCCAGCTTCTTTAACTGCTTCGTCTTTGCCATCTGCTACAACAGCTTCAACTTTTGCTTTAAGGCCATCACGGATAGCTCTCTGTGCAAGAAGCATACCATAACCAAACTCAGCGTTATCTTCGAACAGTGAGTTAGCCCATGCAGGTCCCTGTCCTTTAGCGTTTGTTGTGTATGGTGTAGACGGTGAAGAGTTACCCCAGATAGAGGAACATCCTGTAGCATTTGCAATGTACATTCTGTCACCAAACAGCTGTGTGATCAGTTTAGCGTAAGGTGTTTCACCACAACCTGCACATGCTCCGGAGAACTCAAGCAGAGGCTGTTTGAACTGGCTTCCCTTAACAGTTGTTTCTTTGAATTTAGCGATAACATCTTCTTTGATTGGAAGTTCTCTTCCATAATCGAAGAATTTCTGAAGTCCTGCGTTTGCTTCCATGTTTTCCATAGCAAGGGCTTTTGCACCTTTCTTGCCTGGGCAGACATTTGCACAGGAACCACATCCTGTACAGTCATAAGCTGATACAGTCATGGTGAATTTATAATCTTTCATACCAGTCATAGGAAGAGTAGCCATTCCTTCTGGAGCGTTAGCTGCTTCTTCTTCTGTCAGTGCTACCGGACGAATTGCTGCGTGCGGGCAGACATATGCACAACGGTTACACTGGATACAGTTTTCTGGCTGCCATACCGGTACGTTTACTGCGATACCACGTTTTTCGTATGCAGCAGTTCCGGATGGTGTAGTACCATCAACATATTCTGTAAATGCAGATACAGGGAGTGTGTTACCTTCCTGCGCATTGATCTTGCACTGGATGTTGTTTACGAAGTCCTGAGCTTCCTGAGCACCGTGAGTTGCATGAGCCATGAAGAGACCTTCATCTTCTGCATCTTTCCAGCTTTCCGGAACTTTAACTTCTACAACCTGTTTTGCACCGGCATCGATAGCTGCCCAGTTTTTCTGAACAACGTCATCACCTTTACGTCCGTAAGTAGCTTTTGCAGCTGCTTTCATCAGTTCGATTGCCTGCTCTTCTGGAATGATTCCTGTAAGTTTGAAGAATGCAGACTGAAGGATTGTGTTGATACGAGTTGGTCCCATACCAGTTTCGATACCGATCTTAACACCGTCGATGGTGTAGAATTTGATATCATGGTTAGCGATGAATGCTTTTACCTGTCCCGGGAGATGTTTTTCAAGTCCTTCCATATCCCATGCGCAGTTAAGAAGGAATGTACCACCATCAACAAGTTCCTGAACCATGTTATATTTGTTTACATAGGACGGATTGTGACATGCAACAAAGTTTGCTTTGTGGATCAGGTATGTGGATTTGATCGGTTTCTTACCGAAACGAAGGTGAGACATTGTAACACCGCCGGACTTCTTGGAGTCATAATCAAAATATGCCTGAGCGTACATATCTGTATTGTCACCAATGATCTTGATGGAGTTTTTGTTAGCACCTACAGTACCATCAGCTCCAAGTCCCCAGAACTTACAGTTTGTAGTTCCTTCTGGTGTTGTAACAATCGGAGCACCTGTTTCAAGAGAAAGGTTTGTAACGTCATCAACGATACCGATTGTGAATTTTTCTTTTGTTGTGTTCTCATATACTGCAACGATCTGTGCCGGTGTAGTATCTTTGGAACCAAGTCCGTAACGTCCTGTAAAGATCTTAACATCTTTAAACTTGCTGTCTTTTAATGCAGCAACAACGTCAAGGTACAGAGGCTCGCCAAGTGCTCCTGGCTCTTTTGTTCTGTCAAGAACGCTGATCTGTTTTACAGAATCCGGAATAGCATCGATCAGTGCCTGTGCGCAGAATGGTCTGTAAAGACGAACTTTAACAACACCAACTTTTTTGCCTGCTGCTGCAAGGTAATCGATTGTCTCTTCGATTGTATCGTTTACGGAACCCATAGCGATGATGATGTGTTCAGCATCCTCAGCTCCATAGTAGTTGAACAGTTTGTAATCTGTTCCGATCTTTTCATTAACTTTGTCCATGTATTCCTGAACTACTGCCGGAAGAGCATCATAGAACGGGTTACATGCTTCTCTTGCCTGGAAGAAGATATCAGGGTTCTGAGCTGAACCTCTCTGACACGGATGATTCGGATTAAGTGCATGGTCACGGAATGCCTGGATAGCATCCATATCTGCCATATCCTTCAGATCTTCATAATCCCATGTTTCAATCTTCTGGATCTCGTGAGATGTACGGAATCCATCGAAGAAGTTGATGAACGGAACTTTACCTTTGATTGCTGCCAGATGAGCAACTGGTGTCAGGTCCATAACTTCCTGTACAGATGATTCGCAGAGCATTGCACATCCGGTCTGACGACAGGCCATAACGTCGGAATGGTCTCCGAAAATGGAAAGTGCATGAGAAGCAAGTGCACGAGCGGATACATTGATAACGCCCGGAAGCTGCTCACCAGCGATTTTGTAAAGGTTCGGGATCATCAGAAGAAGACCCTGGGATGCAGTATAAGTAGTTGTCAGGGCACCTGCTGCCAGAGATCCGTGTACTGCACCTGCAGCACCTGCCTCAGACTGCATCTCTGTAACCTGTACTTCCTGTCCAAAGATGTTCTTTCTTCCCTGAGTTGCCCACTCATCTGTTGCTTCCGCCATAACAGATGAAGGAGTGATCGGGTAGATAGCAGCTACATCTGAATATGCATAAGAAGCATGAGCGGCTGCATGGTTACCATCCATGGTTTTCATCTTTCTTGCCATAGTTTGTTTTCCTCCTTAAAGGTATGATGAAAATTTTTATTTATTTCAGACCACTGAAACGGTCTAAAAGTCCACTGGTTATTATAGCATACACTATTGCGATTGTCCAATCGGGATTACGCATTTTCTGTATCTATTTACATACAAAAAAGTTAGCCATTTATAAGTTTTTTCAGGGATTTTCGCTTCAGCATCCTACACAGTTCTTCCTGAATTTCCGCGAGTTCACAGTGAACAGAACAGTTCTGTCCGTCTGCGCTGTTCCTGGCACAGTCATAGCCAGGTTCCAGGCAGTCAATGATAAACATTCCCGGATCGATCGTTGTATAAACATCATAAAGTGTTATCTGATCAAGATCACAGTTCAGAGAATATCCCCCATGAACACCACGATACCCTCTGACCATTCCTGATTTCTGCAGTTTTTTCAGGATTTTGTATGCAAAAGGTGCTGTGATCAGTTCTTTTTCACAGATTTCATTTACGCTGACTCTCTTTTCCTCTGCCATTGCGCGGAGCACCCGCACAGCATAATCGCATTCTCTGGTTATCAACATACTCTGTTTCCTCTTTCCATTACCCGTAACTCTCCAGCAAACTTTCTTAAATTATAGCAATTCCTCTGTGTAAATTCAATGTTTTTATGATTTAAGGCTTGCAAAATCTCCACTTTACTGTAAAATGGGAATGAATGGCCAAAAACAGGCCAGTTACTGTTCAATGATCGAAAACTTAATTCGAAACCATAATGAAGAAAAGAGGTACCTTATGATTTCAGCAAATAATATCACTTTACGTGTTGGCAAAAAAGCCCTCTTTGAGGATGTCAACATCAAATTTACCGAAGGCAACTGCTACGGTCTGATCGGAGCAAACGGTGCCGGTAAATCTACTTTCCTTAAAATCCTTTCCGGGCAGCTCGAACCGACCAATGGAGATATTGTGATCACTCCTGGCCAGCGACTCTCCTTCCTGCAGCAGGACCACTTCAAATATGATTCCTTCAACGTACTGGATACCGTTATCATGGGAAATGCCAGACTTTATGAAATCATGAAGGAAAAAGAGGCGATCTATGCAAAGGAAGATTTTACAGATGAAGACGGTATCCGTGCCAGCGAACTTGAGGGTGAATTCGCAGAGATGAACGGATGGGAGGCAGAGTCTGATGCTGCTACTCTTCTGAACGGACTTGGCATCGAATCCGAGCTCCACTATACACAGATGGCTGACCTGACCGGCAGCCAGAAAGTCAAAGTTCTTCTTGCACAGGCTCTGTTCGGCAATCCGGACATTCTTCTTCTCGATGAGCCTACCAACCATCTGGATCTTCCGGCAATCGAATGGCTCGAAGAATTTCTGATCAACTTTGACAATACTGTCATCGTTGTATCCCATGACCGTTATTTTCTTAATAAGGTCTGCACACATACTGCCGATATTGACTATGGCAAGATCCAGCTGTATGCCGGAAACTATGATTTCTGGTTTGAATCCAGCCAGCTTCTTATCAAACAGATGAAAGAAGCCAACAAAAAGAAAGAGGAAAAAATCAAAGAGCTGCAGGAATTTATTTCCCGATTCAGTGCCAACGCTTCCAAATCCAAACAGGCAACCTCCCGTAAGCGTGCGCTGGAAAAAATCCAGCTGGATGATATGCGTCCTTCCAGTCGTAAGTATCCATACATCGACTTCCGTCCAAACCGCGAGATCGGCAATGAAGTGCTTATGGTCGAAAACCTCTCCAAGACTATTGATGGCGTAAAAGTTCTGGACAATATCAGCTTTACTCTCGGTCATGACGATAAAGTTGCATTTGTTGGTGCCAATGAACAGGCCATTACTACTTTTTTCCGTATCCTTGTCGGTGAACTGGAGCCAGACGAAGGAAGTTACAAATGGGGTGTCACCACTTCTCAGGCATATTTTCCAAAAGACAATACACAGGAATTTGACAATGATCTCACGATCACAGACTGGCTGACACAGTATTCTGAAATCAAAGATGCTACTTATGTCCGCGGTTTCCTTGGCAGAATGCTCTTTCCTGGTGAAGACGGCGTAAAAAAAGTACGTGTTCTTTCCGGTGGCGAAAAAGTCCGCTGCCTGTTGTCCAAAATGATGATTTCCGGTGCTAATATCCTGATTCTTGATGAACCTACCAACCATCTGGACATGGAATCTATTACTGCATTGAACAATGGACTGATCAAATTCCCGGGAGTTATCCTTTTTACTTCCCATGACCATCAGTTCGTGCAGACAACCGCCAACCGTATCATGGAAATCCTTCCTGACGGTAAGCTGATTGACAAGATCACCACCTATGACGAATATCTGGCAAGCGACGAAATGGCGAAGAAACGTCACGTCTTCCAGGTTAACGAAGAAGATGCTGCCGATAACTAGAATTTCATACTGCAGTTTTACTGCATGACAAAAGCTCCCGTTTTTAATGATCGGGAGCTTTTGCAGCTTATTGTTTACAGTATTTTTTATTTCATTGTGATATCCGCCAGTTTTCCATTTGTCACTTTCAAAAGTGCAGCAAGCGGAACTTTCAGCGTCAGTCCGACGCGGCCTCCACTTACATATATTTCTTCAAACCCACCCGCGGATGCATCAAACACGACCGGATATGGTTTTTTCATTCCAAGCGGACTGCAGCCGCCTCTTACATAGCCTGTAATTTTCAGAATATCTTTAACATGAATCATATCCACAGCCTTCTCTCCAACTGCTTTCGCAGCCGCCTTACGATCCACTTCTTTTTCGATCGGTACTACAAATACATAGTATCCGCCGCTTTTCCCTTCCATAACCAGTGTTTTAAAAGACTGTTCATATGGTGCCCCAATCAGATCTGCACTGTGAAGTCCATCAATAAACTCATCACATTCATATGGAAATGCTTCATATTTCACTTTCTGACGATCCAGCATTCTCATCGCATTTGTCTTAGCTTCTTTTGCCATGTTGTCCTTCTTTCCTGCCTTCTACCCGGCATCTTTACTGTTACTTTCTTTTTTTATGTGTATCATCACGTCTGGATATCTTTTTCCAGAGTTCTTCTCCCTCCCGGTCGTCTTCGTCCATCATTTCTCTCAGCACTTCCTCATCCAGTTCATCCTCATCAATTACAACCGGTTCTTCGTAGTCATCATTCATTGGATGATAGGAATCTTCTGTATCAAAAGATCCCAGCGGAAGATCAATTTCTTTCTGTCTGCTCTTTCTCGGTCGGTACGGAATTGTTTTTTCTGATTCAGGTGCCACCGCATCCTTTTTATGTTTTCTTCCTTTATTTTTTTCAAGTCTGAAATCTACCTGCTGCGCACTCCGAGATGCTTTATGAGAACTGTTCTGCGCTCTTCCCGGTGTATGCTTCACATTTTGTCTCTGTGCCGATGTTCTTCTGACTTCTTTCTGCGCCTTTCTTTCTGATTTCTGTGGCATATAATCCCTGAAATCCACATAATCAGAACTGTCCTGTCCATCGTTATACGCATCCTCTTCGTACTCTTCTTCCTCGTCATCATCTTTGCGCCTGTTTGTCGCAAACTGAATCAGCATTCCAAGAAGTGCAAATCCTGCACTCAGTCCCAGACCATACGGAATATCCGCCAGTCCGCCTAATTTTGCAGTAGAAAAGCCTGCCATCGCACCTCCCAGAAGGCTTGTCCCAATAATCAGAACTTCTCTCGCCTGCTTCATAGCCAGCACACCAAGGCCCACTCCCAGAAGGAGACAGAAAAAGAATACCAACGAAGTAGTTGGATGAAAAACATAAATACCAAGTCCAATTCCAATGCCTGCTCCCAGAATAAAAATTCCAATCTTATAGCTCACAAATGCGATCACGGCCAACAGTACACCCGCTCCAACCATAAAAACCGCATACATATATTTCTCTGTCACACCACCGGTATACGCTGCACCAAATCCAATTCCAGCTCCAATGACAAAACCACAGAGCATCATCCAGAAACGCAGAAGCCGATATCCCAGAATACAGTTGATCACTCCAAAAATCAGCAGTACTGTAAAACCGATCATCGAAAAACTGGATATAGACGGTACTGTCCGCGTATTCTCAATCATATTCATAATCTGCTGCAAAATATCATTCATAAAAATATCTCCTCTAAAACATAAAATATATCGTTTTCAGATTATCCAGAATACCATAATGATACTCTACTGTACTGAGCCCATACATTTTCAGATAGTATTCAGCAACTTTCTGAACATATCCTTCCTGTATCCACTGCTGACATGCTTCGTCAAAAGCTTCCTGCGAAGTAAATTTGAAACGTACTACCGCAGCTCCGTTCTCAAGACGCATACAGCAGAAATCATAAATCTGCTGTTCATCATATGTATCAAAACATGCCTGATTCAGCACATAAAAATTAAGATCCGTCGCAGTACACTCCGGAACCGGAAATTCATCGGATGCTGTATATAATTGCTCATATTCCTGTGGAAAAGGACACAGATAATCATAAATTGTTGTCTTATGTTCTTCCAGAGAAACCGCACCGCCTTCCAGAAATGCCGGCTGATCCCCGTTTGTAGCATCTACATAATATTGCTCACCGTTAATTTCTACGATATTCCAGGCATGTCCTTCATCACTGTCCCTCGCATTTCCCTCTACATAAATACACGGAACTCCAAGCTGTTCCAAAAGATACTGTACCGCCCTCGCATATCCGGCACACACAGCTTTCTTTTTCCAGAAAATGCCTGCAATATTCTGGTCATCCCCCGATGCTTCATACTCTGCATGATCTATCAGATACGTATAAACTGTTTTGACCTTATCATAAGCAGACATATCCTGTGTAATCTGCTCTTTCACTTCTTCCAGCGCATGTTCCATGAATGCCATAATTTCCTGAATTTCCTGATCTGTATACGTATATCCAGGTGAAAATCTGCAATAATCAGTTCCTTTATACGCAGTCGTATATACTTCCTCACGATTATGCACCCAGAAAAGTTCCGGATGATCCTTCAGCAATGCATGGTAAACTTTGCTGATCAGCTGTTCATTCGAAGATGTCAGATAAAACTCATCTTGTCTCTCCTGTATTCCACTCAGCATTTCACGATATATTTTCTTCTCATCTTCTGTCAGTAATCCAAAATAATATTCCCTGTAATTGTCATCGGTCTGCAGGATCTCCTGTTTTCTTAATGACCTGACTTCAGCAGGTTCCTGAGAAAGAAGATCACTCTGCCAGATGACACCCATAAACAGGACAATCAAAACGCAGAAAACTCTGCGTCCAAATCTTCTTTTTTTCTTCATCTGTCACTCCCTTATCTTCTGTACAGTCTTATATTATCAGACTTCTGCCATCAATAAAAGAGCTTGCTGTAAAAAACCGAACGACTCTTTCGAATCGTCCGGCCTTGTTTATCATCAATCTTCAAAAGTAACCTGAATATCACTGTTATCCGGTTTTTGCGGAAGAATTTCCGCAGAACTTCCGGAAACCGAAACATTCTGATTCAGGATTTCATCCAGCGTATCTGTCACTTCCACACTACCCGTCGCATAATTGGAAGTCGTCTGATTTTCGGATTCATCACTCATATCCTCAAATGTTATCTCAACATCCTCAGCCGCATCAGCAGGTGCTGTAATTGTTTCCGCTGTATCATGTGTTGCTGTATCCTTCACATTCAATCCATCACTGAGAGAGTTTGTTGTTTCTGCCACAAGTGTTGCTGACGTTGTTATATTATCCGTTATCAGATCTGTTTCTGCATTGTCTGCACTTGCACCCTGGTTTTCCATCTCTGCAACTTCCGTCTGTGTAGGATAGAAGGAAGGCTGACGGATATAACGGAAACTTGCACCATAAGCTTCTCCAACCGTTACTCCATTCTTACTGGAAGAACAGTGTACTGCGATCCAGTCGCCTGCATCTGTCTTGCCACAGATAATACCTACATGGTTATTACTACCCGCTTCCGGTCCATTCTGGAATACAAGGTCACCCGGCTGCGCATCCTGTTCACTGACAACATTGGCATTCTCCCACTGTTCAGAAGTACCGTCTCCCACACTGCTCTGCATACCCTGATTCAGATATCCATTGATCACTGACCATGTAACAAATCCACTGCAGTCAAGACCATATGCACGGACAGTTCCACTGCTGGCACTGCCTGCTGCAGATACTTTTTCGGCAGAACCCCAACTGGAGTCTTTACCAATCTGCGTTGATTTGCCGCCCCAGAAATATCCAACTTCACCTACCAGTGAATATGCTGCAGTAATGACATTTACACGTTCTTCAGAAACATCATCCCCGACACTCTGACGTACAAATCCTTTCGCATCTGTAACAATCGCACAGAGTAGCTTGCAATCTGTTTCTACATATTTCTTAAGTACTGTCCTGTTTTCCTGTGAAATATTATTCTGTTTAATATAATGGTTAATGTGATAGTTTCCATAACAAACATGTGTAATGCTTTCTTTATCACGGACAACCGGATTCATCTCAGCAAAGATCTTTGCCAGTTCATCCTTCGCTGATGAATCAAGAGTGAACTCCGTGTTTCCTTCCTGGCTCTGCTCATAAACATAGATTGCCAGGATATCCTGCCAGTTACGCACGAGCAGAGAATCTGCTGAAGTCGTCAGGCCGTCAGCCCTGCTGTCGCTAGCGTCTGTCAGTTTGTTTTTTTCTTTATATTCTTTTTCAATTTCATCCATCACAGAAGAAAAATCATCAGAAAAAGAAAGCTGATAATTATTTTTCAGACTGTCCAGATAAAATTCTTTGCCTGCATGAAGGTTCGACACATAATAAACCGGTGTTCCTGTCTTGCCTGTAACATTTCCACTTCCATCAGAAATATCTGTTGCATTCCCCGCATCCTTCTGATTCTTCTGCAATTCTGCAATCTTGCTTTCAAAACCAACAAGAAGATCGTAATTTGTAACAAACTTCTTCTGGTATTCCGGCAGGCTGTCATATTCTGCTCTGAGTTCTTTTACCCTTGCCGCATGATTTACTGTAAGTGTCTCCTTCGCAAGTGCATTGATCTTTGCTACCAGATTCTTTGCAGCTTCAGATTCTGTTACATTTGTCGGTGCCGGACTCGGTGTTGCAGTTGGATCCGACGGTGTCACAGTCGGCTCCGGTGTTGCAGTTGGATCCGATGGCGTCACAGTCGGTGCCGGACTCGGTGTTGCAGTTGGGTCCGATGGCGTCACAGTCGGCTCCGGTGTCGGCGTATCTGGTTCCGGTGTTGGTGTATCCGGTTCTGGCGTCGGCGTATCTGGCTCCGGTGCCGGTGTGTTCGGTTCCGGTGCCGGTGTGTTCGGCTCCGGTGCCGTTGTATCCGGTGTATCACTTCCATCAGAGATTACCTCACCACTTCCATCGCCCAAATCGCTTGCAGTTTCTATATGCTCATCCGCAGCCATGACTGACATCGGACTGGTTAAAACCATTGCAGATAAAATTGTTACACATAAACTTCTGGTCAGATATTTGTTCTTCATTCTGGTAAAATTGCTCCCTTCTGTCAAGAACATATCTTTATTCCCCTTATAAAGGTATGTTTCTCACTGCTAACTCACTTACACAATAACTGTGGTTAGTTTAGCATAAATTTCCATAAAAATCAACCGCCGGGATAAATACCCCGACGGTTTCTGGATAAAATTCACATTCTTTTCATATTTACATAACTGCATAAGCATAATCTGCTATGCCATTCTTCCGGCATAACTGAAACAGTCCCTGAAATACCTGATAGCACACAGTGAGGATATAATGAATATCATCATCTATATTTCTCTTACAGTTCAGATATCTCCTGTGATGTTCCTTAATGTACTGTAGAAGCTGATTCAGCGTCTCAAAATGGATTTCCTTCTCCGTATACACATCAGCCTTACCTTCCAGAACAAATGCTTTCAGCTCGTTCTTCAGATGCTTTTCATAGGTGTTGTGCTGATAAAGTGTACCATCAAACGTCTTATTATGTGGAAAAGTAAAATAATCTGCTATATAATGCATGACCTCTCCGGATCTCCGCCAGAATACCCTGTCATTATACCCGGCCCCTGACTGAACCAGTCGTCGTATCTTACCCTGAACCTCATCAAAAGTACCGAAATACTCATGTCTCTTGGTTACAAATGAAGGCTGGATGTCTGGCAGGATATTGCCAAGACAAAATGCTTTTCTATGTGACTGTAAACTTTCATTAGCCGGCATCTGATCTGCCAGATACCTTGCCAATAATATGTGTGATTTCTTACGCACAATAAACACTTCTTTCTCTGATAAAAAACAGTTTACCGTAACCATATCTACTATAGCAGATTTACTTTTTTAATTCAAATAAAGTTTTTATAAAATCCTGACACTTTTTGGTACAAAATCATCTTTTCAAGACACCAAGCGCCATACTGTGCTGCGCAGCATGTCTTTTTTCAACCAGTGTTCTTGGATATCCAACTACTCCGTTGTTATCATATGGATCATTAAAATAATACTTTTCTTCATCATATCCCACCAGCAGCATACAATGTTCGTTCGAGGTCCAGCAAAATCGTTCTCCTGTATCCAGAAGTTTCCACTCCGGTCCCGGAATTTCCTTACGCATGTTGATACATGCCCAGAATACCACCGGCATATCCTGATCGATATACTTTTTCAGAAGTGTCTCTGTCGATGTTCCCGTCTCATCCAGAAATTCATAATGATCCCCTGCGGCTTTTGCAAGCGCTTTCTGAAGTCCTCTCGCATAAATCCCATAAGATTCTTCATCATAAGGATTTCCACAGAAAAATTTATTCGGATCCGGACCATACAGAACACCATCCCGTATTTCCATCTCTCGGCACTCAAGACAGTTCTGAATAAACTCATCTACCGTAATCTCATAGCCAAGATACTTCAATAACATAACTGCCGAAACGCTCTCGCATCCAGTTGGATATTTTATGCTCTGGTCAATATATGGTACCTGAATCTTACGCACTTGCTTTTGTCTCCTCTTCTTTGGAAGATGTGATTTTTTTGATCACTGTAAGCGTAAGCAGAAGCAGGATCAGGCTGATTCCAAGAACCACCCACCAGATATGTACAAATCCGGCAATGATATACCCGATAAAGGAGATCACTGCAACTACTGCTGCATACTGCATCTGCGTAGTTACGTGATTGATATGATTTGACTGTGCCCCTGCTGAAGACATAACTGTAGTATCAGAAATCGGAGAAACATGGTCACCACAGACTGCTCCTGCCAGAACTGCTGATACAGAAATGATCATCATCTGAAGATTTTCAGAACCCGGGAACATTGCGATCGCGATCGGAACCAGGATTGCAAAAGTTCCCCAGCTTGTTCCTGTTGAAAAAGAAAGGAACACAGCAACTACAAACAAGATTGCCGGAAGGATCACACTTGCAGATGCATTACTTCCAACGATATTTTTGACAAAAGTACTGATTTCCAGTGCATCGCCCATGCCTTTCAGTGACCATGCAAAGATCAGAATTGCAATTGCAGGAATCATCATCTTGAATCCCTCTACAAAGCTGTCCATAAATCCCTTAAAGGTAACCACTTTGCGTGGAAGATAAAGAATCAGCATAAAAAATACCGTGATCATCGTAGCAAAGATCAAGCTGGTCTCTGCATCGCAACCAGAAAAAGCAGTCACGATATCTGTTGCTCCACCAAGGAATCCTGTATAGATCATTGCCCCGATTGCAGATACGATAAGTACCAGTACCGGCAGCACAAGATCGATGACTTTTCCATTTGCTGAGATTTCTTCGTCTTTAACCTGATCAAATTCCTCTCCACCTGAAGTAAAAAGATCTCCTCTGGCCGCATTGCGTTCATGTACCTTCATCAGACCAAAATCCAGTCCGGTCATGATGATGAAAACTACCATCACAAGTGTCAGGATCGCATACAGATTATACGGAATCGTTGACAGGAACAGCTGAAATCCTGTAATACCAGCATCATCCGGCACATAAGAATTGACAGCTGCCGCCCAGCTGGAAATCGGTGCGATAATACATACCGGTGCAGCTGTTGCATCAATAATATATGCCAGTTTGGCTCTGGATACCTTGTAACGGTCTGTGACAGGTCTCATAACAGAACCAACTGTCAGGCAGTTAAAATAATCATCCACAAAGATCAGTACGCCAAGACCTGTCGTTGCCAGCATTGCACTTTTCTTACTCTTGATCTTACTTCCCGCCCATTTGCCATAAGCTGCCGATCCGCCTGATTTTGACATCAGGACGATGATCATTCCAAGCAGTACATCAAAGATCAAAATATTCAGATTCATACTGTTCTTCATGATATCAAAGAATGCCACAAATGCATTCCACGGATGAAAGCCGGTATACAGCAGTGCCCCTGCTGCCACCCCGATAAAAAGCGAACTGTACACTTCCTTGGTTACTAATGCCAGCACGATTGCCAGCAATGGCGGTACCAGTGACCACCATGTTCCGATAAACATCGAACCATCCATTTCATTTTCCCCCTGCATATTATATTTTCAATGCTTTAAATCTATTATACACTACCATATTTGTCCTGTACACCAAAAAAGTGAGAAGCCCGGTGGAAATATTCTCCAGGTTTCGCACTTTCTTTATAATATTCTTTAATCCATCAAACTACTCGGCCTTTTTACTCAAACGAAATACTGCCAAAATCCGGTGTTCCCATCAGGTCGAACGGAGTACTCTGGTATACGTAATAATTCAGCCAGTTTGTATACAGATTATTGGCATGAGCTCTCCAGAGAAGCAGCGGTCTGTTTTCCGGATCATTATCTTTGTAATAATTCTTCGGAAGATCGATTTGAAGTCCCTTTCCTACATCTCTCTTATATTCTCCATCCAGTGTCACACGGTCATATTCCGGATGTCCCATGACAAAAATCTTACGTCCCCCCTGCGCCATTGCAAGAAAAAGCCCCGCCTCCTCAGATTCTGCAAGAATCGTGATATCTTTACATGCACGGATATCTTCGATTGGAACCTCTGTATGTCTGGAATGTGGTGCAAGAAAAGCATCATCAAATCCTCTGACCAGCGGGATCTTACGATTCAGAACTTTGTGCCAGAAGAGACCAAACATTTTGTGATCGAGCTGACGTTTCTGAAGTCCGTAAAAATGATACAGACTTGCCTGTGCAGCCCAGCACAGAAAAATCGTAGATGTCACATGACTTTCTGTCCAGTCCATGATCTCTGTCAGCTCGTTCCAGTAATCCACTTCTTCAAACTCCATCTGTTCTACCGGTGCTCCTGTCACGATCATTCCATCAAACTTCATATCTTTGAGTTCCGAAAAAGTCTGATAAAATTTATTCAGATGATTGGCAGACGTATTTTTTGCCTGATGGCTCTCAACTGCCATAAAAGTCACGTCCACCTGTAATGGTGTGTTTGACAGAGACCGCAGAAGCTGCAGTTCTGTTTCTTCTTTCAGAGGCATCAGATTCAGGATCAGAATCTGAAGTGGGCGAATGTCCTGGTGTACCGCTCTTCCCTCATCCATGACAAATATATTTTCTCTTTCAAGAATTTCTTTTACCGGTAAATCTCCCTGTATCTTAATCGGCATTTTCTGTTCCTCCTTTTGTCCAATTACAAATTTTTCAAGAATCCCGCCACTGATATAATTTTGTTGCTCACCACCTGCAGAGGTGGAGTCATCTCATATCTGATATAATCTTTTATCTTTCTGCCAGTTTCAGGAAATCTTCCTCTGACAGAATCGGAATTCCAAGTTCCCGGGCTTTTTTATTTTTTGATGAATTCGAAGTCACATCATTATTGATCAGATAATTTGTCTTACCCGTCACCGAACCGGTTACTTTGCCGCCCAGTGATTCGATCAGATTTTTGGCTTCTCCTCTGTTACTGAAATGTTCCAGACTTCCGGTAATGACAAAGTTCATTCCTGCAAAGATCTGCTCACCGGAAATTTCTTCCTTATTAATATGAAGATATTTCAGCAGATGATCTACTTTTTGATTATTCTCCGGATTACTGAAATACTTTGTCAGACTCTTTGCTATGACCGGTCCGATTCCATCGATCGCACTGATTTCTTCTTCATCTGCTGAACGGATCTTGTCCAGATCATCATCAAAATGCCGACAGATTACTTTTGCATTGGAAAGTCCGATATTTGCGATTCCAAGACTGTAGATTACTTTTGCAAGTGTTGTTTCTTCTGCCTTCTCAATGCTGTTCATCAGGTTTTCATAGGACTTTTCTCCAAAGCCTTCCATCGTTACGATCTCATCACGAAACTTTTCTATCTCAAAGATATCTCCGAAGTTGTGTATAAAACCTTTTGCAATAAATTTTTCCAGCGTTGCCTCTGACAGTCCGTCAATATTCATGGCATCTCTGCTTACAAACAAAGTAAATGCCTTGATCTTTTTTGCCGCACAGTCCGGATTCATACAGTAAAGTGCCTCTACATCATTTTCCCTGATCACTCTGGCTTCCTGACCGCACGCCGGACAGATTTCCGGTATTTCCAGATTACTACTTCGTGTCAGATTCTCAGCAATCTGTGGAATGATCATATTTGCTTTATATACCTGGATCGTATCCCCAATTCCCAGCTGCAGATCTTTCACGATACTCACATTATGCACGCTGGCACGGCTGACTGTCGTTCCCTCCAGTTCGACCGGATCAAATACGGCAACCGGATTAATGAGACCTGTCCTTGAAGGACTCCATTCAATTTCACGAAGTGTCGTCTCCCTCACTTCATCGGCCCATTTAAAAGCAAACGCATTCCGGGGAAATTTCGCAGTACTTCCGAGTGATTCTCCATAGGCAATATCATCATATAATGCAACGAGCCCATCTGATGGAAAATCATTTTTCTCGATCGCATGTGCAAAGTAATCCATTGCTTCGTCCAGATTCTCTCCTGTGACCATACGATATTCTACTACTTCAAATCCCTGTCTTCTAAGCCATTCCATCTGATATTTTCTGGAATTATGCATATCTACATCCTGTGCAGAAACCAGAGCAAATGCATAAAAGCGTACATTTCTTTCTGCCGTGATCTGATTATTCAGCTGTCGAACCGAACCACTGCAGAGATTTCGAGGATTTTTGTACTTTGCATCTACATCTTCGATCGTATCATTGATCTTTTCAAAATCAGAATAAGTAATGATGGCTTCCCCTCTCAGTACCAGTCTGCCCCGGTACGCAATTTTCAGCGGAATGTTCTTAAATACTTTTGCATTATTTGTAATTACCTCTCCCACGGTACCATTTCCTCTGGTAACGGCTTTAAGCAATTCTCCATTTTCATATGTGAGAACGATCGTAAGCCCATCCATCTTCCAGGAAAGCAAGGTTGGATGTGTCCCGATAAACGCTCTTAAAACGTCTCTGTCCTTAGTCTTATCCAACGAAAGCATTGGAGACTCATGCGTTTCCTTTGGCAGTACATCGACTGCCTCATACCCCACATTAACAGTTGGGCTGTCTGCCAGAACGATTCCTGTTTCCTTTTCCATTTTTTCCAGTTGATCGTACAGTGCGTCGTACTCTCTGTTGCTCATGATCTCCCGGTCTTCCTGATAGTATGCCTTTGCCGCTTCGTTCAGCTTCTGCACCAGTTCTTTTATTTGTTCTGCCGCTGATGTTTCCATGCTGTCCTCCTGTTCTGATTACTGTCTCACTGGAAGAATCCCGTATCAGTTCATTCAGTTTCTTCCATTCATCTCCACATATTTCCCGATATTCTCCACATTTCAGGCCGTCCAGTGTAAGATTCATGATACGGATACGTTTCAATGTACATACATGATATCCCAGATATTCACACATTCTTCTGATCTGGCGATTCAATCCCTGTGTTAATATGATAGAAAAGCTTTTATCACCGGTCTTATATACCGTACATGGTCGTGTCACAGTCCCCAGAATCGGGACACCACTGCTCATCTTTCTGATAAAAGTTTCTGTAATTTTTTTGTCCACGGTTACTTCATATTCTTTCTCATGGTAGTTACCTGCACGCATGATACGATTAACCAGGTCACCCTGATTCGTCAGTAAAAGCAGTCCCTCTGAATCTTTGTCCAGACGTCCTACCGGATATACTCTCACCGGATAATCCAGGAACTCTGTTACTGTCGTTTCCTGTCGCTGCTTTTTTGTACTGCACACAATACCCCTTGGCTTATAAAAAAGCAGAAGTACCTGCCTGGTCTCTGCCTTCACCGGTCTGCCATCCAAAAAAACCTCGGCATCTGCTGGAATCCTTTCTCCAGTACCGATTTCTTTTCCTGCAACCGTAACCCGTCCGGCATCTGTCAGCTGGTCTGCTTCTCTTCTTGAACATACTCCTGCCGCACTCAGGTATTTATTTATTCTTATTGTAGTCTGATCTGTTGTTATCCTTTTTTCGTCCATTATTCTATTATATAGTTTTTTCTTTTTGTCCGCAACCGAGACCTTGTTTTTTTTTACCACATATTGTATGATAAAATTATTGTTTTATCATTTCAGATACACAAAGGAGGGAAATTATGTCTGATAAGAAACGACACCTGAATCCCCTGCTGCTTCTGATTGCGATTTTATTGTGTCTGTCTGCAGGATTTTTATTCCGTCGAACTTCTTTTGATCCGAATTACAAAATTCCTGCCAGACATTCCTCTGTAATAAAAAAATCCAAGGTCACACCAACGCCTGTTCTTACCCAGAAACCAAAGGCAAACGTCAGCATTTCTGCTACACCGACCATTACGGTCGAGCCTGCTGTCTCTCCTTCTGAATCCATATCACAAGATGAGACATCCCCGGAGGCAAGCCTTGGAGTCTGGACTTCAAGCGGCAGCAACTGGATGTTTATGGTTGACGGTGTTCCTTACACAGGCTGGCTGATTGATACTGACGGCAAACATTATTTCTTTGATAAAGATGGTATCATGCAGACCGGATGGGTGGATGATAATGGCAAACGTTATTACATGGATCTGGATGGTATCATGCAGACCGGAACGATCACAGTAGATGATCAAAATTATGAACTACAGGCAGACGGTTCTCTAAAAAAATAAGCATTGAAAAAGACACAGGATCCATCCCGTGTCTTTTATTCTGTCTAAATATTTTACTGAAGCAATCCACTGTATACATATCCGGTCTGACCATCATATTCAATCTGGATCCAGTCACCTTCCTGTCCCATTTTCTGAACCTGATCCCCTTCGTCAAGACCACCAATAATTTCACTGTCACTATTTGCTTCAGCTCTGACATTACACCCTTCTGTAACTGTCAGCATTGTGCCGTCTGCACTCGTCTCAGAAGAAGAAGTATCTGCTTCTTCACCCAGTCCGTCAAGGAACTGTGCAAGAGCTGTGTCATCCTTCTGTGCCTGCTCATATTCTGCCTGCACCTCAGCTGTAAGCTTCTTTACATCTTCATCAGATTTCAGCGAATCCATATAAGTGGAAACTGTTGTGTTCTGTTCAAGGTCACCCAAAATTCTATAGGTACCATCGCTGTCTTTTACAACATAAGAACTCCAAAGAGACGGTGCCGGTGTATCAATCCCCTTACAGATGAAACTTCCTTTCGTATATACAACATACGAATTGTCGTCCATCCCTTTCTTCATATACACTTTGCTGACTTGATATCCTTCAATATAATCCTTTGCATTTGTGATTCTGGATTCATCAGAAGGTGTCAGATTATTTACCAGTGTTCTTAATGTCGTAATATCTTTTTCCCCTAAAGCCTTGTAGTAGCTGTTCATAAGTGCAGTAACTTCTTCACTGCCATCCTCCAAGGGATTCGTGTCTTCTTCTTTCTTCCCGTCGTTTGTCTCCCCATCATCTTCCGGAGAAGAAGGATCATTTCCCTGGCTGTTGTCCTGTGCTGTAGTTTGTTCTCCGTCCGAAGTCCCCTTTCCACTTCCGGTACAAGCACGTATGCTAAAGAACAATACAGCTACGATTATCAAAATCACTCCGCCAAGCATAAAATAGCGAAGGTTATCTGATAACCATTCCCTGAAATTATCCAAGTTCTTGTCCTCCTTAATTATTACTGTTCACTTTGTTCACAGTAACTTACAACGCACCGAGGCAGACCCATTACCTCGTGCAACACACCTGAAGGGAATCGAACCCCCGCACATGGTACCGGAAACCACTGCTCTATCCACTGAGCTACAGGTGCAAGCTTTTACTAAAGCTTTTTATAATATAGCACATATTTGAGTATTTGTAAAGTTTTTGAATTATTCCTACTTTTTCAACTATTAATTCAGATATATGCATCTTGTTTTAATACTACTATTTATACTACTTTCCAGACACGGTAGTTTTCGGTCTGTCCAAGTACATACATAGTCGTCCCCGACAGATATTCATCCAGCTCCCGCGTTGTGGATATAATATAATCCACTTTACTTCCTCTGACCAGACTCTGAAACTCTTCCGCCGGAAGAGAATAATCATGATAATAATAGACTGCTACAATCTTTTTCATCCAATCTTTGATCTTTTTCTTCTTCATAAATTTTTCTTCGGAAGTTTTTTCAATCTTCTGAAGTATACGACGACTCACATAAGATCTCACATCTGGATCATACTGTCTGTAAACAAGAAGCAGTCCATCGCTCAGTATTCTTGGCTGCTCAATTCCTTCACTGTGTATAATACTGGAAAGATCCAGAATCTCCTGTCCAACAAAATACGCATTGGTTGCCTTTTTATATGGAAAATCCTCTGTTCCCCTGAAAACAGGAATTCCCAGTGTTACGATCAGCGCAAGACAGATTCCACCTGTCAGGATCCGTACCCCTGTTTTTGCAGATGCAAAAATAAGTAAAGTCAGAGCATAACCTATTGTAATAAAGAAGACAATGATCCACAGAAATCTGACAAAACGTGTTCCAAATCCAAATACATCCAGAAGGACTTTCACGACAAACGGATTAAAGATCGTAAGGCATTCTGTTACAAAAACACCGATAAATAATTTTCGATCTTCTTTTTTTCCAAGAAACCAGATTAGGATCAGCGCCACCGGATAAAGGATCCAAATCGGATTGTTTCCCGTATAGATCTGGAGGGACTGTATCAGAAATTGTATTGTTTCATTTAAATTTTCCAATCATTCTTCCTCCTTTTATACCAAATGGCTGAGCAGCATCCAAAATACTGACGGCAGCAACACAATTATATATCTTTTCAGCAGATGCCACTGTCTTTTCAGTATTCCATCACATAAAACATACGGAAATAATGTAGCTCCGATCATGCATGGCACAATAAACAGTGCAGAATTACTGAACGCAATTCCACCTGTTCCACACAGAAACAGTCCGCACCATGGCCACAGACTCGTCTCCTTTCTGTATATTGCCAGACAGAATCCAAAAATCACAGTCATATACAGATATGCAATGATTGCTTTTCCTTCATAGGTTCGATATGCAAAATACTGAGAAACCCCACCAAGACTGTACGAAAACAAAAGCACCAGATCTGCCAGTATCACAAACACTGTTTTTTCTGCTTCCTTTTTCTTAAAAAATCCATTCGCACACTGATACAGTCCCATCTCAAAAAGAATCACCATCGCAATCGTAAAGCTCCATTTACGTTCCATAAGTGGATGAATATTCAGTACCTGATAAACAATTGCGCTCTGCAGCGTATCTGTATTCATAATATAGAACTGCTCCGGTGCCTTCAACAGAACTCCCGAATAGGGTGCCACTCTGTCCAGTGTATTAGAATACACAGATGCCACCGGCAGTCCAATATAATTGTTTGAATCATAAGTTGACAGTGTATTGATATTAAATCCAAGCAACACTGCGAGTCCTACTGCTACCAGCAACAGAATAAGCACGGATATATTCTTTTGCATACTGCCCGGTATTGTCCTGACACTGTCTGCCAGAACTCTCCGTCTTTTCCATATTACAAAGAGAACGAGAAGGATCAGCAGGCATCCCCAGATTACCGTCAGCTGTTTCAGCGAACAGCACAGATATTTCATTGGAAATGCCACAATCTCAAACAGAGTATAATAAAGCAAAAATCCGTTAATACACATAACCGGGAATTTCCCTGACTGGAACTTTTCTGGGATCAGTGCTCCAAACAGCCAGAACATAACAAGATATCCCACCGCCAGCAGGGTTCCCATTATCATATTTGTCATGAATTTTCGTCTGTTCCTTTCTTTTTCAAAATTCCCATCGCTATTTTTTCAGGTGTGATCGGAAGTTCTCGAACCCGTACTCCGGTTGCATTATAAATAGCTTCCGCAAGCGCCGGACATGGTGTATCGATCACAAGTTCTCCGATAGATTTTGCTCCAAACGGCCCACTCTCTTCATAACTGCTTTCAAAATCCACCCGAATCTTTCCGATGTCCATTCTGGTTGGAATCTTATACTGCATAAAGGAGTTATTTCGGATTTTTCCTTTATCGGTATACTGTACGTCTTCAAAAAGGGCCATACCGATTCCCTGCGCAATACCACCTTCTGTCTGTACACGTGCCAGATTTGGATTGATTGGGGTACCACAGTCAACAACTGCCACGTAATCCAGCACATCTACCTCACCTGTCTCCGTATCCACCTCAACTTCTGCCATGCCAACCATAAACGGCGGCGGTGACAACGGTGAAGAATGCTGTTTGACCACCTGCAGTTCAATATTATTAAAGAAGGTGCCTTTCAACGCCACCTGTTCCAGAGAAACTTTTTTCTCTTCTTCCTCATCCTCATCCACAAATACATACGAACCGTCAAACGCAACCTTATCTACATCTGTTCCCAACATCTGTGCACCAACTTCACATATTTTACCTCGAAGCTCTTTGCAGGCTTTCATGACTGCCACACCTGTCGTATAAGTAGTGGAGGATGCATAAGATCCTGAATCATATGGTGAAATATCAGTATCTACACTGAATACAACAATGTTTTCCATCGGAGTTTCCAGACAGTCAGCCGCGATCTGCGCCATGATCGTATCACAGCCAGTTCCCATATCCGTACATCCAAGTGCAAGAGTATATGAACCATCCTCGTTCAATTTGATATCTGCACCACCAACATCAACACCGGCAATAGAAGATCCCTGCATGGCCATTGCCACTCCGACTCCACGTACTTTACCATTTCCCATATCACGGAATGGATACTTAGAATCCCAGTCCATCATTTCTTTTGCTCTGGCCATACATTTATCCATCGTACAACTCTGTGCATAAGGTACATCCGGATAACCCGGAAGCGGTCCACCTTCAACTGGCATGTTTAATTCCTTGATTCTTACCGGATCCATTCCCATTTTGTGAGCCAGCTCATTTACTGCAGATTCAACAGCAAAAATTCCCTGCGTTGCACCATATCCACGATAAGCCCCTGCTGCCTGCACATTCGTATAAACAACATCAAATGCAAAACGATAAGCTTCTGTGTGTCTGTAAAGGCCAATTGATTTGTGTCCGCTCAGTCCCACTGTAGTAGAACTGTGTTCACCATAAGCCCCCGTATTAGACAACGTATAGACATCAATTGCTCTAATGATACCATTTTCATCTGCACCTGCACGCACGGTAATTTCCATTTCATGGCGTGGTGAGGAGCAGATCATAGATTCATACCTGGAAAAGATCATCTTGGACGGACGACCGGTCTTCCATGTAACAATTGCCGGATAAATTTCACTGACGGAAGTCTGTTTTGCTCCAAATCCTCCACCAATTCGTGGTTTGATAACACGCACTTTGGAGGCCGGAATATCCAGTGCTCTTCCAACAATTCGTCTTACGTGGAAAGGAATCTGCGTAGAAGAAAGTACGATCAGTCTTCCAAAATGATCCATATAACAGGCTGTACGGAAGGTTTCCATCATAGTCTGCTGGTTCGCTCTGGTATGATAAGTATGTTCTACTGTGTATTTGCATTCGCTGAGCACCTTGTCCACATCTCCATGCTCTTCCAATGCAGTTGCACACAGATTTCTCTTATGGTCTCCACCAAGCGGAATCTTTAGTTTCCAGTCTTCTTCCGGATGTACAAGAATCGGATTATCTTTTGCTTTATGCATATCCAATACTGGTGCTTCCACTCGATATTGTACCTTAATTCTTTTTAATGCTTTGTCTACTGCATCTTCTGTCTCTCCTGCTACAATTGCAACCGCATCTCCGATAAATCGAACATGACGATCCAGAATCAGACGATCATCCGGACTCATTTCCGGTGCAGTTTGTCCTGCCAGAGTAAAACGCTTCTGTGGAACATCTTTATAAGTAAGAACACATGCGATACCTGCAACTTTTTCTGCATTTCCGGTCTTGATTTCTTCTACCCATGCATTTGCATGCGGACTTCTTAATATCTTAACGATCAGGCAGTCCTTTGGTGCCAGATCATCCGTATAAACTGGTTTTCCTGTCACCAGCGACATTGCGTCTGTTTTACGTACAGGCTGATTTACATATTTCATTTTTATGCGTCCTCCTGTGCTTTTTTATATTTTAAAAACTTGAGGATACTTGTTGTCTGAGAAACAAACCCGGAACATCTGCACAGATTTCCGGCAAGATATTCCTTAATCTGTTCTTCCGTCGGCTCTTTGATCTCATGAAGCATGGCAAATACATTCATAATAAATCCAGGATTACAGAAGCCACACTGTTCTGCGCCCTCATTTGCAAGAAAGCTCCCGAATTCCTGTGCTTCTCTCTGCATTCCTTCCATCGTCACTACTTTTTTCCCATCAATACGAGCAGCCAATGTGGAACATGAAAGAATCGGTCTGTCTTCAACCAGCACTGTACAAAGTCCACAATTTGCAGTTTCGCAGCCTCTTTTGACGCTGTAACATCCTTTTTCTCTCAGAAAATCAATCAGCAACATTCCAGGCTCGATTTCTTCCTGTCGGTAAACTCCGTTCAGCCAGAAACTAATATTCATTCTTCATTCCTCCTACTGCTTCCCAGGTTCTTCTTATCAATATCTTTACCAGAAGAGTCCTGTATTCTGCGGAAGCCCGCATATTACCTGCTGTAGTCACATGTTCTGCCGCATATTCAGTAAACTTTTCAATTGCTTCTGTGCGCTGTTTGTTGGTCATATGCTTGAAATTTTTAAGGATACTTTCCTTATCTTCCACAACAACCGCACGTGCCGGTCTCGCACCAATAACAGTTCTCGCTTCCTCGCCGATCAGAGACGCCGCACAAGTCAGTACCGGAAAATCCGTCTTTGAATTTCGCTGACTCATATAACAGACAAACAACGGCTGTTTACGTACAATGATATTCACAAGAATATCATTATCTTTTTTGCGGTTTACAAATTCTGTCAGTGGAATTCTTCCTGCATCATACAATTCCACCCATGTATCCATTGCCAGAAACATTGTCAGTACATCCGAGAATCCATACCGTCCCCAGATACTTCCTCCAATTGTTGCACAGTTTCGAAACTGTACGCCAACTATATGACGCAGACTTTCTCTGACTGCTCCATGTGTATACTCATTCAGTCTCTTATTTATTTCAAGTTCTCTCAACGGTGTCATGCAGCCGATCACAAACTCATCATCTGTTTCCTGCACTGTATCCAACCCCAGGCCGGAAAGATCGATTGCTGTAGAAATATTACGATTTCCCATCTTCAGCCAGACCATACCGCCAAGAACCAGTGCTGTTTTTTTCTGATTCAGTTCATACGCTTCTGCAATGCTTTTTACTTTCACATAGCTCTTAATCTTTAGCATCTGTGTACCGATTCCTTTCTTCTCATCCAAACTTCAATATGTATAGGCATACGTTATCTAATTTTAGCAGAAATTTTATCATTTTTCCATAGAAACAATTTATTCTGTGAAACATGCATAAAAAAGCCCTGTCCTTAACAACAGTTTTTACAACTAACTGTTGAAAAGGAAAGGGCTGTTCTGATTATGATTATCGGTTGTTGATTGCAGTTACCAGCGCATCAATGGATGCACGAATGATATCCGGATCAACGCCAGCACCCCAGGAAAGTGTTCCGTCCGGTTTCTGGATACCCACATATGCGATTGCCTTGGAACTACTGCTCTTTTCGAGTGCATGCTCCTGATAGGTTACCAGTGTAAATTTCATTTCGTATGCTTTCTTCAGTGCATTGCTGACTGCATCCAGACGTCCGTTTCCGGTTGCCTCTGTAGTAATAGTCTTTCCGTTAAAGGTAGATGTTACCTGTGTCGTAATGCCTCCATCTTTCTGCTGGAAATGCACTTCATTGACACTATATGGTTCTACAACATTCTCAAATGTAGATTTAAACAGATTAAAGATTTCATCCGGATGAAGTTCTTTATGGCTGTGATCGGAAACAGCTTTTGCTGCATACCCCATAGCTTCACGCATCTTAGGCGGCAGGTTCAGACCGTATTTTGTTTCCAGAATATAGCCAACTCCACCTTTACCTGACTGACTGTTGATACGAATAACATCTGCATCGTAATTTCTTCCAACATCAGTCGGATCGATCGGCAGATATGGTACCGTCCAGCGATTCGGATCTTTTTCATCTCTCCAGTGCATTCCTTTTGCAATTGCATCCTGGTGAGATCCTGAGAATGCCGCAAATACCAGTGCTCCACTGTATGGACTTCTTTCATCCACTTTCATTCCGGTACATTCTTCATATACTTCACAGATATGTGGCATATCAGAGAAATCCAGTTCCGGATCAACTCCCTGTGCAAACATATTCATGGCAAGTGTCACTACATCCACATTTCCTGTACGTTCTCCGTTTCCAAACAACGTACCTTCTACTCTGTCTGCACCAGCAAGCAGACCAAGTTCAGAGTCTGCAACGCCACATCCACGGTCATTATGTGGATGCTGAGAAAGAATTACATTTTCACGATATTTCATATTCTCACTCATGTATTCAATCTGACTCGCATACACATGTGGCATAGACAGTTCTACAGTTACAGGCAGATTAATGATTGCCTTATTCTCCGGTGTTGGCTGCCATACATCAAGAACTGCATTACATACTTCCAATGCATATTCAGGTTCTGTTCCGGTAAAACTTTCCGGGCTGTATTCAAACTGGAAATTCCCCTCTGTTTCATCAGCCAGTTCTTTCAGAAGCTTGGCACCATCAACAGCAATTTTCAGGATCTCTTCTTTTGATTTTCTGAATACCTGCTCACGCTGTGCTACAGATGTTGAATTATAGACATGCACGATTGCCTTCGGCGCACCTTTGACCGCCTCAAAAGTCTTACGGATAATGTGTTCTCTTGCCTGTGTCAGAACCTGAATTGTTACATCATCTGGAATAAGATTCTGCTCGATCAGTGTACGTACAAATGTATACTCTGTTTCAGAAGCTGCCGGAAAACCTACCTCAATTTCTTTAAATCCGATTTTTACAAGAAGTTTGAAAAACTCGATTTTCTGTTCCAGACTCATCGGAATGACCAGTGCCTGGTTTCCGTCACGAAGGTCTACGCTGCACCAGATCGGAGCTTTGTCCACATATTCCTTCTCTGCCCATTTCATACATTTCATTGGCGGCATATAATACTGTCTCTGGTATTTTGTTACGTTTTTCATGTTTTTTCCTCCTGTCTCTCTAACATATAAATTCTCTGTATGTTTTCTGTTTCTGAACAAAAAAAAATCTCTCATCTCTACAGACTACTGTAAGAGACGAAAGACATCTGTCTTCGCGGTACCACTCTTATTTATGAACGGTTCATACACTCATGGGATACGGAATATTTTGTATAATTCTTATATCCTCTCCATATAACGGTGGATACCGTCTGCGCCTACTTTCCAGATATTCGGGAGTTCGGACAGATGCTCCAAGGCGAGTTCCATGACTTCTTTCTACTGTCTCACACCACCCGACAGCTCTCTGTGCTCCGGTCCTCATGTACTATTCCTCATCAAAGCATTTTGCATATTTTGTCGATGACTAAAGACTAACATGTCCACTGCTCCTTGTCAAGAGTGAATTTTTGTCTCAGTCTTTCTGGTTCAATCGGGGCAACAGGATTTGAACCTGCGACCTCACGGCCCCCAGCCGTGCGCGCTACCAAGCTACGCCATACCCCGATGGATGTTATTATAACAATCCGTTTTTTATTTTGCAACTATTTTTTAGATTGAGAGAGGGCAGATGCCCCTCTCTCATGATACCGGAACTATATTTGTAACTACATCTGTATGACTGTAACGATCATACCTTGTTTTCTTATTTTTAAAAGTTAACGCAGCTTTTCTCTGCGCCATGCTTATCGAAACAATTCCTGTTTTATCAGAAGCTGTCACATTGGCTGTATCCGGTAAAATATACTCAAACTGATAGCGCAATGTCGGCAACTCACTGACCGTATATGTGCCTGGCTGAATTCCGGTAAAAGAACATTTCATCACTGCATCTTCTCCTGCCATTGCATATTTTCCAGGTTTAAATTCCACATATTTTTCATAAACATGCGTTGCTCCCAACTGATCTTTTCCCGTTATTCTGAATCGAAATACCGGGTTTCCGTGTGCCCACGTGATATCTGCTTCTCTGATTCTTTTTGTCACAGTGATCTCGCCATCAGTAAGCACTGTATTTCCTTTTACCCACGACTGATTTGTATTCTGCGTGTCCTGCATCCTGTCTGAAACAATTGTTCTCGATGCCGTATTTTCAATCGCATAAAACTCATTCGATCTCTGATAATGATTATGCAAATCAATTTCCTGGTTGCTTCCTGCCTGCACTTTTATCCTGAAATAATACGTCACATTGTTATATGCTTCGTCTGTTTTAAGGAAATTAGAATCAGCACGAAAAACAATCGTATTGGAACGATTTTCAATATTAAAAAAGCGAGTCACATCATTTCCCAGTGCAGTCATAACGCTGGCACTTCGATATTTCAGACAGGAATCCAGAACATCTTTTAATTCAAAAGAACTGTAATTTCCCGGAAGAAGCTGCTGTCTGATCACATAATCAAAGTTTTTTCCCTCTGTAATCTCATATGCCGGATCATTATCTGTGAATGTATGCCTTGCCATGGAATCAAAGGAAGCATTTTCATCTCCAACCCTTTTTTCGGGTCCCGGATTCGGTTCATAGCTTCCAATCGTCTGCCCCGTTGAAAGGTAAAATGCATTCTGCGCGCCTGTACTGTTTTTCCATGAATCCTGTGCCAGCCAGTTGATAATAAAAGAGCCATTAAAGTCCAGCTGACACCAGCCCTCCACATCATCTGTAGTTATATTTCCTCCATCTGCTTTTCCACGTATCTCACGAAATGCATTTCCATTTGCTGTCGTTCCCTCTGTTGTTCTCAGATAATCATAACCACTCCTGAGGTATATATGATCAACACCCCAACTGTCATATGTCCTGATTCCCTGCCCACTGTCCAGATCTACTGCCGTTATATGTCCTTTGGGATAAATCTGCACACTTGTATTATGCTTCAGGAATTCAAACTGAAATCTTACTGTTCCAACTGAAATGGTATTAAATGCAATTCTGTCTTTGTAAAACAGCACACATGGTGTAATCTTTGTTTTATCTTTTCCAACATGGTCATTATTCACGGTTCCCCAGGCCGGTACGGTCACTTTCAGATCTACGATCTGTCCCTGATACTCGCCTACATTGCTATAGATTGCTGTAATGGCATCCGTATTACTTGTATTACCAATTGCGCAGGCATAAAAACTCTGACAATATTCTGTCGTATATCCCTTATTGTCTCCAAACCAGTTGTGTATTTTATTGTTCAGGCTGTCGTTTTTTCTGCTTATATAAGAAAGCTGTGTAACTCCTTTTCGAAAAGCATAGGTAAAAGCATATTCCGGTCGCATTTTGTAATTTGGTCCTACCCATTCTACGGGAATACCACTTCCTGCATATGTAGCAATTGATTTTTCATTATCCATGAAAAGATCTTCTTCTCCCATTTCAGCATTCAGTTCCAGCTCCTGTTCTGGATTCTCTTCTACTTCAGCATCTATGTTCTCCTGTTCTTCTTCAAAAGAAATTTCTGTCTCTTCTTTTGCTTCTGATGGATCTTCCTCAGCTTCTGTATCACTTTCGGACAAATCAATTCCTTCATTTTCTGTATTTTCTTCGTTGTCTTCGGATGTCGAATCATCACCATCTTTCATTTCTGTCTGGTTTTGCGAAATATCATCTTCCACACCATCTGCCTCCATACTGTTTTCCCACAGCCTGTCTTCTGCAGATGCCTGAACTCCTGCCATCGCAGAAAATGTCAGCACCGAAGCCAATATGATTCCCGCTATTTTTTTCTTCATGATTCGTTTCCTCCTTTAAAGCATCTGATACACAAAGTGATCGCTCCGGAACCCAGAAGAAGAACGAGCAGTACCAACGGTTCAGAATCATCTCCTGTCCTGACGGGATTTTTTCTCCGTGTTTTTATATCTTTTTCTTGTGCAGCTCCACCAGCACTCTCACTGCCCACACTCTCATAAGAAGAGAATTCTTTTTTTTCATTTTCTTTTACCGCAAATATCCATGTGATATCTGTTTTTTTCAATGCATACGCATTATCCCATTCCCGTGGAATTTCAAGCTGAAACTCCAACCTTCCTTTCTGCCCGCTTTTAAATTTTCCAAGAGATCTCGCCTTTGCAAGTTCAGCAGCATCAAGAGTTCCTTTATAAAGAATTTTTTTGTTTTGACTGATTTCAAAACGAACTTTTTTCAACATATTCATCTGTTCTTCTGATCTTCCATCCGTATTCGTCTGAAAAAAGAGTTCGGCTTCCTGATCTGTTGTGTTTGCAATCTGAACAGCATCCTTCAGTATATCTCCTGGCATGGCAGATTCCAGGTTTGTAAAAAAATCATCCGGTACAGCAATCAATTTGTGTGCTTTTCCATTAAATTCTACAGATAATTTTGTATTGCCTTTTTTACAGGTCAATGTACCATCCTGCTCATGCACACATTTCTGTATCACCTGATTTCCCCATGGTGACATTGCACTGAAATCCGGTTTGAAATTAGCAGCCTGAATCGCATCAGCCTGAATATCCACTGCAATTTTCTGTTTTGCATGTTCTTCCGTCCAGGTATCTGGGATTGAAATATTCTGAAACAGATCTGTGCTCTCCTGTTTTTTCAATACTTTCGTGTAATAATAATATTCTCCACGTTTTACCCATTCACCTGAGATTCCTCCAATGTTTTCATCTTTCAGGCGTTCCAGTTTTCCGTTTTCCCCGGCATATGTGATTCTGGCCCTGATCCAGCAGGGAAGTGCATTGTTTTTAATTCTCGGTATTTTGGATATCGTCTGACCGGGAACCACCTCCGATGGCTGCGTATACTTTACCTCGCCCTTTCCCTTCCTGGCATATTCCGAAATAGATATACTGACATCTCCCACGGAAATATGATTCACTACATCAAGCCTGTCCGAAAAAGATGCGAATACCGCCGCTGCTGAAAGGATAGCCGTCAAAAGAAAACCTGTTATGATTTTTACTGATTTTCTCATATTTTCACCTGCCTTTTATAATTCACCAGTATAATACTCCCAGGCTTTCTGATAATTATCAAACGGTCTTGCTTCTACCGATTCCTGATATACCTGTATTTGGAATTCATTCAACAGTTTCCAGTATTTTTTTTCAACTCTGGCATGATCAATAAGAAATCCTGTGCAAAGCTGTGTTGTTGACTCGCCTTCCCTGAGGATCTTTTTATAATAATAAAATCCATCATCTCCGTAAATCCAATTTTCGCTATCTGTATTTTTCATAGTAACAGCTTTTCCAATATCGCTGTTTGAATATCCGACAGCCACACGTACATAACAGTCTGTACCGGTCTGGTTCTGTCCAGAAGGATTGTTTGACACCCATATTTTCTTGGCTATGTCAATATCCTTATCCGGAACGATCGTGGGTGGATTCGGAAAGTCCTCTCCAATTTCTGATGAAATATTTCCTGGTGTCACAATATTTACAGCCTTATCATATGCAGACTGATAAGCAGCGGTTCCCTGCACTCCGACAAGGACTCCCAGCAAAATCCCCATACCGGCAAATATTCTTTTTTTGCCTGTCATATGTTATCACCTGCTTCCCACATTATTATTCTGTAACTTGTCCCGGCTGGTTTTTGTTCTGATCTACATATTTCTGATATGCACTTCTTGCCTGTTCAACCACATTCTCAGCATCACCTCCGGTGTAGGATGCCTGGATTGCATAAGCTCTTACCGGAATTTCCAACTGCTGACCATCCAGCTGTCCTTCAATGATATTCAGGAATTTCACCGTGTCAAATAGCGATTCTGTTGTTTCCTGCGGTTTCAGAATTTTATTATACGCAAAAACATATACCTGATTATTTCCAACCTTCTGTGAATTCAGTTTTGTCCAGCTGGCTTTTGACTGAAATGAAAAAAGTTCCTGTACCCTTTTTTCCAGCCGGCTTCCATTATCTGCCGCCGCAATCACATTTGCTGTCGGTATTGAAACTTCCAGATATGCATAAGCATCATTAATTCCGGTATTTTTAATCCTTGGATCTTTACTGATTACCTTTCCCGGCTCTATCTTTTTATGGTCATCAGGTTTCCAGTTATCTTCTGTCAGTTCCACATCTACCTTTCCTACTGTAAACTGATTGGAAACCTTATCATAGTCTGTCAGATATGCGGATACTCCACCAACTGAAGCCAGACATAAAACACCTGTCAGAAGTAAAATTTTTTTCATGTTATTTTTCATAGATTCTTTCTGCGCTTTTTCTGCTGCGCTCTCCTTTCCATTGCATAAGCAGGAAGAACATTTCCTGTATGATCATAACTGCCAGTATTCCAAATATCGTTCTCTGTCTGACAAATACTGCCACATAACCAAGACAGGGAAGTACAAAAATCACTTTGCCTATGATCTGATCTGCAGTCACAACCGTCGGATCTTCCTTATTGTTTGCATCACCTTTTGTTACATATCCTTTGCGTTCTTTTCGGATCACTCTGTGCGTCACTCTGTTTTCACCGACCTGATAAGTAACAATATCACCGATTTCCGGTCTTCGTTCCTTTGTATCCGTAAAAACGATTCCTCCTGTTCTCAGTACTGGCTCCATTGATCCTGACATGATCGAATCAACAGAAATGCCAATATGTGGAAGAAGCAGTAACATCACACCCAATATCCCGATCAGTGTAAAAAAAATTCTTCCGGCTTTTTCTGCCGTTCTCATATTTCTCCTTTCCTGTGTTATTTTGTAAATCTAAAATGGATTGTTTGCAGATCTGCATGAATTGATAAAAAGATTGTCTTAAGATGCCTTTATCTTATGCTCTGTGGCATTAAATGTCAATAAAATTCGTTCGTCATATTCTGACAAAAGATTCAAGAATGCCCTCGGCATTCTTGCTGCGAGATGCAGAGGTGGGAGTCATCTCACATCTGACATAACAAAAAACGACACGTCCAACTAAAATTGAACATGTCGTTTCTATAATCGTATTTAATACGTGAACCTCAAACTCCGTTACACTTCGTTTGAGTAGCGTAACTTATGGAACTTCAAATTACGCTTCGCTCCATTTGAAGAGCGAAAAATTTGCATTGCAAATTTTTCTTAGTTGTTGATCAGTTTGTCTTCGCCATTCCAGCTGTACAGTTTACGAATTTCTTCACCAACTTTTTCTGACGGATGTTCAGAAGCAAGTTTTCTCATTGCTTTGAAGTGAACCTGTCTTCCAGCGTCAGACATATCAAGCAGGAAGTCTTTTGCAAATGTACCATCCTGGATATCTGTCAGGATCTGTTTCATTGCCTTCTTTGTTTCTGCTGTAACGATCTTCGGTCCTGTGATGTAGTCACCGTATTCAGCTGTGTTGGAGATAGAGTATCTCATTCCCTTGAATCCAGACTGATAGATCAGGTCTACGATCAGTTTCATTTCATGGATACATTCGAAATATGCATTTCTCGGGTCATATCCAGCTTCGCAAAGAGTTTCGAAACCAGCCTGCATAAGTGCAACAACACCACCACAGAGAACTGCCTGCTCACCGAAGAGGTCTGTTTCTGTTTCTGTACGGAATGTTGTTTCAAGAAGACCAGCTCTTGCTCCACCAATAGCAAGACCATATGCAAGTGCTCTGTCAAGCGCTTTTCCTGTATAGTCCTGTTCTACTGCAACCAGACAAGGAGTTCCTTTTCCAGCCTGATATTCGCTTCTTACTGTATGTCCTGGTGCCTTTGGTGCGATCATAGTAACATCTACATTCTTTGGTGGAACGATACATCCAAAATGAATGTTGAAACCATGAGCGAACATCAGCATGTTACCCTCTTCAAGGTTTGGCTCGATGTCTTTTTTGTACATATCTGCCTGTTTTTCATCATTGATCAGAATCATGATGATATCTGCCTGTTTTGCAGCCTCTGCTGCTGTATATACTTTAAAGCCCTGCTCTTCGGCTCTCTTCCAGGACTTACTTCCTTCATACAGACCAATAATGACATTGCAGCCTGATTCTTTTAAGTTAAGTGCATGTGCGTGTCCCTGGCTGCCATAGCCGATAATTGCAATGGTCTTACCATCCAATAATCCTAAATTACAGTCTTCCTGGTAAAAAATCCTGTTTGCCATCTTTGTTTCCTCCTAAGCTATTTGTAAAATAATATTTATCGTTAAAGGGCTGTACCCCTTAGCAAACTAAAAACAGTATGTAAAATATCCTACAGGAATTTTACATCACTGGCACCTCTGGAAAGTCCTGTGATACCAGTTCTTGCAAGTTCAAGTATCTCATATTCACCAAGGAGATCAATAAAAGCACCTAACTTACTCTTACTTCCTGTCATCTCAATGACCAGAGAAGTCTTCCCAACATCAATGACATTGGCACGAAAAATATTTGCAATAGAAATGATTCCCTCCCGCTGCTCCGGTCTGGCTGCAACTTTGACAAGAACCAGTTCTCTGCTCACACTGTTATCAGGCTCAAGAACCTTGATGTCTCTTACATCAACCAGCTTCGCAAGCTGTTTGGTAATCTGTTCCAAAATCATGGAATCACCACTGCATACAACAGTCATTCTGGAATAACGTTCATCCGCAGTCACGCCGACTGTCAGGCTGTCAATATTATAACCTCTGCGGCTAAACAGTCCGGAAATACGGCTCAGTACACCTGCAGTGTTATCTACTAACAGGGACAAAATTCTCTTCTGCATAACGCACCTGCTTTCAACACTTTAAACTTGTAAACAATTCCATTGTAAAATTGTTTGCATGTTTTTTATTATAGCAACATTAAATCGTTTGTCAACGAAAAATTTTATATACATTGCATTTTTTGACATTTTATGCATTTTTATACAAGATATTTTTTTCGTAAGACTTCGATGTTTTTGGGATTCATATAAAGAGCCTTTTTCATAAACATATCCATGGAACCAAAATCTTTTTTTATTGTTTCAAATACGATATCCAGATACTCTTCCTTGACTCTGTAAAACAGACGTATCTTATCCATGACCTGATTGTCCACGATCATTTTGGTTTCAAGAAAACGAATCATATATTCCATTTCTTTATCCAGATACATGTTTGTTTTCACAAAATCCTCGTAAATCGTTTTTTTCGGTACTCCCAATGCGCAGAGAAGAAGAGCAGTTCCTACACCGACACGATCTTTACCTGCACTGCAGTGCCAGAGCACAGCTCCCTCATTCTGATGCAGAAGTACATCCAGAAAACGTGCATACTGTTTGATGCTGTATTCATCATGAACCAATGATTCATATTGCTTCAGCATGAATTCTTCAGGAATTTCTTTAAAATTCCTCAGAAGTTCTGTCGGGCTTCCTAATCTGGTAATTCCCAGTGTTTCCTCGTCAACGATCGGAATCTCATGATATTGTACACCCTCAATAATAGTATCCGGCTTTTCCAGACATTCCATCCGGGTTCTGAAATCCACAACCGTAGAAAGATGATATTCATGTGTCAGCATATCTTGATCCGTAATAGATATATGATACAGACTTCCGCTACGAAGAAGGCGTTTCGGCAGAATATGTCTGCCATCCTCTGTTTCTAATGCACCAAGATCTCTGGTATTCGGAAGACTTTGCATCGGAATCCGGCTTCCCTGAGGAAACCCTGTTACCATCTGAGGATTCAGGGCCCGCATAAGCTGTATACAGTTCTGTATCTCTCTGTCCGTCATCTCAAACTGATATCTTTTCTTTCTTCGTGTAATGATCACCAGTGAACTGGTACTGTATTGCTTCTGTGCCCCACCTTCTACGCCTTCTTTTCGTTTGTATGCCCAGATGATATCTTTACACGGCAGATAATTCATCATCATATGTTTGGAAAAAATAAAGTTGCCATCCTCTATTCTTATTTTCCCGTATTTCATAATCTCTCCCTCTATATAACTCTACTGTACACTGTATTTACATTGCTCAGATAAGTCCAAGTTTTGTAAGCCCGTTTTGAATTCCATAGTGGAACATATCTGTTGTAACATAATCTGCCAGTTCCCTGATTTTAGGCGAACCATTACCCATAGCAACTTTTGTGGACGCATATTCAAACATAGAAAGGTCATTGTTGCTGTCTCCAAATACTACGGTATCTTCCCATTCTATTCCAAAGCTCCTGCACACCGCTGCAATTCCAACTGCTTTATTGCATCCCTTTGGAACCAGTTCGACCGTAGTTCCGACAAATGCATTATTTTCATGACGGATCACATCATAGTATGGAGACAGTTCTCTGCAAGCCTGATCCGCATCACATCCGTCCTGCATCTTGGCACTGATCTTATTGATATGCATACAGTGTTCATTGCCTCTGATCGGACGCCATTTTGGTCCAAGAGCTTCTGTGATCAGATCCGCATACCAGTTTACCTCTGTGGTATATTCATCTTTGTCATAATACATATAATCTGCACCTTCCATTACTGGAATCAGTCCATATTTTCGAAGAATCTCCACAGACTTTTCAGCTACTTCCGGCGTCATTTCATTGTTATAAAGTCTTTTTCCATCTTTTTCAATCGTAGCACCACATGCGCTGATCATCCCTGTAAATGGAATCCGTTCAAGATACCACGGCACAAATGCACGGCTTCTGCCCGTACACAGCCATGCTTGATGCCCATTTGCAATCAGTTTCTTAATTGATTCTATCGCACTGTCTGGTACTCCTTTTTCTATATCACAGATTGTCCCATCTGCATCAAAAAAAACTGCTTTTTTATCGCTCATCATTCTGTCCTTCTTTTCGTTCTGCCATTTCTTCTGCATAATATTTCATCCAAAACTTTTACGCAAAAAGTTCTTCTGCTGCTCTGACCAGGTATTCGGTATCCTTCACGCCGGCGGTCTCATATGGTGAATGCATGGCCAGCTGAGGCAGACCGATATCCACCGTATTCATCGGAACCTGCGTATTGGAAATATTTCCAAGAGTTGATCCCCCTGCAATGTCAGAACGGTTCACAAAGGTCTGATATGGTACACCGGCTTTTGTACACAGCTCCTTAAATATCGCTGCAGATACTGCATCTGTACAGTATTTCTGGTTTGCATTAAATTTAATGACAATTCCCTTGTTCAATACCGGATGATTGGTCGGATCTGTCTTATCCGTATAGTTCGGATGAAGTGCATGTGCATTATCCGCAGAAACCATAAAACTTCCGGCCAATGTCATCAGATATTCTTCATAAGTCCTTCCAAGTCCCATATTGATACGAAGAAGCGTATCTTTCAGGAATGTTGACGCAGCTCCCTGCTTTGTTCCGCTTCCGACTTCCTCATTATCCATCACACAATGCACTGCGATTGATTCATGATTCTGCGCACGAAGCAATCCTTCCATGGAAGCAAATGCACACTGCAGATCATCCAGACGTGCAGATGAAACAAATTCCCTGTCCGCACCCCAGACAGTTCCCGGCATGCGATTATATAAAAACAGATCATGACTGATAATGTCTTCCTTTTTGATGCCAACCTGTTCAGCAATGATTTCAAGCAATGTCCGATCTGTATTTCCCGCTGCAAATAATGGCTGAAGATCTTTCTGTGGATTATAAGCCACACCATTATTCGCTTCACGATTCATATGGATTGCGAGATTCGGAATCATTACCAGGTCACGTTTTATATTTACCAGTTTTTCTTCCAGTCCGCCATTTCTGCGGATGATCACTCTTCCAGCAACCGAAAGTGGTCGGTCAAACCATGGTGCCATCAGCATTCCACCATATTTTTCCACATTTAGTTTTACATAACTGTTATCCACTTTTATTTCCGGATTTTCCTTAATCTTAAAAGATGGTGAATCGCTATGACTCGCCATGATATGAAATACTCTGGATTCCTTTTCCGGGATACAGAAAGCGATCAGAGCAGAATTATTTCTGGTCACCAGATATTTTCCTCCCGGAACCAGCTTCCAGTATTCTTTTTCCGAAAGCACTTCAAATCCATTTTCTGTTAATCTCTTCTGCATTTCGTCCACTGCCTGAAATGCTGTTGGACTTTTCTCTATAAAATCAAGCAGTTTTTCTGTTGTTTCTATGTACATCTATTACAACTCCTTTGACCGGTATCCGGTTGTATTTCATAAAATCCGGCTACGTTCTTGATAAAAAATATATACATTAAGATTATACGGTATATTTTTTTGTATGGCAACGAAAAAGAGGCAGTTTGTCAAAAACCACCTCTTTTGAAGCTTTTTCACTCTATTCTTTATACAAATTTATAAGGCCTTGATTCTTCTAAGTGCCTCCTGTGTATTCTCATAGCTTCCGAACGCAGTCAGTCGGAAGAAGCCTTCGCCATGCGCTCCAAAGCCTGAACCAGGAGTTCCTACTACATGTGCATTTTCAAGAAGATAATCAAAGAAATCCCAGGAACTCATATTGTTTGGTGTCTTCAGCCAGATATATGGAGCATTTACGCCACCGGATACAGAATATCCAGCCTCTTTAAGTCCGTTATAGATCGTATGGGCATTTCTCATATAATATGCAACCTGTTCTTTCAGCTGTGCTTTTCCTTCTGGGGAATAAACAGCTTCACCTGCGCGCTGTACGATGTATGGTGCACCATTAAATTTTGTCCCATGACGTCTTGCCCACAGATCATGCAGTGCAACGCCTTCTCTTACCAGATCTTTCGGAACGACCGTAAATCCAAGGCGAACACCTGTAAATCCGGCATTTTTGGAAAAGCTGCGCAGTTCGATCGCACAGGTGCGTGCACCTTCACACTCATAAATACTGTGCGGAACATTTTCTTCTGTAATATATGCTTCATAAGCGGCATCGTAAATGATCACAGAACCATTTTTATTTGCATAATCTACCCATTCCTGCAGCTTATCTTTTGTGATTGCAGCACCACTTGGATTATTCGGGAAACAGAGATAGATCAGATCTGGTGTCTCCTCAGGCAGTTCCGGAAGGAATCCATTAGCTTCCAGACAAGGCATATAGATCACACCATCAAAGTTTTCATTTTTCTTATTGTAATCACCGGTGCGTCCTGCCATAACATTCGTATCTACATATACCGGATATACCGGATCACAAACTGCTACTTTGTTCTCTGTTCCAAAAATTTCCTGAATATTTCCGGAATCACTCTTTGCACCGTCAGATACAAAGATTTCATCCGCGCTGATCTGGCAGCCGCGTGCCTCATAATCATTTTTTGCGATTGCACTTCTTAAAAATTCATATCCAAGATCCGGCGCATAGCCATGAAATGTCTCTGCATGAGCCATCTCATCTACAGATTTGTGGAGTGCATCTATGATTGCCGGAGCCAGAGGCTGTGTGACATCACCAATACCAAGACGGACGATCTGAACATCCGGGTTTGCTTCCTGATAGGCAGCTACTTTTTTTGCAATTGTAGAAAAAAGATAACTGCCTGGTAATTTCAGATAATTTTTATTAACCGTTACCATAATATTTATTCTCCTGTAATTTACTGATTTTTTCTTTTTTCAACTTCTTTGACAAGTGCCTCGCGTACTGCATCCGGACTTGCCTTACCTTTCAGTTCGCGCATCATCTTTCCAACAAAGAAACCAAAGACTTTTTCTTTACCGCCAAGCAGCTCCTCAAGTGGTCCCGGGTTCTCTTCCAGGATCTTCTGAAGAGTATCATTGAGCAGACCGGTATCTTCAACGATCTTCAGACCATGTTCCTCAATGTAACTTACCGGATCAATATCTTCCTCAAAAACTTTTTCAAAAACCTTCTTTGCGTTCTGTGCACTGACTTCTTTCTTTTCCACCATCTGAATCAGATCAGCCAGATGCTCCGGTGTAAAGGAAACTTTTTCCACATCCATTCCTTTATCCTTGGTCAGGCGAAGAACTTCTCCCATAAACCAGTTTGCTGCTTTTTTCGGGCTGCCACAAAGTTTTGCCACTTCTTCAAACAACATGGACAGATGTCTGGATTCCGTAAGGATTCCTGCATCATATGCCGGAAGATCATATTCAGACTGATAGCGAAGCTGTTTTTCTTCACGAAGTTCCGGCTGTGATTCACGCAGCTCTTCAATCCATGCATCGGAGATATGGATTGGCGGAAGATCCGGATCCGGGAAATAACGATAATCTTTTGCATCTTCTTTGGAACGCATTGCATGAGAAGATTCTTTGTTGTCATCCCAGCGACGTGTTTCCTGTACAACAGCTCTGCCCTCTTCGATCAGTTCGATCTGACGTTCTCTTTCTCCTTCAATCGCTCTTGCAATTGCTTTGAAAGAGTTCAGGTTTTTCATCTCAGTTCTGGTTCCGAACGTTTCACTTCCTACCTCACGCACAGAAAGGTTGACATCTGCACGCATAGATCCTTCCTGGAGTTTACAGTCAGATACACCAAGATACTGCATCATACAGCGAAGTTTTTCCAGATAGGCAATAACTTCCTCTGAACTTCTCATATCTGGTTCAGATACGATTTCGATCAGCGGAACACCACTTCGGTTATAATCCACAAGGGAACAGTCTTCCCATTCATCATGGATCAGTTTGCCTGCATCCTCTTCCATATGCATCTCATGGATACGTACCTTTTTCTTTCCGGCAGATGTCTCAATCTCTACCCAGCCATCATGGCAGATTGGCAGATACAGCTGAGAAATCTGATAGTTCTGCGGGTTATCCGGATAGAAATAATTCTTTCTGTCAAATTTACAATACTGATTGATCTGGCAATTTGCTGCGATACCGGCTTTCAATGCAAATTCTACTACTTTTTTATTCAGTACCGGCAAAGACCCCGGCATACCGGTGCAGACCGGACAGGTATGTGTATTCGGTGCTCCTCCGAATTCTGTGGAGCATCCGCAGAAAATTTTTGTTTTTGTTGCAAGTTCTACATGGACTTCAAGGCCGATGACTGTTTCGTACTGTTTCATGCCTTTTTGCCTCCTTTCTCCGGAGCCGGGAAAGCACCCCTCACTGCTTCATAAGCAGCTGCTGCACGGAGGATCTTATGTTCTCCAAAGCAGTCACCGATCATCTGGATGCCAATCGGCATTCCAGCCTTATCCTGACCACACGGAACTGTGATTCCCGGAAGGCCGCATAAGTTTACGGCAACCGTATAAATATCGCCAAGATACATTGCAAGTGGATCTTGGAGACTCTCTCCGATCTTCGGTGCTGTATATGGAGCAGCCGGAGCCAGGATCACATCATATTTTTCAAATGCATGATCAAACTCCCGCTTGATCAGGGCTTTTGTACGGAGTGCTTTCAGATAGTATGCATCATAATAACCGGAGCTTAAGACAAACGATCCAAGCATGATACGGCGTTTTACTTCTTCACCGAATCCTTCTGTTCTTGTTTTCTTATACATATCATGCAGTCCTTCATATTCAGCTGCGCGATATCCATATTTTACACCATCAAAACGTTCCAGGTTAGAGCTTGCCTCTGCACTGGCAATAATGTAATATGCAGGAATCATATATTCCATCGTCTCTACAGAGAAAAATTCAACGATTGCTCCCTGCTCTGTCAATGTTTTCAGTGTATTCATGAAAGATTCTTTGACTTCCGGATCAAGGCCCCTGGCAAGAAATTCTTTCGGTACACCAAACTTCATTCCCAGAAGTTTCTTTTCTTCCACGCTCCTGGAAAATGTCAGATCTGTTCTATCCAGAGATGTACTGTCTTTTGGATCATGTCCGGAAATCACTTCCAGAAGTGCCGCACAATCTGCTACATTTTTTCCCACCGGCCCGATCTGATCCAGTGAAGAAGCATAGGCAACCAGACCATAACGGGATACGGTTCCATACGTCGGTTTGATTCCAGTCACACCGCAGAAAGAACTTGGCTGACGGATGGAACCACCAGTATCAGACCCAAGTGCCATAAACGTTTCTCCAGCCGCTACAGCAGCACAGGAACCGCCGGATGAACCTCCCGGCACATGTTCCAGATTCCATGGATTTCTTGTAACTCCATAAGCAGAAGTCTCTGTAGTACTTCCCATTGCGAATTCATCCATGTTTGTCTTTCCGATAATGATCATCCCTGCTTTTTCCAGACGATCAATTACTTCTGCATTATACTGCGGCACAAAATTCTCAAGTATCTTTGATGCACAGGTCGTTTTTTTACCTTTTATACAGATATTATCCTTCACCGCAATCGGAACACCGGCCAGCGGTCCTGTATATGTTCCATCCTGAATTCCTTTTTCTACTTCTTTTGCACGTGCATATGCTTCTTTTTTATACGTATCAAGATATGCATGCACTTTATCTTCTTTGCTCTCAATCTGGTCAAAGACTTCCTTCACACCATCCAGGACGCTGACTTCCCGCTGTCTGATCTTTGCCGCCAGCTCCAGAGCTGTCATCGATTCCAGTTCCATAATCTTTCTCCTCTATATGAATTCCCTTTCATTATCCGATAGTCTTCGGTACCTGATACTGTCCTTCTTTTGCTTTTGGTGCATTTGCAAGCATTGCTTCTTTGTTATCCCCGTTTGTTACCACATCTTCGCGGAAAACATTCTGATCACCAAAGATATGAGACAGTGGTTCTACTCCATCTGTATCCAGTTCATCCAGTTTTTCTACATAATCCAGCATCTTCTGCATGTCTTCTTTTGCTTTTTCCTTGGCCTCATCGCTGAGAGAGAGCTTCGCCAGAATACATACATTTTCAATTGTTTCATCATCTATGATCTTTGCCATTATTTTTCCTCCCTGTAATCAGTTACGGTTCCAGTCTGTTCAGATCTCTCGGGAACAGACATGCCTCACGGACATTTTCCTCACCAAGAAGCTGCATAGTCAGACGTTCCAGACCGATACCAAGTCCTCCGTGAGGTGGCATACCGTGTTTGAAGGTATCCAGATACTGTTCCATACCTTCTTCTTCCATACCTCGTGCAGCGATCTTTGCTTTCAGCTGATTATAGTCGTGGATTCGCTGACCGCCTGTTGTAACTTCCAGTCCATGGAACAGAAGGTCAAAACTCAGTGTAAATTTATCATCCTGTGGATCATCCATTGCATAGAATGGACGTTTCTTCGACGGATAATGTGTAACAAACACAAAATCTGCATTGTATTCTTCTTTGAAATATCTTCCGATCAAAGCTTCTTCTTCCGGTTCCAGATCATATGGATTGCGGATCTTACGATTATATTTTTCGGAAACCAGTTCCTTAGCTTTATCAAAACGAACTGCTGGAATCTGATCTACTTTTGGAAGCTGAATTTTCAGGATCTGAAGTTCTTTTGAATAATCCTTCTTCAGAAGTTCCATTGCATACTGAAGAAATCCCGTCTCCATACCCATAATGTCTTCAAATCCATCGATATAACCCATTTCAAAATCGAGACTGGTATATTCGTTCAAATGACGTTTCGTGTTATGTTTTTCTGCACGGAATACCGGACCTGTTTCAAATACCCTGTCAAACACACCCACCATCATCTGTTTATAAAACTGTGGGCTCTGTGCCAATACAGCCGGTTTGTGGAAATAGCTGAATTTAAACAGGTTTGCTCCACCCTCGGCACCTCTTGCTCCGATCTTAGGTGTATGAATTTCTGTAAAGCCCTGCTCATAGAGGAAATCACGGAACGCACGTACCAGAGCTTCCTGAATCTTGAATTTAGAACGCTCCTGAATATTACGGAGTGCGATCGGACGTAAATTCAGTTTTGCCTCCAGAGATGTATTTAATTTCCATTTATCAATTGCCAGCGGCATTGGTTCCGCCGGTGATGAAAGAATCTCGATCTCCTGAACACAGACTTCTCTTCCATGAGGTGCTCGTTCTTCCTCATGGAGAATTCCTTTCACACGGAGAGTCATAGCCTCTTTCAGATCATGAATGGAAAGATTTGCTTTTTCATTTTCTACAACAGTCTGAAAAAGTCCCTCTCTTCTTCTCAGGATCACAAAAGCCACATCGCCCATATTACGGATGCTGTGAACGGCTCCTTCCAGAACTACTTCCTGATTTAAGAGAGAAGTACCAGTCAGTTCATCCCACTCGGTTACTTCTTTTTTGCAAATACCGTTCAAAAACTCCATTTCCTCATCCTCCATATATCTAGTCTTTTTTATTTAACTTTCGTATAACAGCATCAGAAGCATCTGTGCTGTTTCTACCATATTGGTTCCGGAATCCATACTTGATTTCTGGATATACCGATATGCATCATCCTCACTCAGGTGATTTCGCTGCATCAGCATCATTTTTGCATTGGATATATAATTCTGTTCTTTCTCGGAACGAAGCTTTGGTTTCTTTTTCTCTTTGCGTTGCTTACGTTCCTGCTGCATAAGAATCATATTTACCGTATTGATCAGGTCACTGGCTTTCATTGGCATTTCTACTGACAGAATCGATGGTGGTACTTCACATATCACCCTCGCAGACGCCAGAAGCAGCATTTCAAAATCTTTTGGCATACACTCTGCCAGATCCAGATAATTCATATCAGGAAGACGATGCCCACAGATCAAAACACCATTTCCTAATTCAGATGCGCTGGAAAGAGCATTCGATGCAGTACTGCATACAGAGGCTACCGCTAATCCGTGGCGTTCCAGAACACTGCGGATTTTTCTGGCATCTTCTATTTTTGGTAATGCAATAACAATGCTGCTCATACCAGTGTCTCTCCTCCTTCAGACCTCATACGTTTCTCCTACAAGGCCATATGCTTACAGGCGATACAGATATTCTGCAATTTCCCAGTCAGTTACCTGCTGTATATATCGCAGCCATTCATTTTTCTTGGCTGCAACATACTGTTTGCAGAACTCTTCTCCCAGCACGTCCTTTACCCATGTACTTTCCTCAAAATAGTCAATTGCCTCTTTCAGCGTTGACGGAAGATGCTCCGCCTGTTGTCCCTGCATTGCAAGGTTTGATGATTTCGTCGGCGTAATCTTGTTTTTGATTCCATCCAGACCTGCTGCCAGGCAGATTGCCAGAACAACATACGGATTCGCGGAAGTATCGGGACTTCGAAGTTCTACTCTGATTCCTTCGCCTCTGGTAACTGGAATGCGAACAAGTGAATTCTGATTATTCTCTGTCCAGGTAAGTTCTGTCGGAGCATCATATCCCGGAACAAGTCGTTTGTATGAATTAACGATCGGATTCGTGATCAGTGCCATTTCCTTACTGTGTGCAAGCAGGCCTCCAATAAAATAGTAAGCCTCCTGGCTGAGTTCTCCATGATTTGACTGACTCTCAAACACATTCTTTCCGTCTTTAATCAGCGAAAACTGAATATGCATTCCTGATCCATTTACTTCTGCCTTTGGTTTCGGCATAAATGTCGCATGAAGGCCATGTCTCTTTGCCACAATACGAACAGCCATCTTAAAAGTAGTAATGCAGTCCGCAATCTTACGGATCTCGCCATAACGAAAATCAATTTCATGCTGAGCCGGTGCTGCCTCGTGATGAGAGGATTCAACTTCCATTCCCATATCTTCCAATGTAAGCACCATATCTCTTCTTGCATTTTCTCCAAGATCCAGCGGACTGATATCCAGATATCCGGCCTTCTCGTGTGTCACCGTTGTTGGATTTCCATTATCTTCTGTATGGAACAGGAAAAATTCACATTCCGGATCAATGTAGCAGGTATAACCCTCAGCCTGCGCTTTTCCGGCAACATTTTCCAGAATATATCTTGGACTGTTTTTGTATGGCGTTCCATCAGGAAAATACAGATCACAGATCATTCGTGCCACTTTTCCCTGCTGTGGACGCCATGGCAGGATTGCAAATGTATCAAGTACAGGTCTGAGATACAGATCTGCATCTTTTAATCCGGAGGTTCCTGCAATCTGTTCTCCATCTATCACACACTGATTATTCAACGCCCGAGGAAGTTCCCGAGCGGTTACAGCGATATTTTTGATTGCCCCAAACATATCGGTAAACTGAAGACGGATAAATTCTACGTCTTCATCCTCAACCATCTGTAATATTTCCTCTCTGGTATAATTCCCCATAACATTCTCTCCTTATAATTTAAAAATAAATAAAAAAGGGGCGCACTTTCGGAGGGTTACCCTCCAAAAGAACGCCTTTGTTCATGCAGGTATTATAGCAACCTGCATGATCTTTGTCAACTCTCTTTTTACAGATTTGTATATCCCATCAGGGACTCATCAACAGCTCTTGCTGCCTCACGGCCCTCACGGATTGCCCATACAACCAGCGACTGTCCCCGGTGCATATCGCCTGCCGTGAAGACTCTTGGTACAGAAGTTTCATAAGCTTCTGGTTTTGTTTCAACGTTTGTCCGTCCGGTAAGTGCTACTTTAAATGCATCTGTCACATACTTTTGGCTTCCCAGGAATCCAGCTGCGATCAGAACCACATCTGCCGGAATGACTTCTTCCGTTCCTTCTACCGGAACCATCATCATTCTTCCTGTCTTTTCATCTTTCTGACTTTTTAGTTTAACGATCTTCGCCTTGCAGACATTTCCTTTCTTATCTGCAATAAACTCCGTAACCGTTGTCTGATATACACGCGGATCATGGCCAAACACTGCAATTGCCTCTTCCTGGCCATAGTCCGTTTTGAGGATTCTCGGCCACTCAGGCCACGGATTATTCGCTGCACGTTCTACCGGCGGCTTCGGCATCATTTCAAGCTGTGTAACAGATTTTGCTCCAAGGCGGATACTTGTTCCAACACAGTCATTACCGGTATCGCCACCACCGATCACAAGTACATGTTTATCTTTTGCAAGTTCATATGGCGTTTTTTCAAAATTGGAATCCAAAAGTGTCTTGGTGACTTTTCCAAGAAAATCTACAGCAAAGTAAATACCTTTTGCTTCTCGTCCCGGAACTTTGATGTCTCTCGGATTAGATGCTCCACATGCAAGGATCACGCGGTCATATTTCTTAAGAAGTTCTTCTGCAGTGATATCTTTTCCGACATTGGTATTCAGAACAAACTTCACACCTTCTTCTTCCATCAGATGAATTCTTCTGTCTACGACAGATTTTTCCAGTTTCATATTCGGAATACCGTAACGGAGAAGTCCGCCAGGTCTGTCACTTCTTTCATAAACTGTAACACTGTGTCCTCTTCGGTTCAGTTGCTGTGCCGCTGCCAGACCGGATGGACCACTTCCGACTACTGCGATTGTCTTTCCTGTACGAACGCGCGGAATCTGTGGTTTTACCCATCCTTCCTGCCACGCAGTTTCAATGATTGCTCTTTCATTCTCTTTTGTAGATACCGGCTCACTGTCCAGATTACAGGTACATGCCGCCTCACAAAGAGCCGGACACACTCTGGAAGTAAACTCCGGAAAACTATGTGTCTTGGAAAGTCTTAAATATGCCTGTTTCCAGTTTCCTGTATATACCAGATCATTTGTTTCCGGTACGAGGTTATGCAGTGGACAGCCGGAAGCCATTCCATTAAGCATCATACCTGACTGGCAGAAAGGTACGCCGCAGGCCATGCAGCGCGCCCCCTGTGTTTTCTGTTTTTCTTTGCTGAGAGGAGTCCGGAACTCATTGAAGTTGGCAATCCGGACCTTTGGCGGCAGCACTCTGGCTGTCTCTCTTTTATACTCTAAAAATCCTGTTGGCTTTCCCATGTTTCCTCATCCTCCTTAATGCTTTGCTCCAATGCTTTCGTAAAATGCTTCCATCTGCGCCTGCTCACTTGTCAGTCCTTTTTCTTCCAGTTTGGCGCTGAGTGTGATCATCTTCTTATATTCATTTGGAATAAGTTTCTTAAAGTGCGGCAGATAATAGTCAAAGTCATCAAGTACTTTTGTTCCCAGTTTAGAACCGGTAGCCGCAACATGGGCTTCGATCAGATCACGAAGTTCTTTTTTATCATATTTATTCTCTACTTTTTCAATAGAGATCATTGCTTTATTAATATTCTTATACAGTTTGTTATCCACATCCAGCACGTATGCAATACCACCGCTCATACCTGCTGCAAAGTTCTTTCCGGTTCGTCCAAGGACTACAACACGGCCACCTGTCATATATTCACAGCCATGTTCACCAACACCTTCGACAACTGCATATGCACCAGAGTTACGAACTGCAAAACGTTCTCCTGCAACACCGTTGATAAAAGCATAACCGCTGGTAGCACCATAAAGGGCAACGTTTCCGATGATGATATTCTCTTCTGGTTTATAAGCTGCTTTTTCAGGTACTTTCACGATCAGCTTACCACCTGACAGACCTTTACCAAAATAATCATTACTGTCACCTGTAAGCTTCAAGGTAAGTCCCTTAGGAATAAATGCACCAAAGCTCTGTCCGCCTGCTCCGTGGCAATTGATCACAATTGTATCATCCGGAAGTCCTGTTCCTGTCTGTCTGGTGATCTCAGCACCGAGGATCGTACCAAATGTACGGTCAGTATTAGTGACATCCACATCCAGTTCTACATGCTCAGCCTTAGATATTGCTCTCGCACATTTTTTGAGAAGGACTTTCTCATCCAGAGTCTTTTCCAGTTCGAAGTTATAAACAGCCTTCGGATCAAAAGTAACCTTCTGTCCGTTTCCTGCATATGGGTTATTCAGAATTGCACTGAGGTCCAGTTTGCCTTTATGTGGTTCTGCTGCAACTGCTTCTGCAGACTGTTTAAGAAGCTCAGTATGTCCAACCATTTCATCAACAGTACGAACGCCAAGACGTGCCATGTATTCTCGCATTTCCTGAGCAATAAATCTCATAAAGTTCTCTACGTATTCAGGTTTACCACGGAAACGTTTACGAAGCTCTGGATTCTGTGTTGCCACACCGACCGGACATGTATCCAGATTACATACACGCATCATTACACAGCCCATAGTTACAAGCGGAGCGGTGGCAAATCCAAATTCCTCTGCTCCGAGAAGAGCTGCGATCACTACATCACGTCCACTCATAAGCTTTCCATCTGTCTCGATTCGTACACGATTTCGCAGTCCGTTCATGATCAATGTCTGATGAGTTTCTGCCAGTCCAAGCTCCCATGGAAGTCCTGCATTGTGGATGGAGCTTCGCGGAGCTGCTCCTGTTCCTCCGTCATAACCGGAGATCAGAACTGTCTGTGCACCAGCTTTCGCAACACCTGCTGCGACTGTACCAACACCTGCCTCAGATACAAGCTTTACTGAAATGTCTGCATAAACATTAGAGTTTTTCAGGTCATAGATCAGCTGAGCCAGATCCTCGATTGAATAAATATCATGGTGCGGCGGTGGGGAGATCAGTGATACCCCCGGTGTTGAATGACGTGTCTTTGCAATCCACGGATATACTTTTTTAGCCGGAAGATGTCCACCTTCACCTGGTTTTGCACCCTGAGCCATCTTGATCTGGATTTCTCTTGCTGATACCAGATAACGGCTTGTTACTCCAAATCGTCCGCTCGCTACCTGCTTGATTGCAGAACAACGGTCGTCTTTACTGCCTGCAGATGCGATACGTTCAGCACTTTCTCCACCTTCACCTGTATTGGATTTTCCATGCAGATGGTTCATTGCAATTGCAAGTGTCTCATGTGCTTCCTGTGAAATAGATCCATAAGACATAGCTCCTGTCTTAAATCTTTTAACGATCTCGTCAACACTCTCAACCTCTTCGATCGGAATAGCATTTTCCGGATAATTAAATTCCAGAAGTCCACGAAGAGCTCCATGACTTTCTTTGTCTACCAGCGCTGTATACTGTTTAAACAGATCATAGCTGCCTGTCCAGGTAGATTCCTGAAGCAAATGAATTGTCTGTGGATTGTACTTATGCTCTTCACCCTGGCTTCTCATTTTATGTGCACCGACACTGTCCAGAGTAAGATCCGTATCCAAGCCTAATGGATCAAATGCTTCTGAGTGCAGTTTTTCAACATTATCTTCAATATCTTCCAGAGTGATTCCACCTACACGGCTTACAGTACCTGTAAAGTACTTATCGATCACATCCTGTGAAACACCGATTGCCTCAAATATCTGTGAACCCTGATAAGACTGGATTGTTGAGATACCCATTTTAGATGCAATCTTTACAATACCACTTAAGACTGCATGGTTATAATCTTCTACAGCAGCATAATAATCTTTGTCGAGCATACGATTATCAATCAGTTCACGAATCGTCTCAAGTGCAAGATATGGATTGATTGCACTTGCACCATAACCAAGAAGTGTCGCAAAATGATGAACCTCTCTTGGTTCTCCGGATTCCAGAATGATTGCAAGGGAAGTGCTTTTTTTCGTTTTTACAAGATGCTGATGTACTGCGGAAACAGCCAGTAGTGACGGAATCGGCATATGATTTTCGTCTACTCCACGGTCTGAAAGTACAAGGATGTTTGCACCATCACGATATGCTTTATCAACTTCAACAAAAAGACGATCGATTGCTCTCTCAAGCTTTGTACTCTTATAATAAAGGGTAGAAACAACCGCAACTTTAAAGCCTTCGTGATTCATGGTTTTGATCTTGAGCATATCTGTATTTGTAAGGATCGGATGCATGATCTTCAGTACATGACAGTTCTCTGGCTGCTGTACAAGAAGGTTTCCGTCTTTACCAACATACACACTGGTAGAGGTTACGATTTCCTCACGGATAGCATCGATCGGCGGGTTGGTTACCTGTGCAAAAAGCTGTTTAAAATAATCAAATAAAGGACGATGCTGATTGGAGAGTACTGCCAGTGGAGTATCAACACCCATAGCACCGATACTTTCTGCTCCATTCAGTGCCATATTTCTGATTGAAGTACGGTACTGTTCGTAAGTATATCCAAATGCTTTCTGCAGGCGTGCACGCTGCTCCGGTGTATATTCTTCCATACGTACATTCGGAATTTTGATATCTTTCAACTGAACCAGATTGCTGTTCAGCCATTCTCCATATGGCTGCATAGCTGCATATTTTTCTTTCAGCTCATCGTCATCGACTACCTTACCTGCGACGGTATCTACCAGAAGCATTTTTCCAGGATGAAGTCTCTCTTTCAGAACAATCTTCTCTTCTGGGATTGGCATAACACCAACTTCTGAAGACAGGATCATGTAGCCGTCGGAGGTGATATAATATCTTGACGGACGCAGACCATTACGGTCAAGTACAGCTCCCATGACATCACCATCAGAGAAAAGAATAGACGCCGGTCCATCCCATGGCTCCATCATAGTCGCATAATACTGATAAAAATCTCTCTTATCCTGTGAGATTGTATCATTGTTAGCCCACGGTTCTGGAATAGTGATCATCACTGCAAGTGGGAGTTCCATTCCACTCATTACAAGGAATTCCAAAGTATTGTCAAGCATAGCTGAGTCAGATCCCTTACGGTCAATGACCGGAAGAACCTTATGGAGCTGTCCCTTCAGATATGGAGATTCCATATTTTCTTCTCTGGCAAGCATCTTATCTGCATTTCCACGGATTGTATTGATCTCACCATTGTGAACCATAAAACGGTTCGGATGAGCTCTCTCCCAGCTCGGATTTGTATTCGTACTGAATCTCGAATGAACCATCGCAATTGCAGACTCATAATCAGGGTTCTGAAGATCAGCAAAGAATGTTCTCAGCTGTCCTACCAGGAACATACCTTTGTATACGATCGTACGGCTGCTCATAGATACTACATAAGTATTGTCGTTACTCTGTTCAAACTCACGACGTGCAATATAGAGCATACGGTCAAACGGAAGTCCTTTTTCTACCTCATCTGGTTTTTTGATAAATGCCTGCATAATGTAAGGCATACATTCTCTGGCTTTATGTCCAAGCACCTCCGGGATTACCGGAACAGTTCTCCAGCCGAGAAGTTCCAGACCTTCTTTTTCCACAATGATCTCGAACATTTTCTTTGCCTGTGCACGTTTGATCTCATGCTGTGGGAAAAAGAACTGTGCAATACCATATTCTCTTTCTCCACCAATATCAAAGCCCTCTTTCTTACAGGCTTTTTTGAAAAATTTATGTGAAATCTGCAGAAGAATTCCGACACCGTCACCAGTCTTACCTTCTGCATCTTTACCTGCACGGTGCTCCAGATGTTCTACGATTCTGAGCGCATTGGCAACCGTATCATGGGTCTTTTTACCTTTTATATTTACAACCGCACCGATACCGCAGTTATCATGCTCGAATTCGCGACGGTACAGTCCCTGATCTTCTCTCCTTACTTCCTGCATGGTCATTTATCCTTTCTATCTGTGACAGGAATAAAACAAGACTTTTTCTCGTCCTGTCTCACTCCTTTTCTTTTTTATTCCTGATTTTGTGCCTGTCGGCTCAGTTTCAGTTTTGCATATTCATCTGCTGCTTTTACAAATCCGCGGAACAGTGGGTGTGCATGGTTCGGTCTTGATTTAAATTCCGGATGTCCCTGTGTTCCTTCATAAAATGGATGATCTTTGATCTCTATCATCTCTACGATATGTCCGTCCGGTGAAGTTCCTGCAATCGTCATTCCTTTCGCTGCAAGTTCTTCTCGATATGCATTGTTTACCTCATAACGATGTCTGTGACGTTCCTGAATTTCTTTCTTTCCAAAAAGTTCAAGTGCTCTGGAACTGTCTGCCAATACACACGGATAACTTCCAAGTCTCAACGTACCGCCCAGATCTTCTACGCTCTCCTGATCCGGCATCAGTGCAATTACCGGATGTTTGGTTGCAGGATCCAGCTCTATACTGTTCGCATCTTCATATCCCAGAACATGTCTTGCAAATTCAACAATTGCCATCTGCATGCCAAGGCAGATTCCAAGATACGGAATTTTGTGTACACGGGCATACTGCGCTGCCAGAATCATACCTTCGGTACCTCTGTTTCCAAATCCACCCGGAACCAGAATACCGTCTACTTTATGAAGCATCTGATCCAGATTCTTTTCATTCAATTCTTCAGAATCAATCCATATGATCTCTACTTTTGCTTTGCATGAAATCCCACCATGTTTCAGTGCTTCCACAACACTCAGATATGCATCGTGAAGCTGTGTATATTTTCCTACCATGGCAATATTTACAGTGCTTTCCGGATTGCGCAGGTCATTGACCATCTGTGTCCATTCGGTAAGATCCGGTTTGCGATTCTCCAGTCTTAAAGATTCCAGTACCACATCTGCCAGTTTTTCACGCTCCATGGCAAGAGGTGCTTCATAAAGATATTCTACATCAAGATTCTGCAGCACATGGCTGACCGGTACATTACAGAACAGTGCAATCTTTCCTTTGATTTCATCAGTCAGTGGATGCTCACTTCTGCATACCAGAACATCCGGCTGAATTCCCATTCCCTGAAGTTCTTTTACACTGGCCTGTGTCGGTTTTGTCTTCATCTCTTCAGATGCTTTCAAATAAGGAATCAGTGTTACATGAATCAGAATCGCGTTGTCATGTCCCACATCATGTTGGAACTGACGAATAGACTCAAGAAACGGCTGACTTTCAATATCACCAACAGTTCCACCAACCTCTATAATCGCAATCTTTTCTTCATCCTGTTCCTTCGCTCTGTAGAAGCGGCTCTTAATCTCATTGGTGATGTGAGGGATGACCTGCACAGTACCTCCGCCAAAGTCTCCATGACGTTCTTTCTGTAATACAGACCAATAGACCTTTCCGGTCGTTACATTCGAGTTTTTATCAAGGCTCTCATCAATAAATCTCTCATAATGTCCAAGATCCAGATCTGTCTCTGTACCATCATCTGTAACAAAAACCTCTCCATGCTGGATTGGGTTCATGGTACCCGGATCAATATTGATATAAGGATCAAACTTCTGCATTGTTACCTGATATCCACGTGCTTTCAGAAGTCTTCCAAGGGAAGCTGCTGTGATTCCTTTACCAAGGCCGGATACAACACCACCTGTAACAAAAACGTATTTTACTGCCATTATCGATTTCCTCCTCCATTTTATATCTTAAACAAAAGGCGTCAGAAGCAGACAAAGGGACAATTCCCTCTATCGCTTCTGACGCCTTTGTCAGATAAGCTCTTAAAATATGAGATTTACTATACCTTATTTTTTTTCGTTTGTAAATATGTAATTTCTATAATTTTCAACATCCGCAGTCAATTTTTTTGTTCAGTTCTGCTTCCACATCCATCGGATATTTACCATCAAAGCAGGCTTTACATAATGGAAGGTGACCTGCCATTCCCTCCAGGTAATCACTCTGCATATATCCAAGAGAATCTGCTCCGATCATCTCACAGATTTCCTGTGCACTGTGATTGCTGGCAATCAGCTGATCATTAGATGGTACATCTGTTCCAAAATAGCATGGATGCAGGAACGGCGGAGAACTAATTCGTACATGTACCTCCAGTGCGCCTGCTTTTTTAAGCATACGGATAAGGTTTGCAATCGTTGTTCCACGGACAATGGAATCATCCACCAGAACGATTCGTTTGCCTTTGACCGCAGAATCCAGAACACTGAGTTTCAAATGTACACTGGACTCTCGTTCTTTCTGCGTTGGTTTGATAAATGTTCTTCCAATATAGCTGTTCTTATAAAAAGCAAAGCCAAACGGTATGCCCGATTCTTCCGAATATCCCTTTGCTGCCGGGATACCAGATTCCGGCACACCGGTAACAAGATCAGCCTCTACCGGATAGGATTTTGCAAGTGATTTACCGCCTCGGATACGAGCATCATAAATCTTCACTCCATCCATCATACTGTCCAGTCTTGCGAAATAAATATATTCGAATACACAATGGGCATGTTTACCGGTACTCAATTCTTTATTAGACTCAATACCATTTCTGGAAATCGTAATCATCTCTCCTGGCTCAATATCTCTTATAAACTCAGCGCCCACAGAGGTAAGTGCACAGCTCTCAGATGCAAGTACATAAGTATTATCGCGTTTTCCAAGACACAATGGTTTCAGTCCAAGCGGATCCCTGACACCAATCAATTTTCTCGGACTCATGATAACGAGAGCATATCCACCTTTCAGCTTACGGGCAGTTTTGAGGACAGCCTCTTCTACTGTTTTGGAGTGTACTCGCTCACGTGCTACATGAAACGCAATAACTTCCGAATCAGTCGTTGTATGAAAAATCGCTCCGTTCTGAATCAGCTCCCATTTCAGTTCCGGGGTATTGATCAGGTTTCCGTTATGTGCCAGTGCAAGTGTCCCTTTAATATAGGACAATACCAGAGGCTGTGCATTTTCTGCTACAGATGCACCTGTCGTAGAATAACGTACATGTCCGATTCCGAGATCACCTTTCATATTCCGTATGGTATCTTCCCTGAGAACTTCACTTACCAGTCCCAGATCCTTATGGAACTGGACATTACCACGCTCTCCGTCTGTTCTGGAAACTGCAAGTCCGCAAGACTCCTGTCCACGATGCTGAAGTGATGTAAGGCCATAATAAATGGATGGAACAACGTTTCCTCCATCCAGATCATAAATACCAAATACACCACAGGCTTCCTTAATTCCTGCCATCAGAATTTCCTCCCATTATCAATGTTTATCAATGTGAATTTCACCTGTGAATCTATCTGAAATTATAATAGAAGATCGACTTTTGTCAACCCTTGTCCTTTCAAAAATCCATACAAATAAATTCATTTACCCAAACAAAAAATTTGAAATTTTTTTCACAAAAATTATTGACATCCTGATTTTTTTGTGTATACTACATCACATAAGCAACGGCGCTTTGGATTAGATTCCAAGGCGCCTTTTTTGTTTATCTGAGGATAATAAGATTAATGGAATCGAAAGGAGATTTTAATTATGGCACAGAGCATTCCTGAACTTTACGGCAGTCTTGTTTTTAACGACAAGATCATGCGTGAGAAATTACCGAAAGATATGTACAAAGCACTGAAAAAAACAATCGAGAACGGCACTCATCTTGAACTTGATGTTGCCAACTCCGTAGCAGTTGCCATGAAAGAATGGGCACTGGAACATGGCGCTACTCATTATACTCACTGGTTCCAGCCAATGACTAACTTTACAGCAGAAAAACATGACAGTTTTATTTCCCCTACAGTAGATGGACAGGTGATCATGGATTTCTCCGGCAAAGAACTTGTAAAAGGTGAACCGGATGCTTCCAGTTTTCCATCAGGCGGTCTTCGAGCTACATTTGAAGCAAGAGGTTATACAGCCTGGGATCCTACTTCACCGGCATTTATTAAAGACCGTACACTTTATATCCCGACAGCGTTCTGTTCTTACAGTGGCGAGGCACTGGATAAGAAAACACCTCTTCTTCGTTCCATGGATACTCTGAATAAAGAAGCAGTGAAGGTTCTTCGTCTTCTCGGAAATACCGAAGTTAAACACATCAACACAACCGTAGGTCCTGAACAGGAATACTTCCTGGTAGACAAAGATCTTTATAATAAGAGAAAAGACCTGATCTTCTGTGGACGTACACTGATCGGTGCTCCGGCTCCAAAAGGTCAGGAAATGGAAGATCATTATTTCGGAACTCTGAAACCTCGTGTATCTGCTTATATGCATGATCTTGATGAAGAGCTCTGGAAACTTGGAATTCCAGCCAAAACAAAACATAATGAAGTTGCTCCTGCTCAGCATGAGCTGGCTCCGGTATTCGATACAACAAACGTTGCAGTCGATCATAACCAGCTGACAATGGAAATCATGAAAAAAGTTGCTGCCAAGCATAATATGGTATGCCTGCTTCATGAAAAACCATTTGAAGGTATCAACGGAAGTGGTAAACACAACAACTGGTCCATGAGTACAGATACCGGTGTCAACCTTCTTGATCCTGGTAAAACACCTGCTGAGAACACACAGTTCCTGGTATTTCTTGTAGCTGTTATTAAAGCAGTTGATGATTATGCAGATCTGCTCCGTATTTCTGTTGCAAGTGCAGGAAACGATCATCGTCTTGGTGCTAACGAGGCTCCGCCGGCAGTTGTTTCTATCTTTCTGGGAGATGAACTGACAGAAGTCCTCAAAGCCATTGAAAACGATGAATTCTTCGCAGGACACAGTGCTGTTCAGATGGATATCGGTGCAAAAGTACTTCCTCACTTTGTAAAAGACAATACAGACAGAAACCGTACTTCACCATTTGCATTTACCGGAAACAAATTCGAATTCCGTATGCTCGGTTCTTCTTCTTCTGTTGCAAACCCGAACATCATTCTCAACACAGCCGTTGCAGAATCTCTGCGTCAGTTCTATGAGAAACTGAAAGATGTTCCTGCAGATGAAATGGAATCTGCCGTACATGAATTACTGAAACAGACAATCATCGACCACAAACGTGTTATCTTCAATGGAAACGGTTATACCGATGAATGGCTGGAAGAAGCCAAAAAACGTGGTCTTTATAATCTGGTATCCACACCGGATGCACTGCCGCACTTCATCGATGAAAAGAATGAAAAACTTCTTACAAGCCATCATATTTTCACAGACGCAGAGCTGCATTCACGTTATGAGATCAAAATGGAAAACTATGTAAAAACTCTTCACATTGAAGCAAATACACTGGTTGAGATCATTCAGAAAGATCTTCTTCCAAGTATTACTACATATATGGAAAAACTTGCTCAGACAGCATCTCTCAAGAAATCTGTTGTTCCGGGTATCTCTGTATCCGCAGAAGCATCTCTTCTTTCCAGACTGACTGAGCTTGCCGAAACAATGACCAAAGATCTGGAAACACTGAAGGCAGATACTGCAATGGCAGAATATGAGGTTGACAAAGATCTTCTCAAGAGTGCAAAACTCTACCAGAGCGTTGTTCTTACCGATATGGAAAAAGTTCGTGTTTCTGCGGATGCAGCTGAAGCACTCATTCCTGATTCTATTCTTCCATATCCAACCTATGGCAAACTGTTATTCTCCATCTCTGACTGAGAATAAGAGAATACATTGATAATTTCACAATGGTAAAACCGGGGGATGTCATTATGAACATGAACTACTTCATAATTCATTATCGATTTCCTCATCCATTAATCACACGATACGAGACATCCCCTGTTTTACATATACATTTGATTCGTAAAGGCGCGAGAATGATTTTTCATCATTCCCGTGCCTTTTCAATTTTATTTTAAGAAACTGTTAAACTGCTAAACTTTTTAAGGGAAAGAGAGGTAACTTTATGGACTATTCATCAGTAAACACAATCTGGGTACTTTTAGGTGCCGCACTTGTCTTCTTTATGCAGGCAGGCTTTGCTATGGTAGAGACTGGCTTTACCAGGGCGAAAAATGCAGGTAACATCATTATGAAAAACCTTATGGACTTCTGTATTGGTACTCCTACCTTCTGGATCGTCGGATTTGGTATCATGTTTGGAGCCGGTAATGGATTCTTTGGAAAGATTGGCGGTATTGCCACAGAAGCTAATTATGGTTCTGCAATGCTTCCTGACGGTGTTCCGTTCTGGGCATTTCTGATCTTCCAGACTGTATTCTGTGCAACATCCGCTACTATCGTATCTGGTGCCATGGCAGAACGTACAAAATTTTCTTCCTATTGTATCTACAGCTTCCTGATCAGCCTGATCGTTTACCCGGTATCTGGTCATTGGATCTGGGGCGGTGGTTTCATCAGCCAGATGGGATTTCATGATTTTGCTGGTTCCTGTGCCGTACATATGGTTGGTGGTGTTGCAGCCTTTATCGGTGCCATCATCCTTGGACCTCGTATTGGAAAATATTCCAAGAGCGGTAAATCAAAAGCTATTCCTGGTCACAACCTTACCATCGGTGCTTTAGGTGTATTCATCCTCTGGTTCTGCTGGTTCGGATTTAACGGTGCATCTACTGTAAGCATGGAAGGTGATGCAATCGTAACAACAGGTAAGATTTTTGTAACTACCAACCTTGCAGCAGCTGTTGCTACAGTTACTGTTCTTATCATCACATGGGTAAGATACAAAAAACCAGATGTTTCTATGTCACTGAATGGATCTCTTGCAGGTCTTGTAGCTATCACAGCAGGTTGTGATACTGTTTCACCTACATCTGCTACTATCATTGGTATCATCTCTGGTTTTGTAGTTGTATTCGGTATTGAATTTATTGACAAAGTACTTAAAGTCGATGACCCGGTTGGTGCTGTTGGTGTACATGGTTTAAATGGTGCATTCGGAACTCTCGCTGTTGGTCTTTTCTCAGATGGTACAGGCACAGAATGGAAAGGTCTTCTTGTTGGCGGTGGATTCCATGGCTTCGGTGTTCAGTTTATCGGTATGATCATTACAATCGCATGGGTTGCTGTAACTATGACCATCATCTTCCAGGCGATCAAACATACTGTTGGTCTCCGTGTAACTGCTGAAGAAGAAATCGAAGGTCTTGATTCCAAAGAACATGGTCTTACAAGCGCTTATGATGGATTTGTTGTACATGATACCATGACAGTTCCTACCCCTATGGGTGTTGCCAAAAAATCTGTTTCTTCAAATACTTCCGCAAATGTTGCACCTGCCGAAGTTGCTGACACCATTCCTGAACTTCCAAGAGAAGGCGTACATAAACTGACAAAAGTTGTTATCATCACACGTCAGAGCAAACTTGAAGAATTCATGCATGCAATGAACGAAATCGGTGTTACCGGTATCACTATTACAAATGTTATGGGATGTGGTGTACAGAAAGGTGCCCGCTCCTACTACCGTGGTGTTGAAATGGATATGAACCTGCTGCCTAAGATCAAGATTGAGATCGTAGTCAGCCTTATTCCTGTAAGAACTGTTATTGAGACAGCTAAGAAAACACTTCATACAGGTCAGTACGGTGATGGTAAAGTATTTGTATACGATATCGAGAACGTCGTTAAGATCCGTACCGGCGAAGAAGGATTCGAGGCTCTTCAGGATACTCAGCCGCTGGAATAATTTAAAAACAGTAAATAACCTATATATTGGATTTCCTCTTTTAAGCAAAAACAGCTCTTCTCCATGTCGGGAAGGGCTGTTTTTCATATGTTCTGTATTAATTTTTCTGCTATTCACCTCTTGTCAGTTTCGGAAGATTCCACCGGTAATGTGCTGCCAGATATCGAATTAAAATCACAACTGCAGATGCTCCGACCATAGAAACAACTGCACCAAAATTCCGGTACAGCACCACACAGACGATCGCACCAACAATTGATGCACAGGCATAGATATGCTTCACCAGAATATATGGCGGCACTCCTGCCATGATATCTCGCAGCAAACCTCCTCCAACTCCGGTGATCGTTCCAAGAAACACCAACAGGAACATATAATTCACATAGCCATGTGAAATTCCCGTATTCACTCCTACTACTGTAAAAATCCCAAGTCCGATGGAATCCATGACCAGCATGATCTTGTCGTAAGTTTCCCGGTTATGCCCCTGCAGAAGTTCTTTTTTCAGATACAAGATCAGAAAGGCCACACACGATGTAATTGTCGCTACCAGTGTATAGATTGGATTCTGGAACATTGCCGGTGGTGCGATTCCAAGAATCACATCTCTTATAGCTCCACCACCTACGGCTGTCGTAACTCCCAGTACGATCACACCAAAAATATCCATTGCCCGGTCTACTGCAACCATCGCTCCCGAAGCTGCAAACGCAACCGTTCCGACCATTTCCATAATAAAGGTAATAAGCTGCTGATAATCCATAATTTTCCCTCTCCGGTTTCCCCTGTTCTATGAAATTTCATTATACTATATTTTTTTATTCTTGCAATTACATATTACAATGTTTTTTTATCCGGCGAATTTTTTTTGTATACAAAAAGAGCGGTACACCCCCACTTCCTTTCAGAAGAAAAGTTGTATCGCTCTTTCTGCATTCATATCTTATCTGTCCGGCTTACATCCCCTGTGATTCAGCCCATGCTTTCAATGCATTTTTGTCCGCACTGCCGAACCGTTTTCCTTCTTTCCAGTCCGCATTCGGTGCACATTTCTTCAGGATGCTGTCTGTCTTACCCATTCCACTTCCTCCGGAAGTTGCAAATGTTGCAATTTTCTTTCCTGTGAAATCATAACTCTCAAGAAATGTATTGATAATGGTCGGTGCCACATACCACCAGATTGGGAATCCTACAAATACCGTATCATACTGTCCCATATCCGGTATTTTATTTCCAATTTCCGGTCTGGAATCCGGATTACTCATTTCCACACTGCTGCGGCTCTTTTTATTCATCCAGTCCAGATCTGCTGTTGTATACGGAACTGCCGGCTGAATCTCAAATAAATCTGCCCCTGTCACTTCTGCAAGTGTCTTTGCCATTTTTTCTGTTACTCCACTTGCTGAAAAATATGCTACTAATTTCTTTGACATGATAAAGTTTCCTCCATTCTGTTTGACATTGAATTTTTAATTTGTTACTATGAGTATAGCACTTAAACCTGACTTTAGGTCAATACCTTTGAGTAAAATATAAGAGTAAATTCCGGTTTTATTTTACGGTTTTACAGATTATGGAGGAATATCATGGATGTTATCAGTATCAAAGACTTTCCTGGGATCCGCATTGGAAATGCACAGAATGTCGAGGGAGGAACAGGCTGTACCGTTATCCTGAGTGAAAGCGGCATGTGTGCGGGACTTGATGTCCGCGGGGGCGGTCCTGCTTCAAGAGAAAGTGAACTTCTCAAACCGCTTGCCAGCGCACAGACGATCCACGCCGTACTTCTCGGCGGAGGCAGTGCATTCGGGCTGGATGCCGGCGGCGGTGTCATGCAGTTTCTGGAAGAAAAGGACATCGGTTTTGATGTAGGTGTGACTAAAGTACCTCTTGTCTGCCAGTCGGATCTCTTTGACCTGACCATAGCCGATCCACACTGCCGCCCGGATAAGGCAATGGGATATGAAGCCTGTAAGAATGCTTATCTTGACAATTACCAGGATGGAAACTTCGGTGTGGGCACAGGAGCAACCGTCGGTAAATTTAAGGGGATGGATTTCTGTATGAAATCCGGCATCGGAAGCTACGCCGTACAGATCGGTGAACTTAAAGTCGGTGCGATCGTTGCGGTAAATGCACTCGGCGATATTTACGATCATCACTCTGGCAGGATCGTTGCCGGTCTGCTCAGCGAAGACCGTAATTCTTTTGCTAATTCTGCAAAACTACTCTATCAGTCCTATAAAGTACATGAAAACAAATATGTCGACAACACCACGATCGGTGCCATCATCACCAATGCACGCTTCGACAAAAGCCAGCTCTGCAAGATTGCCGGTATGACACATAATGGCTATGCCCGTTCCATTCGTCCGGTCCATACTTCTGCCGACGGCGACAGTATCTACGCCCTTTCTGTCGGAACCGTTGCTGCAGACTGCGATATGGTCGGCACGCTTGCAGCTGATGTCATGTCAGAAGCGATCCTCTGTGCTGTTCGAAGTGCAGAATCGGCTTATGGTTATCCTGCGCTTCGTGATCTTAAATTTTAAATTCAAAACATCAGGAGGTTTTTTATTATGTATTCTATCGGAGAAGTATCTGAAATGTTTGGTCTGCCTGTCTCTACGCTCCGCTATTATGATAAGGAGGGGCTTTTTCCGGATATGATGCGTGTCTCCGGAGTCCGCAAATTCAGCGACCGTGAGCTGGAGACTCTGCGTGTCATCGAATGTCTCAAGAAATCCGGCATGGAGATCAAGGATATCCGCCAGTTCATCGAATGGTGCGCCATGGGAAAGGAAACCTATCCGCAGCGCCGTGCCATGTTCCAGCGTCAGCGCGAAAATATCGAAGCTGAGATTGAACGAATGAACCGTGCTCTCGACATGCTCAAATACAAATGCTGGTTCTATGAGCAGGCTATGAAAGGTGTCAGCGAAGAACAGCTTCATGCGATGATCCCGGATTCCATGCCAGAAGAGATCCAGGAAGCCTACGCTCACGCCCACAAGACAAAATCCGCATAATTTTTTATTATTTAGTTCCGTAATCCCCTCATTTGCGCCCATTGTGATGCGCTTTACCTTCGCAACCGCATCTTCCGTGCACATCAAACTCGATAATGGGACTGTTCATCATCTGCCCTTTCTCTCCTTGTGTTCCTTTTTATCCTCATACATTTTCTGGTCTGCTCTCGCCTTGGTGTCGCGGATACTCTCCTGCTCAAGAAGCTCCGCACTGCCATAGGAGACAAACGGCAGAATGGAAACCACCTTTCTGCGTTTTTCCATCACCCAGAAGAATTTCTCTTTGCAGAGTTCTTCCTTTTCCGGTTCCCGCAAAAGAACACAGAATTCATCTCCTCCAATGCGGTAACAGTTTCCATAACGGCTATAGGCTTTTTTCAGGCATCTGGCAATTTCCCTCAGGCACCGGTCTCCAGCCAAATGGCCGTACGTATCGTTGATATACTTAAAATCGTCCAGATCCAGCACAATCAGCATCCGGTACTCCGGACGCAGATTCAGAGTCCGGTTTAAGTAGCTCTTCTGGCTCAGCAACCCGGTCAGGCCGTCTAACTGGTTCCACATCTCATTGCAGTACAGAAAATACAGCACCGCATTGAGCGTGACACAAAGCCAGGTAATATGTACCGATGGAATCAGCACCTGGACCAGAGTTCCCACTGCCAGAAACCCAGTCAGGCCATAAATCAGCTCCTTCCCACGATTTTGAAAGTTTCGCGCCATCTCCAGCGTTTTTACCAGCAAATACATAATTCCCGCATAATACATGATCATGTAGATGTGGAACCCCTTCTGTCTGGAATAGTGATTTGCCGCATCCACCGTAAATACCAGTCCGCTGGAGAAAAGGGAGACCGTCAGAACCAGCAGATACAGAATTTCTGCAGCCGCCGCAATTTTCACCCCCCAGGACATACGCTCGGAACGTTCCAGCGTATAAGCCAGACAGATTGGGACAACCGGTGTCAGGCCGAATCCGAGATAGTTGGACATCACATTCAGCCAGCGCAGCCAGACCGGTCCGTCATCCACCAGCACGGAAATCATCTCCAGAATGGAGATTCCACCAATCAGAATAAACGTGGCAAGAAACCCTTTTGCCTGTTTGGGATTCAGGGTTTCGCTTAACTTCACCAGACCGCACATAAAAATCAGGATGAACAGGTTGATGGCAGTCAGTATAAAAAAGTATAAGTCAGTCACAGTCCTTCTCCTATATGTTTTTCCTTACTGCTCGAATCTGCCCTTCATCTTCACTTCCTGCTCCCACACAGCGACCTTGCCGCGGGCAAACAGGCTGTTGATGTTGAGATTC
>QWCV01000068.1_pt1 | contig 129897 bp, 132 predicted proteins | sample 1972621 | NCBI WGS metagenome assembly QWCV01 (sample SAMN09866699, study PRJNA288562) | Human gut metagenome isolate pre2_stool, whole genome shotgun sequencing... | isolation source: gut | host: Homo sapiens | place: USA: California | reverse complement strand
TTTTACATCTTCTGACCCTGAACCGTCTAATTGCCATGCCCGCTTTTCAGCGGGTTTTCTTTTTCTCAAATTTCCTCAATCATGCATTTTCCTATAAAGTAAAAAATCATTGCATACCCCAGACTCTTCCAGATGGTTACGATGATCACCGCCAGCATCGCCGTATCTGAACTGTTGATCCACTCCAATGCAGGCAGGTGCAGGAACCGTAAAATCTGATTTGCAATTCCTGTATCCGGATCATAGATCCACACCCAAACGATGGAAATCGCAACCGTCGGCGTGATCCAGGGTGAAAACAGTATGAATTTCACAATTCCGCTTCCCTTAAACGCCTTCTGCATCAGGAGAGCCAGCATAAGACCAAGCACAATCGTAGGGACTAATGTCCCCATACAAAACACTACAGTATTCCAGAGTGCGTCGTAAAATCTGCTGTCATGGAAAAGGTTGATAAAATTCTGAACACCGACAAAATTATACTCCGGCATCATATAATCCCAGTCGGTAAAACTGATATAGACTGTTCTGAGAATCGGATAAATCCAGAAAACGATCAGCGGGATCATTGCCGGAAGTACAAATGCGCCGACCGTTCCAATCTTCTTAAATTGAATTTTTTTCGTCATAGTATCTAGTAGTTTTCCTTCCTAAATTACTCGACATTGACAAGACAGTATTAATCATAGCAACTGACCTTTAACAATTCTTAATAGGAAGTTTAAATGTAAGTAAGATGATGTAAATTTTTTGATAAGTCAAAGGCTTTAATATGGCGAATCCGGCGTAAATCATTTGCGCATACACTTATCCCATATCGCTTGCACTTTCTCTCAGGGATTGATAAACTCAGATTATAGCCCCCGCTGAAACACGGATAAAAGACAGGACTTCAAAAGCCCCGGAGGAAAACTATGAATATTCATGAAGCAAAAGATTTTTTTATGGAATACAATGGACTGGAATTTCACATGTTCCACGACAGCACATCAAAATATGCCGAATACAAGGCTCTCCACCTTCCCCATGCCACTCTGGAGCTCTGGCGCCAGGAGCTGATCGAAGAGCATTTTGAAAAGCTTGAAGATCCAAAATGCCAGGAAACTTACGGGCTTATCGTGGGACGTCTGATAGAAGTACTGCACGCCGTCTCCTCCCCGGTAGAGGACCACATCCGCCGGCTGCTCCAATGCCTTTCCTCCGCCGATGCCCTGAATGAGATCCAGAAAATCCGTATTCTGGAACACATGGCCGGGCATAGCCGCGACCGGAAAGACGGCGGTATCTATCTGGTGCGTACGAATACCAATCTGGAATATGCCTTGAAGGAATGTCTTTCCAGGCTGAGCGACTTTTCTCCGTCCCCGGAATATCTTTCACGATATCTGAAGGCAGTAAATGCGGTGGAGAGGTTATTGGGGGAGGGTTAAAGCCTTTCTGACAGGCAGATTAAAGATTAAAAATTAAGGATCACTCCTTTTAAAGAAAGCAATGATCCTTATCGCATACATTATTCATTATTTATTTTCCAATACCCTTTTGTATCGGAACCTATCCGCTGAAGAATTCCCTTTCCCTTTAGAGATTTTATTTTCAAAGAGACAGTTTTACGGCTGACCCCCAGTTTTTTGGCCAATGTTACATACGTATACGCCGGATCTTCAATCAGTAGAGTTAGAAGTTCCTGCTCACTTTCAGTCACCCTGTCAGTCACCCTGTCAGTCACCCTGTCAGTCACCTTATCAGCAAAAATCCGTAATACCCGGTCTTTTGAAGCAGTGAAGCGGATCATTATATCGCCCGGATGAACAGTATATACAGGAGCCGGAGAACCATCTTCTTCACAAGCCTGACATATTTTCTCTATTCCACGTCCCCAGCTTTCTATGAATCCCGCAAGATAGAAAGCATTTGCAATGGCCGGATTATATGGCTTAGATGCATGCTTCGACATCAGATTTTCAACCGTCCAGTTTTCCGGCAATTTTCCACAGTTGGCAATATAAAGTCGGTCTTCATAGACACTGATTTGAATGGGCGTACAGGATTCGTACTGCTTATGACATAAAGCATTCAGCAGAGCTTCCCTAAGAGCGTCATCGGGGACGAAATATCGTTCGATCCGTTGAATCCCCTCATAAGAAATAATGGCTTTCATATATTTTAAATGAAGGACCTCGATAATTTTATCAATCTGTTCTAATATTGATCCGTGAATTTCATCCTGATACCGCAAATCAGCATCTGTCTCAAAGAAACCGATTTTTGTATAAGCGCCAAGCTGCCATTTATCTGGGTTTTTACTGAACAAGAGCATGGCTGCATTTGTGTAACAACCAGCATTTGTTAAACGCAGTTTTTCCATCAAATCTTCTTTTGACTCTAATAAGACACTTTTGTCTATCCGTCCTTTATTGACAGCAAGACCCTTAAATTTCTTTACAAGCTCATCGTCGATATCGTCAATAGTAAATCCCGGCAATGGCATATTGTCCCAGGAAGCTCCCCGTTTGCGAAGAATAAAACTTTCTAATTCCAGACCAGAGAGTGTCTGCATTGTACTGCCACTGCGATAATAGTAAACACCTTTACAGGAAATAGCGACCGGATAGGGCGGTACAATAATTTCAATATATTCTTTCCCATTATCTCCCAACAAATTTACATCAACAACAATGTTCATGGCATTGCGGATTTTATTTGGAATATCTTCTAATAGTTTATGAGTATTCTTCAGACCTGTAACATTACCATTATCATCACAACCAATATAAATCTTGCCTCCCTGCGCATTTGCAAAGCCGCATATCCATTCCAAATATTCATCTTTCCATTTTGATTTCCATTCGACATTCTGCTTTTCTGGCATAGATATCTCCCTCTCATATCTGTTACGATGAAATCTATAAATTGTCGTCTGCTTGTCTTTATATTATATTCAGTTGGCAGAACCGTATCAAGCCTATAAATTAAGGATCACCTCTTTTTATAAATACTATTTGAAATACAACAAAAAATACCACAAACCCATACAACTGAGCTTTGTGGTATTTCAATAAAAAAATCGGAGTGACAGGATTTGAACCTGCGACCTCTACGTCCCGAACGTAGCGCTCTACCAAGCTGAGCCACACTCCGATAAAAGTCCCAGATACCTCTACTCTCTGTTTTCAAGGTATCCGGTGCCCCTGCCAAGGAACTACGGATAGAGGACTCGAACCTCTACTAACAGAGTCAGAGTCTGCTGTGCTGCCATTACACCAATCCGCATTGTTTCCAGCGAACATGTTTTATTATACCAGCTTTTTTACAAAAATCAAGCCTTTTTTTCATTTTTTTTATTTTTTTGTAACTATTCAGTCATAAACGAGGATTTACCCTCACAAACACCGCAAATATAGCCTTTCCATAGGCTTTATGGTACAATGATTGCGCAAAGCGCAATCCGGACCGGTAAAATCGGTCCGCACTGCTGCGCAGGGATTGTACCGTCAATCCACGGCTTGGGAAGCAAATGCCGCCTACGGCGTCGCATCCTTCCCTGCGCACGTGGTACAATGATTGCGCAAAGGAGGTTTTTATGAAGCACTACTACCGCATCGGAGAAATCGTGGAGCTTTACGGCGTTGGTCCGGACTCCCTCCGCTATTACGAAAAACTCGGCATCCTTAAACCACATCGCGGCGAAAATAACTACCGCATGTACCATATCCATGATCTGTGGAGACTGAATGTGATCCGGGATCTCAGAGAGCTTGGCTTTTCCATGGTCCAGATCCAGGAATACCTGGAACACCGGAGTCTCGATTCCACGGAAGAGCTCCTGACCCGGGAGCTGTCCGTCATTGAAAAACGGATGCGCGCCCTGGAAAACTTAAAGTCAAACATCGAAGACCGCCTGGATGTATTAAAGGAAATCCGCACCCAGCCCCTTGGCGTCATCGAACAGAAATACATTGGCAGACGCCACTGTTATACGATCCCTTCCGGCTACCAGATCGACGAAGAAATGGATATGCTGATCAAACAGCTGGTCAACAAGGACCCGGATAAGCTCTATATCATCGGCAACAACCGGATCGGCTCAGTCATTCCCCTGTCCAGCGCCAGAGCCGGCAATTACCGGGATTATTCCCAGGTCTTTATTATTGAAAAAAGCGGAGACGAAGTCATCCCGGAAGGCATCTATCTCACCGTCAGCTATGACGGCAGCTGTGCCCGGAATGAAACTTACATCCCCGCTCTCCTTTCCTATGCAGAAGAACACGGGCTCACGCCCGCAGGCCCTATCCTGGAGCTTTTGCTGGCTGACATCCACCAGACGGATGACGTGCAGGAGTGCCGGACAGAGCTGCAGATCCTCTGCGAGACCTGCTAGCTGGATCTGTCCGCATATTCACTAAATGCGTTTAATCCGTTCAATGGCTGCCACAGTATTTTCATAGCTTCCAAATGCAGTCAGGCGGAAATATCCTTCCCCGCTCGGCCCGAATCCAGAGCCCGGGGTGCCGACTACGTTTGCCTTTTCCAGCAGATAGTCAAAGAACTCCCAGGAGGACATTCCCTTTGGCGTCTCCAGCCAGATATACGGTGCGTTGACGCCTCCGGACACCTGATAGCCCGCACTTTTCAGTCCTTCATAGATGACCTTTGCATTTTTCATATAGTACGCCACCTGCTCCTTAAGCTGCGCTTTCCCGGCCTCTGAGTATACCGCCTCTCCCGCTCTCTGGACAATATACGGCGCGCCGTTATACTTGGTTCCGTGGCGTCTTGCCCACAGAGAATGAAGCATCACGTCGCCACTCTTTAAATCCTTAGGGATCACTGTCGCCCCCAGGCGGACGCCGGTAAATCCGGCGTTCTTGGAAAAGCTTCGAAGCTCGATGGCACAGGTTCTTGCTCCCTCACATTCGTAAATAGTGTGCGGCACATCCTCTTCGGAAATATAGGCCTCATAAGCCGCATCATAAATAATGACCGCTCCCACTCTATTTGCATAATCTACCCATTCCTGAAGCTGCGCTTTGGTGATCGTGGAACCGGTAGGATTATTCGGATAGCAAAGATAAATGATATCCGGCGTCTCCCTTGGCAGCTCCGGCGCAAAATTTGTTTCTTTTGTGCACGGCATATAGATCACATCGCTCCAGGTCTCTGTCTTTGGATCATAGGTTCCGGTACGTCCTGCCATAACATTGGTATCGACATATACCGGATACACCGGGTCACATACGGCAATCTTATTATCTTTTGCAAAAATCTCCTGAATATTTCCGGAATCGCACTTTGCTCCGTCAGAAATAAATATCTCATCCGCCGCAATGTCACAGCCTCTGTCCTGATAGTCATTCTTTGCCATAGCACTTCTCAAAAATTCATATCCAAGATCCGGCGCATACCCGTGGAAGGTCTCCGCATGAGCCATTTCATCCACCGCACCATGCAGTGCATCAATGATTGCCGGCGCCAGCGGCTGGGTTACATCCCCGATTCCCAGACGAATGATACTTTTATCCGGGTTTGCCTCCTGGTATGCCGCCACTTTTTTGGCAATCGTAGAGAACAGATAGCTCCCCGGCAGTTTCAGATAATCTTCATTGACTTTAAACATGTTTACTTCCTCCTGTTCGTTGCTTTTCTATATTATTTTTTATGAAATTTTGACTGTCTATAGGCGGATCTCTCCGTCAAACACTACTTCGGCAGGACCGGTCATATATACCTTGTTTGCCTCCCGGTCCCACTCAATCTTCAGGTCGCCGCCAAGAAGCCGGACCGTCACCTGATCTTCCGTATAACCATTTAAGATGCTGGCGACAGCCACAGCGCAGGCGCCGGTCCCGCAGGCCAGAGTTTCTCCGGAGCCCCGCTCCCACACCCGCATTTCTACCGTGTTCCGATCCAGCACATGGGCAAATTCCGTGTTGATCCTGTTTGGAAAGCGCTCATGATTCTCAAAGGACGGCCCTGTCTTTTCCAGATCCATCCCCTGTACATCGTCCACATAGATCACTGCATGGGGATTCCCCATGGACACACAGGTCATCCGGAAGGTTTTTCCGTCCACCTGGAGCGGCTCGTCTACCACCCGGCTCCCTTCTGCAGTCACCGGAATCTTTTCCGGCTCCAGGATAGCCGGTCCCATATCCACTTTAACCAGACTTACCTTTCCATCCTCCACTTCCAGAAACAAATGCTTGATCCCACCCAGTGTTTCCACGGACAAAGAGGTCTTGTCCGTCAGTCCGTAATCATAAACATACTTACCCACACAGCGGATGCCATTGCCGCACATTTCCCCTCTGGAGCCGTCCGCATTATACATCCGCATCTCAAAATCCGCCTTGTCAGACGGGCAGATCAAGATCAGGCCGTCTGATCCGATCCCGAAATGTCTGTCACTGACACGCCTTGCAGTTTCAGCCGCATCTTCAACCATCTGTTCCATACAGTTCACATAGACATAGTCATTCCCCAGTCCCTGCATTTTTGTAAACTTCATCTTTCAATAACTCCTTTATCCTTTTACTTTGACATCATACTCAACACCATCTCCGCGGTCTCAACGATATTGGTCCCGCTCTCCATGCTGCTCTTCTGCAGATACCTGTGGGCCTCTTCTTCGGACATGTGATTCCGTTCCATCAAAAGCTCTTTGGCATGTCTGATCAGCTCCTGATCCTTCGGACTTCTCTTCTTCTTTTCCTGCTTCCGTTTCTTACGCCTCCGCTCCATATCTGTAAGCATCATTTCCAGAGTGCCGATCAGATCCTGCACCTTGATGGGCATCGGAAGTCCCATCACGCCGCAGACTTCGCCGTCGCTCCACTTATCCCTGGACGCCACCAGAAGCATCTCAAAATTCTCGGGAAGGTATTCCCGAAGTTCCGTATACATCATATCCTTCAGCTTGTATCCGCAGACCACGATTCCTTCATCCAGTGCATCCGCATGGTTCATTGCCTGTGCCCCGGTCGTGCACACACCGGACACTGTCATTCCATATCTCACCAGCAGATTGCGGATGTTTGCAGCATTTTCTCTGCTTGGAAAAACAACGATAATACCTATCAATCTGCCACCTCCCGCACTAGATTACGTGGAGATATTTTTCTAATTCCCACTCCGTGACCTGTTCTCTGTATTCCGCATATTCTTTCGTTTTTGCCCGGATATATTTTCTTGACAACTCTTCACCCAGTACACTCATGATAAAGGGGTCCTTATAAAATTCTCTGGCCGCCTCCAAAAGGCTTCCCGGCAGTCTCTCGATCCCTGCCTTTCTTCTGCCCTCCTCGCCCATCTCAAAGATATTGCAGTCAATGCTTCCCGGCGGCATCGTCTGATTCCTGATTCCATTAAGCCCCGCCGCCAGGCACACTGCCAGCGCCAGATAAGGATTTGCAGACGGGTCGGGACTTCTAAGCTCAATCCTTGTCGACTGCGGACTGCTGGCTGGAATACGGATCAGCGGCGTACGGTTCTTGGCAGACCACGCAATATACACCGGAGCTTCATAGCCCGGCACCAGACGTTTATAGGAATTCACTATAGGATTGGTAATAAAGGTGATCGCCTTAATATGCTCCATGATCCCTCCGATGAACCAGTATGCTTCCCGGCTAAGCCCCTTTTCATCCTCCGGATCCGAAAACACATTGACACCGTTACGGCTTAAGGACAGGTTCAGATGCATCCCCGATCCATTCACCCCATATTTGGGCTTTGGCATAAATGTAGCGTGGAGACCGTGCCGTTTTGCAATGGTCTTGACTACCATCTTCGCCGTTACCATATTATCTGCCGCTGTCAGCGCCTCGTCATAATGAAAATCAATCTCATGCTGTGCAGCCGCCTTTTCATGATGGGAGGATTCTATCACAAATCCCATATCCTCCAGCGTCAGCACCATGTCGCGTCTCGCATTTTCCCCCAGATCTACCGGCCCCATATCAAAATAAGTGGCGCACTCATGGGTCAGGGTTGTAGGCGTCCCGTCCTCGTCTGCATGGAACAGGAAAAATTCGCACTCCGGCCCTACGTCAAAGGTGTATCCCATCTCTTTCGCTTCCTGCAGGACCCGCTTAAGTACATGTCTTGGATCACTTTCCAATACCGTGCCGTCAGCCTTGTGAACGTCACAGATCAGGCGGGCCACTTTTCCCTGCTGCGGTCTCCACGGAAACGTTGCAAACGTATTCAGATCCGGATACAGGTACATGTCCGAATCCTCCACCCGGGCAAATCCTTCGATCGAAGAGCCGTCAAACATACACTGGTTGTCCAGCGCACGCTTAAGCTGGCTTGCTGTCACTGCCACATTCTTAAATGTGCCGAAAATATCAGTAAACTGAAGCCGGATAAATCCTACATCCTCTTCTTCTACCATCTCAAAAATATCGTCTCTCGTATAGCTTTTCATTCTTTCCACGCCTCCTTTTTACAATTAAAAATGGGCGTTCTCATCCCTTGTGTATGAAAACGCCTTCGTTTTACCTGATATCTATATATTGCTTTCTATATCGCAGCCCTGCTTTTCTATTCCTCATCATCCAGCCAGTATTCTTCATCGTAGTGATTATGTGTATTCCCGTTATTATTTCCAATACTGATGCCTTTCTTGACAGGAGCCCAGAAAAAGCCTTTCAACATTCCCAGAAGAATACAGCAGACGATCACCAAAATCTTTTCCGATATTGTCCAGTCCCTGCAGAAGAATTCTTTGATCCCTTCCCATATATCTCGCATTGCGGCACCTCCTTTTTCTGCTATTATAATGCATATAGCCGCAAAAATAAAGCAAAACAACTGGAAGTTTCATGATTCCTGATTGAAACCGGCGCTTTCGTCTGCTAAAATAAGTCTATTCAGAACTTGAAAGGAGCATCCGTCATGAGCTATTCTATCCCCATCGAAACCAGCGCCAGACATATCCATCTCTGCCGTCAGGACTTTGAAGCCCTGTTCGGGAAAGGGAAGGAACTGACTTTCAAAGCAAATCTCAGCCAGCCGGGCCAGTATGTTGCCGAAGAGCGACTGACCGTCACGGGTCCGAAAGGCACTTTTGAAAATGTAGCTATCCTCGGCCCATTCCGTTCCGAGACACAGCTTGAAATTTCCATGACCGATACACGGAAGCTCGGTGTCCCCGCAGTGATCCGTCAGTCCGGAGATACCGCGGATACCCCCGGCTGCACACTGACCGGCCCGCTTGGCTCCATTGATATCGACCACGGCGTCATCGTTGCCAAGCGCCATATCCATATGACGCCTTTCCAGGCGCTTCAAATGCGCGTGAAAGACAAGGATGAAGTCTTTGTTATCATGGAAAGCTATGAAAGATCCCTGATCTTTGCCGATGTCATTGTCCGCGTAGATCCGAATTTTGCATTGGCCATGCACGTAGATACTGACGAAGCTAATGCCTTTGCCAATTATGACCACCCTACAGGCGTGATCTTAAAGCTGTTCGGCGGAAGAACCTATAATCTCCAGAAATGGGCAGAAGAACTGCAAAGCGGTATCCGCCGGGTTTAAGCTTCTGACATCTGCTCTAAATCTTTGCCGTCAGTGTCTTCGCAGTGACGCCCCGGATCATTCCCAGCTTCCCTGACAGGGAGCTGGTCGCATCCTGCGGCGCGTCAATCACGATACTGATGATCGAAACACCCCTGCTCCGGTAGGGGATTCCCATGCGCCCCACGATATATTCACGAAACTCATGCAGGAGATCATTCACAGCTCCTGCCGCCTCTTCATCTTTCAGGATGATACTGATCACAGATACCTTATTTTCCAATTTTCACCACTCCCTATTGTGTTACATGCGATCATTATACCATGCGCGCAGGGAAGGAAGCGACGCACAAGCGGCATTTACTTCCCAAGCCGTGGATTGCCGGTATAATCCCTGCGAAGCAGGGCGGGCCGGCTGGCCCGGATCGCACCTCGTGCGATCATTATACCACATTCCTCCCTGACCGCATCTAATTATTTTTCTCATCTTTGATCTGGCGCCCTCTGACATCCATGTGATAATCCGTCCGATAAATCAGCTTGGATACTGGCACCAGTTCGTATCCAGCCTCTTTCAGCCTCTGTATCAGCGGCTTCAGAGCCTCCGCCATATATTTTGTCCCCGCATGGGCCCGGATGATCGCTCCGTTTCCCAATTCCTCATTTCCCATCACTGTATTTAAGATATTCTTTTTCCCATAGTCCTTCCAGTCCATCGTGTCAATATTCCATTCAATCGTATAATACCCCAGTTCTTCTGCTGTCAGGATCACTTCATCATCATAATTCCCATACGGCGTCCGGAAAAGGTTCATTTCCACACCGGCTATTTCTTTTACCCGTTCATGCGCTTCCGAAATTTCTTCTCTCTTCTCCTCATATGTCAGCTGTGTCATGCTTTTGTGATCCTGGCTGTGGTTTCCCAGATCATGGCCCAAGTCGCAGATCTTCTTTAGCAGCTCCGGATTTTGTTCCGCCCACTCTCCAGTCACAAAAAAGGAGACTTTCACCCCCTCTTCCTCCAGCACATCGAGTATCTCCGGAAGATCTCCGTTCTCCCAGGCCACATCAAAGGTCAGCGCTACCTTCGCATCCTCTGTCTCCACAGAACATATCGGAAGCTCTCTGCCGTTCACATTCGAAGACACCGTGGAATATTCTGCCAGATAACCTGCAGCTCCCGAGACAGTAACTGCCATGAGCAGCACCCATGTGATCCTTCCTGCTTTCATCCTATCGTCTCCGGATTTTGCTGTTACTGGGAATATATGCTTCATTTTTCCCTTTTATTCCCATCTGCAAGTGTGGTTTTTTCTTCCTTCTTTATAGATTTGATGCTATAATGTCTGTATGAAAAGCACAACTTTAAAAAAAATCATAAACAACAGCATATATACGCTGACACTGCTAATTGCCGCAACGGCTCTTGGATTTGTAATCTTTTACGTCAGCAAAAATAATACCGCCAATATTGCTCTGGTTTATATTCTGGCTCTGCTGATGATTTCCAGGCACACAGCCAGCTATGCATGCGGAATTTTTTCCGCTGTTTTCAGCGTGGTATCCATCAACTGTTTTTTTACATATCCGTTTTTTGCCGTAAATTTCACATTGGATGGATACCCGATTACTTTTATCTTCATGCTGGCCATCGCCGTACTGACCAGCGCTACGACAATCCGGATGAAAAAGCAGGAAAAAATGATAGCTGAACGGGAGCGCAGGATAAACGAAACGGAAAAGGAACGGATCCGCGCCAACCTTCTCCGGGCTGTCTCCCATGATCTTCGCACCCCTCTTACCAGTATTATCGGCGCCTCCGCATCTTATCTGGAAAACCAGGAGTCGCTGACTCAGCAGGAGTGCACAGATCTGATTTCCACGATCAACGAGGATTCACACTGGCTTTTAAATATGGTTGAAAACCTTCTGTCCGTCACCCGTATCCAGAATGACGGCGGCAAGGTTACGAAAGAACCGGAAATTATTGTAGAAGAAGTTGTATCAGAAGCTATTACCCGGCTGAAAAAGAGGATACCAGGTGCTGATCTGAAAGTTTCCGCCCCGGAGCAGATGCTGATGCTTCCCATGGATCCTTTGCTGATCGAGCAGGTTCTGATCAATCTTCTGGAAAACGCACTGGTACATTCCGGAAGCAATGCACCTGTAGAGCTTGTGATCACTGAAGAAAAGGACACGATAACCTTTCATGTCATCGACCATGGCAAGGGAATCGATGTAGATATTCTGCCGGAGCTTTTAAGCGGACATTATGAAAAGCCCCCCGCATCAGACGCCCACCGCGGCATGGGGATAGGCCTTTCCATCTGCAATACGATCGTGCAGGCCCATGGAGGTATTCTTGCCGCAAAGAATCATGACTCCGGCGCCGAATTTTATTTTACACTTCCCAAGGAGGACAACATATGATAACCCCTAGTTATTCTGTACTGATCATCGAAGATGAGAAAAATATTCTGGACTTCATGACAAAAGCCCTGAAGGCCAATAATTATAAGGTCTTTACTGCAGCTTCCGGCAATGCCGGACTTGCTCTCATTACATCCCAGTGCCCGGATGTAGTTCTTCTGGACCTGGGACTGCCGGATATTGACGGAAATGAAATCATTTCGTCAGTCCGTCAGTGGACCAGCTGCCCTATTATCGTTGTCTCAGCCCGCAGCAGCGAGCGGGACAAGGTAACAGCCCTTGATCTGGGGGCAGATGACTACATCACAAAGCCCTTTGGCACACCGGAGCTCCTGGCCAGGATCCGCGCTTCCCTGCGCCACAGTAACCGCATGGAGTCCAGCGGTCCTCTGTACATTCATCCCTATCAGTGCCGGGGGCTGATCATCGACTTTGAAAAGCGTATGATCTCTCTGCACGGAAAGCCTGTCCATCTGACTCCCGTAGAATATAAAATCGTTGCTTTTCTGGCCAGAAACTCCGGAAAGGTCATGACATATTCCGCTATCATGTCCAACATCTGGGGCCCTTATACCGACAGCAACAACCGGATCCTGCGTGTAAACATGGCAAACATCCGCCGAAAGCTGGAGCTTAATCCAGCTCAGCCGGAATACATTTTTACAGAAGTCGGCGTCGGCTACCGGATGAAAGAAGACGAATATGAGGCCGGATAAATGTGATCAAACTGTGAACGGGGACGTACACTTTTGCAAAAAGTGTACGTCCCCGTTCACATATTAGTCATTCTTATTCAGCCATTCTTTCATCAGTTCCACATAGTGGTCGTTGTCTTCCACGAAGCACATATGCCTGCATTCCCGGAACAGTTCCCACTCTGCATTCGGGATCCGGTCATACATATATTTAGCGATGTACGGCGTACACAGATCATTTCCGCCGTTGATCACAAGAGTCGGCTCCTTGATATCCTTTAACTGCTCTGTTACGTCATAGTCTTTCAAAGTTCCCTGTGGTGTGAACTCGTTCGGACCCCAGCCTACCACGTAAGCCTCTCCGCCCTTCTTTACCGGACGGCGCAGGCACTCCGGAGAGTCCTCTGTCACTTCTCCTGCCGCGTAGCGGAGCATGTATTCTGTTTCTGCTGCCACATAGGCCGGATCGCTGTAGTCTCCGCTGGAGGTTGCCTTATCGATGGCGTCCTGCATTTCCTGCGGAAGGAACTTGATCATCCTGTGCTGCTCAATGCCCCACATCCAGGATGCCGGCAGCGTACTGGAAAGGATCAGGCTCTTTAATCCTTCCGGCTTATGGTTGCACACATAATCCAGAAGCAGCATACCTCCCCAGGACTGTCCCAGAAGATGCATCTCTGTAAGCCCCAGATGCTCTCTTAAGGCTTTCAGCTCCTCGATCCATGTTTCTGCTGTCCACAGATCCGGACGGTTTTCCACATAAGATTCCCCGCATCCGATCTGGTCATACATGACAAGCTCACGTCCGTCCTCTTCTGCCAGGCGGTCCAGCACCTCAAAATAATTGTGGGTAGAGCCCGGTCCTCCATGCAGAAGCACCAGCGGCTTTTTATCGCCGGTCTTCTTTCCTACAATACGATAATACGTTTTGTACCCCTTAAATGGCATATAACCTTCTCTGATTTCCATAATGAAAACCTCCTTTTTATTCTTCAATCATCATCTTGATGATCTCTTCATTGGTCACTTTCATACCATCTTTCCCAAGTCGTCCGATGTTATGAATGGTTGCTTCCACGCCCCGGGTGACGATACCGTCCCCTGCATAGAACTGCTGTCCTCTCAGATACATATTGTATCCCAGAATTCCTGCATCCACAGACTCGGCAATCTTGGCGGCGCAGGATGCCTTTGCACCGTCACAGACCATACCGGAAACAATAGCCAGCGCATTGACCACCGTGTGGATCACTTCCTCATATCCGCCTCCGCACAGGTATGCAATACCCGCACCTGCTGCCGCTCCTGCACTGACAGCTCCGCAGTATGCAGAAAGTCTTCCGATCCCGGTCTTCTGATGGATCGCAACCAGGTTGGACAGCGCCAGCGCCCGGTAAGTCTTGTCCTCATCTACCTTCAGTTCTTTTGCATATTCCAGCACCGGCAAAGAACAGGTCATTCCCTGATTCCCGCTTCCCGCGTTGATGATGACCGGCAGCTCACAGCCGTTCATCCGGGCGTCGGAGCCTGCTGCCGCCCTTGCCTTTGCCCGCACTTTTACATCCTGATCCCCATAAGTATCCAGGAGCACGCTTCCAATATTCGCGCCATAGTCCCCTTTTAATCCCTCGTCCGCGATCGCCGTATTATATTCGATCTGACGGGATATGACCTCTCTGATATCATCCACCTCTACCGTATTGATAAAGTCCCAGATAGCCTTCATATCCAGAAGGCTTCTGTCTGTCAGGCCTTCCTCTGACTCACCCTCTACCGGAATGTCCAGCAGTACCTTATGGTCCTTTTCGATGTGCACGATATTGGTGTGATAATTAGCAATCCGCACCTGAGAATAAGAATCCCCCTTCTTCAGCGTCACGATGATCTCAAAGGTAATCCCATTGTCCACGTGCTCCACCGTGATCTTCGTATTTTCCAGGAACTCCTTCATCCGGGCGATCTGTTCATCGGAAACCTCCGCGATCACCTCCAGCTCCTTATCTGCCTGTCCGGCTATGATCCCCGCCGCGGCTGCCGCCGGGATTCCCTTCAAATGATTGGTATTTGGCACGATCACGCTTTTTACATTTTTAATAATACTTCCGCTAGCCTCCACCTTTACTTCATCCGGCACGGCTCCCAGCACCTCTCTTGCTTTTGCCGCCGCATATGCCAGCGCGATCGGCTCCGTACACCCCATTGCCGGAACCAGTTCTTCTTTTAATATCTGGACATATGCCTGATACTTTTCATCGTCTCGTTTCACGATTCCACTCCTTTCTCCTACCTTTTATTATATCTGTAAAACGGACAGATTCCTAGCCTTTTTCATTGTAAACCCGTTCCATGGTAAACCCTCGTCCGCTTACTTCATTGATCTGTGTAATGGTAATAAATGCCTTCGGATCGATACTCTGCACGATCTCCCGCACCGAATACAGCTTTCTGTTCTGTATGACACACAGGACTCCTTTCTGCTCGCGTCCGCCGTATCCGGTCTCAATATGGACCATCGTAACCCCGGCGTCAATATCCTTTAATACCCTCTCTTTGATCTCTTCGTATTTATCCGAGATGATAAACAGCTGGATCTGAGATTTTCCAAGAAGCATTACCCGGTTCATGAACACCGTTTCCAGTACCAGCGTCATGATACCGTAGAGCACCTGCTCCGATGTGGAATCGAAGATCTGGCTTCCCAGCACGAGAAAATCCACCACATAGAGCAGCACCGCCACTGGAATATGGAACCATTTGTGGAAGATCAGCGCCAGGATGTCGGTTCCTCCCGTAGAGGATCCCACCTTGACGATCAGACCGATTCCCGCTCCCAGGAGAACTCCTCCGTAGAGCGTCGCCAGCATAATATTATCTGTCAGCTCGGTAATCCCGGGTATCATCTGTGCCACAGACAAAAATGCCGGATAAGCAAAGGTACTGACTATCGTTGTCAGAGCAAACTTCTTCCCCAGCACCAGCGTCCCCCATACAAAGAGAAACGCATTGACCGCCAGGATCAGCGAGGACAGCGGCAGGGAAATGACTCTGCTCAGCAAAAGGCCGATACCAGTAGCCCCGCCCATAATAATCCCGTGAGGGACAATAAAAGCCGCAACCGAAAATGCAAGTATCGCATTTCCTCCCAGCACGCCGAGAACGGTCTGCAGCAGTTTCATATTCTTATTCCCCATATCAAAAACCTCTCTTTCTCTTCTGCTGTTCTACTTTCCTACGAAATCCCCTTCATGGTCAGCTGGATCCTCTTTCTCTTAAGATCCACACTCAGCACTTTTACATCTACGATATCCCCTACATGTACGACCTCCAGCGGATGTTTGATATACTTTTTGTCGGTGATCTCGGAAATATGGATCAGTCCGTCCTGGTGCACTCCGATATCCACAAACACCCCAAAATCTATGACATTCCGGACCGTGCCCTTCAGCACCATGCCTTCTTTCAGATCCTTCATATCCAGCACATCTGTCCGCAGGATCGGCCCCGGCATTTCTTCTCTTGGATCGCGTCCCGGCTTTTCCAGCTCCTTTACAATATCCCGCAGGGTGATCTCTCCCGTCTGCAGTTCCTCCGAAAGCCTATGATAGTCCCTGATCGTAAGCGACAGGCCTTTCAGATTGCCTTTCCGGATATCCTCCGGCGTAAAGCCCTGCTTCTTTAGAAGCTTCTCGGCCGCCTCATAGGATTCCGGATGCACGCTGGTCCCATCCAGCGGATTTTTCCCGTCAGAGATCCGCAGGAAGCCTGCACACTGTTCAAAGGCCTTCGGTCCCAGCTTTGCCACCTTTAAAAGCTCTTTTCGGTCTGTAAACTTCCCGTTTTCCTCCCGGTAGGCCACGATATTTTTTGCGATCGTGCCGGAAATTCCGGAAATATAGGAAAGAAGCGGCGCCGATGCCGTATTCAGATCCACACCCACACGGTTTACACAGTCTTCCACCACACCAGACAGTGCTTCATTCAGCTTTTTCTGATTCATATCATGCTGATACTGCCCCACGCCGATGGCTTTGGGATCGATCTTTACCAGCTCTGCCAAAGGATCCTGCAGCCGTCTTGCGATCGAAGCAGCGCTCCTTTGTCCCACATCAAATTTAGGGAACTCCTCACTGGCCAGCTTGCTGGCGGAGTATACGGACGCTCCCGCCTCGCTGACGATCACATACTGCACCTTCTGCGGGATCTCCTTTAACAATTCCACAATGAACTGCTCGGATTCCCGGGAGGCGGTCCCGTTCCCCAGAGAGATCAGTGTAACATGATATTTCTCGATAATTTTCTTCAGCAGATCCTTAGAAGCCTGAATCTTCTTCGGCGTGGTCGGCGCTGTCGGATAAATAACCGTAGTACCGATGACCTTTCCCGTAGGATTGACCACCGCAAGCTTACACCCGGTACGAAAGGCCGGGTCCCATCCAAGGACAGTCTGCCCTACGATCGGAGGCTGCATCAGAAGCTGCTCCAGATTCTTTTTAAACACCTGGATTGCTCCGTCTTCCGCTCTTTCTGTCAGTTCATTTCTGATCTCCCGTTCAATGGCCGGTGCAATCAGACGCTTGTAGCTGTCATCCGCCGCCTCCTTCAGCACCGGAGTCGTGTACGGATTGTCGCTTCGCAGGATCTTCTTATAAAGATACCGCAGGATTTCCTCTTCCGGCGCCTCCACTTTTACGGTCAGAAACTTTTCCTTCTCTCCACGGTTCAGCGCAAGCACCCGGTGCCCGGCAAGCTTTCCTGCCGGCTCCTCGAAATCATAATACATCTCATAAACGGACTCTGCCTCCGGATCCTTTGCCGCGGAGATGACCCGTCCCTTTTTCATCGTCACAGAACGGATATAGCTCCGGTAATCCGCATCATCCGAAATGTTCTCCGCAATGATGTCCCGGGCGCCCTGAATCGCCTCTGCCGCGCTTTTCACGCCCTTTTCCTCATCTACATATTCCTCCGCCAGTTCTTCTGGCGGACGGTCTGTTTTCTGTAATGTGATCAGAACGGCCAGCGGCTCCAGCCCTTTTTCCTTGGCAATCGCTGCTCTGGTCCTTCGCTTTGGCCGGTAGGGGCGGTACAGGTCTTCCACTACCACCATCGTTTCGGCCGCCAGGATCTGATTCTTCAGCTCCTCTGTCAGCTTTCCCTGCTCCTCGATACTTCCCAGCACCTGCTTCTTCTTTTCTTCCAGTCCCCGCAGGTAGGTAAGCCTCTCGTGAAGCGTCCTGAGCTGCTCATCATTAAGCGTTCCTGTGGCCTCCTTCCGGTATCTGGCGATAAAGGGAATGGTGCTGCCCTCGTCGATCAGACGGACGGCCGCATCCACCTGCCACCTTTTTACCCCCAGCTCTTCTGTGATCTTTTGATTTATATCCATCTTCCATATCCTTTCTATTTTTACACCGAAACTAATTATAACGAATAATCCCCTGCTTAGCAACAGTCTTGGGCATACCGAGTTCACTCTGTTTTCTTGAAAAAAAGGGGGCCTCATGCTATACTGAAATCAACTTAAAAACAATCAAAAGGGAGTATTGCTCATGGAAACAAATATCCAGGAACTTTCCAAACAGCAGCTAAAATCAAGGGAAACAAAAGCAAAGATTTTCCGGGCTGCCAAACAGATCCTGAAAGAGCAGGGCTACGAGGCCCTTTCTATCAAAAACATATGCGAAGAGGCCGGCGTATCCAACGGCAGCTTTTACCATCATTTCAAGACCAAGGACGATCTTCTTTCCTATTATATTGAAGAACAGCCTCGCATCGATCCCAGCTATCTGGATCTGCCGGGAACTCCGGAGGAGGCAAAGACCGCGATCATCCGTGTTTATCTGAATTATGTCCACTACTGCCAGGAATTAGGCCTGGAGTTTGTGTCCAATTATTATACGCCGAAAAACCAGTCCCTGAATCCTCTGATCCGTACGGAGCGCCCCTATCCGATCGTCACGGTCCACGATTATCTGCAAAAGGCGATTGATGCCGGAGTGGTTCGTCTTCCTCTTCCTTTAGAGGACGTGACCACGGATATCCGCATGATCGTGATCGGCAATGTATTCGAATGGTGTCTGAAGGACGGAAAAGCCGATTTTGAAGGTAATATGGCCCGCTCTCTGAAAATATATCTGGACGGGCTTTTTTAGGCTGTAGAAAGAAGGAACTCTGCCATGTATCATTTTATTATCAATCCTGCTGCCAGATCCGGGCTTGGAGAACACATGTGGAAGAAACTGGAGCCTTTGCTGAAACAGCGCCGCATCTCTTATCAGGCGGTATTTACCCGGTATCAGTCCCATGCTACTAAGATCGCAGAAGAGATCACCTCTGACGGCGACCGCCATACACTGATCGTCCTCGGCGGCGACGGGACAGTCAATGAAGTTATCAATGGAATTGTTTACCTGGGACAGACAGAGCTCGGCTATATACCGCTTGGATCCAGCAACGATCTTGCCCGGGGACTTGAGCTTCCTTCCGATCCGGAAAAAGCTCTTTTTTCCATTCTTAATGCACCGGCCCGCCCGGTCGATATTGGCTGCGTCAGATACGGCGGCAGGACACGGCGTTTTATCGTAAGCTCCGGGTTTGGATTCGATGCTTCTGTCTGTCACCAGGTCATGGTTTCCCGGCTGAAGCCCCTGCTCAACAGACTGCACCTTGGAAAGCTGACCTATGCAGGCGTCGCACTCCAGCTTTTATTCTTTCTGCGTCCACAGAACATGCAGATGATCCTGGACGGACAGGAAAAGATTTCCTTTCACGGCGTATACTTTGCCGCTGCTATGAATCTTCCCTTTGAGGGCGGCGGCTTCAAATTCTGCCCCCATGCGGACTGCCGTGACGGCAAGCTCAATATCATCGTCGTTTCAGGCCTTTCCAAGCTAAAGGTACTGTTACTCCTGCCTACAGCTTTCTTCGGACTTCACACCCGTTTTCACGGTGTGCACACTTACACCTGCCATAGCGCAGAGTTCCTGAGTGCGGCAGAGCTTCCGGTCCATACAGACGGCGAACCCGTTCTCCGTCAGCAGCGTATGATGGTCCGGCTGGAAAATGAAAAACTTCTTATGAAAATTATTAACAAATAGTGAAGACGGTTGTTGATTTATTTTTTTCATGTTATAATCCATTGAGAATCCGGAATATGATATATTTAAGACATTTGCAAAAGGGAGTATGCATAATGAATATTAGAAAGACAGCCGGAAAAATACTAAAAAAATACAGTCATGCATGGGTATTTCTGTACGCTCTGATCTATATGCCCTGGTTCACCTGGCTGGAAAAGAGAACCGGAGTACAGTACACCATGGTACACTCTCCTCTGGATTCCTATATTCCATTTATAGAGTATTTTGTCATACCGTATCTTTTGTGGTTTGTATTTATTGCCACAACAGGACTATATTTTTTCTTTACCGAAAAACAGAGTTTTTACAGAATGGCCGCATTTACAATTACAGGAATGACACTTTTTCTGATCATATGCACCTTCTTTCCGAACGGACAGGAGCTGCGTCCTCATACATTTGAGCATGACAACATTTTTGTATCGCTTGTGCAGGTTATCTATGCTACGGATACACCGACCAATGTCCTTCCCAGCCTTCACGTATTTAACTCGCTGGGAGCCTCTGTGGCAATCGCGCACAGCCCTCGCTTAAGGAAGCACCCTCTAGTCCGCTACGGCGCTTATTGTCTGGCGGCACTGATCATTCTGTCTACCGTATTTTTAAAACAACATTCTGTAACGGACGTATTTGCCGCATTTGCCATGGCGCTTCTGATCTATCCTCTGGTCTACGTACTACAGGATAAGAAAGCTCCTAAGCTGTTAAAACAGCCTATATAAAAATAAACACGTATATGCTATAATGAGAAAAAATGTCGAACAAAAGGAAGGAGATATGAACTATGTACGCAGAATTTACTGATAATCTGGTGACCGGAAATGAAATGATCGATTCCCAGCACAAAGAACTGATTGAAAGAATGAACAAGCTGTTGGAAAGCTGTGAGCAGAGTAACGATAAAGCAGTTGCCGTAAAGACTCTTGACTACCTTGCAGACTACACCGACTACCATTTCTCCGCCGAGGAGCAGCTTCAAAGAGAAATCGAATATCCCGGATTCGCAAAACATCACGAGCAGCATGAGGCGTTCCGCCAGACCATCAAAGAGCTGGACGAAATGCTTGAAGAGGAAGAAGGTCCTTCCAATGCCTTCGTAGAAAAAGTCCAGGAAAATATCGTAAACTGGTTTTACACTCATATTCAGGGCTTTGACCGCTCTGTAGCAGAGTATAAAAATATGAGAAAAAGCGGCGACCGCCTGTAAAGAATAAAAATGTGGCCCTGTCTGACGGCAGATTCCAACCGTCCGGCAGGGCCTTTTTTATCATCCTAGAACTTCTCGTAGTGTACCTTCTCCATTGGCAGTTTATCCAGCTCATAGGCATCTGCTTTTGCAGCCGGCATACCAAGGACCAGAATAGCCTGGAGTTTATATTTCTCCGGAAATCCCAGTCTTGCACGTACATACTCCTCTGTTGTGGTGTCTGCATCCGCATTTCTGAGTCTTCCCTGCAGCCAGCAGCTTCCAACACCCAGGTGGTCCGCCATCAGATGCATGTTTGTCATAGCTACGGAGCAGTCCTCTACCCATACATCCTGTGCCTCGGCATCCCCGATCACAACAATGGCACATTTCGCTTCTTTTAACATAGCAACTCCGCCTTCACGGCATCCTGCTAATTCATCCAGCATAGCTTTGTCCTTTACGACAATAAATTCCCACGGACGTTTTGCTTTTCCTGATTCAGAAAGCAGCCCCGCCTGAAGGATCTTCGTAAGGCTTTCTTCCGGGATCTCCTCCTCTGTGTATTTCCGGATACTCCGGCGTGATCTCATCATGTCTAATAATTCCATTATTAACGCTTCCTTTCTTTTATATATGGTTTATATCAAGCAGGATCTTTCTGCCCTGCTCTCCGGCCTTCTCACCCAAAACGGGGGAAGGATTGCTGCCATATCTATTATAACAACAATCCTTCGCTTTTGCATTATATAAATTGGAGGGCTATAACTCTAAGTAAGCCTTTAAGACCTCATTTAAATCTGCTGCAATACCATAATCCGCAATATTGTAGATCGGGGCATTTTCATCTGTATTGATGGCAACCATAAGTTTCGTATCTTTGATTCCTTCTGTATGCTGGATTGCTCCGGATACTCCCAGCGAAATACAGATCTTCGGACGGATCGTAAATCCTGTCTGCCCGATCTGATTCTGGAACGGGATCTGTCCGGTATCCGCAAGCGGTCTCGTTCCGCCGATAGCTGCTCCGATCTTGTCCGCAAATGCTTTCAAAAGCGCAAAGCTTTCCGGTTCCTCGGCTCCTCTTCCGCCTACAACCACAACTTCGGCCGCCAGAATACTATCTGTCTCAGCTTCCGCCGGAACAGCCGATGTCACTTCAATCTTTGACTCAGGAAGGCTGATATCTTCAAAATAGGTAACTTCTGCCTCTCCCGCTCCTTCGTACGGAGTGTAGACTCCGGGTCTCACCGTCATCATCTGGGGATAATATCCTTCTTTTGTCACGATCGTAACAAAAACATTTTCACCAAAGGAAGGTTTGTTTTGTTTGATATAGTAAGACCCGTCCTCTCTTTTATCTACCAGAAGTTCTGTACAGTCCGCCGTCAGCCCACAGTTCAGCTTTACCGCTACCCGTGAAAAAATGGAACGTCCCATAGGGGTTGCCGGAACCAATACGCTGGAAGGATCTATCTTCTTCAGCATCTCTGCAACCACCTGGCTGAGTGCATCGTCCTGGAATGCACAGTCCCTGTCGGTCTTTACTGCATAAATTTCATCCACGCCTGACTGCTTTAACTGATCCACAAGAGCTTCACATTCACTTCCTGCGACGATCGCCTGGATCGGTTCATTCGTCGTCTCTTTTATTTTATGTGCTGCGGAGATCAGTTCTGCTGTGACAGGCTCAATTTTTCCATTATAATTTTCTGCATATACGCAAATTCCATTCGCCATTACTCTTTTCCTTTCTCCGTCTCAATTAACTCTTTCAGCTTTTCAGCCAGCTCCTTCGGTGTTCCCGTCAGGAATTCTGCCTTTCTGTCGCTCTCAGGCTCGAAGGAGTCTGTTACGATAGTAGGTGATCCTGGAAGTCCCACTTTTTCCGGATCCATGCCCATTTCTGCATTCGTGTAGGCCGCAAGCGGTTTGGATTTAGCTGCTCTCTTTGTCCTTAAGGTTGCAAGCCTTGGCTCGTTTGCCCCAAAGTTTACACTTACCAGAGCCGGAAGGGCCGCTTTAATGGTAAGATCCAATCCCTGGAATTTCTTTATGATCGTTACTTTGTCCGGTTCCTCTGCATCATAGGAGACAGACTGAATCTCTGTTACATGCGGAATGTCCAGATATTCTGCCACCATTGCTCCTACCTGACCGGTCGCGCCGTCTGCTGACAGCGCTCCTCCCATGATCAGATCAAATTCTCCATATTTCTTGATGCCTTCTGCCAGCACCTTTGCTGTCGCGATAGTGTCCGCACCGCCGAATACACGGTCAGTGATCAGACAGCTTTCATCACAGCCAAGCGCCATTGCATCTCTCAGCGCCTTCTCTGCGTCCGGAGGTCCCATGGTAAATACCACGACCTTCCCTTCTGTCTGCTCCTTCAGCACAAGCGCCGCCTCAATGGCATTTAAGTCAGACGGGTTGATCATTCCTTCTGAGCTTGCTCGTACCAGGGCATGTGTTACAGGATCCACAGATACGTCGTTTGAAACCGGAACTTGTTTTATCAGAACTGCTATATTCATACTATTTATTCTCTCCGTTCTCCTTATTTCATTAAACGCTTGAATGACCAGTCTTCCAGTAATGGTGTTGACTCTCCGCGCATGATCAGTTTTGCAAGATCTCTGCTGGCTGCCGGAGCTTCAATGACACCATTTCCGCCGTATCCTGTAGCCAGGATGTAGCCCTCTACCGGAGTTTCTCCCAGGATCGGAAGGAAGTCCTTTGGCTCTGCTCTGTAGGAAAGCCAGGAAGATACAAGTCCGCTGTCTACAATGCCCGGAACCTTTGCTTCCAGCTGATCTAACAGGAAGTCGATGAAGTAGTCGTCCGTTCCGCCTGTTGCAGGAAGCTTGTCCGGATCCCACTGTCCGGCATGCATCGGATTGCTAAGATCCATGGACAGGTGAGACTTGCAGATAAAGATGTTGTCGCCTGCTCTCAGTGCATAAAATTCCGGATATTTCAGTACCGGGAATGTGTAGCTTAATTTCTTTCCAGGAGGGCAAAGGAAGAAAGCTTCTGCCTTTGTATGCCAGATCGGCACGTCAAGCCCTACCATATCGCCTGTAAATTTGCTCCATGGTCCGGTACAGTCTACGACATAGTCAAACTCATAGGTCTCTCCTTCATCTGTCTTAAGACCTTTGATTTTGTTGTCCTCCACCAAAACTTCCGTTACTTTTACACCAGTCTTAATGGTTCCGCCATTCTTCTGCATTTTCTTTGCATAAGTATTGGAGATCATCGTTCCGTCAAAATATCCATCGTCCTGTGTATAGCCTGCTCCCAGGATGTTTTCTGTAGAAATGTCCGGCAGGATTTCTTTAATACGGTCTTTATCAGTAATATACTCTCCATTGTACCCTGCAGCCTTTGCAAGTGCGATACCGGTCTTGATCGTAGCCTCTACCTGCTCGTTGGTTGCTACTACCAGTGTCCCTGTCTTGTCGAATCCTGCAGATCCTTTTTCTTCTGCTTCCATTTTCAGATAAGACTCAAAACCATAAAGTCTTACGTCCCAGTATCTGTTTCTAAGGGAATCGTCAAACAGACATACAGTTCCTGCTGATTTTGCTGTAGAGGCTCCGCCGATCGTATCCTTTTCAAATACGATAACCTCTGCATTATCATAGAGGCTTAAGTGATAGCCCAGACATGCTCCTGAAATACCTCCACCGATAATACCAATCTTTTTCTTTTCCATACCATTACCTGCCTTTCTTTTTTTCTTTATAATTTATTTAACATGGCCATCCATGTTATCTGCCTCTAAAATAGTCTCCAGAAGGAGCTGCGCTCCCTGCTCGATATCTGCGTCCTCTGTAAACTCATATCTGGAATGGCTGATGCCGTCCACACTCGGTACAAAGATCATGCCCGTCGGGAATACGCTTGTCATGATCAGAGAATCGTGGAAAGCGCCGCTGGGAACCACTTTATATTCCACTCCCATCTTCTTTACAGCCGCCTCGATTGCAGCTTTCACCCATTCAGACATGGGCGCCGGCTCATGATAGGAGATCTGGGTAAATGTATACTCCTCGCCCATCTCCTTACATACCTGTTCCAGATATTCTTTCGCGCGCTTTTCAATCTCCGTGATCACTTCCGCATGCTGATCTCTGATTTCCAGATTAAAGGTGCAGCTTCCCGGAACTACGTTCACGGAATTTGGCTGTACTTTGATTGTTCCAACCGTCGCTACCGTGTATTCATTGCCGTTCGCTTTTACGATCTCCGGTACCTGTGCGATAAACTTTGAAGCAGCCACCAGCGCATCCTTACGGTCTGTCATCACTGTACTTCCGGCATGGTTTGCCTCTCCTGTGATCACGATTTCGTAACGGCTTACGCCTGCTATAGATGAAACTATGCCGATCGGAGTATGGCTTTTATACAGAGACGCTCCCTGCTCCACATGGAGTTCCATGAAGCAATGCACATCTTTAGGCTCCATTTTTGCTTTTGGCGCATCCGCCACTATAATTCCGTAGGATTTGATGACATCTGCTCTCTTATTTCCATATAAATCCATGTCCGATTCTTTAATATCCAGCTCCTGTCCGCAGATAGCACTGCTTCCAAGAAGCCCGCTGCCAAACCGGAACCCTTCTTCATCGGTAAACACGATCACTTCCAGAGGATGCTTAAGTTTCCTGCCGTTTTCCACCAATGTCTCTACCACTTCCAGACCAGATACACACCCTACTACGCCGTCATACTTTCCGCCGTCCGGTACTGTATCCAGATGGGATCCTGTCAGGATCGCCGGAAGCGCCGGGTCCTCTCCTTCCAGTCTGGCATGGATATTTCCCGCCTCGTCCACTCTTGGCTCAATGCCGAGCTGCCGGAAATAATTCATAAATTTTTCTCTTCCCTTTACATCCTCCGGAGAATATGCCATCCGGGTAAAGGTTCCGTCCTCTTTCCTGCCGCACTGATAGATTTCTTCCAGACGGGAGTGAATTCTTTTAACGTTTACTTTCATGATCTCCCTCCATTGTTTACACACTTTGCACAACTAGACTTTTCTATTTTTGTATATCTTCTCTGTTTTGTACATTATTATAGATAATTTTTTAACAAAATACATCGGTGCATCGAGATAAAAAAAGAAAGATAATTTATCTATTCTGGATAAACTATCTTTCGTTTGCTAATTTTCTGTTATATTTATAGATAGATACCGGCACTACAGATAATCCTTGTTGTACTTCTCGATCATCTTGTAAACCACAAGCCCGATCCTGAAGGCCAGAACCTCATTGGCATTGTCAAAATCCACACCCGTGATCTTGGCAATCTTTTCAATCCGGTAGGATGCTGTCTTATAATGCACAAACAGATCCTGGGCCGTCTTTGACAGGTTCAGATTCCGGTCCAGGTATGTTTTCAGCGTGATCAGCAGATCATCCCTCTGGGGCTTTTTATAATTGTATAATTTCTGCAGGCCTTCCGGCACGTATTCCAGCAATAGCTCCGGATTGTCCAGTTGGCATAACAGCTTAAAAATACCAAGGTCTGAAAACAATGTCACCTGAGAATTCCCATCCTCTGAAATCTCTCCGGCAATATCCACAAAAGTAAATGCCTCATTGGCCTCTTTAAAGCTGTCCGGCAGATTGATCACACCTTCCACCACTTTGCCGACGCCGGCTTTTACCTGCAGCTCTTTGTCCTGTCTGCTTACATATGCCTGGACCTTATCCACGATCTCCCGGATCTCCTGCCGGTATTCTTCCTGGGTCTGCTCCTTATTCACTTCCTTGACCACTACGATACGGTCCAGATCATTGTAGATCTTTACATTTATCATCTGACAGGCAATCGCGTCACTCAACAGGTTGGTGTCGCTGATCTTGGATTTGAAATCTCTTTTATCCCGGTCCTCCCCCTTCAATCCAAACACGATCACGCGGAAGCTTCCATTTATAGGAACTCCCAGAAGACTGGTGTTTTTCTGAAGCTCTGAGATGGAATCGATCTTACCGTTCAGGATATTGTGCATAATGTCGTTCTGGAACTTTTTCTCCAGCTCCGTTACCGAATACTGGCGCACCAGTTCAAACTGAAGCGCCCATATCGCACTCTCTGTGGCAATCGCATCCATAACATCAAAGCTATCTTCTTCTTCTGTGATTACCAGATACAGCCGCTCCCTCAGATTCAGCTTTACTTTTACTATATACTGCTGCCTGTTGTCGATTTGTTGTCTTAGATATTCGTAATTAGAGTAGACTCCCGGCTCATAGCTCTGTGCATCCTTCTGGATCTCCAGACTCCTTTCCGCCCCCTCAGACGCGCCGATACAGTCCAGCTGCCGGTTGAATGCAGCTACCGGGTTGCGGATCAGCTTTGCCAGTACGTCCAGGATCTGGTCTATGGCCACGCCGATAGACTCTGACCCCAGTACCAGTGCGGAAAAGTTATCGTGGGTTGTCTTAAAATATTTCAGTCTGGTAACCTCTTCGTTAAAGAGCCGCTCCATCAGCCGGCTCATTACATCCCGGAAGGAAATCTCAAACGGCACTTCCAGGATAGGGATTGTGTGCTTTCCGGAAAACTGGATCAGATACTCTACTTTGTCCTCCGCCCCTTCTACCGGTTTCCCTCTTTTCAGGATCAGAGCGCTGATCTTTTTCTTCACCAGCTCATCGATATAGTTTTTAAAATCCTCCATAGAGCAGGACCTGAAGGCATAGAGTCCCGTTAGAAGCACCTCTCCGCCATTGATCCACTTCACAATATCCGGTGCCTCTATGATCGTCACACCCTTGATTTCATTGTCCAGTCCTTCTTCCCCGCTGATCAGCCTGGCACCATTCATTTCCTCTTCCATCAACAGGTCTTTTACGTAGATTGCCATATCTTTACTCACCGCCATCTTTTGCCTACCTTTTACAACTATGCTTTATTATAGCATAAAAAGGGCGCTGCCGTACAGCAAAATCCTGCCGGCCGCGCCCTGTCTTATGCATATGTGCTATGTCGTCCGTCTCTTTTCTATTTTTCCAGATACCGTTTTGCCAGATCCTTCATGATCGTAGCTGCCTTTGCAAATTCACTGTATTTTGTGAACTCTACCGGACAGTGGCTTCTTCCGTCTTTACTTGGTGTAAAGATCATAACAGTCGGAATGGTCTGTCCGATCTCCAGTGAGTCATGTCCCGCGCCGCTTGGCATTCTGCGGTACGTATAACCTCTCTCCTTGCAGTCTTCTTCCATGAAGTCCAGCATCTCGGAAGACAGGTGTACCGGTGTAATAGTCAACTTGTTGTCCATCTCATAGCTTCCGCCGTACTCTGCCACTTCTTTATCCAGAGCTTTGCGGATCCGGTTGGTGATATCATTGATGTTGTCGTTGTTCATGGAACGGATATCAACCGTAAATTCTACCTTCTCTGCCACGATGTTCATTCCGCCGGGAACGGTGTTGATGTAACCTACCGTAGAAACGGTTCCGTCCGCTTTCTCCCTTGCCCAGTCGGCAATCTTGGAGATTACTTTTGTAGCTGCGTCTACCGCGTCCATTCTCATATCCATCGGTGTGGTTCCCGCATGGTCCGCTCTTCCGTGAACGGTTACCATGTATCTCTGGATTCCAACGATACCTTCTACCAGGCCAAGTTCTGTGCCTTCTGCATCCAGAACCGGTCCCTGCTCGATGTGTGCTTCCAGGAACTGTCCGATGGAGCCTTCCTTCCATGCAGCCTCGCCGATCTTTTCCGGATCCAGGCCGTAGCCCTTCATGGCGTCATAAATGGTCACGCCGTCGGTATCAGCAAATTTTTTGGTGTACTCTACGTCTCTGTGTCCCAGCATTGCTCCGGATCCGAAATATCCGGTTCCGAAACGCATACCTTCCTCATCACAGAAGCCAACCACAACAAAGTTTCTCTTCGGAACAAATCCTTCTTCTTTTAAGATTCTTGCCACTTCAATGGCACAGATCACACCGGCGATACCATCATAGTCTCCGCCGTTTACAACGGAATCATAGTGAGATCCCATCATAACGCAGGGAGCGTCCGGATCTTCGCCTTTGAGGGTTCCGATCACGTTGCCTGCAGCATCTTCCGTAACTTCCAGACCTGCTTCTGTCATCAGTTCCTTCAGATAGTTCACAGCGTCTCTTGCCTCCTTGGTAAACGGCAGTCTTGTACAGCCATTGCCCGGAGTTGCTGTATACTGTTTTAAGTGCTCCAGATCTCTTGCAATTCTTCCTGTTACGTCTTCAATTCCCATACGCTACCTTCCTTTCCCTTCCTTCAGGGAAGCCTTCTTATTTTTTTCTGTCTATGATAAACACCTTGACCGGTGAATATAACATAGAAACGATCACCAGGATAAATCCCAGGTATGCCAGCGCATTCATGCCTGCGGCAAGTCCTCCCTGGATCAGGAAGAAGGATATCATGATGATGATGAATGCGATCGTAAGTCCGCCTTCTTTTGTTTTAAAAAAACTGTTTTTCATCGCTTTTACCTCCTCTTATCCTGCCATTCCTATAATACCGCAGTGGCAAATACCACCAGACCGATCACGATCGTGGTTCCAATGGCGATAGGCATCAGTTTTTTCAGTACCTCGCCTTCTCTTCCCAGGATACCCGCAGTCGTAGTTCCCAGAATGATCTTGCTGGGGCTGATGGCCGCGCCGATGGCGCCGCCTGCGGTCTGCGCTCCCAGAACCGCTGCCTCATTCAGTCCCAGAAGGCCTGCAGTCGTAGACTGGAAGGCGCCAAAGAGGATGTTCGAGGACATATTGCTGGCTGTCATAAATGTTCCGATCAGTCCCACTACCGGTGACAGGATCGCATAGGCCTTGCCCAGCACGCGGGAGATCCCGTCCGCCAGGACGTCCGTCTGACCGGTGCCGCCCATGATCCTGGACATGATCACCAGTCCGATGACCGCAATACCTGACGGCATGGTCATTGCCACTGATTTTGCAAACACGCGTCCTGTGCCGCCCTTCTTGATCCATCCATGACTGCCGTAATAAATGAGGCCGACGATGGAGGACAGGAACAGGAACATGCTGGCGTGGGTAAACGGAACCAGCGGAGAAAAGCTCTCCACTGCCTGATTGACAAATCCGTAGCCTGTGGAGGTCTCCGCAAAGGAAAATCCGATGGAAAACTGTCCCAGGAACTCATTAATGGGTTTTACCACCAGGACAATAATGGTCAGGGCTGTCAGGATAAAGTAGGGAACAAATGCCTGAAGAAGGGACATATCGGAGGGACCCTCTTCTTCTTTGGCAGTGGTTCCGGCCCGGTTCATGATCGGGCTGTCTTCCAGTTTCCACTCCTCGCGGTACATCTTCATTCTTCCGATCAGGAATAATGCCACCAGGGATACGCAGGACGGGATGAAGCAGGAAAGCGTAGTGTTTACCTGGCTTAACAGAAGTTCTCCGCCGCCCTGGATCACTGCAAGGATCAGCACTGCAGGAAGACCTTTCTTCACGCCCGCGCCTTTTCCGTAGAACCAGCACATGATAAGGCCGGTAATTACGTCCCATACAAACAGGAAGGCGCTGGCCCAAAGAGCCGCTGCAAAATATTCCGGGCTTCCTGTCGTCAGGCCGGAGGTGGAAGCAAGGGAATCCCATGCCGCCGCCAGTGTTCCGAATGTATTACCCCAGGACTGTCCCAGAAGGGGCAGGATCACCGCCCACATGGGGTGCATGCCGATCCCGATCAGAAGCGGGGCGCCTACAGCCACCGGTACTCCAAATCCGGTGATGCCCTGCAGGAAACTTTCCAGGATCCAGCCAAGAGCCAGCACCAACAAAAGCTCATTGGGAAGGAGCTTTCGCATGCCGTTCCGGATCACCAAAAAGGCTTTGGCTTCATCCGCCACCTGGTACAAAAGGATGGCCGTCCAGACGATCAAAAGGATCGGAAGCGCGCTCCAGATCCCCTTGGCCGTCTCGGACGCCAGCAGGGTAAAGTCCGCCTTATAAAAAGCCACCGCCGTAATGATCGTGATTAAAAGTCCAATAGGGGCGGCCTCAGTGGCGCCCCATTGGAACTTGATTAAAAGGAGTAATAGTACGATAATCGGCAGACAGGCCATTATCCACATAAACAGATTTGTTGGTACGTTCATTTTCTCTCTCCTAAACTACTTGTGTATTACCGTTCCGGTCTCGCCGGCGATTCCGGCCGCAGCTTTGTCGAGAAGGGTGATCAGTGTACGTCTTCCCTCTCCCGACTCTGCGAAGCGGATCGCTGCTTCGATCTTCGGAAGCATGGAGCCTTTGGCAAACTGTTCCTGTGCGATGTATTCTTTCGCCTGGTCAACGGTAAGATCACTTAACCATTCCTGGTTTTCTTTTCCGAAGTTAATTGCCACCTTCTCCACGGCTGTCAGTATGATGAGGTAATCCGCGCCAAGTTCGGCGGCCAGCAGGCTGCTGGCATTATCCTTGTCAATGACTGCATTGACGCCGGATAATTTTCCGTCCTCATCTACAACGGGGATGCCCCCGCCTCCGCAGGTGATCACGATATGTCCCGCATCCACCAGTGTCTTGATAGTCAGCAGTTCCCGGATCTTCTTCGGCATCGGGGAGGCAACCACCACGCGGTATCCTCTTCCTGCATCTTCCATGCACGGGATCCCGTTCTCCTGATTCTTCTTTGCCTCTTCCTCTGTAAGGAAACGCCCGATCGGCTTTGTCGGATTCCGGAACGCCTCATCGTTCGGATCTACTTCTACCTGGGACAGGATGGTCGATACCTTCACATCCATGCCCCTCTGATGTAATTCGTATTTGATCGCATTCTGCAGATCGATCCCGATATATCCCTGGCTCATCGCCACACAGGTCGGCAGCGGTGTCTCCATATAATTATCGGTATAATTGGTAGCCAGCTCATCCATCGCCTTCTGGATCATGCCGACCTGCGGGCCGTTGCCGTGAGTAACCACAAGCTCCAGCCCCTCGGCCGCCAGGTCAACGATAACCTTTGCTGTTTTTGCTACCGCTTCCTTCTGCTCCTTGATATTATTTCCAAGAGCATTTCCGCCTAATGCAATTACAACTTTTTTCTTTTCCATAACAGGCCCTCCTGAATGTTTTATTCGGGATCGTAGCCAAGCTTCTTTGCGTAAGCCTCAATGGCCTTCTCAAAGCACTCGATCGGAGGATGAACGGTACCCGCTCCGATCTGACCATAGCCTGCGATCTTATGTGCGATACCGGTATTGATCACTGGAGTGATACCCTTTTCTACGACCTTTCTTGCATCAATTCCAAGACAGATTCCCTGGAAATTCCAGGTAGGAACTGTAAAGTTCGGGTTTCTGTCGATCACGATTTCCATCATCTCGTTGCTGGTGCGAAGCGCATCTTCATATCCGCCCGCGCCAACGAATCTGGTCACAGCCGGAGCCGCGATCATAGCCATACCGCCCACACCAAAGGTCTCGGTGATTGCACTGTCTCCCATATCCGGGCATGCATCCTCGCCGTCATATCCGGTAAAGTACAGTCCCTGCGGAGTATTAACCGGTCCGGTAAACCACTCGTCACCCATTCCGGCAATGCGGATACCAAATTCATATCCGTTTCTGCACATAGCGGTAACGATCGTTCCATCTGTTCCTGTCCTTGCGTCATCCATAACAGCCTTGCCTGTAGCCATCATGATATTCAGGAAGAACTGATCTGTGTCAGCCAGGAATTTGATCACGTCATAACGATCCTTTTCATCCATTTCCATCTTTGTGATGATCGGAGCTACTTCTTTTAAGAATGCAAGAGATGCCGCGATATTTCTCTGATGGAATTCATCACCCATGGCAACCGCTTTGGCGATCAGAGGATTGACTGCCAGTCCGTTTTCCATGGAGCGCAGCGCCTTGCCAAGTGTCGGGCCAAGAACGTCTCTCATCCAGCGCAGACGGTCAATAACCTCTTCCGAATACGCACCGAATCTGAGCACCTTGCCGATACCTTCATTCATAGTACAGTACGCCTTATTTCCGCCTGTCTCATTCTCTACTACAAATACAGCCATGTTCGGAGATGTGATACCGCCCATTGGTCCCACTGCATTGACATGATGGCATGGAATAAACTTCACTTCTCCATTTTCCAGCATCTTTCTTGCATCGGCTTCATTATCCGCCCATTCCTCAAACAGAACCGCACCTACACAGGAGCCCTGCATCGGATCCGGCATATTTTTATATTCTACCGGCGGGCCTGCATGAAGAAGTACTTTTCCTTCACGAAGCTCCGGAATCACTTCCTTGGCGCGCACATTGTCTTTCAGTACCGGCTGGCTGGCAACAACTTTTGCTGCAACCTCGCGGTTTTTCTCATCAATTCCCTCATAATTTCTTAAGAAGTTCAGGATCTTGATGAGTTTGACGTTTCCGCCTGCCGGCGGCATCCAGTCATACTGTACGACTTCGCAGCCGAACTCCTCTACAACTTCCGCAAAGCTCTTAAGACCCACGTTGATGATTCTTGGCTTTTTAGACAACAGTTCCCGCAGTTTTTCGGACGGCTCTGCCTTCGGGAAATCTACCACCTGTTTCGGGCGGATCTCCTTTGCAGGCTCATTAAAGTCTCTGCCGATCGCACGGATCGCGGTGCGGCATGCCAGTTTATTATTTTCACATACGATCACGCCTGCTTCTTTTAATTTGTTGACAGCGTCATCGTATCCCTGGAAGTCTCTTCTGGTTCCGCAGACGGTAGCGACAAAGAATACCTTTCTTCCCTGTCCCTCTGCCTTTGCCATCAGTTCCTTGATGGTCGGAAGCAGAGCGCCTGCCATGTCTGCGTGTGAGCCGTATCCTAACATAATGTCAAAGAGAACAGCTCCTGTAGACTCATCGTCTACTGCTTCCTGCATACACTCGATTCGTTTTGCGGGATCGATCATCGGGTGCGGTTTGCCCTGTGTATAAGCGTCATCGCCCAGGTCCACAACCACGTTGCCGTCCAGCTGCAGCATGTAGCCTTCGATATCTTCCGGCGGAACTTTTACATCCATGGCGTCTTTGATCAGCATAGCCGCCTCATTTGCCAGTGTACCACCTGAATAATATGCCTTGATGGTCTTCTTGTCTTCTGCCTTGTAGAAGGAAGACTCGTCTACTTCTACGGATGCCTCCGGGATTTCTTCCCCTCTTACCAGGCCAACCGCAAGACGTGCAGCCTCATCCAGAGTATATGCATGATAGAAGTTCTCCTCGTGATACTCCGGTTTCTCGCCTACAAACAGGGTAACGATCGGTTTGCTGAAATTGCTCAGACGAGCTGCAATCTTATCACGCACTTCTTTTGCCGGCGGTTTGGAAACGATTACCAGCACTTTGACTGCATCGTCATCTTCCATCGCGTCGATCATATCCATCATCGTAATTCCGCCGACAGCCGCGTTAAGGTCACGTCCGCCGATACCGATGGCATTTGTCACGCCTTCTCCAAGTCTGTCAATGATCGTTGTCAGTTCCTGGATTCCTGTACCGGAAGCCCCGATGATTCCGATAGAGCCAGGAGCCACATTATTTGTAAATGCGATCGGAACACTCTGGATGATTCCGGTACCGCAGTCCGGTCCCATCACAGCCAGTCCCTTCTCGTGAGCTTTTTTCTTTAAGCTTACCTCATCTTCCAGTGTGACATTGTCGCTGAACATAAATACATTCAGTCCTTCATCCAGCGCACGGTCTGCTTCCAGCGCCGCATAGGCTCCCGGGATTGAGATAACCGCCAGGTTGGCATCCGGCTGTTTTGCCAGTGCTTTTTCCCAGGATTTCACACTTTCCGCTCCCTTTTTCTCAGAGCTTTCTGTAGACTGTTTCTGGAAGAATTTCTCCATTTCGTCTTCAATTGTATTAAGGAGACTGTCGTCATCCACATCTGCTACGATAACCAGATCATTTGCAGATGCAGCCTCCAGCTCCTCTGTAGCCAGACCACTCTGTCTGTATATATCTTTATTGGCAGGTGTCGCCATCATGATTGATACTTTCTTCACACCTTCGATAGTGGATATCTGGTTTGTCAAAAGCATAAGCACAACGGAATCATGATAACTTCCCTTTTTCACAACTGTTTTTAACATATGCTCTCCTTCCTGAATGTTCCCCTTCTATTCGGCGAACCGGTTTTTATGATCGTAACGGTTATAATGGATATCATCGCTCTTCAGATATTCATAAATCTCATCTACGATCTCCACACCGCCTGTCGCATAGGCCTTCTCTTTTCTGAGCATTGCACGCTCGCCCGGATAATATACTTTATCGTATCCGTCAGCAGTCGGCATCTCACCCAGCTCGTCAATAGATGCAGACATTGCTTTCTTAAACTCCTCTGCTCCTACGAAACGTGCCGGATCGATCACGATATGCATCTGTCCCAGCTCTCTGCCTTTGGACAGATCATGATACATGGAGCTTACATGTTTTCCGAATGGTACTCCAAGAAGTACGCCTGAGAATACATCGACCATCATCATCAGTCCATATCCCTTTGCTCCTGCGATTGGCAGAAGGGCGTTTACATGATTCGGATCTGTTACCGGATTTCCTTTTTCATCCACAGCCCAGCTGTCCGGAATACTCTCGTGTCTGGATCTCTTATCCAGGATCTTGCCCCATGCCTGTACGGTTGTCGCCATATCAAAGACAACCATTCTCTCATCTGCAGTCGGTGCGGCAAAAGAGATCGGGTTGGTTCCATAGTAAGGCTCTGTTCCGCCTACCGGTACTGCCATCGGGTCAGACTGGCAGAAAGAGATTGCAAGAAGTCCCTGCTCTGCGGCCATTTCTGTATAATATCCGATAGATCCGCTGTGGGACATGTTTCTCATGCCTACCACTGCGATTCCGTTTTTCTTTGCCATTTCAATGGCTTTATCCATTCCGTACTTGGCCACAGCATATCCGCAGCCATTATCGCCTTCAAAAACTCCGGAGCACGGACCTGTTTCTTTCCACTCAAATTTCGGATCTGCTGTGATTCCGCCCTTTGCGATCCGCTCTGCATAATATTCTACACGAACCGCTCCGTGAGAATGATATCCCCGTTCGTCGGACCAGGTCATGACCTCTGCCGCAATATCAGCATGGTCTTCATTCAGACCTGCTTTCATCAGTTTATTTTTCATTAATCCCTTTAATTCGTCATGGGAAAGTTTCATCTCTTAATTCCACCTTTTATGATTATTTTTACTTTTTATAACTGAACATCTCTGTTGCAGTCTTTTGAATAAATGTATGCGAACTCTTCTTCGCGTCCTACTGCATAGCACGCCTGCGGTACATATGCATCCAGGAATACATAATCCCCTTTCTTAACCGGAACCCACTCATCATCCAGTCTGTACATACCTTTGCCGGACAGGAAATACATACCGTGCTCCTGAATGTGTGTCTCGATATATCCATGAGAAGCTCCTAATTTGAATTTCAGGATATGCATGTTCATATCAAACCCAAAGTCTCCTGCTGCCGGAAGCAGATCTTTGATATGGCAGTTGTTCATGCCTTCGTACTCTACCCATTCCATATCGTTTACATTTGCAACGACAGTATGTGCACTGTATCCTTCGATTCTGTCATATCTTCTCTTGTATACATACATTTTTGTATCCTGTCCGCTCTTGTTTTCAAAAGCAATCTTGTTTCCTTCTGGTGAGAAGATGTATCCGCCCTCTGTCAGAGTTGCTTCCTGATCATCGTTCTTGACTGTTACTTCACCGGAGATCACGTACAGGAAAGACTCGATGCCTTCGCCGCCGATTCCCGTATTTTTTCCGCCTGCTTTTGCTGTTACCAGATAATCTGCAAAAGTAGCCCCCATTGCCGGAGATCCAAGGATCGTAACATCACAGTTCTCATATCCCGGGATTGCATTTTTTACCAGTCCGTCTGGCTCAAGTAATACATAATTTTCTTTTTTGACTACAGAACGTGTCATCAAAAGTTCATCGCGATATCCTACCTGATTGTTTAAGTAACTCATACTATTTCCTCTCCTTTTCTTCATGGCTGGTCGACCATTCATTCTATTATTCATTATGACAATGAACAGCCCTTTTTTCAATTAATATTTTAGACAAATCGTGGAAAATATTTTTATCCACTTTACCCCCTGATGTTAATTTTTTCACACCACACCCCTCTGTCTTTCTATGCTATAATAGATATTGTTATATACTACGTTTTCTGGAGGTATTCTTATGTTCGAACAAAAAGCCATATCGATCGGCGGCATGCCGTATGATAAATCTGCCATTATCTACTTTGACCAAAAAATAACCCCTAAGGCTTGTATTCTTTATTTTCATGGCGGCGGGTTATTGTATGGTCATAAAGATGATCTTCCTGAAGGCCATCTCCGCCTTCTGACTCAGGCAGGATACCGGATCATTTCCTTTGATTATCCCCTGGCCCCTGCCGCAAAGCTCCCTTTGATCCTGGACGACGTCCGGTCCTCTATCCATCATTTCCTGGATCATCCGGAAGCTTACGGCGCTGACAGCCTTCCCTATTTTCTCTGGGGACGCTCTGCCGGGGCCTATCTGTGTCTGATCGCCGCGGCATACGGCCACTTCAAAAAGGCACCTGCCGGAATTCTCTCTTATTACGGATACGGTTTTCTTTGCGACCACTGGTTCCAGACTCCCAGCCGCTATTATCAATCTCTGCCCCCGGTAGATGCATCCTGCCTTAGCCATCTTTCTTCCGGGCTTGAAACCTCCGGCGACCTGACCACTCATTACAGCATCTATGTTTATGCCAGACAGACCGGAAAATGGTTCTCTTTGCTTTATGAGGGGCGGGAAAAATTCTTTTATCTGGATTATACTTTAAGAACCTGCGATGCACTTCCCTGTCCCCTGTTTGCCGCCCACGCCATTAACGACACCGATGTGCCCTTTGATGAATTCCGCGAACTGGTAAGCCGCTATCAGCCAAAAACCTTTATTGCCGCCTGTGACGTCCATGACTTTGACCGGGAAGAGGACAACCCCTTTACCGGAAAACTTTTGGAATCAACCTTAAGTTTTCTGGGCAGCCACTGCTAATACCCTGAATCTCATGCGGGGAACGTACGCTTACGCGCACTCCCCGCCTTTTTCGTTTTATACTCCTTCTTCATTTTATCTTTTCCTTGACCCGCAAAAAGCTCTATGATATGCTTGCATTATCTGATATTCTAATTGCTTCATTTTCAGAAGCATTTTCCCTCATGAATAAAATGAATCAAAAGAGGTGGTGCGTATGTAAGAATTTTTTATATTCCCACGGAGGTAATTTACACCTTTATCGTTCCGTGATAAAATGTAACAACCATATAAACCGATTCCGCAAAAAGGCAGGTGAAACCAATGCTGGAACAGCAGGATTATGAGCAATTAGGCGGAATGATCCAGACAATCGTAGCTGGCACTCTGGAACAGAAGCTGGATGAAAAGCTGGATGAAAAACTGGATCAGAAGCTCCTTGTTTTCAAAAAAGAATTTACAAAGGAATTAAAAGAAGGACTAAAGATAGAACTGAGAGAAGAATTAAATAAAGATTTGTCAAAAACTCTCGGGGAACAAATGGATGACTCCATCACAAGGAACAACGAGGTTATCTTCGAGCGGATTGATGATTCTATTACTAAAAACAACGAGGTCATCTTCAAGAGAATCGACGATTCCATTGCCAAGAACAACGAGATCATCTTCAAGAGGATCGACGATTCCATCGCCAAAAACAACGAGATCATCTTCGCTAGGATCGATGATTCTATCGCCAAAAACAACGAGATCATCTTCGCTAGGATCGACGATTCCATCGCTAAAAACAACGAGATCATCTTCAAGAGAATCGACGATTCCATCGCCAAAAACAACGAGATCATCTTCAAGAGGATCGACGATTCCATCGCTAAAAACAACGAGATTATCTTCAAGAGAATCGACGATTCCATCGCCAAGAACAACGAGATCATCTTCGCTAGGATCGATGATTCTATCGCCAAAAACAATGAGATCATCTTCGCTAGGATCGACGATTCCATCGCCAAGAACAACGAGATCATCTTCAAGAGGATCGACGATTCCATCGCCAGAAGCGAAAGCTTTCTGCTTGATGAGATTGACCGTTTTTACACGCTCACCAAGGATCGTCTTGACCGTCTGGAGAAAAAGGTAGATGAGATCACCGTCTATTACCAGTCTCAGCGTTCTCACGATGATGCCTGCGAGACTTTATTCCACCTCTACTATCAGCAGCAGGAGGAAATTGATCAGATCAAAGAGCGGCTGGCCCTCACATCCTAATCAAATTTTAAAATAAAACGATAAGACCATTCCGGCCTTATCGTTTTATTTTTGTGAAATATTTCTATTTTCTTTTTCTAAGTCCCAGTACCAAAGCCATTCCGGATACGGTCAGGCCCGCCAGCGGAATCAAAGGACTCTTTGTATCTGCAGTTTTTGCTGCCTTTGATGCCTTCGAACCGTCAGCTGTTCCAGAGGTTTTTTCGGTCTTGGATGTAGTAGTCTGTCCTTGATCTCCCGGATTCTGAGGATCTTTGGGATCTTCTGGAATTGTTCCGCTTTTTTCCGTGAAAACAAATCCATAAAGCCCTGCTTCTTTCCACACAAACATGCCATTTCCTGAAGAATCACACGGGGTCAGACCATCTTGTCCGCTCTTATAAGCGCCAAACAATTCATAACCACTCTTCGTTTTTGTATACGAGATTCCCGTTATATAGGATGAACCTATTTCGTTTCCATTTTTATCGACGACCTTTACACTATATGCGTCTAAACTTCCGTTTTTCGGAATGATCTGCTGGAATTCCTTCAGCTCGTCTTCACTTGCCGGTGTTACAATCAGCTGATCACCCAAAGCAAAGGATCCAGCAACTTTAATCCCTGTCGCTTCATCGCTAAGACTGGTCGACGGGCGTGACGTTTCATCCTCCAGATCCTTATATACCAATGTATAATAAGAAAATCTATCCGTCTCAAAGGTAATAGTGCCAGCTTCTTTATCCAAATCCTTCAGGACTTCTGCTGTTCCGTCATGCAGACGCACCATAGCATACTCTCTGTCGGACTTCTGTAAGTCTTTCGGAATCTCTAACGTAAACTGCACCGGATAAAAAGTACGGCTAAGCTGCACTGCCTCTTTGTCGTCTACCCTCTTTTCCATCGTAATATCATAAGACGCCCCAACAAGATACCCTGCCTCCTGGGCTGCTGCGCTGACTGTTGCCTCTTCTTCCTGAGTCATTTTCTCTCCTGAAGAAATACTTGCCGTTACCTCAATATTTGTTCCAGCTATAAACTCTTCTTTTTCAGCTGGTGAAAGAACTGCCGCCGCGATATCCTCTGTATCTTTCAGGGAAAGTCCTTCCCCGGACGCCTTAACCGTCAGTTTTCCACTATCTGCCGTCTCCCGTGGAACCGCTTTATACTGTGCAATGAGCACACCGTTCTGCGCCGCCAAAAATTCTGTCTCTTCCTGGGTTGCATCTCTAAATATACCCGGTTCTCCATAAATCGCACCAGCTACCCATCCGGTAAACTCATACGTATAGTCGTCATTTGCCTCCGGGGCTTTTGCCTTCAGTCCATAAACACTTCCATATTCCAAAGACAGGGCTGCTGCCGGCTCTTCCAGTTCTTTTCCATCGATGGATGTCACAACTCCATTTGTAATGACCGTGGAAGCCGGCGGAGGATTTCCTGCACCGGGAGACAATACGTACAGCCTGATTTCCGACTGCGCCGGAACGGTATATAAGGCTCTGCCGTCATCTTCATACTGAAAATATCCTTGTACGGTTTCTTCACAGACCGCATCCTGTGCCCAGAGTCCATCTTCTACATCAGTCTTCAGCTCCAGAACTGTTCCTGCCGGATAATACCGAACCTCTGGCTCATAGGATGGGCCTACAACAATCGGCGTATCCAGCTTAATGCCATCCACACTTAAGATACTGCCGCTGGCGAGTATAATCTTCGTAAATGTGGTTTCTTTATCATCTTTCAACTGGTAGGCCGCTCTTAAGGAAATACTGCTCTCCATCTCATCTGTAACCGTAAACTGGAAAGTCTCTCCCCCTTCGATGCTTCTGAGCTGATCATTCACCATCATGCTCCAGCCGGTGAAGGTAGCTGTATATCCATCCTGCACAGGCGGATTCCCTTTAATGGTCAGCGTGGTTCCCTCCGCAACGTTTTCAAGTTTGCTTTCCCACTCGCTGCCGTTCTGGATCAAACCATTTTCTACCGTTACTGTATGTGTGGTTCCCACACCAGTCTGTCCCCGTTGTGCGGTAAGGTCAATCCTTCCTGTATAGCCGGACGGAACTTTATAGGTAGTCTCTGCCATGGAAGGATCTGCAAAGCCCGAGACTGCCTCCTCCGGAGATGCCTTCCATTCGGTAAACACCTGGCCGTTCTGCTCTGGATAAGCTTTCAGTCCCAATACTGTCCCTGGGGTAAAGTAGCCAAATGATGCATTTGTATATGCCTCTCCATTCACTTCCAGCAGCTGTCCTTGCAATACATTAACCATCGGAACCTCTGTCCCATTTGAATCCGTCGCCGTAAACTCCGCCGACAGATTCAAATAACCGTCTGCACTGGGTTCTACCGTGATTTCCATCACTTCCTTGGTCTGTTCCTCCAGGAACAGATCAGCCGTTGTCCAGCGGTCAAATCTCCACACGACATCTTTTCCTGAATATGCAGCCATATCCGCTTTTGACGGATCTGCCGTCACCTCTATCCTGGTTCCTGCCGGAAAGTTCCCTTTGTTTTCGTTCGTTTCTGTAGCTGTTCCGTTTACTTTTGAAATGTATCCTCCACTAATATAAACAGAACAAAGCGTCTGCGTGCTCTCTTCTTCCGCCCCGGCTTCCTGAGCATAAACAGGTACACCGGAAAGAAGCAACACAGCGGAAAGGGCCAGCGCGGTTAAAAACTGCCAGCTCTTCTGGATCTTCTTCCTGATCATTTCTATTTCCTCCCTCATGAATGATTTCTTTTTCTGTCATTCTCTCAGCCTATACGCCTTCATTATACCCCTTCCCCCAGTACTTTTTCAAGGGTTTTTTCCACATTCCAAGGAGGTTTTCCACGCTAAAAAAGACCGGCAGAAAAGCTTTATTCTCTGCTTTTCTGCCGGTCTCTATAAAACTTTATTGTCTTTCTATATACTTTTTCAGATATTTTCTCATTGCACTCCAGTGAACATTCATGGTAAAGCGGAATACCGTTTCTCTATCATCCTCATCCGTCACGCTGATATACAAATCATCTTCCGCACAAATGCCGGATCCGCTGTACTCACCCTTCTTCAGACATTTATATGCCTTTGGCCGGATGATCCTCTCCACCTCTCCAAACAGGCCGAAGCCACTCTCCAGCCGGACAACGATTCCCTTTCTTCTGTCAGGCTCCAGCCGTCTGAGCCGGTTGACAATTTTGCCGCTATGCCCGCTCTTCACTTCATACGCCGGATATCTGGTATCCATGATGCCCATACAATCTCATCCTTTCCCGGAAAGTGCGCTCTAAATATATACCTTGATCTTTTTATTCAGCTTCTGGAGTTCATCCATAAATGCTTTATTATCCTTGAGCGACACTACGACATTTTTCTTATTCCTGCAGGCCAGAAGAACGACATCCGCAGACGCACAGAAGGACAGGGTAAACCTGTCCGCTCTGTGCATTGCAGTAATATCTTCCACTAATACTTCTTCCCTCGAGAAGCCAAAGCGTATGAATATCTTCTTCTTGTCTAATTCTACATAATTCGCAAAACATACCGGTATCAGATACAGATCAAGAAGTCCTGCCGGCAGTATGTAAAAATACGAAATATAATGAAGTCCATATTTCACGATCATACCAATCAGCGCCACATTCAGGATCACAATGATCAGATACCACCATACTGCAACTTTTCCTCTAAATTTCATACAGCTCCTTATTTCTCGTCCTCAAAAATTGTTCCAACACGGAATCCTTCGGCACTCTTCATCTTCTTCATCAGGAAGTAGTAAACCAGTCCTGTCGGGATCAGGCTGACGTACCAGGATAACTCCATAATAAACAACGAGCAGATGGATCCGATAACGATCGCAATGATCGCTGCCCAGTTTACGCCCTTATAAGGTCCTGTCTTGTCATACATACGGTTCAGATCCAGTTTTTTCTTCCGAAGAATATAAAAGTCTACTGCCATAACCGCAAAGATCGGTCCCAGGAAAGCGGAGTAAAACTGTGTGAACAGGTTCAGTCCTGCTGCCGACTCAGCGGTTACCAGCTTCCAGGGCATTACAACTACAGACAGGACACCAACAAGAATTGTTGCATATGTCCATTTTACTTTGAAAGACTCCATCAGAACATATGCCGGCGGTACGATATTGTTCAGTACATTTGTCGTAACCTGTGCAAATGCAATGAAAAGCAGCGTCAGGATCGTAAGGAAGGTGCTGTCCATTGTAGTAGAGAATACAACTACCGGATCGCTGTTTCCTGTAGCAGCTGTTACAAGAAGTCCGATCAGACCCATAAAAAGCGTAACCGGAAGGATCGCAATCGTATAAATGCTTGCAGCCTTGACCGGCTTGATATCATCCGTCGCATTTCTGGAATAGTCGGATGCGTTGATGATCATCGTAGAATAAATTCCCAGGAAGGATGTGGTTGCTGCCCAGAACGGCATGCCCCATGTTCCTTCGATGCCGGAGAATACATCGCCGATCTCTGTAGAGAACTGAGTATTTACCACATACAGCATGTAGATCAGGATTGCGATGATGAAGATACAGGAAATGTTCTCCATCCATTTAATTCCTTCAAATCCTTTGATCGCCAGTAACACCTGAAGGATTGTAAATAATCCGTAGATCACCGGCAGATTATCAAAGCCAAATAAAATGTCAAAGCAGCTGTTGATCGCTCCTGCTCCGACCCAGCTCTGGTAGCCGAACCATACGATCGCCGGAAGTCCTCGTAAAACTCCGGGGATCTTAACGCCGGTGAAGCCAAAACTGCTTCTTAACTGTACTGTAAAAGGAATACCATAGGTATGTCCGCATTCACCGATCATTGCCAGTGCCACAGCAATAACCAGACAGCCGATCGTCATTGCAATAACCGCCTGAACAACTGTAAGTTCTCCGATCAGGCCCGCACCCATAGAGAACGTACCAATGGATACACACCCGCCCATGAAACTTGCCGCATAGGATACAGATCCCATGATACGCTTCGTGGTCGGCTGCAGGTCCGGATCTACATTTTTTACAAGTTCCGGATTAATATTCGTGTTTTCAACTATAGCCATTTTCTCTCTCCTTCTCTTTTACCTGCTTATTTTTTGATTTTCTTAACCAGATTTCCAAAGCCCTTCTGGCCGACAATCTCACCGTCCTCTGCAACTACCTGTCCGCGGACGATGGTATATACCGGAATTCCTTTTCCCTTTAATCCGACAAAGGCAGAGATCTTGTTTACATAACGCAGGGAATCTGCAGTGATCTCCCACTCCTTATCCGGATCAACAATCAGAAGGTCTGCGTCGAATCCTGGCTTAATATCACCTTTTTGGCCATAGATGCCAAACGCTTTCGCTGGCTGTACAGACATAGAATTTGCAAGAACAGTCGGGCATACGCCTCTCTTTACAACTCCTTCGCTGAAAGCAGTCTGAAAACCGCTCTGGATACCGGAGCAGCCGCCCCATACATCAAACACGGTTTCAATCTTTTTTCCGAGGATCTCGTTGTACTTCTCATCATAGGAGCAAGGAGAGTGATCCGATGCGATTCCGCTGAATACGCCTGCCTTTACATACTCCCACATCTCTTCAACCGCTTCTTTCGGCTGCAGGATCGGCGCACATTTAAAGAGCGGTCCATTCTTGATCACATCTTCATCCGTAAATGTCAGATAATGGGTACAGGTTTCTGCCGTGATATCATACCCTTCATCCTGCGCTGCTTTGATCTTCTTCGCAACCGCCGGATGAGACACGTGACAGATATGTGCTTTGCATCCTGTGGCCTTTGCAATCTCGATGATCGCATCCGTAGCCACGATCTCTGCAACTACCGGACGGGATTCCAGGTATGCCTTCCAGTCATTGCGTCCGGCTTCCTTCATTCTCTTTTCCTGATTTTTGATGATAGAATAGTCTTCACAGTGGAAACCCGCTCTTCCATCAAACTCTTTAATGATATCCATGGCCTCCAGAGCCTGTCCATAGCTTAAGGACTCATAATCCGGGGATACCGGGCCGATAAATGACTTAAAAGACACACAGCCTTTTTCATCCAGATCCTTCAGGTCGCCAAAGTTATAGCTGGTAAGTCCGCCCCAGAAGCAATAATCTACATAGGCATTAGGAGAGACTTTATTCTCTTTAAAATCAAAGGTTTCTGCATTGGTCATGCAGGGCTCATTCTGAAGAGGCATATCAATAACAGTTGTATATCCCCCCAGAGCAGCTGCCGCCGTACCATGCTCATAATCCTCACGCCATTCATAGCCCGGATCATTCAGATGTGCATGGGTATCGATAGCTCCCGGAAAGACATATTTTCCTTTTGCATCAATGACTTTCCCGGCCTCCGGCTCGATGCCTGCTTCCAATACCGCAGCGATTTTTCCGTCTTTCACTGCAACATTGCCTTCTGTAACAGCGTCAGCTGTTACAACTTTACCATTTTTTATTAACAAATCATACATGTCGGGAATACCTCCTATCCCTTAAAAATTATAATAGCGGGGACAGCCGTTCCTGTCCCCGTATGAAATTATTTTTCTAATGTAGTTCCTTTCCTGAACCGTTCACAGGACTTCATGTACTTCATGCAGAAGTAGAATACCAGACCTGTCGGAATGGTTGCCGTGAAGAAGGAAATGTCTACATTGATCAGACCGATCACCGCGCCGACTGCAATTGCAATAAATGCAGCCCAGTTCACTCCGGCATGATCTCCATTCGGATCATACAGATCCTTCAGTGTAGCTTCGCTGATCTTTCTTCTATGTAAGATAAAGAAATCCGTGATCAGTACTGCAAAGATTGGTCCGAAAAATGCGGTATAAATCTTTGTAAACAGTGCAAGACCTGCTGCAGAGCTGTCATTGGTCAGGATCCACGGGCAGGTACATACTGCCAGGATACCGATCAGGATAACAGCGGTCTTATGTTTCATCTTGAACGCATCCATGAATGCATATGCCGGCGGGATAACATTACTTGCAAGGTTGGTAGTCAGCTGTGCAAAGATAATGAACGCCAGCGTAACGATCATAACCACCTTATTGTCAACCATCTGTGCAAATGCATTGATCGGGTTAGCAACGCCTGTCGCAGTAGAAGCCATCGCTCCGATAACACCAAGCAGGATCGTTGCCGGAACCATAGCCAGGAAGTAGGATGTTCCACGCTTCATAACAGACATTCCGTCCTTCATCTCACGGGAATAGTCCCCCGCATTCAGCATAACTGTAGTACTGTTTCCGAAGAACGCAATGATTGCGGCTACAAACGGCATGCCCCATGTTCCGGACTTGTTCATCAGTTTTTCGCTGACTACGTCGCCGTACTGGGTGATACAAAGGTATAACAGATAAATCATAGCGATGGAAATAACAACACCGCCGATGTTTCCGATCCACTTTGCACCCTGGAATCCCTTGATGGAAAGCAGAATCTGCACGATCTGGAACACGATGAACCACAGCCAGATATTGTCAAATCCAAACAACGCCATGGAAATATTGTTGATCGCGGCTCCTCCAAGCCAGGTCTGGTATCCGTACCATACAATAGCCGGAAGTCCACGGATCAGACTTGGCACGATATTTCCCTTGGTACCGAACGCACTTCTTAACTGTACCGCATACGGCGCACCGGTCTTATAGCTGAACTGGTCATTCAGCGCGATACCGATGACCAGGATAAAGGATCCGATGGCTACGGCAAGAAACAGCTGCAGAAGATTCAGGCCGGCTTCCAGCTGTGCGGAACCCTGCGCCAGCGTACCAATAGAAATACATCCGCCCAGCCACAGCATCGTATTGGAGCCCCAGCTCATGATTCGTTTATCCTTGGGGATCGGTGCCAGCGAAGCGCCTTCCTGTTTTGGTTTTTCGTTTGTGTTTACTTCACTCATCTCTTTACTCCTTCCTTTGATGTCCTGCTATTTTACCGGTGTAATGTATTCACCATATCCAATAGCATCTTCTTTATAAGTCTCGCCGTCAGCGACAACTTTTCCACGGATTACAGTGCAGACCGGAGCACCTTTTCCTTCCAGACCGTCAAAGCAGGATACATGTCCCTTGGTCAGAAGCTTGCTCTGATCACATTTCCATGCTTTCTCCGGATCCACAATAACAATGTCTCCGTCAAATCCCAGCTCAAATGCACCTTTTCTTCCATACAGTCCAAAGATCTTCGCCGGATTATAGTCCATGACTTTTGCGATCAGGCTCGGGCTTAAGCCTTTCTTATTGACAACCATATCAAACATCATCGGCAGGAAGAACTGGATAGAGTTCAGGCCGCCCCATGCATGCCAGATATCCTTTGTCGCATTGTCTTTCTCTTCGTCAGCTGCAGGTGAATGATCGCTTCCCACACAGGAAAGGGTTCCGTCCAGCACATAGTCCCACAGTTTTTCCATTGCCTCTTTATCTCTCATCGGCGGGGTGCATTTTGCCGGAGCTCCTTTTTCAAACACAAAGTCCTCCGTGAAGCCAAGATAGTGCGGACAGGTCTCAGCTGTGATCGGCAGCCCCTCATGGATCGCGTCTTTTACAACCTGGGCAACCATCGGGTGGCTGACATGACAGATATGAACACGTCCGCCCGTTGCTCTTGCCATATCGATCACGTTCTTGGTAGCCACATATTCGGTCCATACATCATGAGAATCCAGGAAATCACGGATCTTTTCTTCATTCGTCCGGCCTTCCTTTGCCTTCATCTCTTTTTCTCTTTCCAGTACCTGTCCATATTCCTCACAGTGGAATCCGCACAGCGCATTATAAGGCTTAAGGATTTCCAGCGCCTTTCTGACATTGCCAAGATTCACGGTCGGGAACAGATCTCCGTTCGGGCAGGTAAACCCTTTGAACGCAGCGACACCACAGTTATGAAGGTCTACAAGGTCTTTCATGTTATTTTTTACAGAATCCGGGCTGTCATCAAAATCTCCTACAAGTCCTCCCCACAGTGCATAGTCTACCAGGGAATGTTTGCTGATCTTGCCCAGCTTCAGGTCAAAAATCTCTTTATTCATCAGGGATGGATCATTATTAAGGGGCATATCGATCAGACAGGTACACCCTGCCACTACCGCTGCTCTGGAACCTGTCTCAAAATCTTCACGGTATTCAAATCCAGGCTCATTCAAATGCGCATGGCAGTCAATAATACCCGGGAATACATATCCTCCTTTGGCGTCGATAACTTCTTTTGCTTCTGCCTCAGTCCCTTTAGCAAGAAAAGCAGCATACTTGCCATCCTGAATGGCGATATCCGCTTCGTAGATCCGGTCAGGAGTTACGAGCTTTCCATTTCTTACCAATAAATCATACATAAAACTTTCCTCCTGTCTAGTTTTCAGATTTTAGTGCAATTTGCACTAAACTATAATAAAATTGGTCGACCAAACCATTATTTATAAACAACATTTTATTCTAATTTTATCCGAAATACAATGGAACAAATTCGGGAAAAATCCACCATTTTTTGTCTAATGTGTATAAATTTGATTTTTTCATTTCTCCGATTATTGTAAAAAATCGCCTTTTTTAAAATGCCTTTGTATTTCTGATTCTTTTTTGCTAAAATCAATAAAAGAATCACTGTAAAGGGGGTATTTTTCATGCAGGCACACATCACAGACTTTTCCTTACATATATCCCGACTTCTGACGCCATCCTCCGCCGGAATTGTCCATTCTGTTTATCACCGGACCATTAACCTGATGTTTCACGGAAGGCTTGCCGCTCTGCAGTCACGGGGATCGGTTCTGTCGCCGGTCAGTCTGCTGACTGATCAGGAAGACCTTTTGGCTGCCACCGGAGAGTTGATCACACCTGGTATTCCAGTACAGATTACAGAAGATCAGGGTATTCTTTTTGCCGGTATACCGCTGGAAATCTCTTTCAGAAATGCTGCCGGCCATGATCTGGCACTCTCTCCCTGCCTGGATCCATTGCGGCTTTCCGATTTGGCAGGGCAGCTTCTATATACAATTTCATCTGCAAATGATCACGGATTCCACCAGCTTTTCCTTCCTGATGCCGACATCGGATCCTCTTTCGTGCTTAGCGCCGCACAGCAACGGATTCACAGCTGCACGCGGCTATATCAAGAGGAGCGCTACAAAGAGGCTGCCGCAAGCCTTTCTGGACTGATCGGCCTTGGGATAGGACTGACTCCTTCCGGAGACGATTTTCTCTGCGGTGTTCTTGCAGGCCTTACTATTTCCATGTGTCAGGATCATCCGTTCGCACTGGCGCTGCATGACGAAATTCACAGCCGCTTATCTGATACCAATGATATCAGCCGCGCCTTTCTCTCCTGTGCACTGGAAGGTCAGTTCAGCCAGCCTGTTGTACAGCTCTCCTCCATGGTCTCCCCGGAAGAGATCAGCAGGGAGTTTGCCCGGATCGGCCATTCTTCAGGTATGGATACATTGTCCGGCATTTATTATATTCTATCTCTGTAATGCTTTCGGCAGAATGCAAAAATACTCCTTAAGTTCTGTACTTCACTGTACATCAGCTTAAGGAGTATTTCTTTTACATGTTCAATATCAGTTTCTTTTTACTGACGCCTATACCAGTTCGATCAGAACCTCCATAGCAGCGTCACCTTTACGCTGTCCGATCTTTACGATTCTGGTGTAACCACCATTGCGGTTCTCGTACTTCGGAGCAATCTCATCAAAAAGTTTTGCTACCAGATCTACTTCCTTTGTGTTTTTCTTTCTTCCAGCCTGTGCGGTCGGAACTTCCTTTACAGGATACAGCACCTTCAGCATCTGGCGGCGTGCATGCAGTCTGCTCGGCAGATCCTTTTTGATCTTCTTGTCAACTTCATCGTATACAGTAACTTTCTTACCGTCTACTACTTCTTTGACTCTCTTGCCGTCTTTGTCTTTGCGGGCAACCTTAGCTTTTACAGTTACCTCTTCAAAGTTATCTTTTTCTTTCACAGCCAGTGCGATCAGGCCTTCAGCGATCTTGCGAATCTCTTTTGCCTTCGCCTCTGTGGTAACGATTCTGCCGTGGTTTAACAGCGCGGTTACCTGGTTTCTAAGCAGTGCTTTTCTCTGGCTTGATGTTCTGCCAAGTTTTCTATATTTTGCCATTTCTTCTTCCTCCATATTCTGACACTTGGTTATGCTTCTTCGGGCTTACTAGCCAAATGCTCTGTCATGCTCTTCGGACTTACTGACAGAATATCTTACTCTTCGCCTCTGCTGAGACTTAATCCCAGCTCATCTAATTTTGCAAGGACTTCCTCCAGGGATTTTCTTCCCAGATTCCGCACCTTCATCATATCTTCCGGTGTCCGGTTGGTCAGTTCTTCTACCGTATTGATGCCGGCTCTCTTCAGACAGTTGTAGGAACGAACGGACAGTTCCAGTTCGTCGATGCTCATTTCCAGCACCTTTTCCTTCTCGTCGTCTTCCTTCTCGATCATAACTTCCGCGGCCTGTGCCACCTCAGACAGATCGATGAACAGCTTCAGATGCTCGCTCAGCACCTTCGCAGCCAGGCTGACAGCCTCATCCGGCATCAGAGTGCCGTCTGTATATACGTCCAGAGTCAGCTTGTCAAAGTCTGTGATCTGGCCGACACGGGTATTCTCAACTGTAAGGTTGACACGCTCTACCGGAGTATAGATAGAATCAATCGGAATTACCGCAATCGGCAGTTCCTCGTTTTTATTCTTGTCAGCGCTCACATAGCCTCTTCCCTTGGTGATGGTAAGTTCCATGTAAAGCTTGCTGTCTGCTCCGCCGTTCAGGGTAGCGATTACAGTTTCCGGATTCATGATCTCAATATCCTGGTCTACCTGGATATCGGCTCCGGTCACAACGCCCTCACCCTCAAACTCGATATAAGCGGTCTTAGGTTCATCTGTCTCAGATGTATTCTTGATCGCCAGAGATTTCAAATTCATGATAATCTCGGTAACATCTTCCTTCACACCCGGAATGGAACTGAACTCATGAAGAACGCCGTCAATCTTCACCTGGCTGATAGCAGCTCCCGGCAGAGATGAAAGCATGATTCTTCTCAAAGAATTTCCCAATGTTGTTCCATAACCTCTTTCCAGAGGCTCAACAACAAATCTACCATATTTTTTATCTTCTGATATCTCAGTTATTTCAATATTAGGTTTATTAAAATCAAACACTTTGCCCCACCTCCTGTGGTGTTACGGATTATTATTTAGAATACAGCTCGACAATCAGCATCTCGTCTACCGGAACATCGATCTGCTCACGTCTCGGAAGTTCCTTTACTGTTCCCTTCAGAGCTTCCAGATCAGACTCCAGCCACTCCGGAACAAGGCGTCCTGCTGTAATCTCAGTGATTCCTTTGTATCTCGGTGAGCTTTTGTGTTTTTCTTTGATTTCGATCACATCTCCTGCACTTACCAGGTAAGAAGGAATGTTGATCTGCTTTCCATTTACAAGCACATGCTTATGATCCACGATCTGTCTTGCTTCACGTCTGGTTCTTGCAAGTCCGAGACGGAATACAACGTTGTCCAGTCTGGACTCCAGCATTCTCATCAGGTTTTCACCTGTCATTCCGTTCATTCGCTGTGCTTTCTCAAAGTAGTTTCTAAATGGCTTCTCTAATACGCCATAGATGAATTTTGCTTTCTGTTTTTCACGCAGCTGAAGTCCGTACTCGCTTACTTTTCTGTTGGATCTTTTCAGCTGTCTGTTTGACTTTTTATCAATTCCCAGGTATACAGGATCCATTCCGAGGGATCTGCATCTTTTCAGAACCGGAACTCTATTTACTGCCATGCTCTATTTTCCTCCTAATTTTTATACATAACAACGTAGTAGTTCTTCTTACTAAATTCGCACTTCGCCTTACGGCTCCTGCTCATTAAGTTCCGAAGAACAAGGCTCCCACTAACCTCAAGCCGCGCCTGTCGGCTCGCTTTCGCTAAGTGCTCGGCCTTTAGACTCTTCTGCGTTTCGGCGGACGGCATCCGTTGTGCGGTACTGGAGTTACATCCTTGATGCTTGTCACGTCGATTCCACATGCCTGAAGGGCACGGATTGCTGCCTCTCTTCCGGAACCTGGTCCCTTTACCATAACGTCAACGGACTTCAGTCCATGTACTAACGCTGCCTTTGCTGCAGTTTCTGCCGCCATCTGCGCTGCATAAGGGGTAGATTTCCTTGAACCTCTAAATCCCAGACCGCCTGCACTTGCCCATGAAAGAGCATTACCCTGTGCATCTGTTAATGTAACGATAGTGTTATTAAAAGATGACTGGATGTGTGCCTGTCCGTGTTCAACGTTTTTCTTGACACGTTTCTTTGTCACTTTCTTTGTAACTTTCTTTGCCATAATAAAACTAACCTACTCTTTCCTTCTTATTTCTTAATTATTTCTTCTTATTAGCTACTGTTCTCTTCGGACCTTTTCTGGTTCTTGCATTAGTCTTTGTCTTCTGACCACGAACCGGAAGTCCTTTTCTGTGACGGATACCTCTGTAGCATCCGATTTCCTGTAATCTCTTGATGTTCAGTGCGATCTCTCTTCTCAGATCACCTTCTACCATCTGTGTCTCGTCGATCACTGCACTGATCTTCTTTACATCTTCGTCTGTCAGATCTCTGCAGCGGATGTCCGGATCTACTCCTGCATCAGCCAGAATACGGGTAGCGCTTGCTCTTCCGATTCCATAGATATAAGTAAGTCCGATTTCAACACGTTTGTCTCTTGGTAAATCTACACCTGCAATACGAGCCATGTGAATTTCCTCCAAATTTCTTTGTTTTTTTGTTTGATACTGTCTTTAATAGGGATGGCTGTGCCGCCATCCAGGTGTGTCGGTATCCACACCCTTTCCGGCCACCGGAGCCTTCCGGTAAATGACGGGCCGGCATTAGAAGCAATATACGAAGGAAATACACCGGCTACAGGTGCTCCTTGTATATTATAAATAGTCCACACACCGCCTGGCGTGTCAGAACTAACCCTGTCTCTGTTTATGCTTCGGGTTTTCGCAGATAATGCGAATGCTTCCTTTTCTTTTAATAACTTTACACTTTTCGCAAATTGGTTTTACTGATGATCTAACCTTCATGGGGGATCCTCCTTTCATCCATTGCTGATTTAAAGCTGCTGCGCCTTTCCCCCGATAATATAATCAGCCGCCGGGGCATGGGTATATAAACACCCGGAAACGCGCCTATATATTATAGCACCGGCTTTTTCTCAAAGTCAATAGTTTTTTATTTATCTCTCCAGATAATTCTTCCTTTTGAGAGATCATACGGAGATAATTCCAAAGTCACCTTATCTCCCGGCAAAATTTTGATAAAATTCATTCTCAGCTTTCCGCTGATGTGTGCAAGCACCTGATGTCCATTTTCAAGTTCTACCTGAAACATTGCGTTTGGCAGTTTCTCCACAACAGTTCCTTCAATTTCAATTACGTCAGCTTTTGACATTCTTATATTCCTCCCGTTATCCTTCTTTCTGATTCCATGTTTTCAGTATCTGTCTGATTTTTCCGTCGTCAGCGCCGGCTGTCTCATACTGCTTAAGAATGATCTGCACATGCTTTTTCTTTTTCTTTTTGGGTTTGTCAAGTGTCCTGATTTTTCCATCCACTAAATATACATATGCATCATCCGTGTCGGCAATCACATAAATCTTGCCAGTGTCATGTCCAGCCTTCGACTTTGCAAGCATCCCTGCTTCAAATTTATCCATATTCGTTCTCCTGTTTCAATATAGAAGACACATCTCCTTTAGATTTCTGATGTATCTGTCAGACTAAGGAGCTTTGGTCCGTTTTCCGTGATCAGCACGGTATTTTCGTAATGGGCGGACAGCGAATGGTCTCTGGTAACTACCGTCCAGTCATCATCCAGCCAGTCCACTTCCCATCCTCCGATATTGATCATCGGCTCGATCGCCAGGGTCATGCCTGCCTTTAACAAGACACCCTTTCTGTTCATTTCATAATTAGGAATCTCCGGAGCCTCATGAAGGGCTGTTCCGATCCCGTGTCCGCACAGATCCCGCACAACTCCAAATCCGCGGCTTTCCGCATATCTGCCGATTGCTGCGGATATATCAAATAGATGGTTGCCCTCTCTGGCATATTTTATACCTTCAAAGAAACATTCTCTCGTTACTCTGATCAGCTCTTCTGCTTCCTTGCTGATCCTGCCGATACCGTGGGTACGCGCGGCATCGGAATGATAGCCTTTATAGATCACTCCCGCATCCAGGCTGACGATATCCCCCTCCCGGATAAACCGGTGGGGGCTTGGGATCCCATGGACCACTTCGTCATTGACTGACACACAGATTGATGCCGGATAACCATTATAATCAAGGAAAGAAGGAATACAATCATAGCTTCTTATAATTTCTTCTCCCAGTTCATCAATCTCTTTCGTTGTCATGCCCGGATGCAGTGCTTTTCCAAGCTCATTATGAACAATTTCAAGTATCCGCCCGGCCTCGGTCATCAATTCGATCTCTCTGGGCGATTTTACAGTTATAGGCATGTTCTTACTCTCCTAAAATCTGAACGACTGCCTGGAATACTTCCTCAATATCAACGGTTCCGTCCACTCTCTTCAGGATCCCGGCATTCGTATAATAGTCGATCAGCGGCTGTGTCTGCTCATGGTAAACACCCAGACGCTTTTCTACCGTCTCCGGCTTGTCATCATCACGCAGGATCAATTCTCCTCCGCATACATCACAGATGCCTTCTTTTTTAGTGGGGGCATATTCCAGATGGTATGTAGCTCCGCATCCGACACAGGCGCGGCGTCCACTCATACGGCGGACTATATTTTCATCCGGCACGTCTACATCAATGGCATAATCCAGTTTCTGTCCCTGACTGGCAAGAGCTTTTGTAAGCGCCTCTGCCTGTGGGATTGTCCGAGGAAATCCGTCCAGAACGTATCCGTCCGCACAGTCTTCCTGGTTTACGCGGTCTACAACCAGATCCACAACCAGCTCGTCCGGAACTAACAGGCCCTGGTCCATGTAGGTTTTTGCCTTTTTCCCAAGCTCCGTGCCGTTCTTGATGTTCGCACGGAAAATATCACCTGTCGAGATGTGAGGAATATTGTACTTTGCTGCAATTTTCTTTGCCTGCGTTCCTTTACCAGCTCCCGGAGCTCCTAACATAACAACCTTCATAACTATACCTCCTTTAATAGCATTTTAACCCGCGGAAAAAATTTCCGCGAGTTGAAAATTTAAGTATTTAAAAATCCCTTGTAATTTCGTACAAGCATCTGTGATTCAATCTGCTTCATCGTTTCCAGCACCACGCTGACAATAATGATCAGTGAGGTACCTCCGAAGGAAACCTGTGCGCCCAGCCAGCCGTTAAATAAGATCGGCACAAGCTGAACAAGGATCAGACCGCAGGCGCCAACGAAAATAATGTAATTCAAAATCTTCGTCAGATATTCCACCGTTGGTTTTCCCGGCCGGATACCCGGTACAAATCCGCCATTCTTTTTCAGATTATTAGCAATCTCCATCGGATTAAATGTAATTGATGTATAGAAATAAGCAAAAAACACAGTCAGGATAATATACACAACCAGTCCCCAGGAATACTGCAGCTGATCCGGGTCACACCAGTTGCTCTGATTTAATCCTCTTAAAATCTGGCTTCCAATCCCGTCTCCATTTCCTTTTCCCATAAAAGATGCAATGACTACCGGCGTCTGCATCAGAGATGAAGAAAAGATAATCGGGATGACGCCCGCCGTATTGACCTTCAGCGGAAGGTTTGATGACTGTCCGCCGACAGATCTTCTTCCGACGATCTTCTGTGAATACTGGACCGCAATCTTTCTGACGCCGCCCTGCAGGATCACGATAAATACCACCAGCGCAAGTATAATCATCAGAATGATCGCTGCCGCAAGGCTTGCGGATGCGATCGGCTTGTCTTTGACAAACTGTTCGTAAAGTCTGACTATATCACTTGGAATGCTGGAAATAATATTGATCACCAGCACGATGGAAATACCATTGCCAACGCCTTTTTCTGTGATCCGTTCGCCGATCCACATCAAAAACGCGGATCCGGCTGTCAGTGTCAGGATAACAATCGCAATATTGACAAAATTATATTCTACCAAAAGTCCCTGACGTCCAAATCCGATCGCCATAGCCGATGACTGGATCAGCGCGAGAAGAACCGTAACATAGCGGGTGATCGCCGCAATCTTCTTTCGCCCGTCTTCACCGTCTTTGCGCATCTCTTCCAGCTTCGGGATTGCGATCGTCAGAAGCTGCATAATGATCGAAGACGTGATATACGGCGTGATACTTAAGGCAAATACCGACATCTGCTCAAAAGAACCTCCGGTGAAAGCGTTAAAAAAGTTAAACGCTTCCCCGGTATTCTGAGCAAAGAAATTCTGGATAAATTCTGCATTTACTCCAGGCGTCGGCAGCTGTGATCCAAGACGGATCACTACCAGCATCATCAATGTATATAAGATTTTCTTACGAATATCCTTGATCTGAAATGCCCTTCGGAATGTATCTAACATTAGATCACCTCTGCTTTTCCACCTAACGCTTCAATCTTTTCTACGGCGCCTGCGCTGAACGCATTTGCCTGAACAGTCAGCTTCTTTGTAAGCTCACCATTTCCAAGGATCTTTACACCGTCTCTTGGATTCTTTACGATCCCCTGCTCGATCAGGGTCTCTACAGATACTACTGCATCGTTGTCAAACACTTCCAGAGCGCTTACATTGATTCCAACGATTGTCTTGGAATTTCTGTTCGTAAATCCTCTCTTAGGAATACGTCTATATAATGGCATCTGGCCACCTTCGAACCCTGGTCTTGTACCTCCGGAACGAGCCTTCTGACCTTTGTGTCCTTTACCGGCAGTCTTGCCGTTTCCAGAACCATGTCCGCGTCCTCTTCTGAAATTATCACTGTGCTTTGACCCGTCAGCAGGTCTTAAATTTGATAAATCCATGGTGACACCTCCTTCTTTCTAAATATTTATACTTCTTCTACTTTTACCAGGTGTGCTACCTGTTTGATCATACCTCTTGTAGCCGCATTGTCCGGAAGTTCAACCGTTCTGCCTGTCTTTTTAAGGCCCAATGCTTCTACAGTCTTTTTGTGCTTCGGTACAGCACCGATCGTAGACTTTACTAATGTAACTTTCAAATTTGCCATTCCTGGTCTCCCTCCTTAACCAACAATCTCTTCTATTGATTTCCCACGAAGTCTGGAAACCTCCTCCGGAGTCTTGATCTGGCGGAGTCCATCGATGGTAGCAAGAACTACGTTCTGCTTGTTGTTGGATCCGAGAGATTTTGTACGGATGTTTTTGATACCTGCCATCTCGATCACGGCACGCGCCGGACCTCCGGCGATCACACCAGTACCTTCCGGAGCTGTTTTGAGCAGTACAGAAGCTCCTCCGAACTTTCCGATAAAATCGTGTACGATACTTTCGTTTTCATTCAGTGCTACTGTGATCAGGTGCTTTGCAGCATCCTCTTTTCCTTTGCGGATTGCTTCCGGAATTTCAGTAGCTTTTCCTAAACCTGCACCAACATGGCCATTTCCATCGCCGACAACTACTAAAGCTGTGAATCTCATGTTACGGCCACCCTTAACAACTTTGGTTACACGTTTAATTGACACTACTTTTTCATTTAATTCTAACTGACTAGCATCAATACGTTCCTGTTTCATGTGTGCTCCTCCTCCTAGAAATTCAACCCAGCTTCTCTAGCTGCGTCTGCTAATGCCTGAACTTTTCCCTGGTATATAAAGCCGCCTCTGTCAAAGACAACATCCTTAATACCTTTTTCCAGTGCCTTCTCGGCGATCACTTTTCCAAGGTATGCTGCCGCATCAACGTTGTTGGTTTTTTCCAGATTTGCCTTCACGTCTTTCTGAAGAGTGGAAGCAGATACGAGAGTATTACCAACTGTATCGTCAATGATCTGTGCATACATATGATTATTGCTTCTAAACACAGCCAGACGCGGGCATGCGGCTGTACCGCTCAAACGGTTGCGGATTTTTCTGTGCTTATTAACACGAACTACACTTCTTGATTTTTTGCTAACCATTTTCACACTCTCCTTACTTATTTTTTACCAGTCTTACCAACTTTACGTCTGATCACTTCATCAGCATACTTGATTCCCTTGCCCTTATATGGCTCAGGTCTTCTCTTGTCTCTGATTTCAGCTGCGTATTGGCCAACTTTTTCTTTATCGATTCCTTTAACGGTGATCTTGTTCTGACCTTCCACTACGGTCTCCACACCTTCCGGATCGATCATTTCAACTGGATGAGAGTATCCAAGATTCAGAGTCAGTTTGTTTCCAGACTTTGCTGCTCTGTATCCGACACCGTTTACTTCCAGAACTTTCTGGTATCCTTCTGTAACACCAATAACCATGTTATTGATCAGTGTTCTTGTAAGACCGTGCAGTGATTTCATTTTCTTGAGATCATTCGGTCTTGTAACTACGATTTCTTCGCCTTCCTTTTTGATTTCCATCTCGGTCGGCAGTTCTCTAACAAGTGTTCCCTTAGGACCTGTTACAGTCACTTTATTATTCTCTGCAATCTCAACAGTTACGCCTGCTGGAATCGCAACCGGCAGTCTTCCTATACGTGACATACCATATCCTCCTTAACTTAAATTCTCGGAGCAGATGCTTGCCTGCTCTGTTTTCAGTTGCTTTGAGCACTTAGTTTCCTTTTGCTCTTTTCACTTGGATTCATCAAGTGTTCAGTGCCTACCAAACGTAGCAGAGAACCTCTCCGCCTACGCCCATTTTTCTTGCTTCTCTATCGGTGATCACACCTTTGTTGGTAGAGATGATAGCGGTTCCCAGTCCTCCGAATACTTTCGGCAGATCTTCACAGTTTGCATATACACGAAGACCCGGCTTAGAGATTCTCTTAAGGCCTGTGATAACTTTTTCATTCTTATCAGCACCGTATTTCAGGGTGATGTGAATCGTCTTAAATGCCCCATCATCAATGAGATCATATTTCTCAATATATCCTTCGTCTACCAGGATGTCTGCGATAGCGAGCTTCATCTTGGATGACGGTACATCTACTGTATCATGTTTTGCAGTATTTGCATTACGGATTCTTGTAAGCATATCTGCGATTGGATCACTCATAGTCATGATTCTTTCCTCCTTACCAGCTTGCTTTCTTTACGCCCGGGATCTGTCCTTTGTATGCCAGTTCACGGAAGCAAACACGGCAGATTCCATATTTTCTCAAATATGCGTGTGGACGTCCACAAATTCTGCAGCGGTTATATTCTCTGGTAGAGAATTTCTGTTTGCGCTGCTGTTTTACTTTCATCGCTGTCTTAGCCATAATTTACCTCCTTATTTTGTAAACGGCATGTTGAACTGTGTAAGCAGCTCGCGAGCCTCTTCGTCTGTCTTTGCTGTTGTGACAAAGATCACATCCATACCTCTTACTTTGTCAACCTTATCGTACTCGATTTCCGGGAAGATCAGCTGTTCCTTGATACCAAGTGCATAGTTTCCTCTTCCGTCGAATGCGTTCGGGTTTACACCTCTGAAGTCACGTACACGAGGCAGAGCCAGGTTGATCAGACGATCCATGAACTCATACATTCTCTCTCCTCTTAACGTAACCTTACATCCGATCGCCATTCCTTCTCTGACTTTGAAGTTTGCGACAGATTTCTTAGCTCTGCAGATCACAGCCTTCTGTCCGGAGATTTTCTCCAGGTCAGCGATAGCTGAATCCAGAACCTTTGCATTGTCTTTTGCTTCGCCAACACCCATGTTGATTACGATCTTGTCGAGTTTTGGCACTTCCATGATATTTTTATAACCGAACTTTTTCGTCAGTGCATCGACGATCTCGTTCTGGTACTGTTCTTTCAATCTACTCAATGCGTACACCCTCCTTCCTGTGATTAATCGATCACTTCGCCTGTTGATTTTGCGTAGCGTACTTTTTTATCTCCATCCATCTTGAATCCGACTCTGGTCGCTTTTCCTTTGTGAACATACATCACGTTGGAAATATCGATCGGGCCTTCCTGGTGGATGATACCGCCGTTCTGGTTGGAAACGCTCGGTTTTGTGTGTTTCGTCAGCATGTTGATGCCTTCTACCAGAACTGTTCCTTCCTTCTGGTTTACGGACAAAACCTTGCCCTCTTTGTCTTTATCTTTACCAGCGATCACTTTAACAGTGTCGCCCTTTTTGATCTTTAACATAGACATCTCCTTGCACCTCCTTACAGTACTTCCGGAGCCAGAGACACAATTCTCATGAACTGTTTGTCACGGAGCTCTCTTGCTACAGGCCCGAAAATACGGGTTCCTCTTGGTGTCTTATCTTCTTTGATGATGACTGCCGCGTTCTCGTCAAAACGGATATAAGAACCATCTTTACGACGGGTGCTGTTTACCGTACGAACAACTACAGCTTTCACTACATCACCTTTTTTAACAACGCCGCCTGGTGTTGCATCTTTAACAGTCGCAACGATGATATCACCGATACTTGCATATCTTCTTGTTGAACCGCCAAGCACACGGATACACAGTAACTCTTTCGCACCTGTGTTATCTGCTACTTTCAGTCTGCTTTCTTGCTGTATCATGCAGGTTTCCCTCCTTATACTATTTCACTTTTTCCACAACTTCAACAAGACGCCATCTCTTATCCTTGGACAGTGGTCTTGTCTCCATAACTCTTACTCTGTCGCCGATGTTACACTCGTTATTCTCATCATGCGCTTTCAGCTTATAAGTTCTCTTGACGATCTTCTTATACAGTGGATGTTTTACATGATCTTCTACGGCAACAACTATGGTCTTATCCATTTTATTGCTGATAACTTTACCAACACGTGTTTTTCTAAGATTTCTTTCCACAGTCTATACTCCTTTCATTGTATAGGATGTTCTGCTATTTTCCGCTCTTCTCAGTGATGATTGTCTGAATTCTGGCAATATTTCTTCTCACTTCTTTGATTCTGCTTGTGTTGTCTAACTGGTTGGTCGCGTTCTGGAATCTCAGGTTGAAAAGTTCCTTTTTAGCAGCTACTAATTCTTCGTTCAGCTCTGCAGCTGATTTTGTTTTTAAATCTTCTACAAATGCATTAATTTTCACTGTTATCACCGCCTTCTAAGTCTGCGCGAGAAACTATTTTACATTTACATGGCAGCTTGTGGGTTGCCAGACGAAGAGCTTCTCTTGCAACTTCTTCTGATACGCCCGCGATTTCGAACATTACACGGCCAGGCTTTACAACTGCTACCCAGTATTCCAGAGTTCCTTTACCGGAACCCATACGTGTCTCGGCTGGTTTCGTAGTTACAGGTTTATCCGGGAATATTTTGATCCATACTTTACCACCACGCTTGATATAACGAGTCATAGCAACACGGGCAGCCTCGATCTGGTTGGAACGGATCCAGCAGGGCTCCATTGCAACGATACCATATTCACCATTTGTAATCTTATTTCCGCGAAGTGCTTTTCCCTTCATGGTTCCGCGGAACTGTTTACGACGTTTTACTCTTTTTGGCATTAACATGATTTATCTCTCTCCTTCCTTATCTGCCTTCTCCGGAAGAACTTCACCTTTGTAGACCCATACCTTTACGCCAACTTTTCCGTAAGTAGTATCAGCCTCGGCGAATCCGTAGTCAATGTCTGCTCTCAGTGTCTGAAGAGGAATAGTTCCGTCGCTGTAGAACTCTGTACGTGCCATATCAGCTCCGCCCAGACGTCCGGATACGGAAGTCTTCACACCAAGCGCGCCTGCCTTCATAGTTCTGGACATGCAGGATTTCATTGCACGTCTGAAAGAAATACGGTTTTCCAGCTGCTGAGCGATGTTCTCTGCTACCAGCTGAGCATCTTTATCCGGTTTCTTGATCTCTCTGATGTCCACGATCAGCTTCTTATCTGTAAAGCGTGTCAGTTCGCCTTTTACTTTCTCGATCTCAGAACCGCCCTTACCGATAACAACACCCGGCTTAGCTGTATAGATAGCAATCTTTACGCGGTCAGATGCTCTTTCGATCTCGATCTTGGAAATACCAGCGCTGTATAATCTTTTCTTAAGATACGTTCTGATTTCATGGTCTTCTACTAAGTAGTCTGCAAAGTCTTTTTCTGCATACCATTTAGAGTCCCAGTCTTTGATAACACCGACTCTCAAGCCATGAGGATTAACTTTCTGTCCCATGTTTGCCCTCCTTATCTTTCATCAAGCACAAGTGTAATGTGGCTCATTCTCTTCTCGATCCTGTAAGCTCTTCCCTGTGCTCTCGGTCTGATTCTCTTCATTGTTGGTCCTTTGTTTGCATAAGCCTCTGCAATGTAAAGGTTCTCAGCATTCATGCCGTTGTTGTTCTCAGCATTTGCGATTGCAGACTCTAATAATTTCTTTATTAAACTAGAAGCATATCTTGGATTGTATGTCAAAATACCAAGTGCTGTTGTTACATCCTTACCTCTGATGGCATCCAGTACGAAGCATGCTTTCTGAACAGAAACCCTTGCGTAAGATAACTTAGCTGAAGGTCTTGTGTCCTTATTAGCATTTCTTTCTCTCTTAATTTGGGATCTATGTCCTTTTGCCATGGATGAACCCTCCTTTCAAAATCTAATATTATCTAACTCTTGATTTCTTTTCGTCTTTTCCGTGTCCTCTATATGTTCTGGTAGCTACGAACTCACCAAGTTTGTGTCCTACCATATCTTCTGTCACATATACCGGAACGTGTTTTCTTCCGTCATGAACGGCGATTGTATGTCCAACCATGCTCGGGAAGATTGTGGAACGGCGGGACCAGGTCTTAATAACAGACTTTTCTCCCTTTTCGTTCATGGCGTCAATCTTCTTCAGCAGGCTTGCATCTGCGAATGGTCCTTTTTTAATTGAACGTGCCATAGGTTCTAACCTCCTTGTGAATATTATTTGATCGCTTTACCATCTCTTCTTCTTACAATCATCTTGTTAGAAGCTTTGTTTTTCTTTCTTGTCTTAAGACCAAGTGCTGGTTTGCCCCAAGGTGTACATGGACCCGGACGTCCGATTCCAGTCTTACCTTCACCACCACCGTGCGGATGGTCATTCGGGTTCATAACAGAACCACGAACAGTCGGTCTGATACCCATGTGACGTTTACGTCCTGCTTTACCAACGTTGATCAGGTTGTGGTCTCCATTTCCTACAACTCCGATGGAAGCGCGGCACTCGCCAAGTACCATTCTCATTTCTCCGGATGGAAGTCTTAATGTTGCATATCTTCCTTCCTTAGCCATCAGCTGTGCGCTGTTTCCTGCGGAACGAACCATCTGTCCGCCTTTTCCAGGATGCAGCTCGATGTTGTGGATCTGTGTACCTACCGGGATCTCGGAAAGCGGCAGGCAGTTTCCTACTCTTACCTCAGCTTCCGGTCCGTTCATAACCTTCATTCCGTCGGTCAGTCCTTCCGGAGCCAGGATGTATGCCTTTTCCCCGTCTTCGTAGCAGATCAGTGCAATGTTTGCTGTTCTGTTCGGATCATACTCGATTCCCAGAACTGTTGCGCTGATTCCATCTTTTCTTCTCTTGAAATCAACAATTCTATATTTCTTCTTAGCTCCGCCTCCGCGGTGTCTAACAGTAATTTTTCCCTGGTTGTTACGTCCTGCCTGTCTGGTCTTGGTAGCCAGCAGAGACTTCTCCGGAGATTTCTTTGTGATTTCAGAGAAATCAGATCCGGTCATCTGTCTTCTGGACGGTGTATATGGGCGATATGTTTTAATTCCCATGATTGTTCTCCTTTCAAATGTTTATTATCACGGTTTACATCCGTATGCTTTGCGCTAACTTGTTTCATAAGAAAGCTCTTCCGGGTATGTTCGCTCTCGTTAAGTCTACAGGCCCTCGAAGATCTCGATATCAGCGCTGTCCGCTGTCAGCTTAACAACTGCTTTCTTTGTCTTTGCAGTCTTGCCGAACTTAAATGTTCCGCGGACTCTTTTTCTCTTTCCTTCGCAGTTCATGGTGTTCACGCTCTCAACCTTTGTTCCGCTGAACATCTTCTCAACTGCTTCTTTCACCTGAGACTTTGTTGCTTCCGGGTGTACTAAGAAAGTGTATTTCTTTTCTCCCATCAGGTTCATGCTCTTCTCGGTTACTACTGGTTTCAGGATTACATCATAATACTTAATGTCTGCCATTATGCGTACACCTCCTCGATACTAGCAACAGCCGCCTTTGTTGCGATCACTGTGTTGTACTTCAAGATGTCGTACACGTTGATCGTGTTTGTCTTTGCAGTCTTAACATCTGCAATATTTCTAGCAGAGATCTCTGCGTTTGTATTGCCATCTTCCAATACAACTAATGCTTTGGAAACATCCAGGTTCTTCAGCATGTTTGCCATGTTCTTTGTCTTAACCTCATCGAACTTGATCTCGTCAACTACGATGAATTTCTTCTCTTCTACCTTAGAAGTAAGTGCAGACTTCAGAGCTGCTCTCTTCTCTTTCTTGTTCATCTTGAAAGAGTAATCTCTCGGAACCGGAGCGAATACAACTCCGCCGCCTGTCCACTGAGGAGCTCTTGTGGATCCCTGTCTTGCATGACCGGTTCCTTTCTGTCTCCACGGTTTTCTTCCGCCGCCGGAAACTTCAGAACGTGTCTTTGCCTTCTGTGTTCCCTGACGATTATTTGCCAGCTGGTTTACGACTGCCATGTGTACCAGATGCTCGTTTACCTCAACACCGAATACCGCATCGCTTAAATCGATCGTACCAACTTCTTTACCTTCGATATTATAAACAGATACGTTAGCCATTCTAAGTGTCCTCCTTTCTTCGCCAAAACCTAGTTAGCTTTTACCGCTTCTTTGATTGTTACCAGGCATTTCTTCGGTCCCGGTACAGATCCCTTTACCAGAAGAAGGTTGTTTTCTGCGTCTACGCGTACAACTTCCAGGTTCTGGATCGTGATCTTCTTGTTACCCATCTGTCCAGGCATTTTCTTTCCTTTGAATACCTTGCTCGGGTCAGATGCTGCACCGTTGGAACCTGCATGACGGTGGAACTTGGAACCATGTGTCATAGGTCCTCTGTGCTGGCCGTGTCTCTTGATCGCGCCCTGGAATCCCTTACCTTTGGAGATTGCAGTTGCATCGATCTTGTCTCCAGCCTCAAAGATATCAGCCTTGATCTCCTGTGCCAGCTCAAATTCACCTGCATTTTCAAATCTAAACTCTTTTACAAATCTCTTGCCGGAAACACCTGCTTTTGCAAAATGTCCCTGCTCAGCCTTTGTAAGGCCATGGCGGTGAACAATCTCTTTCTTTCCGCTCTTGTCTTTGTTTACGATCTTTTCTTTCTTGTCAACGTAGCCAAGCTGAACAGCCTCGTAACCATCGTTCTCTACAGTCTTGATCTGTGTTACTACACAAGGTCCTGCCTGAAGAACAGTTACAGGTGTCAGTGTTCCGTCTTCATTAAAGATCTGAGTCATACCGACTTTTGTAGCTAAGATAGCTTTCTTCATTATGATTACCTCCTGTGATTTACAGCGGAACGCATTGTTTCAGCGTTCATCCTAAATGTAGGAATTACTGTGTTTCTTATTTGTTTTTCATTTTGATATCAATGTACACACCTGCCGGCATCTCCAGTCTGGAAAGGGCATCAACCGTTTTCTGGGTTGGTGTGATGATATCGATCAGTCTTTTATGAGTTCTCTGCTCGAACTGCTCTCTGGAATCTTTGTACTTGTGAACAGCTCTCAGGATGGTAACTACTTCCTTCTTGGTCGGAAGCGGCACCGGTCCGCTCACTTTTGCTCCATTTTTCTTCACAGTTTCGATGATTTTCTTTGCGGATGCATCCACCAGCTGATGGTCATACGCCTTCAATGTGATTCTCATTACTTGACTTGCCATAAAAAAAGTCGCCTCCTTTTCGTACTTCCTACTTCAGTACGACAAGCGGTGACTGTACACTCTCCCGTGTGTGTCGTGAGAACCTCACACGTTGTTACTGCATTTCAGCAGCTGTTATAGTAGTTTCGTACAGTGACTTGTCGCCAGTTTCCTAACTTGACATTCGCTCCACGGAAAACCTGCCATTTTCGGGCAGCAACCTCACGCTTCACAGCTATCAATGTCACAGCTTTTATAGTATATCGGAATATCCCCGGTTTTTCAACCCCTTTATCGGAAATATTGTATTTTTTCAGGTACAATCTCATTTTTTTACAAATATCTCCGTTTTTCTTGTTTTTTTCCGCGGATTCCGTTACCATTTTATCAGAAACACTGACAAATGTACAGGGAACAAAACGGTTCCTTTATAATAGGAAGAGAGGCGATTTTATGGATATCAGAAGATGGAAGGTCATGCTTGCGGTCAGCGACGCAGGCAGCTACACCCGCGCGGCCGAAGAACAGGGGCTCACCCAGTCCGCCGTCACCCAGATGATGAAGGCTCTGGAAAAGGAGGTCGGGTTTTCCTTATTCGTAAAAAGCGGACGGGGCATGAGACCTACCCCCGAGGCCCAGTCCCTCCTTCCTTCTGTACGCGCACTTTTGAGCGCTGACGAAGTTGTCCGCCAGGAGATCGCTTCGTTAAACGGCGTCCAGACCGGTACGATCCGCATCGGGACCTACTTAAGCTGTTCCATTCACTGGATCCCCGGCATTCTCAAAAAATTCCATGCCGACCATCCGGGGATCCATTCCCAGGTGATCGAAGGAGACGAAGGCGAACTTGCAGACTGGATCCAGGAGCGCCGGGTGGATATCGGATTCATCAGCCGCCAGGAGGGACAGCGTTATCAGTTTCTCCCGGTGATGGAAGACGAGATCTATGCGGTCCTCCCTTCCGGCCATCCGCTGGCCGGGCAGGAGGCCATCCCCCTTACAAGCTTTGAGGGCGTGCCCTTTGTGACCACCGCCTATGTTCCCGGAAGCGACGTCCACCGGGTATTAAAAGAGCACAACCTCTCCCCCGACATCCGTTTTATCTCCATCAATGAATTTTCCGTTCTTTCCATGGTGGAGCAGGGACTGGGCGTCTCTCTTCTTCCGGGCCTCCTTCTCAGAAAGCTGTCCGGGAACTTTGTCCGGCGCAGCACCAGCCCCAGGCTCTACCGGCAGCTGGGACTTGCCTACGCTTCTCAGGAAGAGTTATCTCCTGCCGCCCGTATTTTTCTGGAATACGCAAAGGATTTTCTGCTGGACGACGAGTAATTTTATTAGTTTTCCTAATATTTGCATTAGTTTATCTAATATATTTATTGACACTCTTCCCGGAAAGGAATATACTGAAATAGAGGTAATCTTTTTTAAAAAATCAAGAAAGCACTCTCACAATCCGTGGGGGTGCTTTTTTAGCCAGAAAGGAAGGGGATATTATGAGTAATCAGAGTAACCAGAACAACAATGCAACTCGTCAATGGGGCTCACGCTTCGGCTATCTCATGGTTGCCGCCGGCGCCGCTATCGGTCTTGGCAATATCTGGCGGTTCCCCTACCTGGCATATGAGGGCGGCGGCGGTGTATTTCTGGTGGTATACATCATCGTCGTGATCCTGATGGGCCATCCTATGGTAGAGATGGAAACCGCCATCGGCCGCTATACCGGGAAAGATACGGTCACCTGTTTCCAGCGGATCCATAAGAAATGGGGATTTGCCGGATGGATGGCTGTGATCTGTACCACCCTGCTGTGTATGTACTATGTGGTGGTAGGCGGCTGGGTGGCCAAGTACGCGTTCCAGTATATTATAAGCGGTGATTTTGGTACAGATAAACAGGCCTATTACGACCAGTTTACTTCATCGGCGGTGGAGCCGATCATCTGGACCCTGCTTTTGCTGGCGCTGGTATCTTTCCTATTGTATTTTGGCATCACCAATACAGTGGAAAAGATATCCAAGGTGATGCTTCCCCTGCTGTTCGCCCTGCTGATCATCTGCGGGATCTGGGCGCTGTTTGTCAATGATAACGCCATCGAGGGCGTGAAGTATTATCTGCTTCCGGACTTCAGCAAATTCAGCTTTACCACCTTTGCCCAGGCGGCCACCCAGGTACTGTTCTCCATCGGGATCGGCTGGGGGCTTTATGAGACGCTGGGCGCAAATATTTCCAAGGAAAATAACTTAAAAAGCGACGCCATCATGGTGTCTGTCTTCGATACCGCCGCGGCGATCCTGGCAGGATTCGTCGTAGTTCCTTCCGCCTTCTCCGGCGGTGTGGACATCGAATCCGCCGGCCCCAGCCTGGTATTCAATGTAATGACCGACATATTCGACCGGCTGGCAGGAGGACGGTTCATCGGCGCCTGCTTTTTCCTGGCGATCCTCTTCGCCGTGATCTCATCTCTGTTCAGCTTCTTTGAGATCGCCATCCGGACCTTCGAGGACAACTGCCACATGGGCCGCCGGAACGCCACCATCCTGACCGCTGTCATCATCGGCGCCGGAAATATCATCGTATCTCTGGGCTTTGGAAAATTAAGCAGCCTGAAACTCCCCTGGATCGACGCAAATGGATTTGCCTCTTACGGGCTTTACGACTGGCTTGACATGTTTACCGCCTATCTCCTGATGCCCATTGGCTGTATCCTTGTCTGCATCTTCATCGCAAAAGTCTGGGGCTTCAAAAACTACGAAAAAGAAGTTACCAATGACGGCAAATTCGGCCATGTCACTATGTTTGACAAGATTCGCACCGTATTTCTGGTGCCCTTCTTCATGATCGTCATCCTGCTGACCGTCTTTGGCTTTATTAAGTAAAAAGCATTTCCCGTATAAGCGCCGCCACGCGAAATACCAGGCCCTTCTCCGGTGAGAGTTCCATCACCGGAGAATCCTGCCGGATCAGGCGGATGACATACACGGTCAGGATCACTGCTATGACCAGCACAAGGACTGCCGTTTCAGCTTTATCGCTCCAGCGCAGTCCTTTTTTCACGGCGTTTCTTCTTATTATATTGCGGTGGATCCCATACAGGAACAGAAGCACATTCAAAAAGAACACCGGCTGATAGGCAAATGCTTCCGGTATCTTCAGCTCCAGCACGCTTAAGCATGCCCTGGTCGTTCCGCACCCCGGACAGGGGACGCCGAACAACAGCCGTATGGGGCAATGCCATATCCATGCGGCCATTACAAAAAACACGGCCAGGACTCCCGCGTGCAGCAGAATCACTCTCCCTGTATTTCTCCTGTTTTTTCTCTGCGTTTCTTCGTGATTATGCATAACTTTTCCGTCTTTCTGATTCTGATATCTTCCGTCTTTTCTTCTATGATAAAATCATTGTATCAATTCTACACGGCAAGGACCAGTGTCAAGCATATTTTTCTTAAGTTTATTAAATTCTGTTTTTTTATTCAACTTTCACAAAATTTATTCCTTCATGTCTGGAACACGTTGACTCGTTAAATTTTTAATGATATAATTAGCGTGATAATCGAACCTGTCATCTGCTATAATCGGGGATAGCTGCTAGGACAGATTCACTGTTATAATTTATAATCTGGAGGGATGTTTTATGGCAATGTACATCATGAAGGGATTATGCGTGATCGGTATTCTTCTGAATGTGATCCTGATGATCCGCAAGAACAAAGAGCTTCGCGCAAATCCGGAAAAAGACCCTGGAACTGGCATGACCGGTGAAGAACTGTGGCAGAAAGGCAAACAGCCAAAGAACCTGGTAGCAACATCAATCACCGGATTCGTAGCGAACTTCCTGGATACTCTGGGAATCGGTTCTTTCGCTCCGTCATCTGCTTCTTTTAAGCTGACGAAGTCTGTAGACGATATCCTGGTTCCTGGTACTCTGAACGTAGGCGATACCGTTCCTGTATGTGTTGAGGCGTTCCTGTTCTTCGGTTTCGTAGATATGGATATCCTGACACTGGTACTGATGATCGTAGCTTCTGTAGTTGGATCTTTTGTAATGGCTGACATCGTAACCAAGTTCGACCGTAAGAAAGTTCGTTACGCGCTGTTCGTAGGTCTCTTTATCCTGGCTACCGTAATCCTGATGAAGGTTATGGCCATCGGACCGTTCGGTACAGTTGGTACAGAGCTTGGACTTCGCGGCGTGAAACTCGTGATCGCTGTTGTCGGCAACTTTGTATTCGGCGCTCTTATGAGTATCGGTGTAGGTCTTTACGCTCCTTGTATGGCTATGGTTCTTGCACTTGGTATGGATGCCGGATGTGCATTCCCGGCTATGATGGGATCCTGTGCATACCTGATGGCATTTGGTAATGGCCCGAAATTCATCGCTCAGGGAAGATACGACATGGTTGCATGCTGGACACAGGCAATCTTCGGAGCAATCGGTGTTTACTGTGCATACGCTTTCGTTTCCAGCTTACCGCTGGAGACCCTTACAAAGGTTATCGCAGTCATCGTTTACATCACCGCTTTCCTGTATCTGCACGATGCGATCAAGAAAGGGTCTGCTGCTTAATCCTACAGCACACATAATAAAATACAGAAATGAATCAAGGGAGTTCGTATCATACGAACTCCCTTACTTTTTACCTTTCTGATTCCGGTCCCGTTCACGCGCTTCCATCTGCAGGTAGGTGATCCGGTTCTTTGTCTGTGTCAGGAAATCCTTCCACCGGTTCACAAGCCCCAGCGGCTTCCACCGGTAATCCGCTCCGCTCTTATCCACCAGGAACTCCCGGAAGTCTTCTGCGCTTCCTTCCTCAAAATGGTCTTTTGGCAGGATCAGAAGATCGTCTTCATTCATCCCCACATAAAAGGTCTTCTCGTCTTCCCAGACCCTGTATACAGCCTTGTAGAATCCCATGTTCTTTTCCTGTCCGTCCCTGACTGCCCGGATGCCGGCATTTCCGAAATAATAGGTGATCTCTTCGTTTTCTTTGACCTCCGGATTATTTCTCATCATAGAAAGCGTCAGGTACTGGCGGAACAGCCCGGTCAGGATCAGCAAGGCGCCCACCCCATAGCTGACGATCACTCCCGGCATCGCCAGGTTTTCCACCAGCGTCGGAACCAGCGCCAGAAGGATTCCGGTAACCACCAGATTAAACGTGACCCTCGGATGGCTGACACGGTTCTGGAATTTGATAAATGTCATCATCAGCGCTGTATCTCTTCGCACATGCACCCGGTAATAATTTCTGCGCGGATCCGCCGTTTCCTGTATTTGTTGATTGTCCATCTGCCTCTCATTATCCTCCGTCTCTAGTATTGCACCTTTCACAGATCTGCCGGTGCATATCATGGTTATTGTACCATATCTTCCTCCTTTTTCCTACTATTAATTCAAAATCCGCCCTTGTACCTGCTCTCGCATACGTTACTACGTTAAATTGCTATCAGTCCGCTTTGTTAAAGTGCACATTTCTTTGCATAAATATCCATATTTTATGATAATAATATACAAAAATGTTTTTTCACTTCCAGCTGTCTTGACACCCCCTAAAACTAGTGATATATTATAACTATCTTAAACAACGACAAACCAACGGCGGTTTCCAGAAACATTCGGAGGCTGCTATATTTATTTCATTTTCAGCTGTTTAAGATGATTGTACGGTTGTTATTGCAGTTATGCCAGAGCCGATCATTTCCCCCAAGAATGATCCTGCGACGGTGAACTCCAATTAAAATATATACATCTCTTTTCAGAGAAGCATTCCCCAGCTTTGTATATAATACAGACTGCAATGCAACGAGGAAAACCTCTCAATGACATACCAAAAAGAAAGGGCACGACATCGAGATGTCGTGCCTTTTCTTTTATCTTATTCTTTATCTGTTCTGATTCTTCTGATCTTTCTGCCGCATCTTCAGCTTCAAAAGCGCTTTAGCCTTCAGACAGTCCAGCTCTACCATGTTGTTTTCACCTACCACATTCGTCTCTGTTCCGTCCTCGCTCTTGTTGATATCAATAATTCCATCCAGATAATCATTCACTACTACGAACTGTGCGACCGTTCCGCTGAAGTTTAGTCCGGTTACCGGAATTCCCCGGATCCCCAGCTGCTCACAGGTATTCGTATAGTCCACGTCGCTGTTTCCCCAGCCATCAGATGACAGGATTACGCCGTCAGCACGCATAGCCTCTGCCCACACGGCCGTTCTGGTTCCTACCAGAAGTTTGTCTTTATTGTCATCAGGGGTTCCTACGATAATAATTCCCATTAAATCCAGATCAGTATCTGCAGCTACCACTTCAAGCAGCGGATCTCTGAAATGATGTAATGTCGTTTCCTTTGTTGATGGTCCAATACCCATATCTCACACCTCCTACTGCATTGAGCGGATAATACCGTCTCTGTACTCGTTCGGAGTGATCAGGATCGGCATATTTCCCATATCTATGATAGAACGTCCTCCTTCAACACCGGATGGCTCATTAGAGAACAGGTGCGTATCATACATAGCTCCCTGTCCGGCCACCTGTCTGACGATCAGGACACGTTTCTTTCCCGGTCTTGCCACGTCATGATATTCATGCCGCTCTGTACACTTTTCACCTTTAAATTTCTTAAGCTTCTCGCGATAAGTCTGGATAAATTCATCGCAGACACGGTGTGCTGCCGTCGGACCCGGTCGTTCCTGTCCCATGCCAGCCGCAAGCGTCACGTCAAAAGAAATAATATAATCATCATCTCCCGGCGTACCTGCACGGTTGAGATACAGCTGCTCCTTCAGATTTCCCTCGGATGAGCCAAATTCATGGCACTGCTTGCCGTTTACGTCCACGCCTGTAAGCATTACATAAACGCCTGTGACTGTATGGGTAATCCCTTCGCCCAGTTTTCCCAGCACCTTTGTGGAAATCGGTATGATATCCATGATCGTATTGGTCCATCTGTCGTGGTCGCCAGGCTTAATGATCTGAATATCTATTTTCTCAATATATTCCTCTTTTGCAACAAGGTCATCCAGCATCTCTTTGCTGACCGTCATATGTCCGTCTACGGTAATATCATTGTGTTCGCCGTACTCAACATCGGTCATATGGAATGCTTTAATCACAAGACGCCGCAGATCTATTTCCTTCTCTGCCAAACTTTTCACCTCCTGAGTTTTCAAAAAAAGGGCAGATGATTTCATCTGCCCTTTCCAAACATTTCCTTAGATCTTAGCTACATACTCATACGGCAGCGGTACAATAGTTCCAGGTGTCTGGATCTTGATCAACTGCTCAAGAGTAGCCTTTACGATCTGTGTCTGCTGTTCAACATTGTGCGGTCCACCAGCGTTAGCTCCCATAGGAACCAGCGGAGCAACTGCACGAGGAGTACCGGTCTGACGAACAACCGGTGGAAGAGCTGCAATGATAATTGTAGGAATTCCAGCTTCTTCAATCGCTCTCTGCACCAATACTGCAGAGCGGTGGCAGGTACCTCAGCCAGCGGTGAGGATAACTGCGTCTACATCCTCTTCTGTGAACATTTTTGCGATAGCCGGACCAGTTTCATGTTTGAATTTCTCCTGGTTTCCGCCACCGCCCATGAATCCAGCGTGTACCGGAGCGCAGGCTCTGATGAAGCCTTCTGCTGCCAGCTCATGGATTCTGTCGATCGGGAACATGCAGTTGATGTCTTTGTTAACATCACTGTTATCATATCCGCCATGGGATACCATCAGTTCACTTGATGGTGTGGTGTTCTCAATTTTTCTCCAGGTGAAGTCACCAGCAAGATTAAATCTTTCCTGGGATTTCTTATGAACACCTGCTGCTGTCGCAAGAGCGATAGACATGTCTTTCAGCTCTTTTGTTACAGGAGTCCATACTGCCGGTGGAGTAATAGGAACGAAGATTTCAGATTGTAAACCTTTAACAACCGTTAAACTCATTTTTAGACCTCCTTATTATCCAAACGCGTACGCATCTCTTCTTGTTTGCGCCGTTCTTTTTCAATGTTGCTGACATATTTCTCATTTATTTCCGGCCCGAGCTGTTCGGGGAAGCTCATATTCCATCCGATCTCCTGTCCTACCTTAGGTTCGGTATCACAGATGAACATCCGCTTCGGGGCTTTAAAGAATCCAAGTCTTCCTTTCAGATCCACGCTGATGCTGCAGTCATCAACATCAACAACAACCCCTTCCATATAAATGATCTTGTCACCATAATGCAAACGCTCGTTGTTCATTCAAAACACCCGATTTAGTCGTATTTTTCCTTACGTTTCTGGCTCATCGGCAGAGACTGCTCATTATCAACAAGGTCAACTTTCTTGCCGTAAGCAGCTTCGATCAGCTCTACGTTTGTAGATTTAACGTTCGGATTCCACTTCTTCTCAGCAGCTTTAACTTCCTCGCCGCCCATTGCTGTCTTCAGCATAGCCAGAGCACGGATTGCATCCTCTTCGCAAAGAGTGTTGCAGCCAAGAACTTCGTTTTCAATACCAGACTCGGACTTGTTGTTATCAACCATGTATGTCATGTGTTTGTTACCAACTACCAGAGCTCCCTGTACTGCGCAGTAGGACATTCCAACTACCGGAACGCCTCTCATACCGATCTGCTCGATATGGCTTGCGAAGTCGATGTGGTTATTTCCGAAACCTTCTGTTGTAACGAAAGCTCCGTCTACGTCCATCATTTCTACGGTGTGTCCAACACGTTTGGATACATAGAACTTCTCTGCGTTGATCTGTGGGCTTCCTACAAATACAACGCCGCAGAGGTCAACTTCCGGATCATGCAGTGCTTCCAGAACCAGAGGCTCTCTCCAGTAATGTCTGGACATCTCTTTAGAAGCAGGTCCGATACAGGTCAGCGCATGGATACATCCATCCAGAACCTCCAGCGGAGATACGCATACCGGAACGTTTCCTAAGTCTACGTTTGCTCTTGCGCCAAGGATTCCAACAGGCTCTACAGGAAGGATGAAGTTATCATGCATAGCTCCCTGTCCCATGATTTCCTTAACGATAACGACTTTCTTCTTTCCAGGACGGCGAACCTGTTTCAGTTCCTCTGTATCAGAAACAAGGCTCTCATCCAGTTCTTTCATCACTTCACGGATTTCCTGAGTGATTACGTCAAAAGCAGTGTGGGCAGCCATAGGTCCACGACGCTCCATGTTTGTCTTCTCCTGGATCACGATGTTACCTTTGATAAAGATTTCTCCTTTATCCGGGCATCCAGGACGGTTCCACATGATGTTCTCATCCAGATATCCTTCGGAAGATCCGAACTCACCGATCTGAACTCCATCCTCATCAGTTCCTGTCAGCATCATTACAACGCCGTCCAGTACTCTTGTTACACCTGTACCAAGGTCAGCATCGCCTTCTTTTGTAGCGATCGGCTGTACGTCCATGATAGTCTCGGAGTAGGTGTGATAGTTCTCAGGAGTAATGATCTCCAGGTGGAAATCTTTTACAAGTTCCTGATTGTCGATAACTTCCTGCTCGATTCCTTCACGGATGTAAAGGGTCGTTCCTTCGATCTTTGTCTCAGGTCCTCTCTTAACCTCTGTAATGTTAAAGTGTTTTCTTGTCAGAGTTCTTACAACTTTTTCTTCTTCAGCTTCTGCCGGTGCTGCTCCTGCTACAGTGCTCTCAGCGCCTGCCGGTACAGCAACTGCTGCTGCTCCGCCTGCTCCAAGTGCTCCAACCGGGATCTCAAGGTCGATATCCTTTCCTTCTCCGATGTGAATCTTCATAACACCGCCTGCTACCGGTGCTGCTGCCGGCGCTGCTACAGGTGCCGCTGCCGGTGCTGCTTCCTCTTCTTCCTCTTCTGCCGGTGCGCTCGGAGCTTTTACTCCATCCAGTACATCAGCAGTCAGTGGGCAAAGAGAATCACAAGTTTTTGTCAATTTTGCTCCTAATACTTCTTCAATGGTCAGGCAGCCATCCAGGCTTAATAATCCGGAATCTACCAGATCATCAAAGATTGCCGGATCCTCCAGATTTGCCGGCTCAATTGTAATTCCAGCTTCGGCTCTGCAACACAATACCGCAGGATCATGAGCATGTTCTTTCGCTGTTTCAGCTGTGATTGACATATTGTTTTCCCTCCTTGTTTGGTTTGCTTAGGCACGCCCTTATGGGCTTGTTTGTATATATACAGTCATATATCCGCCGGGAGGAGTCCTCTCTTCTCTCCCAGGACAAAAGAATCGGGGATCTTCTGTCCTGGCGGTACATGACAGTAATACCGTTGTTTTCCGGGAACCGATATTAAAAATCGATATCCTGGCTTACCTCTTTTGAGATCTTCAGAGATCTGTAAAGAGGATGTCCAACCGCTCTCATAACGTGGTCTGTCTGATGGAATACCTTCAGTCCCATCTTCGGGCCTGATGCCATAACAGTATTGGAGCAGTCAGAGCAGTTTCCGATAATGATGTATTCACATTTATCTTTCTTAAACTGCAGGTTGTTCTTTACCTGTCCCGGACAGTTTCCAGGACGCAGACATTTCAGCGGTGCGCCCGGCTTGCTTTCGATCGCCTGTTTACATCTGCATACAGATACGACCTTTCCATTCATCTTCTCAGCAATCTCACGCATACGGTCTTCGCTTCCGCCGCATGCACAGACTAAAAGTCCTACATTTGCCCCGTGAAGATCCGGGAACTCTACGCTGACAAGGATTCCTCCCGTTGTCTTAGTGATCGGCTCGTCTACCGTAGTGGACTTTCCTGTGAAAGCTCCGCCCATTACGATCTCGCCGTACTCGCCGTCGATTCCGCCGGCCTTTTCAATCAACTCTCCGACGCTGACGCCTACCGGTACATCCATGAATACATGTGCGGCATTTCCGCCGTTGAGTTTTCCACGGACAGTCAGATTCTTGGTGATGCAAGGCTTCTTCTCATCAATAGCCTCTGCCACCTTTGCAGCGGTCTCCAGGTTCACAACTACGGATCTTGCCGCAGAAGGAAGCTGTGTAGGAAGAAGGTTTACCCCAAGACATTCTCTTACGACCGCACGCTCTTCTCCCATCGGATAGATGTCTGCCAGGAAGTGCATGGAAATATCAGCCTCATCCTTGAGAGCCGCATCCAGCTTCTTGATAGCATCGTGATGCTTTTTCTTGATTGCGAAGATCGCTTTATCCGCATGTGTGATCTCCATACAGTACTTCACGCCGCGGATCACTTTATCAGTCTGCTCTACCAGCTGTTTAATGTTATGTTCCAGTCCCGGTTCACACTCCGCCGCATTTACCAGGATATAGCTATGCTCCAGCTTAAAGTCTGCCGGAAGCTCCGGATTGATCTCAGGATCCAGCTCAGCCAGAGGTGTCTCTGCCAGATTGATATTCAGCTTTACGCCAGTCGGGAATCCTGCCCCGCCCATACCTACGATACCAGCCGCCTTTACCATGTCCAGTTTGCTGGCGTCTTCCGGCACATCGATCGGAACAAATTCATCTGGCTGTTCTGCCGCCGGTTCAATAATGATCCTGTCGTCAGTAATCTCTGTTACTTTTCCGTACACGCTGGAAAAAATGTTTGCTCCCAGCCCTGTCGGTGCAGCAATGAGAGTGCCTTTTTTCACGTCCGCCCCAACCTCAACACAGGGAGCACATGGTGCACCAACGTGCTGACGCAATAAAATTTGTACGTTTCCCATGACACATATCTCCTTTTTCTTTTTTATAAGTAAAAGTGAAACTTGCCAGTCTCCTTACTTATTCTTTTTTTCCTGACTTTCATACGCATCTTTCACGCATGACTTATAAAAAATGTCTATGGAAACATTTTTGCGATTTTTTTAACAGCAAAATGTTCTTTTCTGGCGAGGGCATGTGGGAATCGAACCCACCCAGGACGCTCTTAACGCCCCACACTAGTTTTGAAGACTAGGAGGCACACCAGTCACCCATCTACCCCCATCTATGCCCAATAACCATAACACACTTTCCCGCACTTTTCAACAACTTTTATTCATTTTTATAATATCAAAAAAGCATTGACTTTTCAACCTCTTTCAGCCATAATAAAGGATAAGAACTGAACATGGTACTAGAACGCAGTCTATTTGTTAAATTTCTGTCGTTTATTACAGCTCGCAAAATGTGCCTACTGTATAATTTTGCCAGTTTTTTTCCATGTTCACCTGCGTTTTTATATAAGACACCTAAAAGCCTGGGGACGGTTTTTTCGTGTTTTTATAGAATCTTATAGATTGCATCTATGAGTAACTTCATGAAAAATTTTAAGGAGGGACAAAATTATGGAGTTAAAAGCGAATGTTAACTTTAACCGGTTTGAGGCAGCTCTTCAGGTTGTAGACGCTCATACCGAGGGTGAGTTCTGCCGTATGGTCATCGGCGGCTTCCCGGAGCCAGAGGGAAACACCATGATCGAAAAGAAAAAATGGATGGAGAAAAACTACGACAATGTACGTACTGCCCTGATGTTTGAGCCAAGAGGACACCACGACATGTTCGGAGCTTTCCTTTGCGAACCAATCAACAAGGAAGCTAACTTTGGCGTAATGTTCATGGATACAGGCGGATACCTGAACATGTGCGGACACTGCACGATCGGAGCTGTTACTGTTGCGATCGAAGCAGGTCTTGTTGAGTCCCACGAAGGAGAAAACGAAGTTGTTCTGGACGCTCCTGCCGGACTGATCCGCACAAAGGCTATCGTAAAGGACGGAAAAGTTGAGAGTGTTACACTGACAAACGTTCCTGCATTTGTTTACAAAGAGAACCAGACTGTAACCATCGACGGAAAAGAAATCAAATTCACGATTTCCTTCGGCGGAAGCTTCTTCGCTCTGGTAGACACCACACAGCTTGATATCGGAGAGATCAACGCAAAATCTGTTCCGGCTTACACAGCTCTTGGAATGAAGATGCTGGATGTGATCAACAAGGAAATCCCTGTAAAGCATCCTGAGCTTGATATTGATACCGTTGACTTGGTTGAGTTCTACGGACCAACACCAAACAAAGACAAAGCTGATTTAAGAAACGTTGTTATCTTCGGAGATGCTATGGCTGACCGTTCTCCTTGCGGAACCGGTACCAGCGCAAAACTTGCTACCCTGCATCACTGGGGAGAGATCAAGGTCGGTGAAGAGTTCCGCTATGAGAGCTTCATGGGCAGCATCTTCAAAGGCGTGATCAAAGAAACCACAAAGGTTGCTGACTACGATGCAGTTATCCCGATGATCACAGGAAGCGCTTACCTGACAGGTGTTGCTACATACCTGATCGACCCGACGGATCCACTGAAATATGGTTTCCAGGTAGGTTAATTGCGGCAGCGTAATATCAACCAGCAGACATTTACAGCAGAAGCGGGTTAGCGGGCTAATCCGCTTCTGCTTTTTACAATCTTTCTGTAGGGAAGTACAGAAAGCCACAGAAAGGGAGGGATTCCCATGCCGCGGAAAAGAATCTCCACCAAAAGCAGAATTGTAAAAGCCGCCTGGAACCTTTTCTACAAAAAAGGCTATGAGCAGACGACTGTAGAGGATATCATTTCTGCTTCCAAAACCTCAAAAGGCACCTTTTACCACTATTTCAAAGGAAAAGAGGCCTTGCTGAATTCTTTGTCAGATTTGTTCGATGAGAAATATGAGGAACTGGCTGCCGTTATTGATCCGGCGATGTCAGCCTATGACAAACTCCTCTATTTAAACCATGAGCTGTTCTATATGATCGAGACCAGCGTGGATATTGATCTTCTTGCCTTCCTGTATTCCTCACAGCTGACTACCAAAGGGAAGAAATCTCTATCCGACAGCAAACGGTTTTACTTTAAATGGATCACGGAAATTCTGGAGGATGGGCTGGCAGACGGCGAATTTAAAGATACCAGCTCTGCAAAAGAACTCATGAAAATATATGCCATGTTTGAAAGGGCGCTCCTGTATGACTGGGCTTTGTTCCGGGGGAAATATTCTTTGAGCGAATATAGTTCACGGCTTCTCCCCCACGTATTGGACACCTTTGTAAATGGCATTTAAAGAGCGCTGTATAGCACTTCTGCTATACAGCGCCTTTTTACTGCCAGCCCAAAAGACTTTTAAGTGTCTTTGTCTTTTCTCTGCCAACCGGAATGACCGTTTTGTCATAGCCTTCCATTTTTACACCCAGGCTGTTATTCCCCCAGGGGAACACCTCGCGCACCTTCTCCAGATTGATGAGATAACTTTTATGGCACCGGAAAAAGGGCCCTCCTCCCAGTCTCTTTTCAAACTCGCCGATCCCTTTTCCCTCATAATACTCTCTTTTTTTCGTATGAATCAGACATCCCCTCTGATATGTTTCCAGGAAAACCAGATCCTCCACATTCTCAAAAATAGTCTTTCCGTCACTGTTGATCGGAATCTTTCGGGGCATCTTCATCTTTCCTGCCGTTGTCTGTCCCTGGTCATGTGCAAGGCACCGGTCCAGGACTTTCTTAAGCCGTCCTTTTTCATAAGGTTTCAGCACATAATCAACAACGCCCAGTTCAAAAGCAGCGACCGCATATTCAGAATATGCGGTTACAAAAACGATCCTGGCCCGAGGCTGCATGGTCTGGACCGCATGCACCAGATCCGTTCCGCTGATGTCTCCCAGATTTATATCAAGGAAAAAGAGATCATAGGTCCCTTCCCCGGCAAGCTTCAGCGCTGCTGCCCCGGAATCCCCTTCGTCAATCTCTGCCTCCGGAAGGAGTTCCATAAGCTGGTATTTCAACTCGCTCCTTGCCGGTCTCTCATCATCGACAACTGCTATCTTTATCATTTCCGCATGTCCTCCCCTTCCTTCGTTTCTTTTCTGCACTCCTTTGAAAACCACAGCCTCACACAGCTTCCTTCATTTGTACTTGAAATCTGTATCCCATGGTCCTCTCCATACGTCCGTTTCATTCTCTGATCCACATTTCGAAGTCCTATGCTTCCGCCAACCGGTTCGCCTCTTTCCAGTTTTTCCAGTATTTCTTCCTGAAATCCTTTTCCCTGATCCCGGACGCTTACAACGATCCCTCCCTTATCCCGTTCTGCGGCAATATGCACCTTTCTCTTCCCGTCCCTGCCAATGCCGTAACGCACTGCATTTTCCACGATGGGCTGAAGGATGAGCGTCGGAATTCTGATATCCATAGTTTCCGGCAGATCATAGGTCACCTCCAGCTTGTCTTCAAAGCGCGCCTTCTCAATCTCCAGGTAGTCTCTGACATGCTTGAGTTCTTCCTCCATCGGGACCATATACCTGCCCTCGCCCAGATTATAGCGGAAATACTCCGCCAGTATGACCAGGAGTTCCCTGGCCCGGCCGCTGTTTTCACGGCAGACGTAAGAGATCGTATTAAGAGCATTAAACAGGAAATGCGGGTTGACCTGAAACTGCAGCGCTTTAAATTCAGCCTGCTGACGAAGCATCCTCTGGCGCTCCAGCTCCGACAGCGCGATCTGTGCCGATGCAATCTCTACCAGATTCTGCAAGAGTTCTACATCACTTTGATGGAACACCCACTGCTTTTTTGTCCAGACGATCAGGCTTCCGATCGCTTCTTTTTCTATCAGGAAAGGGGCCGCGATCATTGAGTAATCCTTCATCCACTCATACCATGCACTGGTTTTCGGGACTTTATACGCAATCAGCAGCTCTCCCTTTTCCATCGCTTCCCTGCCGATTTCCGGGATCTCGCTAATCTCCGGCAGCGAAGCCGCTCCTTCCCTTCCTCTGTTCTCCTGATCCTGACCGTCCTGGCCCGGAAGGCTTCCCGGCCAGAACTGCCGTTCCTGTCCTTCTGTCTCTTCCTCTTTCTGCTCCCATGCCAGGATTTTTTCTTTATCCGTCAGTATTACGCCCGTCCATCCACTGGACTCCATCAGGACTCCTACCAGCCGTTCCATATTCTCCTTATCCCGAAGGCCGTTCCCCAGAAGAGGGATGCAGCGTTTTGCCAGCTCTGATGCCCGCTGCAGCTGACGGCTGCTCTCAATATCCTGCCGGATAAAAATATGGTTAAAGCTGGAAATAAACAACAGGATCCCGACAGCGTTCATCACCGTCATCAGCGGTCCCGCCCGCATCACCGTTTCCAGGGCAAGAGAGAATGGATTTACCATACGCAGGATAATAACCAGATCACAAATTTCCGCAAAACATGTCAAAAAGAAGAGATCCCGGTATTTCCACTTCCCCCTTTGAAAATACGGGTAGAACCCGCCGCCCAGCAGTCCGAAAAGAACCGTGGAGAATGCTGACGCCATGGCAAACGCCGGATCCCCCGACAGGAAATAGACGTAAACCGCACCGATCATGGACGCATACATTCCTACCACCGGCCCTCCCAGGATTCCCGATGCAATAGCGGCAATCACCCTCGTATTCATATTGTAGCCGCCAACCTCGATCCCTGTATAGACCGACAAAATAATGACCGCGCCGAACACGGCCGCCAGAAACACCTGCCCCGCAAAGCTTCTGCGTTCCTGAGAGATCGTAGTTTGAATCACCTGAAGCTTAGAAAGCAGTGTTGCCACCAGCACCAGAAGAGCAATATTCAGCGTGACTTCAAAGATCAGGCTCTCCATATGTATTCTCATTTTCCATATCCTCCGGATCCTGCATTTTCAAACGCACATTTAATGTAACCATCATACCATAAAACGATCCCTTCCGCCATTCATAGAAATACGGAATCCCCAGAATGTGGATAACATCTGTGGATAAAAATGTGGATAACGTAAAAAACACCAAATTGGGGACGGGGGATTTTTAAAAATCCCCCGTCCCCAATGAAAGTTTTATGTATGATTTGTTAGAAAATGGCTTATTCGTATGCGACTGTTTTCTTTTCGTTGTACACGTCCAGATCCAGCTCGCCCAGCTTCTTGGCCACCAGCATACCTACCATGACGTCCACATCCACGTTCATCAATGTACGGAACATTCCTGCAAACCAGTCGATTCCAATCAGAACGGCAATACTGTCCATTGGAAGTCCCAGTGAGGATGCCAGGAAGGTATACACGATCACGGAGCCTCCCGGCACCGAGATGGTTCCCATACACATCAGGCAGGATAACAGGATCGCCATGCCCATCTGATAAGTAGTCATATTAACGCCTGTTGACTGTGCCATGAAAAAGATTGCCGTTACATAGCACATCGCAGCGCCACAGCTATTCATAGACATGGTGATCGGGCCTGTAAAGTCTGCAACCTTGCGGCTGACGCCAAACTTGGTCACCGCGTCTTCCATCTTTGTCTGAAGACAGATCGCTCCTGATGTGGTCGTTACTGCCATCAGAGACATCTTCCCGAATTTCTTGGGCATCTTCAGCGGATTTACCTTACACAGCGCTGCCGTAAGCGGTCCGTAGATCAGGAACTGGATCACATCGCCAACAAGAAGTACTCCCAGGAATTTCGCCATCGGGATAATCACCGCAAATCCGGTGGATCCGGCAACATCTGCCAGCAGGCAGAAGATACCGATCGGCGCAATATACATAACTGTTTTAATAATGTTGGTGATTACTTTATTTAATCCAACCACCCATTCAGCCATATTGCGGTTGCCTGTCTGACGGGTGTATGCGCCCATTGCCACTCCAAAGAATATCGCAAATACAATACACGGCACCATAGAGCCATCTGCCATGGACTCAACCACGTTGGTCGGAACAAAGTTCAGGAGCGTTTCCTGAAGAGACGTAGCTTCTACCGCTTTCTCTGTCACTTCTTCCGCACCAGAAAGATCAATCCCAAGCCCTGGCTTTACCAGTGTTGAAAGTACAACTCCAAGCACTGCCGCAATGGCGGTAAAAAACACGATCCACTTGATCGTATGTACCCCCATCTTTCCTACATCTTTTCCATCTCCGCCGCCGACTGCCGCCGCAACGGAAGACATGACCAGAAGCACAACCGACATCTGGATCAGCCGCAGGAAAATATCTCCGATAAACTTCAGGTTTCCGGCCCATGGCCCTACCAGAGCTCCGAACACGATACCGCCTACCGTGGCGATCAGGATCTGTGTCGTCAGAGATATCGAAAATTTCTTTTTCTTTTCCATTGTTTCATTCCCTCTTTCTTCTCTCTTTACTTCCTTTAAAGCCTGCTGTCCGTTCTTTTGCTATGCTTATATTTTATCTATTTAAAGAAATGATTCAATGGCTTTTGTCCAAACGGCAGATATCTCTGACGGAAATGTCAACTTATCCACATAAAAAGACTGTGCCTTAAAAAGCACAGTCCTTTTAAATATTGCTATCATACCATACATTCGTGCATGGCCTCTTCCTCAATCCCGGTTTCTTTCATTACTGCCGCTATCTTTTCCCTGTCTTCCAGCGGTGCACACCAGGCCAGGCCGCAGCCTGCAGAAATCTCTCTTGGCACCGGAATGATCCTCCCCGGCGTTCCACGCTCTTTACAGACCTTCTCCATTGCCATTGCGTCAGCGGTCGTATGGAAAGTCACGACCAGCTTTAGTTCTTTTTTTCTCATGTTACTCAATCACCACTTCGAAGTATCCGTCCTTCTCCACTGCTGTTGATTTCTTGCCGTGATCTTTGGCATATTTTTCTACATTGGTTTTCTGATGAGGCTCTGTCACCAGAACCTTTACAGGTTCGGATGCCCCTTTCAGCGCCTCTGCCGTCAGCATCAGCGGCTCCGGACAGGATAACCCTCTTGCATCTACTTCCTTCATATTTTTACCTTCTTTCCTAGGATACTACTCCTTTTTCTCCATTTCAACCGTCAAAACAAGATTTCTTATGCTTTCGACTCTCTTTTATTCGTAAACGCGATCACAAATAACAGAATGATGCAGATGATACATGCGACCTTTCCGTTTAACGGCACTGCTCCGGCAACCACTTCCTGCGTCTTTGCATCCAGGGCGGTTCCGCTGGCTGCCAGTCCCAGATTGTGACAAAGCGCCGCTCCCACGAACATGCCTACCACCGTCATTGCCGCATCGGACGACCCCTGTCCGGCCAGGATCAGCTGACGGAGCGGGCATCCTCCGGCCAATACCGCGGCAAAGCCCACCGTATACATGCCAAGGATGTTCCACAGATGCTCGGAATGAGCGATGATTCCCGGTGTGTCAAATGCCAGCACAAAGCGTCCGGTTGCCACATTAAATACCAGCATTACAACAAACAGACCTGCGATCACACAGAACAGATCGAAATTCTTCATCAGGATGATATCACGGATACTTCCGGCAAAGCACATCCTGGACTTCTGCGCAAAAGCCCCGAATACCAGTCCGCCGATAAGAGCCAGGATCACCGGTGCATGCATGCTTCCCGGTCCTGTCTCACTGCTCTTTAACAGTGTGGTGAACAGCGCCAGGATCAGAATTCCAAGGACGATTACAGAGATCACTGCTCCGCTTTCTTTATTTGTAATATAAGCACGTCCCAGACTGAACCCTTTCTTCAGCGCAAATACGCCTGTCGCGATTCCCAGGATAAACCCTATCAGCGCAACCCATGCGTTCAAATCTCCTGCCGACATACGGATTACCATACGCAGCGGGCATCCCAGGAATACCAGAGCCCCGATCATAATGATCATGCCCAGTACAAAACGGATCATCGGCGATGAACCGGCTGTAGAACGATATTCTTTCGTAGCCACGGAAATCAGGAATGATCCCAGCACCAGACCGATGATCTCCGGTCTTGCGTACTGTACAGCCTCTGCCTGATGCATTCCCAGCGCTCCTGCGGTATCACGGATAAAGCATGCGATACAAAACGCCATATTTGCCGGGTTACCAAAGTATGCCAGAAGCGCCGCTACGATTCCGCATACTACACCGGCCAGTGCCAGTTTTTTCTTTGAATCTGATAAATTCATTGTTTCCCTCCTTGTTTCTCTCAACCCTTGCAGTCTTTATTCTTCTGCCAATTCGCGGATCGCCCTTATGGCTGTATCCACTTCTTCTTCCGTATTGTAGTGGGAAAAGCTGAACCTCACAGCCCCCTGCTCTACCGTTCCCAGCGCCTCATGCATCAGCGGCGCGCAGTGCCCGCCGGATCTGGTAGATATTCCATATTCTGTAAGAAGCTCATCACTGACTTCGGAAGAATCATAATCACCGATATTCAGCGTCACGATCGCACAGCGGTTCTTCGTCGAAAAGTCACCATACACCTTGACGCCGGGGATTTCTTTTACTCCTTCATAAAATCTCCACATCAGGTCCTGTTCACGGGCGCGGATCGTATCCACGCCCGTTTTTTCCAGGTACTCCACGGCTGCATGAAGGCCTGCAATGCCGTGTCCATTCAAAGTGCCCGCCTCCAGAGCGGTGGGCATCTCAGTTGGATGCGTTTTACTGTAGGTCTGCACACCGCTTCCGCCAGATAACAGCGGGCGGACGGACAGCCCTTTTCTGACATACATGCCGCCGGTTCCCTGGGGACCTAACATCCCCTTATGGCCGGTAAAGCAAAGTACATCTATCTTCATTTTCTGTACATCAATGGGGAACACTCCTGCAGTCTGGGAAGCATCCACAACAAATACGATCCCTTTTTCTCTTGCCAGGGTTCCGATCGGCTCCGGATCAATATAATTTCCCGTCAGGTTCGAGCCGTTGGTACAGACGATCATTTTTGTATCAGGAGCGATCGCATTTTCGATATCCGCAAGATCCAGTGTCCCTTCCGGATTACTTTTCACGATCGTAAGCCTAACGCCCTTCTTTTCCATTTCATAGAGCGGGCGCAGCACGGAATTGTGCTCCAGCATTGTAGCTATCACATGGTCTCCCGGATTCAGGATGCCTTTGATCGCAATATTCAGGCTCTCTGTCGAATTCGCGGTAAACACGATCTGCCTGGGATCTTCTGCTCCAAACAGCCGGCACAGTTTCTCCCTGGTATCATAGATCAGTCTTGAGGCACTAAGAGAAGCCTCGTTTACTCCTCTGCCTGCATTTCCCATAGAACTCATCGCCACCACGACCGCATCGATCACTTCCTTAGGCTTGTGCATCGTTGTTGCCGCATTATCCATATAAATCATTGTAGATTCCATCCTTTCCTTCGGGAGTCTTCTTTTGTCTCCATTTATTAGTATATTCTGAATTTACGGTTTCGTCTAATCGAAAACGTCCATAAAAAAAGCCCGTTATAGAAAACGTCTATGCCAGGCTTTTCTCTTATTCTTACTGCTCCAGGCCATACACCTCTTTTACGACCCTGATAAACCGTTCCGCCGACCTCGTCAGCTGATAATTTTTGTTATAAACCAGGTTGATATCCCTGCCTTTATCCGCTCCCGGAATCGGGAATGCCAGCATATGTCCTTCCTCGACCTCTTCCTTGGAGGCCAGGCGTGACAATACAGAAATCCCCAGCCCCTGGGTCACAGATTTTTTTATCGTCTCCTGATTTTCAATACTGGCGATCACATCCAGCTTCCCTACATCAATTCCCGCACGGGCAAACTGTTTTTCCGCCTCTTTTCTGGTTCCGGAACCCTCCTCCCTCATGATAAAAGATTCCTTACAGATCCAGGAAATATCACCCGCAGACTCTTCTCCAAGCCGCCGGTATTTTTCTGTATTCGGCGTGATGACTACCAGCTGATCCTTATAAAACGGCACATATTTACAATGCTTTTTCTCAAGCGTTGTCCCTGTCAGGCCCACATCTACCATGTGATCTATCACCCGCAGCACCACCTGGGCGCTGTCCATTTCCACAATCTTCAGCTGTTCCTTTGGATATTTCTCGTTATATCTCTTCAGGATCTCAGGAAGAAGATACTGGGCCGGCACGGTAGAGGCCGCAATCGTGATGCAGTGCTTTGCCGTGTCTTCACCGCTCCCAAATCTTTCCTCGATCTTACGCTCCAGATCCATCATCGGCTTTGCGTATTTATATAGCTCCTTCCCGTCCTCGGACAAGCTGACTTCTTTGGTATTGCGGATAAAGAGCCTGACATTTAATTCTTTTTCCAGAGAAGCAATGTGGGCGCTGATCGTCGGCTGTGTCAGAAACAGCTCCTTGGCCGCCTTGGAAAAGCTGCCCTCTTCCGCCACCTGGACAAATGCTTCTAATTGTTTCAGATTCATTAGTATGCTACCCTTTCACTTTCTGCTCCCATCTTTTTTGTGATCTTTAGTGCATCCATGTATTCCAGAATAGGTTTTGCACTCTTTCTGCTGGTCCCAAACATATCTCTGACCTGTGCGATTGTGATCAGAGGATCATCTGCCAGATGGGCTTTTATCTTTTCCTTGGCCTGCTCCATATATTCCGCCAGCGTGTACATTTCTTCCGTCACGCGCACAACTTTTCCCTCTGTCAGCAGAATATTCAGAATATCATCCGCCATGTCCCTGGAGACGCCCTTCAGGTCAATCTCTGAATAGCGGACAAAATCATATCCGGCCTTTTCAAACACATTCAGGAAATTTTCCGCCACCTTCTGATAGGTGCCATCTTTCTTTACTTCAAATTCCGGCGTGCACAAAAACTCTTCCGCCCGCCTGATACAGCCTCTTTCTACAAAAAATTCTACAATCCGGTCAAATACATTGGGCTTAATCTTCTGGAAATACATGGTCTGTATCTCTGCTTTTTTCATGCCATAGCGATAGGGATACTTCTTCTCATAATCCTCAAGCGCCCTCACCAGCGTCTGCTGTGCTTCCCGGATCGAATCCATATGCCAGATATAGGTATCCTTCCGCATTTCAAACACGGCCAGAAGCTCCTGTTCCTCCAGCTCTTTTACGTCTTCCTTTACTTCATCTACAGAAAGAGCTGTCAGCTTCGCAAGCTCCGCTAATGTGATCAGCGTGTCTCCATGTTTCTTCGCATGCAGTTCGATCACATCTGCGGAGGATCCCGATTCCTTACGCCTGAGCTCCTCAATCACGCTCTCCTGGAACCGTTTCTTTACTCCCGGGTTCGGCTCCAGGATTACGCCGCCGCCAATCGTTTCCATCGGTGAATAAAAGCGTACCACAAATTTATCCCCGCGGCGCACGGCAATCTCCTCCTCAAGACGCAGCTGCACATATCCGCTCTCTCCAGGCCCCAGCTCTTCCTTATCCAGAAGCACCGCCCGGCACAGAATCTCGCTGGTGCCGGTGAAAAAATGCAGCCTGGTATGATTGGTCAGCACCCGCATCGACGACTCCAGGATATTCATCTTCACATCCAGAAGATCTGTATTCTTCATACTGTTCGGCGGCGCCAGTACGCATCCTCTCTGTATCTCCTTTTTCTTTACATTCGAAAGATTGATTGCCACCCGCTGTCCGGCATAACATTCCTTCTGGTCTGCCCCATGCACCTGGATGCTGCGGATCTTACACTCCTTCCCAATAGGATACATCTCCAATGTATCCTCTTTCCGGATTGTACCGGATACCAGCGTTCCTGTGATGATCGTCCCGAATCCCGACAGAGAAAAGGCCCGGTCGATGGGAAGTCTGGGTATCGTATGGATATCCTTCCCCACTACCTCGTCGCTGGACATATGACCGATCACTTCGATCAGCTGATCCAGTCCCTGCCCCGTGGCGGCAGACACCTTTACTACCGGCGCCTGTTCCAGAAATGTTCCCGAAAGCTCTTCCCGGATCTCTTCTTCCACCAGCTCAATCCACTCTTCATCCACAAGATCACATTTATTAAGGACAATAATACTCTTTTCAATTCCCAGAAGTCCCAGAATATCCATATGCTCCCTGGTCTGCGGCATGATGCCCTCATCCGCCGCGATCACTAACAGCACCAGATCCATTCCCACGACTCCCGCCACCATGTTGTTGATAAATTTCTCATGGCCGGGCACATCTATGATCCCGGCCCGGTCGCCGCTTGGAAGATCAAAGTAGGTAAAGCCCAGATCAATGGTAATCCCTCTTCTCTGCTCTTCCTCCCAGCGGTCTGTATTTCTTCCGGTCAGTGCTTTAATCAGCGTGGTTTTTCCGTGATCAATATGCCCCGCTGTTCCTATGATTATATTCTTCATCTTCCATACTCCTAAATTGATCTGCTATCACTTTGAACTGCTGACGGTCAATGGTCCTCACGTCAAGAAGGATCATGTCATTTGCCGTTCTTGGAATAATAGGGATCTCAAGATGCCGCATTTTTTCTTCCAGCTTTGGCACGCTGATCTTCTCCGGCCGCACGGCTGCCGCAAAGCTTGGAATCCTTTCCAGAGGCAGAGAGCCTCCCCCTATCTGCGATTCACAGGGAACCACCTGAAAATGTCCGGAGAATCCGCTTCTTCGAAGCATCCGCACCAGGCTTTTTGCCTCTTTTTCAATTTCCTCCAAAGGCTTCGTAATCATCCGAAGGACCGGTACATTACGTATGGCCGTCTCTTCTGATAAATACTCCTTAAGCACAAGCTCCAGAGCCGCTGCCGTAAACTTATCGATCCGGAGCGCACGGGTCAGCTGATTCTTCTTCATCTGATCGATATATTTTTTCTTTCCAACAATAATACCAGCCTGAGGACCTCCCAGAAGCTTATCGCCACTGAAGCAGACCACATCCGCTCCTTTTGCAATGGACTCCTGTACCATGGGCTCGTGTGTCAGCCCGTATTTTGCCAGGTCCACCAGAACACCGCTTCCCAGATCCTCAATGATCGGCAGGTCATGCTCTTTCGCCAGTGTAATCAGCTCATCAATCTCCACCGATTCCGTAAAGCCCACGATCCGGTAATTACTGGTATGCACTTTTAACAGCGCTTTCGTCTCTTCTGTAATCGCATTTTTATAATCGTCATAGTGGGTCTTATTCGTCGTCCCCACCTCCACCAGTACGGCACCGCTCTGTTCCATAACATCCGGGATCCGGAATTTCCCGCCAATCTCCACCAGTTCTCCCCGGGAGACCACGACTTCGCCTCCCTTTGCCAGAGAACTTAAGATCAGCATCACGGAGGATGCATTGTTATTGACAGCCATGGCCGCCTCTGCCCCCGTCAGTTTGCACAAAAGTTTTTCAAAATGCGAATACCTCTCTCCACGCCTTCCGGCCTCCAGGTTATACTCCAGATTAGAGTATCCGCATGCAACCTCGGCAATCCGTTTTATATGTTCCGGACTGATCGGAGCACGTCCCAGATTCGTATGGAGAATCGTCCCTGTACCGTTGATCACCGGGCGCATGTTCGGCGTATGCATCGCTTTTACAGTCCGTCCGATCTCGTCTGTCAGTCCCCCGATCCTTTCCTCAATCTCTTTTTCGTCCTCACAGGCGCCGATAAAGGTCCTAAGCCGGTCCGTTTCGATATGGATAGATTCCATCACCGTGTCTTTGCTGTATGTTTCTATCATCTGCCGGATCCTCTCGTCTTCCAGCAGGATATCTACCTTAGGAATCTTCCGGTAATACACATTTTTATTCATTCTTCATTCCTCTCTTATACCAAGCGAATCAATTTATCACTTTTTTCTTTTACATCTCCGATCACAGCCACCGCAGTATCCATATCCGCCGCGGCAAAGTCCGCCATCATCTGATCCAGATCCTTTGGTGATACGCTGATCAGGAGACCGCCGGAGGTCTGCGGGTCGTATAAAAGATCCAGGTAGTGTTCTGCCACCCCTCCATCGTCCACTTTTCCGATGGAATACCCCCGGTTTTTATACGCACCGGCCGGCACCAGTCCCATCTTTGCATAATCAACTGCATCTGCGAAATAGGGAACCCGGCCCACCTTAAGCTCCAGCGTGACTTCACTGGCCTCGGCCATCTCAACACCGTGGCCCAGAAGCCCAAAGCCGGTAATATCTGTACAGGCGGATACGTCGTACTTTTCCACTACCTGCTTGGCCTTCTTATTCAGGGATGCCATGACGGTCTGTGCCTCGCGGATTGCGGACGGCGATGCCATCTCGGCCTTCACGGCCGTGTTTATGATCCCGCTTCCGATCTGCTTTGTCAGCACCAGCACATCTCCCGGCCGGCATCCGTAATTTTTAAAAATTTTATCCGGATGTACAAAACCTGATACACAAAGTCCATATTTCGGTTCATCATCCTGAACCGAATGTCCTCCTACAAGAACTGCACCTGCTTCCTTTACCTTATCTGCCCCTCCGGCCAGAATGTCTCCCAGTATAGCCGGATCCAGGCAGTTCGGAAAGCCTACGATATTCAGCGCAACAGCAGGTTCTCCTCCCATCGCCCACACATCACTTAATGAGTTTGCCGCGGCAATCTGTCCAAACATATAGGGATCATCTACGATCGGCGTAAAAAAATCCACCGTCTGTATCATCGCAATCTCGTCAGTTACTTTATATATTGCCGCATCATCGGACGTCTCAATTCCGACGATGAGATTATCATCATGAAACTTCGGCAGCTTACCCAGCACCTGGGCAAGGGTCTCAGGACCTATTTTGGCCGCTCATCCCGAAGTCTTACTTAAGCTGGTTAATTTTACATCAGAAACCATACCTTTTCCTCCTCTCTTTTCTCGCAGACGCCTGAGAAACTGTCATCTTACGTTCCCGCAAAAAATCCACAGAGAAGCCTTCCTTTTCGTATTGCGGCGTTCCCTGTGGATTCTTCCAAACACAATTTTCTTACAAAATATTCCTGCTAAGGTTTTATGATCCTGGATGCCCCGGCCAGTGTTTCAACGATACTGTACATATTCGTCACAGTTCCGACTGCCAGCTTCTCTTTCAATCCATAGTAATCCAGACAGGTTCCGCAGGTCTGGATCTCTACTCCCTGGGCTTCCAGGGACTTCAGATCCTCCAGAGAATCTGACCCTTCTGTCGTCAGCGTGGCACCGCCATTATAAAACAGCATCGTCTTTGGCAGCGTGTCCATCTGTGTGACAGCAAAAATAAAGCTCTTGATCAACACCTTACCAAGTTCATCATTTCCACTTCCCATACGGTCAGAAGCAATGGCTACTACCAGATTTCCTCTGTTATCCGGTGCGCAGGAAACTTCCTCTTCTTCTGTCTCTGCCGCCGGAGCGCCCTCCATCTGGATCGTGATCTTGAATTCTGCATCACCAAGCTTCTCGGAAGAAACCTGTCCCCCTGAGCTGGATGCCATCTTTGTCACATTCTGGACAGCAATCTCGTTGTCCACCAGTACTTCGATCGTGTCAGGTCCTGTAAGCGCCTGCATTGCCTTTTTGGTCTTAATAACCGGGATCGGGCAATTATCACCCATAGCGTTGACTGTAATCATATTATCTCGCCTGTCCTTTCCGCCATTACCTTCAACACTTATAGACATATTCTATCATTATGCCTCGAAAAGGTAAATGGCTTTTCCATGATTTATAAAACATTTTTTATAAAATATTTTTTATGCAATCTTTCGGATTTTACGCCTTTCCGGTATTTCAAGAATCCGGTAAGCACCCTCCGAATACATAGCCGGCTTCATTCCGCCCTTTTCAAAGGCTGCAAGAAGCTCCTGGAGCGTCCGTATCTCCCCGGGAAACCAGGTAGCACATACTCCTACCTTCTCCGGCACATGGCAGTCACTGGCGCCCAGTGTGTGAAGCCCCTGTCTTCCGGCGTATTTCGCCGCCTTGCGGCATGCTACTGCAGAAGTGCTGCCATTTAACACTTCCAGGCCATCTAACCCTTTCACTTCACATAAGTGTTCCCCCAATCCTCTTCCATTATTCCGGAAGGGATGAGCTGCAAAACAAATGCCGCCCTGCGCTTTTACCAGATCAATAAACTCTTGTGCCGGAATCCGTTCCCTCGGATAATCCTCAATCCCGAAAGCAACAATATCTCCCTGCAGAGAGTAATATTCAATACCGGTAAAAATCGGGAATCCCGTTTTTTCGGAATATTCTGCCGCATAATCCTTCAGCCCCATACTATCATGATCTGTGATACTGATTCCGCCAAGACCTTTCTCTTTTGCAATTTCCACAATCTGAGATAATTTCAGGAAGCTGTCTCCTGAATATGTCATCTCATGCATATGCAGATCAATGAGCATCTTTTCACCTTCTACTTTCTTGTTCTCTTCCTAATACTCCTGTTACTGCCACTATTTTTATTATAAGAAGAGACATCTTTATATTCAAATTGAGTTTTTTTATAAACAGGCGCATTTATAGATATTATCTATTTGTATAGAAAGAATTTCTTTTTAGCCTGCTTCATGATATAATTCTGGAAGATCCAATACTCGCGGATCAGCCGCCTTCGGCGGCATTGCAAATATATAATGAATTCAAGAGAGGATAAGATCAATATGTGGATTGCCGATCAATGGAAAGATTATGAAGTAATAGACTGCAGCAAGGGCGAAAAACTGGAGCGCTGGGGAAACTATATTCTGGTTCGCCCGGATCCCCAGGTTATCTGGGACACCCCCAGAAAGGATCCCAGGTGGAAGAGAAAAAACGGACATTATCACCGCAGCAAAAAAGGCGGCGGCGAATGGGAATTTTTTGATCTGCCCGGCGAATGGCAGATCCATTATAAAGACCTGACATTCAATCTGAAGCCTTTCAGCTTCAAACACACAGGACTTTTCCCGGAGCAGGCTGCCAACTGGAACTGGTTTTCCGAAAAGATCCGTCTGGCCGGACGCCCAATCAAAGTCTTAAATCTTTTTGCCTATACAGGCGGCGCCACTCTGGCCGCCGCGGCAGCCGGAGCCAGCGTCACCCATGTGGACGCCTCCAAGGGCATGGTCAACTGGGCCAAGGAAAACGCCATTTCCTCCGGTCTGGCCGATAAACCCATCCGCTGGCTGGTTGATGACTGCGTAAAATTTGTGGAGCGGGAAATCCGCCGTGGAAACCATTATGACGCTATTATCATGGATCCCCCGTCCTACGGACGCGGTCCCAAGGGTGAGATCTGGAAAATCGAGGATGCTATCCATCCGCTGATCCGCCTGTGTACAAAAATCTTGTCGGATCAGCCCCTGTTCTTCCTGGTCAATTCTTATACTACCGGGCTCGCCCCGGCTGTATTGACTTATATGATCGGCACAGAACTAAAACGGTTCCACGGTCACGTAGAGTCTCAGGAAATCGGCCTTCCCGTCACCTCCTCCGGTCTGGTACTCCCCTGCGGCGCCTCCGGACGCTGGGAAGCATAGCACATGTGGGGACACCCGATAATGTGAACGGGGACGTACACTTTTGCAAAAAGTGTACGTCCCCGTTCACAATTAAAATTCGATTCCCTTCCCCAGCGCATCTTTCAGATATGTCACCACATCCTCCAGCTTATGCACGGCATCCATCTTTTCCTCATAGTCTTCGCCTTCCATATCTACGTTAATGAGACACTGCTGGATATGCTTTATTTCTTTAATCATTTCTTCTGTCATAAGACCACCCCCGTTTGTCTTCTGAAATACGTTCCTATTACAGTTTTCTCCTCTGGTCCGCCCAAAAGCTCGCCTATATGTATTATTATAGCACACTCTTTTCTTTTACGGCATGCAAATTTATGCTATACTGTTAAACACGGCCGCTGTATTGCCGCATCATCCGGTGGCTGCGGCGGCACGCCTTATAAAATGTCTCTGAACAAAAAGGAGGAATCAGCTTATGAAACTTATGATTGCATCTGACATACACGGCTCCGCTTATTACTGCAAAAAAATGGTAGCGGCATACCAAAGAGAACATGCCGACCGGCTTCTGCTCCTTGGCGATATTCTCTACCATGGCCCCCGCAATGATCTCCCAAAGGATTATGATCCCAAGGCTGTCATCTCTCTTTTAAATCCTCTGAAGCAGGAAATTCTCTGCGTACGCGGAAACTGCGACACGGAAGTAGATCAGATGGTCCTGGATTTTCCCATCATGGCAGAATATTGTCTCCTGGAGCTTAACGGCCAGACGATTTTTGCCACTCATGGCCATCACTTCAACCCGCAGAATCCGCCTATGCTGAAGGACGGTGATATCCTTTTAAACGGGCATACCCACATCCCGGCAAACCAGAATATGGGTACTTATACCTATATGAACCCGGGATCCGTCTCCATTCCCAAAGAAGGCTCTGCCCACGGCTATATGATCTTTGACGGCGCCTTTACCTGGAAGGATCTGGACGGAAACGTTCTGGACATTTCAAGCAATGCCTCTGCCGCCAGGTAAACTTTACATCCAGGCAGACAGATCCAGCTCTTCTCCGCTTCCGAGATAGCGGATCTGTTCTCCCAGGATCTCTTTTAACATCTTATATGCCGGGATCCCGGTACAATGTCCGGTGACAAACCGGGTCGGCATCTTCTGCAATTCCCTTGCTGTCTGGCGGATCACCTTTTTATCTTCCTCCGTGTATTCACCGTCCTTCATCATATGAAAGCCGCTGATCACAAAATCCGGATACCGCTCCCGTATTTCCCGGTAGCGGTCCAGAATATTCAGGATTCCGTTATGTGCACAGCCGGAAAGCAAAATTTCCTTCCCGTCACAGTTCACGATCAGATACTGCTCGTGACGGAAATCATCCTGTACCAGCGCCCCGTCTTTCCGGACTCTCAGTTCACGGTTTCCCTCCGGCCACATCCGTCTTCCGGCAACATTGGTAAAAAGATACAGTTCCTCGTCCAGCCTTAAATCTCCGCCCACCACCACGACCTGAGGCAGTCCCCGGATCACCGGATCCAGGCCGATATAATCTGTCCCCCGCTCTCTTTCATGATAATATTTTGCAAACGCGTCCTCCCTGATATAAATCCTGGCCCTCGGATTGATCTTTGAGAATGCCAGGATTCCGCCGCCATGATCATAATGTCCATGACTTAAGATCAGTATATCCACTTCTTTTAAGTCGATACCGAGAAACTCTGCATTTCTCAGGAATGCATCCGTTGCTCCGGTATCTACCAACAGCTTATGCTTCCCTGTCTCCAGATAAACACTCAATCCATGTTCGGCCAGACAGCCATTTTTCCCTTGTTCGTTTTCAACCAGATTCTGTATCTTCATTGCAACGCCTCCTCCCGGACATACCGCTCCAGCACTTCAGATATTTCCTTCATCTGTTCCGCCGTCTCCGGGTTCGCATACGGAATCCGTCCTACCAGCCTGGACACATACTGTTCCTCCCGGATCATTTCAAAGGAAACTTTAAAATTAATATCAAAAAAGTATGCAAGATAAGAAACCCAGTAATCCATCTTCGTCTCCCGAAGAGAAGAGAGAATGGACTCCCTTTTTCGAAATTGTTCCATGACCGCGGGACTGATCGCCATATGCCCTACCTCTTCTGCCGTTGCCCCCATAAAAGTTTCCACCGGATCCGTAAGCTTTACCCGGCAGTTATCCAGCTTATCTGCATCCCGGATGATCTTTGCATGGAGCAAAGCCCTTGCATCCTGTATCCCTTCCAGCCGGAAGTCGCTGTGTCTGGCAACCGCTGTTTCGATGATCTGGTCCCAGTCCCCCTTTTCCAGAAACTGCCGGATCATCCCCTCCTCAAACAGAATCCGGACACCAAACTCCGCATGATCCATGGTAGCCGGCTCAAAACTATCAAACCTTTTGATCTGCTCAAACCGTCCAATATCATGAAGAAGCCCTATGATCTGCGCCAGCTCCACATCCTCTTCCGGAAGCCCGAGTCTTAAAGCAATCTTTCTGCTGTACTCCACGACGCCATATGTATGCGTAATTTTTAAACGTATTTTATCATCATCTCTGTCATAATGATCCAGATATTCCTCAAATTTCCTGACTGCGTGCGAAAGGTCCATCCTCTATCCTTCCTCCTTCTTTTTCACATTCGAACACACCGGGGCCTTTGGAGAAAACAGCGGATCTCTTTTCAACGCATGCACAGGACAGGCCTGGATGCATGCCCCGCACCGAATACATTCCGGACTGTTGGGCTTTTCCCACACCCGGATATCCATCTGACAGGCCTCTTGGCATCTGCCGCATCGGATACAGGTATCCTCCACCCGATACCTGTAGCAGGCGATCGAATTGAAAAAGCTATACACTGCTCCCAGCGGACATACATACTTGCAGAAGGGCCGGTAGATCCAGACTGCCAGAAACACGGTCACAATCAAAAGTCCCACTTTCCAGTCAAATAATGCACCTGCTGCCGCCTGAAGCGCCTCAGAGGAGGCCACCAGCGGAATCCCCGCCATCAGCGTCCCACTGGGACAGATATACTGACAAAACCAGGGCTTTGACTGCCCGAACCCGTCCACGGCAAACATCGGCAAAAGGACGACAAACACCGCCAGGATCCCATATTTCAGCCAGACCAGATGCCTGTGGCCCGGCAGGTTCTTTCGTTTTCCCGGAACCGGGATTTTGTGGAGCAGATCCTGTACCAGCCCGAACGGACACAGCCATCCGCAGATAAATCGTCCGAAGATCGAGCCAAACAACAGAAGAAACCCGACCACATAAAAGGAAAACCTGGATCCGCCCGTCAGTACCGCCTGCAGCGCTCCAATCGGACAGGAACCGAGCGCTCCCGGGCAGGAATAGCAGTTCAGTCCCGGTACACACGCTGTTTTCAGAGGACCCGTATATATTTTCCCGGTCAGGAATCCAAACACATACCCATTTGTAACTGCCGTAAAGCCAATCTGTACTAAAAGTCTTAATTTCCTAACCAATTCCAATACACTCCAGACATATATAAATTGCTTTGATCCAGACGGTCTGAGCTTCTCCCCGGTAAATACCTGCTGCCAGGAAGCATATTCCAGTTACCAGCAAGAGCCCCGGCAGAATCACCCTTCTTTTCGCCTTCATCACTGCACCTCGCTTCGCAGATCCTCAATGATCGAAGTCCACTCTTCCTTAGAACGGCTCCCGGCATACCCCTCGCCCACCTGGTTTCCTTCTGAATCCACAAATATGGTCGTAGGTACGACGCTGACTCTGCTAAGCACCTTCCGCTGGATATCCGGCGATGCCACCAGATGCGTATAATCCGCCTGGGTAGACTGGACGATCTCCTGCGCTTTAGAATCCCCGGTCTCTGTCACATCGCTGATCAGGCCGATCATCTGAAATTCCCCGCTGTCGTAAGAGCGGCTTATCTCTCCCAGATCCGGCATCTCCTGGATACAGGGGCCACAAAAGGTTCCCCAGATATTGATCATGGTAAGCTTTGACTGGCCAAAAATCTCCTGCGTCACATCTTCCCCGTCCAGTGTCTGCGCTTCAAATTCTCCAAATATATTTTCTCCGGATTCCTCGCTCCCGGACGTCTCTTCCTTCTGTACATTTCCCTCGTTTCCGCCGGAGCCTGCATCTTCTGCCGCTTCCGTTCCGCCGCATCCTTCCAGTGCAAGGGCCAGAAACATCCCCATAGCCAAAACCGCACCTGCATACTTTTTCTTCATGAAGAACCTCCTTCTAAACCTCCAGAATTGTGTGTCCCCAGTATAGCATATGGCCCCTGAATTTTGAACCTCCATTTTGATCATGCCTTTTACCGCTGCACATAAAAAGACCGGGAAAACTTCCCGGTCTTCAGACTTTTCAAAGGGTCTTCTGTTGTCTTTTTATTCCCCCCACAAATTCTCCGGATACACGCCGTCTGCGATTAGCCGGCCAAATGCCTCCTCCACTGCAGGCTTATCCTCCTTGTAAGTGACTCCAAACCACTTGTCCTGGGTCTCCAGCACCTTCACCCGGGCACGTCCCTCCCGGATCAGTTTATCCACAATGGTTGGCAGAAGGTATTCCTTCTTCAGCGGATCCCCCGACGGATCCTCCAGAAATTCCCGGAATCCTTTTCCCAGATAGTCGATAAACGAGGGCTCTCCGGCCCACATATTCATAGACACCCGTTCATTCTCTGTAAACCATTCCTGTACGCCCGGATCGTCACAGAAAAGCTTCCCATCCTCATCTCTGCCAATCCCGGTCGTCTCTACCACATGTGTCAGGAAATCGTTTTCATCCGCTCTGCAGATTCCCCTGGTGACTGTTCCGTTCTCACTCAAGGTATTTTTCAGCACAAATCCTGCCATACCCATACAGAATTCTGCATCGCACGCTTCCCTTTCAACCAGAAAACCGTGCAGCTTACGGAAGGCCTCTTTCCCGTAATAGTCGTCTGCGTTGATGATAACAAACGGCTCCTTTACCACATCCTTACAGCACAGGATGGCCTGTCCCGTTCCCCAGGGCTTGGTCCGTCCCTCCGGCACCTGAAATCCCTCCGGAATATCGGAAAGCTCCTGGAACACATACTCTACATCGATATGCTTCCTGATGCGGTCTCCGATGACTGCCTTAAACTCTTCCTCAATATCCTTGCGGATGATAAAGACCACTTTATCAAATCCCGCCTCCTTCGCATCATAGATAGAATAATCCATGATGATTTCACCGTGCTTTCCCATCTTTGCCAGCTGTTTGATCCCGCCGCCATACCGGGAGCCGATTCCGGCCGCCATGATAATCAATGTCGTATTCATATGATTTTCCTCTCAAATATATGATAATATTGTATCATTACAATCCCAGGACATCTGAAATTGCACCCATCTCTTCCAGAGCCACATCAATCAGGTCATCAAGGCTTAGTCCTGTAAACTCGATCGCTTCCATGTAATCACGGTTCGCTCCGGCTGCAAACCGGTGTTCATTAAACCTCTTCATTACAGATTTATGTTTTACGCTAGCAATCTTTTTATCCGGATATATCTGTGCAACAGCTTTCACAAATCCGCTCATAGGATCTGCCGACAGGATGGCATACTGCAGCTTCGTCTTCGCCTTCACCCCGCTTTTCGGGTTGTGAGCACAGATTGCATCAAACAATACCTTATCTTCGATCCCTTCCTTTTTCAGGATCTCCACAGATGTAGGGCCATGCACACTCATGTCATTTCTCCAGTCACACTGCTCCTCATCCAGATCATGCAGAAGACCTACAATTCCCCAGTATTCGACCTCATCTGGCGCCAGTCTTTTTGCCAGTCCTCTCATGATTGCTTCTACTGCATAGGAGTGAGTGATATAATTCTCTCCCTCCATATATTTCATCAGTATTGCATGTGCCTGTTCCCGATCCATTTTTCAATTCCTCCTTCGCTTCATACTCTTCATATGCTTCAACCATTGTAACATAGAAAGAGCAGAAATTCTATATTCAGAATCTCTGCTCTTTGTATTTTCACAACTATTCAGCCGTGTTTTTGCTTATTCCTCTGGAACTACGATCAGATCTTTTGTGAAGTGATTCAGAACTTCGCAGCCATCCTCTGTGATGATTACCAGATCCTCGATGCGGACACCGATATTCTCATCCGGAAGGTAGATACCCGGCTCTACAGAGAAGCACTGTCCAACCTGGATGATATCTTCATTTACTGAAGAAACATCGCCGAACTCGTGATCCTCAAGTCCGATAGAATGTCCGGTTCTGTGAGTGAAATACTGTCCGTATCCCTTCTCCTCTATGTAATTTCTTGCCGCCAGGTCTACATCACACATACGGTTGCCCGGTTTCGCAGCTTCAATACCGCGTCTGTTTGCTTCGCAGACAATGTCATAGATTTCTCTTGCGCGGTCGGAAACTTCACCGATAAATACGGTTCTGGTCATATCTGATGCATAGTTATCCTTGAACGCTCCGATATCCAGGATTACACAGTCGCCGCGTTTTCCCTTGGAATCATCTGTTACGTGATGCGGATCCGCTGCGCCATGTCCATATGCGGTGATCGGATCAAAGGATACGTCCTCGCATCCCAGCTCTTTGTAGATCTCACGCATCTTTGCGTTCAGTTCTTTCTCTGTCAGGCCCTTTACTACCCATGGAATGATCCTCTCCATAGCGATATCGTTGATTCTGGAGGATTCTCTCATCAGCTCCTGCTCTTTTTCATCTTTGACCATACGGATGTAGTCAATGATCGGTGATCCATTGACAAACTTGCTTCCGCCGCCCAGCTCCTGCAGACGGATCAGGAATTTGGAAGGCCATGTCTTGTCGATTCCCATCACTTTGTCTTTTTCTACGAATCTGCTTAAGATCTCTACTCCGTCCTCAATATCATCATAGTAGGTGATTGCTACTCCAAGATCTGATTCCTGCGGGAACAGCTTGTTGATGATCATCTGATGATTGCCATTTACATTCAGATACAGCGCCAGGAGTCTTTCTCCCGGGAAGATCCACTTTCCAGTCAGATAGAAGATCGCAACCGGATCGGAAATGATCATCTGAGGAACTCCTTTTTCTTCCATTGATTTCAATACTCTAGATACTTTGTTCTGGTCCATTTTTCCCCAACCTTTCTTTAAAAAGACATTCAAGATCAGCAGTAAGCCGCCGATTCTTTCCAAAAAATATTATAGTATCACCGTCCTGAAATGTCAATTTCTTCCCTTTCGTTCTATAGAAAAAAGGGAAGCCATTTTCAGGCTTCCCTTCTGCTTGACAATTCTGATAACTCTGTCTCTATTCTTCTGCCGTGACAGCTTCCTCTGGCGCCGCTTCTGCAAACACGCCTTCCTCAGCTGTATCCGGAAGTTCTTCTGTGCCGGCGTCTCCGATCACAGTATCTTCTCCCTCCAGCTCTTCCTCGCTGAACATAATCTCATCATCCAGAGACATATCTGTATCCAGGCGGATATCGCGGTATTTATGCATACCGGTACCTGCCGGAATGTGTTTACCGATGATGACATTTTCCTTCAATCCTACCAGCGGGTCAATCTTGCCCTTGATAGCTGCTTCCGTCAGTACCTTGGTGGTCTCCTGGAAGGATGCCGCGGACAGGAAGGAATTAGTAGCCAGAGATGCCTTGGTGATACCAAGCATGATCTGTTCTCCGGTAGCCGGAGTCTTTCCTTCTTTTTCCAGCTGCTCGTTGACGTCCTCGAATACCAGACGATCCACATTTGTGCCCGGAAGGAATTCGGTATCTCCTGCTTCCTCCACGCGTACTTTCTTCAGCATCTGGCGCACGATCACCTCGATATGCTTATCGTTGATATCAACACCCTGCAGGCGGTATACACGCTGTACTTCCTGGAGCATGTAGTCCTGTACGGCACGCAGTCCTTTGATCTTCAGGATATCATGCGGATTTACACTACCTTCTGTCAGCTCATCGCCGGCCTCCAGTTCCGCGCCGTCCTGGATCTTGATCCTGGATCCGTACGGGATCAGGTACGCCTTGGACTCGCCGGTCTCGTGATTAGTCACGATGATCTCGCGTCTCTTCTTCGTATCATTGATAGTAGCAGTACCTGCAAATTCTGTGATGATCGCAAGTCCCTTCGGCTTTCTTGCCTCAAAAAGCTCTTCGACACGGGGAAGACCCTGTGTGATATCGTCACCGGCCACACCACCGGTATGGAAGGTACGCATGGTCAGCTGGGTACCAGGCTCTCCGATGGACTGTGCGGCGATAATACCTACAGCCTCGCCTACCTGTACCGGCTCGCCGGTCGCCATGTTGGCGCCGTAGCACTTCGCGCAGACACCGCGGTGAGAGCGGCAGGTCAGGATGGTACGGATCTTGATCTTTGTCAGAGGCTCTCCGTTTTCATCCACACCTTTCTTTGCGATCAGCTCCGCACGCTTCGGTGTAACCATGTGGTTTGCTTTTACCAGCACATTGCCGTCTTTATCTTTGATATCTTCGCACAGATAGCGTCCTGTGATACGCTCCTGTAAGCTCTCGATCTCTTCATTGCCGTCCATAAATGCCCTGACATACATTCCCGGGATCTCAGCGCCCTCATCCACACAATCTACATCGTGGATGATCAGTTCCTGGGAAACGTCTACCAGACGTCTGGTCAGGTATCCAGAGTCGGCGGTACGAAGCGCCGTATCGGAAAGTCCTTTACGCGCTCCATGGGCGGACATGAAGTACTCCAGTACGTCCAGACCTTCACGGAAGTTGGACTTGATCGGCAGCTCGATGGTACGTCCTGTCGTATCTGCCATCAGACCACGCATACCTGCAAGCTGTTTGATCTGCTTGTCAGAACCACGGGCTCCGGAGTCCGCCATCATATAGATGTTATTGTATTTATCCAGACCGGAAAGCAGTGCCTCTGTCAGTGCATCGTCGGTTGCCTTCCATGTCTCTACGACTTCTTTGTAACGCTCTTCCTCCGTAATCAGACCACGCTTGTAGTTCTTGGTGATCTTATCTACGGTATCCTGTGCCTGTTTGATCATCTCAGGCTTCTGCGGCGGCACGGTCATATCAGAAATAGATACGGTCATAGCCGCGCGTGTGGAGAATTTATATCCGATGGATTTTACAGCATCCAGCACTTCCGCGGTAGCTGTGGATCCGTGGGTATTGATGACCTTCTCCAGGATCTGCTTGAGCTGTTTCTTTCCAACATGGAAATCTATCTCAAGCAGCAGCTCGTTTCCTTCCTGCTCTCTGTCTACAAATCCAAGATCCTGTGGAATGATCTCATTAAACAGGAATCTTCCCAGTGTAGACTCGATCACACCGCTCTTTACGGTTCCGTCCGGCATAGTCTTGTTTACGCGGACTTTGATCTTGGAATGAAGGGTAATTGCCTGGTTCTCATAAGCCAGCAGCGCCTCATTGACGCTCTTGAACGCTTTTCCTTCTCCTTTTGCCCCCGGACGCTCCTGGGTCAGATAATAGATACCCAGTACCATATCCTGAGACGGCACCGCAACCGGGCCTCCGTCAGAAGGCTTCAGAAGGTTGTTCGGTGACAGCAGAAGGAAGCGGCACTCTGCCTGCGCTTCTACGGACAGCGGAAGGTGAACCGCCATCTGGTCTCCGTCGAAGTCCGCATTGTAAGCGGTACATACCAGCGGATGCAGCTTGATCGCCTTACCTTCTACCAGGATCGGCTCGAAGGCCTGGATTCCCAGACGGTGCAGCGTAGGGGCACGGTTCAGCATAACCGGATGCTCTTTGATGACGTCTTCCAGTACGTCCCAAACCTGCGGCTCCAGTCTTTCCACCATCTTCTTGGCGTTCTTGATATTGTGTGCAGTTCCATTCTGCACCAGCTCTTTCATAACGAAAGGCTTGAACAGCTCGATTGCCATCTCCTTTGGCAGACCGCACTGATAAATCTTAAGTTCCGGTCCGACTACGATAACGGAACGTCCGGAGTAGTCGACACGTTTACCCAGCAGGTTCTGACGGAAACGTCCGGATTTACCCTTCAGCATGTCAGACAGGGACTTCAGGGCTCTGTTTCCAGGTCCTGTGACCGGACGGCCGCGGCGGCCGTTGTCGATCAGGGCGTCCACTGCTTCCTGCAGCATTCTCTTTTCATTTCTTACGATAATGTCCGGAGCGCCCAGCTCTAACAGGCGTTTCAGACGGTTATTTCTGTTGATGATCCGGCGGTACAGGTCATTCAAATCGCTGGTGGCAAAACGTCCGCCGTCCAGCTGTACCATCGGACGCAGATCCGGCGGGATCACCGGGATAGCAGTCAGGATCATCCACTCCGGCTTATTGCCGGACTCGCGGAATGCCTCTACTACCTCCAGACGTTTCACGATACGGGCTCGCTTCTGTCCGGTAGCGCCCTTTAATCCTTCCTGCAGTTCTTCATATTCTTTATCCAGATCAATAGCCTGCAGAAGCTCCTGGATGGATTCTGCTCCCATTCCTACACGGAAACGGTTGCCCCAGGTCTCTCTTGCTTCCTGGTATTCCTGCTCAGAAAGCACCTGCTTATACTGAAGATCGGTCTCTCCTTTGTCCAGCACAATGTAAGAAGCAAAGTACAGAACCTTCTCCAGTGTCCGCGGGGACAGATCCAGGATCAGTCCCATACGGCTCGGGATTCCCTTAAAGTACCAGATATGAGATACCGGCGCTGCAAGGGCGATATGTCCCATACGCTCGCGGCGTACGCTGGACTTCGTAACCTCTACTCCACAGCGGTCACATACCACGCCTTTATAGCGGATCTTTTTATATTTTCCACAGTGGCACTCCCAGTCCTTGCTTGGTCCGAAGATCTTCTCGCAGAACAGACCGTCTTTTTCCGGCTTCAGCGTTCTGTAGTTAATAGTCTCCGGCTTGGTTACCTCTCCCCGGGACCACTCGAGAATCTTTTCAGGCGATGCCAAACCGATCTTTATCGCATCAAACGTCATTGGCTGATAAGTTTGTTCTTTACTATTTTCTGGCATCCTGGCACTCCTTCCTATTCATCATCTGATAAATCATCAAATGCAAAGTCATCAGTTTCTTCAAATTCCAGTTCGTAATGATCTTCTTCCGGCTCTTCTTCCACATCTACCAGCTCTTCTCCCTGGAATTCCTGCTCCGTATACCCCTGAGCGCCAAGATTATCATCCTGACGGTATTTCCTGTCTCCTTCGATGAGGGAGCGGAAATCTGTCTCGCCCATGTCTACGGTTTCCATGATCTCGACCTCTGTATTATCGTCTCTTAAGACGCGCACATCCAGGCCCAGAGACTGCAGCTCTTTTAAGAGCACCTTGAAGGACTCTGGAATACCCGGCTCAGGAATATTTTCACCCTTGATGATGGCCTCGTAGGTCTTCACACGTCCGATCACGTCGTCAGACTTCACGGTCAGGATCTCCTGCAGGGTGTAAGATGCGCCGTACGCCTCCAGTGCCCAGACTTCCATCTCTCCGAAACGCTGTCCGCCGAACTGTGCCTTTCCACCCAGCGGCTGCTGTGTTACCAGAGAGTATGGTCCGGTAGAACGTGCATGGATCTTATCGTCTACCAGATGGTGCAGCTTCAGATAGTGCATGTGTCCGATGGTAACCGGGCTGTCGAAATATTCTCCTGTACGGCCGTCACGCAGACGCACCTTACCGTCTCTGGAGATCGGCACGCCTTTCCAGAGTTTTCTGTGCTCACGGTTGTCAGACAGATACTGCAGCACTTCCGGAAGCAGCTCTTCTTTATGCTTTGCCTCAAACTCTTCCCAGCTTAAGTTGACATAATCGTTGGCCAGGTCAAGAGTATCCATAATATCATTCTCGTCCGCACCGTCGAATACCGGTGTGGCAATGTTGAATCCCAGTGCTTTTGCCGCCAGAGACAGATGGATCTCCAGTACCTGTCCGATATTCATACGGGAAGGTACACCCAGCGGATTCAGCACGATATCCAGCGGCCGTCCGTTTGGCAGGAACGGCATATCCTCTACCGGAAGCACACGGGAAACGACACCCTTATTTCCGTGACGTCCCGCCATTTTATCTCCGACAGAGATCTTTCTCTTCTGTGCAATGTAAATGCGCACTGCCTGGTTGACACCCGGTGACAGCTCGTCGCCGTTTGCTCTGGTGAATACCTTGGCATCTACAACGATACCATATTCACCGTGCGGAACTTTCAGAGATGTATCTCTGACTTCACGTGCCTTTTCACCGAAGATCGCACGGAGCAGGCGCTCCTCAGCGGTAAGCTCGGTCTCTCCCTTAGGAGTTACCTTTCCTACCAGGATATCTCCTGCACGCACTTCCGCACCGATGCGGATGATTCCTCTCTCGTCCAGGTTCTTCAGCGCATCATCACCAACGCCCGGAATGTCACGGGTGATCTCTTCCGGCCCCAGCTTGGTATCGCGGGCTTCTGCCTCATATTCTTCAATGTGTACGGATGTGTAAACATCATCCTGTACCAGTCTTTCACTTAACAGTACCGCATCCTCGTAGTTATAGCCTTCCCAGGTCATAAATCCGATCAGCGGGTTCTTTCCAAGAGCCATCTCGCCATTGGATGTGGACGGTCCGTCAGCGATCACTTCGCCTGCCTCCACGCGGTCTCCCTTGAAGACGATCGGTCTCTGGTTGTAGCAGTTGCTCTGGTTACTTCTTAAGAACTTGGTCAGCTTATATTTCTTTAAGTTGCCGTCGTCCTGGCGGATCGTAATCTCTGCAGATGTGGAGCGCTCTACCACGCCGCCTTCTTCTGCGATCACGCAGACTCCGGAGTCCACTGCTGCTTTTTCTTCCATACCAGTTCCAACGACCGGAGCCTCGGTCATCAGAAGCGGAACCGCCTGACGCTGCATGTTGGATCCCATCAGCGCACGGTTGGCATCGTCGTTCTCCAGGAACGGGATCAGCGCTGTTGCCACGGAGAACACCATCTTAGGCGATACATCCATGTAATCAAACATGCTTCTTTCGTACTCCTGTGTCTCTTCGCGGTAACGACCGGAAACATTTTTATTAATGAAGTGTCCTTCTTCATCCAGAGGCTCATTGGCCTGTGCCACGTGGTAATTATCTTCCTCATCCGCCGTCATGTATACGACCTCATCCGTAACCACCGGATTCTTCGGATCATCATGATTGATCTTGCGGTACGGAGCCTCTACGAATCCGTACTGGTTAATTCTGGCATAGCATGCCAGGGAGTTGATCAGACCGATGTTCGGACCTTCAGGCGTCTCGATCGGACACATTCTTCCATAGTGGGAATAGTGTACGTCACGCACCTCGAATCCGGCACGGTCTCTGGACAGACCTCCAGGTCCCAGGGCGGACAGACGTCTCTTGTGAGTCAGCTCACCCAGCGGGTTGTTCTGATCCATGAACTGTGACAGCTGGGAGGATCCAAAGAACTCCTTCACTGCTGCCGTTACCGGCTTGATATTGATCAGGGACTGAGGGGAGATTCCCTCCAGATCCTGTGTGGTCATACGTTCTCTTACCACTCTCTCCAGTCTGGAAAGTCCGATCCGGTACTGGTTCTGCAGAAGTTCGCCTACAGAACGGATCCGCCGGTTGCCCAGGTGGTCGATATCGTCATCATTTCCAAGGCCATACTCCAGATGGATATTGTAGTTGATGGAAGCCAGGATGTCCTCTTTTGTGATGTGTTTCGGGATCAGGTCATGGATATCCCTCCTGATGGCATGCTTCAGTTCATCCACATCGCCTGCCGTCTCTTCCAGGATTCCCGCCAGAACCGGATAATATACCAGCTCCGTAACCCCTACTTCTTCCGGATCCACATCTACGATAGATGTAAGGTCCACCATCATATTGGAAAGGACTTTAATGTTCCGCTCCTCGTCCGGGCGCTCGATCCATACGTAAGGAACTGCCGCATTCTGGATCTGGTCTGCCAGTTCTCTGGTCACCTTGGTTCCTGCTTCTGCGATCACTTCGCCGGTGATCGGGCTTGCTACCGTCTCTGCCAGCACATGGCCGCTGATACGGTTGCGGAGCATCAGTTTCTTATTAAATTTGTATCTTCCTACCTTTGCCAGGTCATAACGTCTCGGATCAAAGAACATGCTGGTGATCAGGCTTTCTGCACTGTCAACTGCCAGCGGCTCTCCCGGACGGATCTTCTTATACAGTTCCAGAAGTCCTTCCTGATAGTTGGTTGCCGCATCCTTTTCAAAGCTCGCCATGATCTTCGGCTCTTCGCCAAACAGCTCGATGATCTCCGGATTTGTACCGATTCCCAGCGCACGGATCAGCACAGTGATCGGTACCTTTCTAGTTCTATCTACTCGTACATAAAAAACGTCATTGGAATCAGTCTCATACTCCAGCCATGCCCCGCGGTTCGGGATCACGGTAGAAGAAAACAATCTTTTGCCTAATTTATCATGTGCGATCGCATAATAAATACCAGGTGAACGCACCAGCTGACTTACGATGACACGCTCGGCACCATTGATCACAAACGTACCGGTACTGGTCATCAGCGGCAAATCACCCATAAAGATCTCATGCTCGTTGATCTCATCTGTTTCTTTATTATGAAGTCTTACCCTTACCTTCAGCGGTGCCGCATAAGTTGCATCCCGCTCCTTACACTCTTCGATCGAGTATTTCACATCGTCCTCGCACAAGGTAAAGTCAACAAATTCCAGACTTAAATGACCGCTGTAATCAGCAATCGGAGAAATGTCATCAAACACTTCTTTTAATCCCTCATCCAGGAACCACTGATAGGAATCCTTCTGGACTTCGATCAGATTCGGCATCTGAAGCACTTCTTTTTGCCTGGAATAGCTCATGCGTGAACTCTTTCCGCTTTTGATGGGACGAATTCTGTTTTTCTCCATATTGACGTTTCACTCCTCATATATTTTTTGTCGGGCTACGAGTCGCCCATAACAGTTGCAAAACCTGTGGATTTCTCATGTTTTCTCTCTTGTATACAAGGATTTATGGCATAAGTTTCCACAATAGCGCATTTTTTATATTATCATACCTTGTCAAGGCTTGTCAACGAATTTTTATGAATTTTCTAATTACAGTTCCCGTCGCCTTCCTAATATGGTAAAATAAACCGATATCTTCCGAGCACATTTTTATATTATATAGGAAAGAAAAGATATCTTTGAGCACCTGTACTGATAAAAAGGAGAGTTTTCTTTATGAAACGATTACTGAGCTATTTAAAACACCATCCAGTCATCACTCTGCTGGCTCCCTTGTTTAAAATGCTGGAAGCGACCTTCGAGCTTTTTATTCCTCTGGTAGTCGCAAGAATGATCGACATCGGCATAGCAGGCAAAAACCCCGCTTATCTCTGGAAAATGGGCGGCCTTATGATTCTTCTTGGAATCATCGGCTTTACTTTCTCTTTGACCGCCCAGTACTTTGCTGCAAAATCCGCTATTTCCACAGGAAAGATGATCCGGCGCGACCTGTTTACGCATATTAACAGTCTGTCCTATCAGGAGATCGACACCATCGGGACTTCCACGCTGATCAACCGGATGACCGTAGACGTAAACCAGGTCCAGAACGGAGTCAATATGTTTCTCCGCCTGTTCCTTCGCTCTCCCTTCGTTGTCATCGGCGCCATGATCATGGCCTTTACCGTAGACATAAAAGCGGCGGTTCCGTTTGCCGTCACCATTCCCGCACTTCTGGTGGTAGTATTCGCTATCCTTTTGATCAGCATGCCTTTATATAAGAAGGTACAGAAACAGCTGGACAAGATCCTTTTAAGCACCCGGGAAAATTTGCTGGGAATCCGGGTGATCCGGGCCTTTTCCAGACAGGAGTCAGAAAAAGCAAGATTTCAGGATGAAACTGCAGATTTTTATAAGAAACAGGTTTTTGTCGGGAAAATATCTGCACTTCTGAATCCCATGACCTATGTGATCATCAACCTGGGTATCATAGCCATCCTGTATTTCGGCGGGCACCAGGTAGATGCCGGAAGGCTGACCCAGGGACAGATTATTGCTTTGATCAACTACATGTCACAGATTCTGACCGAGCTTGTCAAGCTGGCAAATCTGATCATTTTGCTGTCCCGGGCCATGGCAAGCCTTTCCAGGGTCAACACTATTTTTGAACAAAAGTCCTCCATCTCAGCCGAAGGAACGCCACTGGAAATCCCGGATCCTTCTTGCGGCAATATCCCTGCCGTGGCATTTGAAAATGTCGGTTTTACTTACGCCGGGGCAAAATCCAAGACTCTGCAGGGTCTTTCTTTCACCGCTATGCCAGGGGAAACCATCGGTATTATCGGAGGAACCGGCTCCGGGAAGTCTACACTGGCAAGCCTCATCCCCCGCTTTTACGACAGCACCGAGGGAACCATCCGGCTGTTCGGACAGGATATCCGCCGGCTGGCGCCCGCTTCCATACGCCGGCATATCGGTATCGTCCCCCAGAAAGCCGCCTTATTCTCCGGCTCCCTGCGCAAGAATATGCAGTGGGGAAAACGGGACGCCTCTGACGAAGAGATTTACCAGGCTCTCACAATTGCCCAGGCAAAGGATTTTGTGGATGCAAAAGGATTGGGACTTGATCTTGCCATTCAGCAGGGAGGCTCCAATCTGTCCGGCGGACAGAAGCAGCGCCTCACCATTGCCCGCGCTCTGGTAGGCGCGCCGGAAATCCTGATCCTGGACGACAGCGCTTCCGCCCTGGACTTCGCCACAGACGCAAGGCTCCGCAAAGCATTAAAGGAGTCTACCGGTCACAGCACCGTATTCCTGATCTCCCAGCGGGTTTCCGCCGTCAAAAGCGCGGACAGAATCCTTGTCATGGAAGACGGACATATCGCCGGATGCGGCACCCACCGGGAACTTCTGGAAACCAATCCTGTCTATCAGGAAATCTGCGCATCACAATCTGTCAGAAAGGAGGCAGGCATTCATGCTTAATCGAAAAAACACACAGAACCCTCAGACACTGCGGCGGATCCTCCGGTACATCCGTCCTTACCTGCCGCTGGTGGTTTTATCCCTCGTCCTGTCCGTTCTGACCGTCGCCCTGACTTTATACGTTCCGATCCTGACCGGGCACGCGGTGGATGCGATCGCCGGAGAAAACCTGGTAGATTTCCAGACCCTCTTTACCTTGATCACCGGCATCTCAGTTTCTATTTCCATCACAGCCATTGCCCAATGGATCATGAACCATGTCAATAATCTGATCACCTACCGGATCGTGCGATCCTTACGCACCCAGGCCTTCGAGCATCTCCAGGAGCTGCCCCTGTCCTATGTGGACCGCCACTCCTCCGGAGATCTGATCAGCCGGATCATCACGGATATTGATCAGTTTTCCGACGGCCTGCTTCTGGGCTTTACCCAGGTGTTCACAAGCAGCGTCACCATCCTTGGCACCATCGGCTTTATGCTCAGCATCAATCCCTGGATCACTCTGGTCGTGGTGGTTTTAAGCCCCATGTCCTTCCTGGTGGCCAACTTTATTTCCAGAAAATCCTTCACCATGTTCAAGAAGCAGTCCGAAACCCGCGGGGAACTGACCGGCTTTACCAACGAGATGCTGGGCGGCATCAAAGTAGTGCAGGCCTTCGGGCATCAGGAGGAAGCGGTCCGGGAGTTTGAAGAGATCAACGAACGGCTTTCCGGATATTCCTTAAAAGCTACCTTCTTCTCTTCCATCACCAACCCCTCCACCCGGTTTATGTACTCCTGCATCTATGCAGGCGTGACCATCGCCGGCTGCTTCGGTGTAATCCGGGGGATGCTGACAGTAGGACAGCTTTCCAGCTTCCTAAGCTACACCAATCAGTACACCAAACCGTTCAATGATATCACCAGTGTGCTGACCGAATTCCAGAACTCCATCGCCTCCGCCGCCAGAGTCTTTGCATTTCTGGATGAGGCTGCCGAGACCCCGGAGCCGGAAAACGCCAAAGTACTATCCGATCCAAAAGGAGATATCCGCCTGGAGCATGTAGACTTTTCCTACACGCCGGACATTCCATTGATCCAGGACTTAAATCTGCATGTAACGCCGGGACAGCGCATCGCCATCGTCGGCCCCACCGGCTGCGGGAAGACTACGCTGATCAACCTGTTGATGCGGTTCTATGACGTCCGCTCCGGATCCATCATAGTGGACGGCTGCGACATTCGGAATCTGACCCGCCAGTCTCTTCGCAGCAGCTACGGAATGGTTCTCCAGGAGACCTGGCTCCGTTCCGCTTCTATCCGGGACAACATCGCCTATGGCCGCCCCGACGCCCCGGAAGAGGAAATCATCGAAGCCGCAAAGAAGGCCTACGCCCACAACTTTATTATGCGCCTGCCGAACGGGTACGATACCATCATCACCGAAGGCGGTGAAAATCTGTCCCAGGGCCAGAAGCAGCTGCTCTGCATCGCCCGCATCATGCTGTGCCTGCCACCGATGCTGATCCTGGACGAGGCCACCTCCTCCATCGACACCATGACAGAGCTCCGGATCCAGCGGGCCTTCGAGAACCTGATGAAGGGCCGCACCAGCTTTATCGTCGCCCACCGGCTCTCCACTATCCAGAACGCAGACGTGATCCTGGTCATGGATCAGGGACATATCATCGAAAAGGGAACCCATGAAGAACTGCTGGCAAAAGGCGGTTTCTATGCCAACCTGTACAACAGCCAGTTTGCGCCGACATAATACCGCCCGCATGGAGAAATAGAAATGGCAAAGACAATCCTGAAAAACATCCTGAAAAATGAAACTGTATTTTGTGCCGCACTCCTTTTGGCCATCCTGTCCGCTTTTCTTGTGCGGCCCGATGAAGCATATTTTACCTATCCGGACTGGAGAACCATAGCGCTCCTGTTCTGCCTGATGATCCTGGTGGCCGGGCTCAGGTCCAAAGGGCTTTTCACTTTGCTGGGGCATGCGCTTCTTAAGCGGGCAGACAGCCTGCGAGCCCTGTCAGCAATTATGGTACTCCTTTGCTTCTTTTCCAGCATGATTATCACAAATGACGTCACATTACTTACCTTTATTCCATTTACCATGCTGGTATTCCGGATGACCGGGCATGAGGACCGGATCGTAAAGCTGGCAGTTCTGGAGACAATCGGAGCAAATCTGGGGAGCATGGCCACCCCTATCGGCAATCCCCAGAACCTGTATTTATACTCTATCTCAGGCCTTACGATCAGTCAGTTTGCCGCAGCTGTACTGCCCTATGCCGGCCTGTCTCTTGCACTTCTTCTGGCAGTATGCATCATCGGCCGGGACGAGCCACTGATGGAGGTAGCTGCAGGTACAGACTGGCATCCAGATAAAAGGCATATGGCTATGGAAGTCCTGCCCTTCCTAGTCCTCCTTCTCCTGTGTCTTTTAGTGGTCTTCCACATCCTGCCATACCTTCCGGTACTTATTTGTGTGGCAGCCGCCGTGGCGCTCCTGGACCGCAGGCTTTATCTGGAGGTAGACTATTTCCTCCTTTTTACATTCCTCTTTTTCTTTATCTTTGTAGGAAATATGAAACGCATCCCTCTCGTCAGCGACGCCCTTGTTCAGGCTGTCACCGGCCAGGAACTGCTGGCAGGAATCCTGGTCAGCCAGATCATCAGCAACGTACCGGCAGCAATTCTCCTCTCCGGCTTTACCGGACAGATACAGCCGCTCCTTACAGGGGTAAACCTGGGCGGACTAGGAACACTGATTGCCTCCCTGGCAAGCCTGATCTCTTATAAAATCGTAACAAAAAAGTATCCCGGAAGCAAACGGCGCTTCTTAAAGGTTTTCACCGCCTGGAACCTCCTGTTTCTGACCATCCTGGTTCTGGAGGCCATCCTTCTTGGCAAAGTGTCATAACGACAAATGGGGACGTACACTTTTACAAAAAGTGTACGTCCCCATTTTGACAAACCTTCCGGTCTGCAATTATTTCATGTTAACTTCAGCGCCTTCAGCCTCAAGTTTAGCCTTGATCTCCTCAGCCTCTGCCTTGGAAACAGCCTCTTTTACTACCTTCGGAGCTTCGTCTACCAGAGCCTTAGCCTCTTTCAGTCCAAGACCTGTGATCTCACGAACAACTTTGATAACTTTTACCTTGGATGCTCCAGCGGATACCAGTTCTACATCAAACTCATCCTTCTCTTCTGCTGCTGCAGCTCCATCTCCGCCTGCTGCTGCTACTACAACGCCTGCTGCTGCAGATACGCCAAATTCTTCTTCGCAAGCTTTTACAAGATCATTTAACTCTAATACAGATAACTCTTTGATAGCATCAATAAATTCTGCTGTTGTCATTTTTGCCATTTTATTTTCCTCCATTTTTATTTTTGTTATTTTGTTTCTTCCGGTTTACTCTTCTGCCGGTGCTTCTTCTGCTGCAGGTGCCTCCTCTGCCGGAGCCTCCTCTGCTGCAGGAGCTTCTTCTGCCGCTTCCTCAGCTGGAGCAGCTTCGCAGTTCTCTGCGCCGCCCTTTTCTGCAATCTGGTTCAGGACACGTGCAAGGTTGGTGATCGGTGACTGCAGGCTTCCAAGCAGCTTGGACAGCAGTTCTTCTCTTGATGGGATCTTAGACAGTTCTGTCAGTCCGTCCACATCATATAATGTGCCTTCAACCACACCCGCTTTCAGCTCCAGGGCCTTTGCGTCTTTTGCAAATTTGCAGAGAATTCTTGCCGGTGCTGTTGCATCATCTTTGGACACAGCGATCGCACTCGGGCCTTCCAGATGCTCATCCAGAACAGCAAAATCTGTTCCTTCGAACGCTCTTTTCATCATTGTGTTCTTATAAACCTTGTAGGTGATCCCAGCTTCTCTTAACTGTTTACGCAGTTCTGTATCCTGCGCAACTGTCAGTCCGCGGTAGTCTACCAGCACAACGCTTGCTGCATCTTTGACATCTTCTGCAATAGCCTGTACGATTGGTTGTTTTAATTCCACTTTTGCCACGAATAATATACCTCCTTATAAGATTTTTGACTGCTTTCAGGAAATATAAAAAGCCTCCATGCCAATAGACATGGAGGACTCATAAATTCAACACGCGAATCTAACTCTCCTCGGCAGGCGTATCTCTACTTACGCTTTCGCACCTGCTGTCTTCGGCAGTCTTTAGATAAAATATCATATTCTTCCCCGGCTGTCAACTCTTTTTCACTATTTCCCAAAATATCCGGCTATTTTTTTCATCCTCTCTGACTGCCCCACATGGAACGGGCACCGTCTGTCACAACGTCCGCAGGAAATACAGTCAGATGCTGCTTTTTCCAGTTTCTCATAGTGATCCGCCGCAAGCGTATCTCCGATCACCGCCAGGTCATAGTATTTGTTGATCAGCCCTATATTCAGACCTGCCGGGCAGGGCTGGCAGTGATTACAGTACACGCATGCTCCGGACACATCTTTGGGTGTAAAAGTTCCGATCACGGAATAATCCTTCTCGCTTTCCGGCGCGTCCAGAAAACCAAGTATTTCCTTTACATCTTCCAGACTCCGTACCCCCGGAAGCACGGTCAGTACTCCCGGCTTGTCCAGTGCATACTGGATGCACTGGCAGGTTGTCAGCGCCTGCCCAAAGGGAGACGTGTCTTTATTCAACAGCTGCCCGCCGGAATACGGCTTCATAACAGAAATTCCTATTCCTTCTGCCTCACAGCGGCGATAAAGCTCCATCCGCTCGCTGGCACTGCCTCTCGCATAGTCCCCATGCTGGTAATCGTAGGCAGGATTGATCGAAAACATCAGCTGATCCACAATTCCTGTATCCAAAACCAGTCTGGCAAGCGCAGGCGTATGAGAAGACAGACCGATATGTTTTACTACGCCGGCAGCTTTCATCTCCTGCAGATACTCAAGTATCCCGTTTTCCTGATAATCCTTCCAGTCAGACTTTGCATCCAGACAATGGATAAATCCATAATCAATGTAATCTGTTTTCAGCTCCTTCAGCTGCCAGTCTATCTGGCGCCTGACAGTCTCCAGATCCGTTGTCCATCCATATTCTCCCGTTTCATAGTTTGCTCCGAAATGGACCTGATAAAGCAGTTCCTTCCGCACAGAAGCAAATGCTTCTCCTGCATACCGGAATGTTTCTGCCCCTGCCGTTGCAAAATCTATATAATTGATCCCATTTTCAAATGCATATGACAATGTCCGAACCGCTTCCCTCTCCTGCATATCGAAGACCGGTCCGGTTCCCAGTCCGATGATACTGATCTTATCTCCGGTTTTTTGATGTATTCTATATTCCACTTTTGACTCCTCCCGCAACCATGCCTTTTACATTTTGTCTCTCTTTTTTATTAACTATCTTTACTTAAAAGTCTGCAGCATCTTTGAGACAAAGGACTTTACGATCTCATAAACAGAATAATGGGCATAATTGACATGAGCAATCTTCATAGCTTCTTTCTGTTTATCTGTAGCTGTCGTATACGGATAAACCCCAAAAAGGAAGGGGAAAAAGGTGTACAGAAACTCCTGGATGTCATTCACCGTCATCTGCGGGAAAAATTTTTCCAGACAGCAGCTGACCGAACGCAACGCCCGGGCATACACCTCTTTGAAAGCAACCAGATTATCCATCCGGCTGTTTCCTTCCATATCATACAGATTCATCGACATCAGCTTTAGCATGCATCCCCGCTTTTCCAGAGAACCTGCAATCGCATCTGAAAAATCTCCGATTGTCATTGTCTCGTGCTCTCTGGTTATTTTCTCCAGATCGGAAATCCATGCTTCATGCTCTCTTTGCAGCAAAGCCAAAAAGATTTCTTCTTTTGTCTGAAAATAATTATAAATGGACGTACGGGTAAACGATGTCTCCGCGCCAATATCCCGTATCGTAATATCCTTAAATCCCATCGTCCTATAAAGAAACGCACAGGCATTAATAATTTCGTCTTTTCTTGCATTTGTTAATTCTTCTGATCCTTTTGGCATAACCATTCCCTCTTTCCCGGCCGGCAAGGCTTCTCAAATATATAGCAAATTCCGGCTGATAGTGTATCTAATTATAAGCGCTTCCTGACACCCTGTCAAACAAACGCTCTGTTATCCGGATCAGAAACCATTCATTTTACAATATGCCTTTTATCCAGTCTGCTGCCCCTGGACCGTTTAAAAGCTGTCCCTTTTTCCAGACCGCGCCCGGGCAGTGAGCTTTCAGGCTCTTTTCCGCTTTCCCGATACCGCTGCCTCCGGAGGTCGCGAACGGAATCATTTCCTTCCCTGTGAAATCATAGCTTTCCAGGAAAGTATCCACAATTCGGGGTTCCACATACCACCAGACCGGGAACCCGACCAGTACAGTGTCATATTGTTCCATATTCTGTACCTTATCAGCTATAGCCGGCCTGCATGCCGGATCATTCATCTCCACTGTACTGCGGCTCTTTTTATCCATCCAGTCCAGATCGGCAGAGGTATATGGCTGCTCCGGACGGATTTCATACAGATCCGCTCCCGCCGCGTCTGCCATTGTCTTTGCCACCCTGGCAGTCACACCGCTTGCTGAAAAATATGCGATTAACACTTTTTTACTCATTTATGTTCACTCCTAACTCATTCTTTTCATTAAGACAGGCTTTCTTTCAAAATCTCAACAATCTCCTCATGCTCCAGGACCTTATATCCGCCGGGAAGGATGATCGTGCCGTCTGCAATACCTTCCAGCATTTCTTCCGTAGCTCCCAGTTCAGAAATGTTCATGGTCAGGCCAAGCTCCTTCATCCATTTTTCCATAGCTGCAAGGCCCTCCTCTGCAATCTCTTCATCCTGCTTTCCTTCCGGATCCACATCCCATACATTAACTGCAAATCTTTTAAACTTCTGCAGTCCATAGGACAGAATATGCCGGTAATACGGCAGTGAAACCGCTGCGAGTGTCATCCCATGAGTCGCATTTGTATAAGCTCCCACAGACTGCCCAATCATATGCACCATCCAGTCAGTGGATTTCCCACGGGAAACCAGCGTATTAAGAGCCCAGGTAGCCGCCCACATAAGATTGCTCCTTGCCTCATAGTCCTGGGGATCATTATTTGCTATCCGGCTTGCATGAATGACCGAGCGCATCAGACCCTCACTGATATAATCGCTGACATTATCATCCTCACCGGAAAAATATTGTTCGCAGATATGATTAAAAATGTCATAAATACCTGACACCATCTGATAGTGCGGCAGCGTTAATGTATATCTGGGATTCAAGACAGCAAATTTCGGCATGATCTTCTCGTCCGCAAATACATGTCCGATCTTCTGTTTTGTCTCCGGATTTGTGATAACAGCTCCTGCATTCATTTCAGAACCAGTTCCAACCATGGTCAGCACGCACCCGACCGGCAGAGTCTCGCAGGATGGCTCCTCAAACCGGATATAATATTTCTCCCAGGGATCTTCCTCACAGTTGACCGATACCGAAACCGCTTTTGCATAGTCACAGACAGAACCGCCTCCTACCGCCAGCAAAAAATCTGCATGGTGATCCCTGGCTGTCTGTACACCTTCGTAAAGTTTTCCGACAGTCGGATTCGGCATTACTCCGGATATTTCTGCCACGTTTTTCCCATTGTCCTTCAGGATCCTGATAACCTCATCATAGATCCCGTTTTTCTTAATAGAACCGCCCCCATAGATAAGTACAACATTCTTACCGTACTTCGCCAGCTCGTCATTCAGGTAATTCAATGAATCCTCTCCGAAATACAGTTTTGTTGGATTACAATATGCAAAATTTCCTAACATCTGAAGTTCCTCCTTTGATGATCACGTTTTTATTCTGACGTCGTGTCACTATCTGTAATATATCACCATGCTGACACTGTGTCAACACATTTTTCATATTCTTTTAGCAGCCGTTTTCCATGCTGTAGATCAGATAATCCAGGCGGTCCAGCTTTTCTTCTGCCGCCTTCGGCTCGTAGCGATCCGCCGCAAGCGTAATTCCATAGCGGTTGCCCGTGTACTTCGCTAGCTTCTGATACGAAAAAGCCACAATGTCAATCTCAACCCCGAGGGTATGCGTTTCCGCAAACGGTCGGAAGAAATTATATCTATGGTGGATAGAACAGAGGCCGAATCTACTTCTGTAGAAAATGCCATAAGTTGATATATATATCGGCAGCGGTGAAACCAGGGCGATGCTCGAAATTGCCGAAATTATAAAAGAGCTGTGGGAGTCTTCCCCTGATATAATTATATCAACCTCTGCGAAAAGGATGTCTGGGGCGTGATCATGCCAAAATCCAGTCCTCTAGCCAGAAAAAAGTGTATAAAAAAAGAAGATCTTCTGGATCTTCCTTTAATCTGCTCCAGGCAGGCAATCTCACCTCACCAGACCGGAAATGAGTTCCCCGATTGGTTTGGAAAGGGCTTTACTTTGTTTTCGGCCTTTGGAGCGGTGATTGCCCCGGCATTATAAATATGAGAACGTCTGCTCAAAGGCTATATCTGCTCTTTCAAAAGGAAATTTTCCTTTATCAACCGGCACTTCGACAAATCCGAATTTTCGGTACAGATGGATTGCCTGCCCCAGTCCCGGTATACATCCCTTTTGCACAAAATTTTTCTATCTCCCATTCGCCGTTTGGCAAAGGAGCAATCATACAACACGCCAGTACGTTTTCTTCCCCATCAATAGCAAAAAATATCTGTCCGCCGGCCTCGATGGTTCCTTCTATATTATTTAATACTGCCAGATCTTCTTCCTCTATCACAAACATTGCAGAAATCCACTGCTTATTCATTTCTATAAAATCTTCTTTATACTTTTTATCGTATGGCACAATTTTCATAATGCTCCTCCTTATTCTGCCGTACGGCAATGCTCCAGAATTGCTGCATTACATCCCTCATTTTCATAGATTTCAAATAATACCCTGGCTTCTGTGGGTGTATACTCTGACCTGTTCTGCTCCTAAAAAATAAGTCCCGTAAATTCAACATTTACGAGACTTGCAAGCTCCCCCTGTTGGACTCGAACCAACGACAACTCGGTTAACAGCCGAGTGCTCTACCGACTGAGCTAAGGAGGATTATCTATTTTGACAACACAAATAATTTATCACAAATTCCCGTACATTTCAAGCACTTTCTAAATCTTTTTCCACATTTCTTATCTGCTCTCCACATTATCCACAAATTATCCCCGGGAATTGCATGAACTTATCCACAATATGAGGATAACTATCCCAAAAATCTAATTGGGGACGGGGGATTTTTGAAAATCCCCCGTCCCCAATTAGCTATCCTTTCACTGCGCCTGCTGCCACGCCTTTGATAATATGCTTCTGGCAGGACAGGTAGAAGATGATGACCGGAATGACCGCCAGGATCAGCGCCGCCATAATCGCGCCCATATCCACGCGTCCGTAGCTTCCCTTCATATACTGAATCGCGATCGAGATCGTCTTGTACTTATTCAGATCCAGTACAAGGTACGGCAGGAGGAAGTCGTTCCAGATCCACATAGTCTCCAGGATCCCCACCGAAATATAGGTCGGCTTCATGATCGGGAGCACCACCCGGAAAAATGTCTGAAGCGGTGTACATCCGTCGATCAGCGCCGCCTCTTCAATCTCCAGCGGAATGGATTTGACAAATCCGCAGAACATGAAGACCGCAAGCCCCGCTCCAAATCCCAGATAGATAATGATGATTCCCCAGGGAGTGTTGAGCCCCGTCCTGTCTGCCACCAGAGACAGGGTAAACATCACCATCTGGAACGGTACGACCATGGAAAATACGCACAGAAGATACAGGACCTTTGTAGATTTCGTCTTCACTCTGGTAATGTACCAGGCACACATGGAGGTACAGATCAGGATCACCAGCACGGAGCCCAGGGTGATAAACACCGTCCAGCCAACTGCGCCTAAAAGCTCATATTTGTCGATGGCTGTCAGGTAGTTTTCAATGCTGTTCCAGGTTTTTTCTGTCGGCAGCCTGAACGGCTCTTTATTGATAAATACCTTTTTCTTAAATGAATTCATAAGCACGATCAGGATCGGCATGATGTAAACGATACCCAGGATCGTAAAGATACCGGTTCCGGCCGCACTGAATATTTTTTTCTTTTTCATTTACTGCTGCACCTCCTTTGAGCGGGTCGCCCGGAGCTGTACCATACCGATGGCTACCACGATGACAAAGAAGATAACCGCCTTCGCCTGACCGACGCCTTCCCATCCGGTACGTCCGTAGAAGGTATTAAAAATATTCAGCGCCATCATCTCAGACATCTTGGACGGTTCGCCTGCTGTCAGCGACAGGTTCTGGTCGAAAAGCTTGAATCCGTTCGTGATAGAAAGGAACATACAGATGGTGATGGACGGCATCATCATCGGGATCGTCACCTTAAACAGCCGCTGGATGCGGTTTGCCCCGTCGATCTGCGCCGCTTCCATCACATCGCCCGGGATCGACTGAAGCCCTGCGATGTAGATGATCATCATATAACCAATCTGCTGCCAGCTCACCAGGATGATCAGTCCCCAGAACCCGTACCATTCATTCAGTCCCAGCGCCGTATGATACTTCGCCAGGATGCCGTTGAAGATCAGCTGCCAGATATACCCCAGCACGATACCGCCGATCAGGTTCGGCATAAAGAAGATCGTACGGAAAATATTGGTTCCCCGCATCTGCTGCGTCAGCGCCATGGCGAGGGCAAATGCGATCACGTTGATCACTACCAGCGACACCACGGCGAACAGAGCCGTATACCAGAAGGAATGACGGAATACGGTATCCTTAAAGGCCTCCACATAATTTGATAATCCCACGAACTTTGCGTCCGTGACGGTCGTAAATTTACAAAAGGAAAGCCAGATCCCCATGATAAAAGGTACGATAAAGCCCAGGATGAAAGCACAGAATGTAGGAAGCACAAAGATCGGCATATATCGCTTGATCGCTTTTTCCATATATTTTCTCCTCCTTTTAAAAAGCGGCGTTCAGCCCATCTTCTGCCCGCCGCTTCTTCTCTCATTTCATTTCTGCCAGATCCCTTGACTTGCTTATTCTGCTTCGGTATCTGCGGATGCTGCCGCTTCCGTAGCCCATCCGTCTACAAATGCACTTACTACTGCATCCCAGTTTGCGTCAGTCTGATCTGCCGCATATGCTGTCAGTGCGGATCCTACTCCGTTTTTCCACTCTTCAGAAGGCATGGTAGAAAATACCCATGTTACAGGAGTCTTTCCGTCTTCCATATATGCATTTGCCTCATTTACCAGTACATTTTCAGACTCAAGGTTTGATTTGAACGGAATTACAAATCCCATATCCTTGCACATTGCCTCTACACCTTCATCAGAGGTTACGCACCAGTTCATGAAATCCAAAGTAGCCTGAATGTCTTCCTCGGAAGCTTTTGAGTTTACACACCAGTAGTTCTCTGTACCTGTGCAGACGCCCTGGTTCTCTTCACCCTCTACGCCGATGTAGATCGGAAGGATTCCCAGATTCTCATCTCCCACATCCGCAATGTTGTTGTATTCCCAGGTTCCGTTCTGGTAGAAGACTGCTTCCTCTGTTACAAACTCTGCGGTTGCGTCGTCGGCTGTCTTCGTAGAGATCTCTGTAGGCTCACAGGTTGCATTGTTGATATACAGATCCCAGATCTGACGGTAATTGTCAAGATAGGTTCCCTTGATGGCGTCTGTGTTGTCGATGCCGTCAGCCTGATACTCATAGTAGATCGGCAGGTTTGCAAGGTGGGTCTTAAATCTCCAGTCAGAAGAGCTGTCCATACCTGCGGATGTAAATGCGCTGAATCCAAGCTCGTCCTTTCTTGCAGTGATATCTTCTACGACTTTCTTAAAGCTGTCAAAATCTGTGATGTCATCTGCTGTGTATCCTGCTTTTTCCAGCAGAGCCTTGTTGTAGATAATACCATAGTTCTCAATAACGTAGGCGATACCAGCCATCTTGTCGCCGTCCATCAGTGCGAAGCTGTCGTCCGTCAGCTCTCCTGCGATGTCAGAACCAGACAGGTCATAGCAGTAATCCTTCCAGCTTGCAAGTCCAACCGGTCCGTTTACCTGAAACAGCGTCGGCGCATCTGTCTTTGCCATCTCGGACTTCAGCGTTTTCTCATATTCTCCTGACGCTGCTGTCAGGACTGTCACCGGCACACCTGTCTCTTCTGTATAAGTTTCAGCCAGCTCCTGCCAGTACTCATCTGCCTCAGGCTTGAAGTTCAGATAGTATACCTGGCCCTCTGCGTCAGAGCTTTCTCCTTCAGAAGAACTGGAGCTTCCGCATCCGGTCGCCAGTCCTGCTGTCATTGCCATGATCAGTAACACGGATAATAATTTTTTCTTTTTCATATGGTCCCTCACCTTTCCGGAAACTGTTGTTTCCTTTACTCTGGGATCATTATAGCAGTGCCGCAAAAACCTCCGTTATCAAATCGCAAACCTGGATTATCAAAAAAAATACTTTGGCGCCGGACCTCTCCGACGCCAAAGTGTTACTGTTCTTCCAGAAATTCCTGGATACTCTCATCTTCTCTTCTGGTAAATTCCTCCGCGCTGATCTTGCCCTGCGCCAGCTGCGGGAGGACCTCGCCCAGTGTCTCCTCCTGGAGGATCGAATTCCATTTTACCTGGTAATTGGGCACCAGCTGGGGCTCATTCTGATAAACCGCGATATAATCCCGTTCCGCCGGGATAAAACTCTCCGGATCCTTCGAAAATAACTCCTCCTTCTTCTCCTGGTTCAGCTGCGTCCGAAGCTTAAGAAATGCCACCGCGCCTTCTTTAACCTCCTCGCTGTAGCTGGACACCACCGCCCAGCCAAAGGTTTCCGGCGATGAGATCAGCTTATTTTCCGGAAAGGACGAAAAACGCACCTTATCCTGCCATTCTTCCGGAATCTGATCCATCATCCAGTATCCGTTGGGGATCATGGCCGCCTTTCCGGAAAAGAAATTCTCATAGGCCACGTCAAAATCAGAATACAGCGCATCCTGCGTTGTGTAGGCAAATAATTTCTCCAGCGTCCCGGCGATGCGCACGCCGCTTTCATTCTGATAGCTCTCCGGATAAAACTGCTGCATAAATGCCGCCCCTTCTTCTGTGGAAGCCGCTTCTGCCGTAGCAAAGAGCATCGCCGCCCAGGCCGTTCCTTCCGTGTGCAGCGCAAGCGGCGTGATCCCGGATGCCTGAAGCTTTTCACAACAGTCCCAGAACTCTTCCCAGGTCTCCGGGAAGGACTGGATCCCTGCCTGCGCGAACAGCTCTTCATTCCAGAAAACCCCTGAGCAGGAGAAAGCCGCCGTGCTTAAGGGGCCCAGATAGATACTGCCATCCTCTTCCGTACAGGATTCAAGCACCGCTGGTTCGATCATTGCCTGCCACTCCTCGTCTTCCTCTATATAAGAAGAAATCTCTTCAATCCGACCGTCCTGGATCATCATGTAGTAAAAGGCGGGCAGCATCCGGAGGTCTGTGATCACTGCCGGAAGCGTATCTGTTACATTCTGGCGTTTCAGGTTCTGCCGGTATTCCTCTTCCGTCTCCATGATCCACTCCACGTCCGCCTGCCATTTCCCGTCATATTTCTCATTAAACGCTTCCACCACATCTTCTTCATTTTTGATTCCTGTCGAGGAATCAACGGTAAGGATAATAGGGATTGATACCTCTTCCTTTCCTGTATCCTCTTTTTCCGCCTGTCCGGCGCACCCTGCGCTTAACACAGCTATCCCCAGGAGCACCGAGACCGCCTGAATACTTTTTCTTTTTCGTCCGTTTTTTCTCATAGATTTTTCTTCCTGCCCCCTCCGGGAATTTTTATCGTACAGGTGGTGCCATCCTCTTCTGCTTTGCAGAAAAATGCAGCTCCGTCCCCATATTTCAGCCGCAGCCTGGTCAGGATATTCACCACTCCATACCCATTCTTCTTATCTGCAAAGGTCTGCTGAAGCTCTGTTACCGGCAGTTCATTCATATGGTTGATCTTCTCTGCCATCTCTTCTTCCATCGGCGTCCCGTTATTGTAGACGCTTAAATACAGCTCGTCTTCCTCCATATATACACGGATCCGGATCCAGCCGCCTTCGAAAATATCCTGGAAACCATATTTTACTGAATTTTCTACTAAGGGCTGCAGGATCAGCTTCAGCACAAACGTTTCAGAAGCATCCACCTGGCAGTCCACCTCATAGGAGAACAGATCCTTATTTCGGATCTGCTGGATTTCCATATAGCTCTTTACATTTTCCAGCTCATCCTCCACCGTCACGATCTCCTGGCCCTTGGCAAGAGACAGCCGCAGATATTTGGACAGCGCCTGTATCATCCGCATAGTAGTTTCTTCCTTATTGATCCGGGCCAGCATATAAATGGTATCCAGCGTATTATATAGAAAATGCGGATTGATCTGGCTGATCAGCATGTTCAGCTCTGTCGTACGCAGCTCCCTCTCCTGGGCTTTGATCTCTTCCAGCAGGCGCTGTATATTGCCCAGCATTTCATTATAAGAGTGTCCGATCTCATCCAGCTCTGTATTCGTATGCAGGTCGATCAGTCGGTCAAAATGGCTTCCGTCAAATTCCGTCATCGCCTTGCCAATAACCTGGATCGGTTTTGTAAACCTCCTGGAGAAATAAATACTGAGGACAGCAGCCAGAAGGATGACCAGGATATAGATTGCCGTCAGCACGAGAAATACCGGTCCAAGCCCCTTGCTTAACACACTGTCCGGGACATAGGAAAAGACCACCAGCCCGCTGTTTTTCTCACGGTATGCAGACAGAGCGCCGCCCCTGATCCGCTCTCCTTCCAGGAACAGCCCTGCCTCTAAGGTCTCGTCGATCCGGTCTCCGATCTCCTTTTGCCGCTCCTCTCCCAGAGATACTTCTTCCGGCACAGAAGACAGGCAGAGCTGCCCGCTGCCATCCACGATCCCTACCGCAGCCTCGCTGGTCAGCTCCCGTCCCATACCGGTCACCTCTTCCAGAAATGCATTTCCCATTTTGAAAAACAACATTCCCGGCTCATGCACATAATCCATGCTCCTTACATATCTGCCGATGAACAGGGCTTCCTCCCCGGTGCCAAACAGTGTATCCTCCGCCCAGAACCACACGGTCCTGGAATAGGCGTCGCCCAGGTATTTCTCAAAGCCGCTGGCTTCCACATCCTCATAGGACAGACTGGAATAAGACCTGCTGTATACATTCCCCTTATTGTCCACATAACAGTAATCCGCAATATTCTCCAGATCCACATACGCAAAGTATTTGCTTAGCGAAATATAGTTTACCTCTTCCAGTCCTTGGTTTTTAAGGCTTTGCTGTACGTCGTCGTACAGAATGCACTCTGCCGTCATCTCGTCGCTTTTCTGATACAGATTATCCAGCGAAAGGCCCATCCGCTCTGTCATAAACTGATATTTGTCAATAACTGACCTGGTCAGGCGGTTCCTGACGCACAGCCCTACCCCCAGATAAGAGAGAAACAGTGCTACCGCCAACAGGATGATCGTATATTTCAGATACTTTTTCTGTATCCCTGATCCGTTCTGTATCCATTGTTTCCATTTCATTGCTATTTATATTCCTTCTTATATTCACTGGGCAGTTTTCCTGTATACTGCTTAAACAAATGCGAAAAATAGGACGGATTATGGATGCCCACCGCCTCGCAAATGTCCCCGATGCTGCCCCGTCCCATTTCCAGAAGTTCTTTTGCTTTTTCCATCCGCTTTTGCAGGAGATATTGTTTAAAGGTCATCTGGAACGTATTTTTGAATACCCTTCCAAAATAGACCGGATTCAGGTAAACATGGGCCGCAACTGACACAACCGACAATTCCTCGTCCTGAAGGTGCTCGTCAATATAGGCAGCCGCCTCTGCAAGATATCCTTCAAAAAGTCTTGTCTCATCCTGCTGCGAAACCCTCTGGCGCTCCTCGATCACATCGCACAGGATTTTATAGCACACGTCCACAGTCCTTGCCGCATTCAGGCTTTTCAGGTTGTTATAAAACTGCTGAAATTTCTCTTTGATATCTTCCGTCATTCCATAGGACGCCTGCAGCATAATCTCTGTCTTCAGCATGACCCTGTGCATATACTGGCGCTGCTGCTCCTCCTGATCCGGGAGACCGTAGATAAACTGAACAAATGCCTCTTTCAGCTCCTTGGCACTGTTTTTACGAACTGCTTTAACAATCTGTTTGTCCCGCGCCTCCTGCCCTTCCGGCGAAGCTTTCTCTTCTATTCCATTCTCTGCCTCCATAAATGTCCCGGTGCCTGATGCTCTTGCCAGCTCAAAGAGCTGCTGTGCTTCCAGATAGCTGCGGCGGATCCCGGCAATCCCCTTATATGGCTTGGATATTACGGATACCACCTGGCTTTTCGTCTCTTTCTTCACCTCTTCCAACAGATTCTTCAGCTCTCCCACAGCCATTTTATTTTTGGTGCGTATGATAAATGCACTGCCAGAATCTCCTCCTTCAGCTCTCCAGTAAAAGAATTTCTGTCCAAATACTTCTTCCATCCGTTTAAATAGAGAAAACCGGGATGCTTCATAGTCCAGCGAGCTGATAATCTTGTATGCCAGGTCAATGTCTGCAAATACGGTAATAAAACGATCCTCGTTCCCAGGCATATCCTCCAGCGTCTGAAACACTTCTTCTACCTTTTCTTCCGGAATCTTTCCCTGCACATATTTCTGAACGACCACCTGCTGGAAGCTGGTCCCGTCTCCTACCAGCAGCTTCTCCCAGCTCTCATATCTGGCTTCGTATTCCATCTGTTCCATACATGTCTGATATGCATTCTGCATGGTTTCCCTTAGCTTTTCATCCTCAATCGGCTTCAGCAGATAAGCAAATGCCCCCAGATCACAGGCCTGCTGTGCATATTCAAAATCTCTGTACGCACTCAGCACGATGAACAGACATTCCAGATCCGTTTTCTGTATTTCTTCCATTACCATGAGCCCGGTGATCTGCTTCATCCGTATATCGGTGAGGACCACGTGCGGCTTCACCTCTTTAATCACCTGGATTGCCTGCTCCCCGCTCTGTGCCGTGCCGGCCACCTTAAATCCCATGCCTGCCCAGTCATAGGTGTCCAGAAGCCCCCGGAGCAAAATAGGTTCATCATCTACTATTACAAGCCTTAATAATTCCATAAAAGTCCCTTCCATGCATACATTAAGTCTATATTATCATATTTCAACTTTATTTTAATCCGGCACGGAAAAATTCTTTAGCAAAAATCATACCTGCTCTGCAAAAAATTAAACCTCTGTGAAATCCCTTCTTCCTATCTTTCAGACAAAAATTGTATGAAATTTCCCGGCAAAAAACCCGGCACTATTCTAAGCGCCGGGTTTTCTTATTGTGTGCCCGGCGGGCACACAATAAAAAGCAGTATCTTTTTTGATACTGCTTTTGCATTTATATATATTTTAAATACTCCTGCTATCTTATGTACCTTCAAAACTGCATATAAGAAATATCATCCATGCCTACCGACCTTCTTTGGTCATGCCCTCGACCGATTAGTAGCAGTCAGCTCCATACATT
>QWCV01000382.1_pt1 | contig 130253 bp, 151 predicted proteins | sample 1972621 | NCBI WGS metagenome assembly QWCV01 (sample SAMN09866699, study PRJNA288562) | Human gut metagenome isolate pre2_stool, whole genome shotgun sequencing... | isolation source: gut | host: Homo sapiens | place: USA: California | reverse complement strand
TTTCTGTTTGTGCTTACAAACTGGTTATGCTCCAGCTTAATGATGTTACCCTGTACGTCTGCGACTGTCTGCGCCACACGTGCGAGTTCACCCGGCTTATCCGGAAGGAGTACGGATACGGAGAAGATACGGTCTCTCTGGATCAATCCGTGCTGGACGATCGAGGACATTGTGATAACATCCATATTTCCACCACTTAATACACAGACTACTTTCTTTCCTTTGATGTCCATCTGCTTTAATGCAGCTACGGAAAGAAGTCCTGAATTTTCTACGATCATCTTATGATTCTCTACCATATCAAGGAATGCACCGATCAATTCATCATCTTCTACAAGAAGTACTTCATCTACATTTTCTTTCACATATGGGAGGATCTTATCTCCAACTTCTTTTACAGCTGTTCCGTCTGCGATTGTATTTGCAGATGGAAGTTCTACCGGCTCTCCTGCTTTCAGAGCTGCTGTCATACTGGCCGCTTCTGACGGCTCTACACCAACTACTTTGATCTTTGGATTCAGCATCTTGGCAAGTGTAGAAACACCTGTGATCAGTCCGCCTCCACCGATTGGTGCAAGGATATAATCTACAGTCGGAAGTTCCTGAACGATCTCCATTGCGATTGTTCCCTGACCTGTAGCAACATCAAGGTCATTAAACGGATGAACGAATGTATATCCGTTCTCTTCTGCAAGTTTACATGCATATGCGTAAGCATCATCATAAACATCACCATGAAGTACTACATCTGCTCCAAAGCTTTTTGTACGATTTACTTTGATCAGCGGTGTAACTGTAGGCATAACAATCGTAGCTTTGCATCCAAACTGTTTTGCTGCAAATGCAACGCCCTGTGCATGATTTCCTGCTGATGCTGTGATCAGTCCACGGCTTCTTTCTTCGTCTGTCAGTGTGCTGATCTTGTAATATGCACCACGGATCTTATAAGCTCCTGTGTGCTGCATATTTTCCGGTTTTAAATAAACCTTTGCTCCTGTCTGTGCACTTAAGTATTCACTGTAAATGAGTTTTGTAGGATTTGTTACCTTTTTTACCAGTTCGCTAGCTTCTTCAAATTTCTCTAATGTCATCATGGTCTTTCTTCCTCTCTGTAAAACAACGCGTTTACGAACTCCTCTGAGTCAAATTTCTGCAAGTCATCAATTGTTTCTCCTACACCGATATATTTTACCGGGATACCAAGTTCAGACTGGATTGCTACTGCAATTCCTCCTTTGGCTGTTCCATCCATCTTTGTCAGAACAATTCCTGTTATATCTGTTACTTCATTGAATTCCTTTGCCTGGGCAAGTGCATTCTGTCCTGTCGTTGCATCCAGCACAACCAGCGTCTCACGGAACGCATCCGGATACTCTCTGTCAATCACACGATTGATCTTCTTAAGCTCTTCCATCAGGTTCTTCTTATTGTGAAGTCTTCCGGCTGTATCACACAGAAGTACATCTGCCCTTCTCGCTTTCGCAGCAGCAACCGCATCATATACAACTGATGCCGGATCTGCGCCTTCCTGACCGCCGATCATCTCAACACCGGCACGGTTAGACCATTCTTTTAACTGCTCTCCTGCTGCCGCACGGAATGTATCCGCTGCCGCAAGGATCACTTTCTTATTCTGTGCTTTCAGCTTTCCTGCAAGTTTACCGATCGTTGTTGTTTTGCCAACACCATTTACTCCGATCACGAAAACCACACTCTGACGATTCTCAAACTCATATGCTGTCTCTCCGACATCCATCTGTTCACGAATACTGTCAATCACAAGCTGTCTACATTCAATCGGTTCCTTGATATGTTGCTCTTTTACTTTAACCTTTAAATCTTCAATGATATCCATTGTTGCTCTGACACCAAGATCTCCCATGATCAGAGTTTCTTCCAGTTCTTCATAAAAGTCATCATCAATCTTTGAAAATCCATGGAAAATACTGTCCATACCGGACACAATATTATCTCTTGTCTTTGTCAGACCGGATACAAGTCGTTTAAAAAATCCCTTTTTTTCTTCTCCCATTTTCAGCCTCCTGTTCTCTTAATACCCTGTTTACAATAAAAACAGGTTTATTTTTCCAGATCATCTTCCAACAGATCCACTGAAACAAGTGTGGATACCCCTTTTTCCTGCATGGTGATTCCATACAACCGGTCTGCTGCTGCCATTGTACCACGTCTGTGGGTAATGACAATGAACTGTGTATATTTTGTCAGCTTATGTAAATATTTCGCATAACGATCTACATTGTTGTCATCCAGTGCCGCTTCAATCTCATCAAGGAGACAGAACGGAGATGGCTTCAGATTCTGGATTGCAAATAGTAATGCAATTGCAGTCAGCGCCTTCTCTCCACCTGAAAGCTGCATCATATTCTGCAGTTTCTTTCCAGGTGGCTGTGCGATGATGCGTATTCCTGCCTCAAGAATATCCACATCCTCCTGTAATTCCAATGATCCCTTTCCGCCTCCAAAAAGCTGACGGAATACATCATTGAACTCTGTCGCAATTCTTGCAAACTGTTCTGTAAACTGCTTGCGCATCGCCACGTCCAGTTCTTCAATAATCTGTTCAAGAGATGCTTCTGCCTCTACAAGATCATCATGCTGACCTTTTAAGAATGTATAACGCTCGGATACATTTTTGTAATCCTCAATTGCATTGACATTGACCGAACCAAGCTTTCGGATCTCATTCTTAAGTTCCTGGATCTTTTTCTTCATCAATGCCAGATCTGTCAGTGTCTCATTACGAAGTTCTTTCGCATGATTGTAAGTGAGTTCATACTCTTCCCACATATAATTCATCTGCTTCTCTGACGCTTCCTCATAGCCTTCTTTCTGGCTGTTCAGACGGAAACATTCTTTATCAAGATCTGACACATGCTTTGCAAGTTCTTCTCTCTGTCGTAAGAAATCTCTGTGCTTCTGATTCAGTTCTTCGCGTTTTTTACTCTGTACTTTAATCTCTTCACCAATCTCTGTAAACAGTTCTTTTGAATCTTCAATCGTTTTCTTGAGTCCTTCGATTTCATTTTCTTTTTGCAGAATTTCCTCAGATACATCTCCACGATTTTCGGCAAGTTCTTCCTGCTCTTTTTCATATCTGGTGATTTCCTCATCTATACGGGAAATATTTTCTACAATAAAGGTTTTCTGCTGATCCAGGCCTGCCAGTGAAAGATGGACTTCCTCAGACTGTTTCATCTGGACAGCCTCATCCTCTCTTTCTTTCTCCAACTGCATCTGCAAAGCTTCAATCTGTTCATTCAGTTCTTTTTCCAACTTCTCTGATGTCTCAAGTTCCATCTGGATAGAATCTTCATTCTCATTGATTTCATCCAGCTCCTGAAGCAATGCTTTCTGTTCTTTCAGAAATCCTTCGTAACGCTGTTTCGATTCTAACTGTTCTCTCTGTACCTGTGCAACATTCATTCGCGCAGTATTCTCCAGCACTGATTCTTCTCTTAAATGTTCCTGTACTTCATCAATCACATTGTAGCATGCTGCACGACGGTTCTTCGCCTCTGTAACTTCTTTTTCCAGCACATCCATGTCAGACTTGAGCATATCAACCGTCTTTTCGAATTCTTCGATTTCGCGGCGTCTGCTCAGCAGATTACTTGAATTCTTAAATGCACCACCTGTCATGGATCCGCCCGGATTGATCAGGTCACCTTCCAATGTGACCAGACGCAGAGACTGGCGGTATTTTCTCGCAATTGCGATTCCGTGATCGATGTGGTCTACTACGATCGTACGCCCAAGCAGCTGATCTGCCAGTCCGTCAAATCTTGATTCCACATGGATCAATGTATTCGCAAGTCCAATCACTCCCGGCTCTTTGAGTGCTTCCGGATTCCTGATTCCTCCGCCGCCATGCATACTTGTCAGCGGAAGAAATGTTGCCCTTCCGAATTTATTACGCTTAAGGAAATCAATCATACGCTTGGCTGTATCTTCATTATCTGTAACGATATTCTGAATACTTCCTCCAAGTGCTGTCTCAATAGCGATCTCATATTCCTTATCAACCTTAATGATATCCGCTACAACACCGATCAGACCCTTCTCACGTTCTTTGTTCGACATTACCTTTCGGATACTGTTACCATATCCATCATAGCGCTCTGTAATATTCTTTAACGACTCCAGACGGGAAGACTCTCTGTGATAAGCGGTCTGTCCGATCCGTAACTTTTCCTGCTTCTCTTTCAGCTCATTCTGAAGCTTGCCAAGTTCCTGTTCGTTCAGGGAAATCTTATCCTTATAGGTTTGAATGCGCTCACGGATCTGACCAAGTTCTTCTTCATACTTCTTAAGTCTGTTGTTCTGTCCTTCTGCTACCGTCGAAATCTCAAGAATATTTCTGGCAACGACAGCCTTCCGTGTCTGAATTTGTTCTTTCGTCGTATCAAAATGCTGAATCTTAGCTTTTGTTGAAGCACGATTTCCAAGCAGATCCATGATCTCCCGCTTCTTCTGCTCAATTTCAGTACTGTGTTCTGCAATCTTTGACTGAATCTCAATTAAACTCTGCTGTGCTTCCGTATCCTGTCCACTGGCTGATTCTAACTGTTCTGAAATTCTTTTCTTCTCTTCTTCAAGCTCTCTTTTCTGCTGCTGCCTTGTATCTATCTCACTGACGATCGTACTCAGGCGATGATCATAATGCTCATCATTCATACGGGCTGTATTAATCTGCTCTTTCAGGACATTGATCTGGCCTTCCAGCTGTTGCTTTAAAAGATTCGTCTCATTCATCTGGTTCTTCGCAGTTTCAATTGCAAGATCAATCTGATCTACTTCTTCCTCGATTGCCTCGTATTCTGCTTTCATCTTCTCATAACGGGCATTTGATTCCTGCATCTCCTGAGAAGCAATCTCATATTTCCCACTGACTTCACGAATACGCTCCTGCAGTCGCTCTTCCTCCAGCAAAAACATATTAATGTCATATGTTTTTAATTCTTCTTTCATCTTCAGATAGATTCTGGCTGTCTCTGACTGTCTTTCCAAGGGATCGATCTGTTTCTCAAGCTCTGCAAGAATATCATTCACACGGGTAAGATTCTGCCGTTCATCCTCCAGCTTTTTCAAAGAAAGGGACTTTCTTCTCTTATATTTTACAATTCCGGCGGCCTCATCAAAAAGTTCTCTTCTCTCTTCCGGCTTACCGCTTAAGATCTTATCAATCTGTCCCTGACCGATAATCGAATAGCCTTCTTTACCGATACCTGTATCATAGAACATCTCATTGATATCTTTCAGTCTGCAGGCTGAACCATTGATCAGATACTCACTCTCTCCGGATCTGTACAATTTACGTGTAACAGTGACTTCTTCGTACTCTACCGGAAGTTTATGATCTGAATTATCCAATGTGATTGCAACCGAAGCATAACTAAGCGGCTTCCGGTTCTCGGTTCCCGAGAAAATCACATCCTGCATGGTGCCTCCACGCAGCTGCTTCACTCTCTGCTCTCCAAGAACCCAGCGGACGGCGTCAGCGACATTACTCTTACCACTTCCATTCGGTCCTACAATACCTGTAATTCCGTTATGAAATTCAAATTTAATCTTATTGGCAAAAGATTTGAATCCCTGCACTTCTATACTCTTTAAATACATAAAGTCCTCTTTACTTTTTCTTTCTGAGATTCAGAATTGCCTCATAAGCTGCCTGCTGTTCTGCTGACTTCTTCGAGCTTCCTTTTCCACGTCCCCAGGCTTTTCCCCCGATTCTTGCTTCCACTTCGAAAATCTTATTATGATCCGGTCCCTGTTCATCAATCAGTTCATAACTTACATTCCCCGTCATATTCGCCTGCACGATCTCCTGTAAGATCGTTTTACTATCATAAAAGAGTTTTTTATCCTCTAAATCTGTCAAAATAAAATGATGGATAAACTCTTTTGCATTAGTAAAACCACCGTCGAGATAGATAGCACCGATCAATGCTTCCATCGCATCAGATGTGATAGAATCTCTTTTTCTTCCACCGGTCGCCTCTTCTCCTTTTCCAAGAAGCAAGTAATCTCCAAGTCCGATATCTCTTGCACACATTGCCAGAGACGGTTCACATACCATACTTGCACGTGTCTTTGTCAGTTCTCCCTCAGATACCTTTGGAAATTCATTAAATAAATAAGCACTTGATACCAATTCCAATACTGCATCTCCAAGAAACTCCAGGCGTTCATTACACTCATATTTCTTCAAATGCTTCTCGTTTGTATAAGAACTGTGCATCAATGCACGTTCGATCAGGCTTTTGTCTTTAAACACATATCCAATCTTTTGTTCCAGTTCTTTTACTCTGTCCATTTAAATGGCCTCCTTCGTGTTAATAAACGAAAAAGCCCAAACGGGCTTTTTCATCTCACTATCTGATTATTCATTAGCCTTCTTTTTCTGGATCTGATCAACAGCATCCTGCACTGTTGTGATCTTCTCTGCCTCTTCGTTATCGATCTCGATGTCAAAATCTTCTTCAATTCCCATAATGATCTGGAAAATATCCAGAGAGTCAGCTCCAAGATCATCTACGAATGTAGTATCCGGTGTGATTGTCTCCGGTGAAACATTAAGTACGTCCGCAATAATTGCCTGCAGTTTTTCAAATTCTGTCATTGTAAAACTCCTCCTGTCTTATTCGACTTCTTTCTCTTCTTTCTTTTCTTCCAGGGTCTCCTGTTGAATTGCCTCTTTTATCTTCTCATTGATCTTCTGCTCCTTAAATGCAACACACTGAATGATTGAGTTGCATACCTCCTTTGACTTTGAACTTCCATGCGTCTTTACTACAAGTCCGTTCAGGCCAAGAAGCGGTGCGCCGCCATACTCACTTGTATCAAAATCTTTCAGTACGCCCTTTAAAGCAGGTTTCACAAGCAGTGCCCCTATCTTACTACGCAAAGAAGAAAGCATTCCTTTCTTCACTTTCTTAAGCAGTGCTCCTGCAACACCCTCATAAAGCTTCAGAATAATATTACCTGCAAATGCTTCACAGACAATGACATCTGCTGCTCCGTAAGGAATATCTCGTGCCTCAACACTTCCAATGAAATTAATGTCAGGACATTCTTTTAACAGTGGGAATGTCTCTTTCACCAGCGCATTTCCCTTCTCTTCTTCAGCACCGATATTCACGATACCAACTGTCGGATTCTTCTTTCCCATAACGCTTTCCATATAAATGGATCCCATCTTTGCAAACTGTACCAGGTGAGATGGGCGCGCGTCTACATTAGCTCCACAATCGATCAAAAGTGAAACACCTTTTAATGTAGGAATCAGTGGTGCAAGCGGTGGTCTTTCAACACCTTTGATCCTGCCTACAAGAACCTGTCCTCCAACAAGAACAGCCCCTGAACTTCCTGCAGATACAAAAGCATCTGCTTCCCCTTTCTTCACCATCTTCATCGCAACAACAATGGATGAATCTTTCTTACCACGGATTGCTTTCACCGGAGGTTCTGCCGTCTCAATAACCTCTGTAGCATTCACAATCTCAATCTGCTCCTCAGGATACGTATAAGCGGAGAGTTCCTTGCGAATCACATCTTCCTTACCTGTCAGCAGTACCTTGATATCTTTTCTCTTCCGCACTGCCTCTACGGCACCTTTTACCATCTCTCTTGGTGCATTGTCTCCACCCATGGCATCAAGAGCAACCCTTGTAATCTCTGACATATCATTTCCTCCTTGCGCTACTGAAATTATTCTACTGGATATCAGTATAAAAATCAATAAAAAAAGGCGTAAAACACAAAGTTTTTACGCCCTCAAGTGTTCTGTTCGCAGTACACTCAATATCTTATTGATCATTAGTCAACTGAAACGATCTCGCGCTTGTTGTAAGATCCACACGCCTTACATACACGGTGTGGCATCATAAGCTCGCCGCACTTGCTGCATTTCACCAGATTCGGTGCGCTCATCTTCCAGTTAGCTCTTCTTTTATCTCTTCTTGCTTTTGAAGATTTATTCTTTGGACAGATTGACATAGGTTACACCTCCTTAAAATTCTTAAATAAGTCACGGACAACTGACATTCTCGGATCAAGCCCTGTATCTTCACAGTTACAAGACCCCGTATTTAAATTCTGACCGCATACATTGCATAATCCCTTGCAGTCTTCCCTGCAAAGTACTTTCGTCGGCCAGCTCGACAAAATCTCATGAAAGAGCAGTTTGTCCACGTCAAGATGATATCCGTCAATAAAGTTTGATTCATCCAGCTCCTCTGTCAGTTCTGCGTCGGAGAGGCCTACGTCCACATGCTTCACACAATTCAGTTCAAACTCCCGTTTCACATCCTCCAGACAACGGTCACATGGAATTATGACACTCAATCTGGTCTCAGCTGTGATGAGCAGTTCTTTTCCCCTTATATGCTCTACTTTAACATGAACCGGCTCCTTGCTGATAATGGGGTAGGTTCCGGATTGTAACCGGATCTCTTCCATCTCCAGCCGCACAGTTTCTTCAACCGTCTTATGCTGGTCTGACAAAACGTCTGATAGGTTAATCAACATAATGTATTTCTCCTATTCATACCTAAACTATTATATCATGGAAAAAATGTTTGTCAACAGATATTTATAATTTCTATCAAAAATATTATGAAGAGCAAAATGTATTGGATACATTTTTGTTTCTTCTATGCGCAAAAGCAGGACTGAACTGCTCTCTTGGCACCTCAGTCCTGCGCTCATATACGATATAATCCTTACAGATCACTATCGTATACACTTTCTCAAATTAAGATTTCTCCAATTATTTTACAAGCGCTAATGTCTCACGGGCGATTGCAAGCTCTTCGTTTGTAGGAATAACGAATACTTTAACCTTTGATCCTTCTTTTGTAAGCTCAGCTTCTTTTCCTCTGAGTCCTGCATTCACTTCTGAATCGAAGTCTACTCCAAGGTATCCAAGGTATTTACATACTTCTTCTCTTACATAATCATCGTTCTCACCGATACCAGCTGTAAATACGATGTCATCTACACCATTCATAGCTGCAGCGTAAGATCCGATGTATTTTGCTACTCTGTATGAGAATACATCCATAGCGATCTTAGCTTTCTTATCTCCGGCATTCATAGCGTCTGTCAGGTCACGGAAGTCACTTGAAAGTCCGCCTGAAATTCCAAATACACCAGATTTTTTGTTCAGTACTTCCATAACACCTTCAATGTCAAGATTCTCTTTCTTAGCAATGAACTCCATGATTGCAGGATCGATATCACCTGAACGTGTTCCCATTACAAGTCCTTCAAGTGGAGTAAGTCCCATAGAAGTATCTACACATTTTCCGTTAAGAACAGCACTTACACTGGATCCATTTCCGAGGTGGCATACAATTGTCTTTACTTCATCGTAAGATTTTCCCATTACTTCTGCTGCTCTCTTAGATACGAAGCTGTGGCTTGTTCCGTGGAAACCGTAACGTCTTACTTTGTATTTCTCATAGTACTCATATGGAAGTCCATACATATAAGCCTTCTCCGGCATTGTCTGATGGAAAGCTGTATCAAATACTGCAACCATAGGTGTTCCTGGCATCAGTTTCTCACATGCTGCAACACCGATCAAGTTTGCCGGGTTATGAAGTGGTGCAAGATCATTACACTCTTCTACTGCTTTCTTTACTTCGTCTGTGATTACTACAGATGAAGCAAACTTCTCTCCACCATGTACGAGACGGTGTCCAACTGCTCCGATCTCATCAAGGCTCTTAACAACTCCTGTCTTCTCATTTGTCAAAGCATCAATTACAAACTGAATTGCTTCTGTATGAGTTGGCATAGCCAGATCAGATTTCTCTTTCTCTCCGCCAGCCGGCTGATATGTCAGACGTCCGTCGATTCCAATTCTCTCACAAAGTCCTTTTGCAAGTACATTCTCTGTCTCAGCGTTGATCAGCTGGAATTTCAGAGATGAGCTTCCGCAGTTGATTACTAATACGTTCATTTTCTTTTTTCCTCCTGAAAAAACCTTATTATTATCCGAGGGCAGCTCACACTACCCTCTTTGTTTCTTTTGATTACCCGTAACTATTTTAAAAAATCTGTAAACAATTACAATTATTCAGCCTGTGCCTGTACAGCTGTGATAGCTACAACGCCTACGATATCTTCAGCGCTGCATCCACGGGAAAGGTCGTTAACCGGAGCGGCGATTCCCTGTGTCAGAGGACCGTAAGCTTCTGCTTTAGCAAGTCTCTGAACAAGTTTGTATCCAATATTACCAGCATCAAGGTCTGGGAATACAAGTACGTTAGCATGTCCTGCAACCTTGCTTCCCGGCGCTTTAGATTCCCCAACGGATGGAACGATAGCTGCATCAAGCTGAAGTTCTCCGTCAAGAGCAAGCTCTGGTGCGAGTTCCTGAGCGATCTTTGTTGCCTCAACAACTTTATCTACATCTGCATGCTTAGCACTTCCCTTTGTTGAGTGAGAAAGCATAGCAACAACTGGCTCTTTCTCAACAAGCAGTTTGAAAGAATCTGCGGATGAAATAGCGATGTTCGCAAGTTTCTCCGGATCTGGATTCTGCTCAAGTCCTGCATCAGCAAAGATAAATGTTCCGTTTGCTCCCATGTCGCAGTTCGGTACTACCATAAGGAAGAATGCGGATACGAGCTTTGTTCCCGGTTTTGTCTTCAGGATCTGAAGGCATGGACGAAGTGTATCTGCTGTAGAGTGGCATGCTCCGGATACCATTCCGTCTGCATCACCCATCTTAACCATCATTACACCATAGTATAAGTAGTTACTAAGAAGCAGTTCTTTTGCCTGCTCAGGAGTCATTCCCTTTTTCTGTCTTAACTCAACAAGTTTTGCAATATATCCTTCTGTTCTTGCATCTGTTGCAGGATCTACGATTGTTGCACCGGAGATGTTGTATGTACCTTTGTTCTTCTCAATCTCCTCTTTGCTTCCTACAAGCACCAGATCAGCGAGTCCTTCTTTCAGTACTGTCTCTGCTGCTTTGTAAGTTCTTTCGTCCTCTGTCTCCGGAAGAACGATTGTCTTTTTGCAAGCTTTCGCTCTTGCTTTGATTTCATCAATAAATCCCATGATTTAATGCCACCTTTCTTTTTATCTCACTTAGTCCTATTATAACTCAATCGTTTTTTGTATACAAGTCATTTTATGTGCATTTTCAAATACAATCTGAACTTTGTAATAGGATATTTGTAAGATTGTTACAATTTTATCAAACATTGTCTTTTTCTAAGAACATTACGAGCCAGAACAGTCACCTCTCACAACAACTGTTCTGGCTCTTATTAAAATTTACACCTTCAAAACCCCTTGCTTATATTCATTCTGAAACGCCGTCTTAAACTTATCCGTCACCACTGAGGTATACAGATTTGAAGCAAGCATATCATGTCTGAGCATTTTCTGACCAAGTTCCGGAAGATCGTCAATTTCAGACATTTTCGTCAAAACCGGAAGACTGCTTTCCTTCGACATAGCTGTCAAAAGCTTTGCATTGTCTTTTCGAAAACCAAGCAGACGTGCATACATATGATAGCCATTGTCAATATATTCTTCCACATTTGCCTTTTTCGTTCCAAGCATAATATGAAGCAATGCCCGGTTAACTCGGGTCTGCGTAAGTTCTCGTGTTTTTAACAAATCACAGAACTGTTTATAATTAAAAAAGTTGTTTAACTGATTCGCAATTCTGGATGCAATCTCCGGAGAGACATCCACATATCGAACCAGACTTTCTGGCTGTTTATTTAACAGTTTATATTTCAAAATCAGAGAAAAATCATTCTGTGAAATCGGATACTGTACTTTATGATAATCCTTCAAAAGTTCCAGACAACATTTTGGAACCTGGTTTTCCAACTCTGACAGTATTCCCGAAAACGAAAGCTCATCGTAATTTCCTTCTACTGGTTCTGTATTGAAAGATGAACTTGAATAAGCAAGCAGTGAACGAATTGCCGTAGCGGAACTGTAATCACTGTCCAGTTCTTCATCATGATACTGTGCACCACGCCTTGCAATCGTATAAGGTTCCATCCTGCTTCCAAGTTTTTTGATTGCTTTCAAATATTCAATCCCCAAAATATTGTTCGGATTTCTTAAAATCTCTGCAAACCGAGGATCTTCTGTATAAGAAAGAATTGCTTCCTGTCTGGCGCGTGGAAAAGACATCCCTTGTTTCAGATAATCTTTCAACAGAATCTGGTAGGCTTCAGGTTCTTCAAGAAGTAGTTCTGCAAGCTGTTCCAAGATTGGAAGATCATTACATTCACTGCCAAAACAGATAGAATCAACAATTCCAAGAGACTCTAAAAGAGATACTGCTCCAAGTGCAAAAAGCTCCGCAGATCCCGTCGCATAACAGACCGGAAGTTCAAAGACAGCTCCAGCACCACACATCAGTGCCATCTCTGCACGTATCCTTTTAGGCATGATTGCAGGTGTTCCCCGCTGCACATAGTCACCACTCATAACAACAACGGCTGCATCTGCACCGGTTACACGCAAAGATTCTTTAATATGATAAAGATGTCCATTATGAAATGGATTATATTCTGTAATAAGACCAACGATTTTCATAATATTCTCCTAAAAAAGCAGAGTACTGCTCACACCACGTGTGAACAGTACCACCTCTCACCAATACAGATTATGTAACTGTTCAGAGCCAACTTCCAAAATGCTACGCATTTCGTCACAGTTACCAGTTTACAATCTCTTCATACAAGTAATTGCCAGTGCCCCCGGACCAATATGGCAGGCCACACTCAATGACAATGGTCCTTCCATAATCTCATATCCCGGAAATCTTTCTTCGATCTCTGCTTTCCACTCCTGTGCTTCTTCTTTACTGCATGTGTAAGCCATACCAAGAGCCATCTGATCCTTAACACCGGCAAAGCGTCCATTCAGATCTTTCTCGATTGCATTGAGCATTGTCTTCTTCGCCGTTTTCCAGCCTCTTGCTTTCGAAAATGCATCCAGTTTTTCTCCCTGGATCTGAAGAACAGGCTTTAAGTTAAGCACAGTTCCGATTGCCGCCGCTGCCGGTGTGATTCTTCCACCTTTTTTCAGGTATTTTAAAGTATCCACCGTAATATAAATGCTTGCCTGAAGTTTTTCTTTCTCCAGTATTTCTTTGATCTCTGCTGCACTCTTTCCTTCTTCACGCAGATTCATTGCATCCAGAACAGACTGCTCCTGTGTAACTGAAATTCTCTGATTATCAACCACCTGGACGCGTCCGTCATATTCAGCTGCAAGAGTAATTGCTGTTGCACATGTGCTGCTCAAGCCACTGGACATCGGAATACATACAAGCTCATCATATTCTTCCAGAACTTTATCCCAGAGATCCATGACCTCTCCCGGGGATGGCTGTGATGTTGAGATATCGGAATCTGCTCCGAGCTTTTCATAAAACTCACTCTGGGAAAGTGTGATATCCTCCAGATAAAGTTCTCCATCAATGAAAAATGGCATCGGAAGAACAAAAATCCCAAGTTCTTTTCCCTGTTCCTGTGTTATACCGCTATTACTATCCGTTACAATTGCAACTTTACTCATCAAATTTCTCCCTCGTTAATTCTTAAAACTATGAATCGGAGCCGGAATACGTCCCTGTCTGTTGATAAACGCATCACATCCAAATTCATTCACCGGCATAATCGGTGCATAACCTAACAATCCACCAAATTCTGCCACGTCTCCAACATCTTTACCGATGACCGGAATCAGACGCACTGCTGTCGTCTTCTGGTTGACCATACCAATTGCCATCTCATCTGCAATGATTCCAGAGATTGTCGCTGCTGATGTCTTTCCAGGGATTGCGATCATGTCAAGTCCTACAGAGCATACGCATGTCATTGCCTCTAACTTCTCAATTGTAAGAGATCCTGCATTTACTGCATCAATCATTCCCTGATCTTCACTGACCGGAATAAATGCACCGCTGAGTCCACCTACATAAGAAGATGCCATAACGCCGCCCTTCTTCACCTGGTCATTGAGCATTGCAAGTGCTGCTGTTGTTCCTGGTGCACCAACGCGCTCCAGTCCGATTTCCTCCAGGATCTCTGCAATACTATCTCCAACTGCCGGAGTCGGAGCAAGAGAAAGATCAATGATTCCAAATGGAATTCCAAGACGTGCAGAAGCCTCTCCTGCAACAAGCTGTCCTACTCGTGTAATCTTAAACGCTGTTTTCTTAATTGTTTCACAGAGTTCTTCAAAACCTTTTCCACGTGCCTTTTCAATTGCTTTCTTTACAACTCCCGGTCCGCTGACACCTACATTAATAATCGTATCTGCCTCAGTCACACCGAGGAATGCACCTGCCATAAACGGGTTATCATCCGGTGCATTGCAAAGAATAACAAGCTTTGCACAACCAAGAGAATCTCTGTCTTTCGTTGCCTCTGCCGCTTCTTTCACAATCTGTCCACACAGACGGACTGCATCCATATTGATACCTGTCTTTGTTGATCCCACATTGACGGAACTACAGATTCTCTCTGTCTCGGCCAGTGCCTGCGGGATTGAACGAATCAGATTCTCTTCACTTGGCGTCATTCCTTTCGACACAAGCGCGGAGTATCCGCCAATGAAGTTTACACCTACTTTTTCCGCTGCGCGGTCAAGTGTACGTGCGATTGTCACATAATCTTCCGGAGTCTTACACGCTGCTGCTCCAACAAGCGATACAGGTGTAATTGAAATTCTCTTATTTACGATCGGAATTCCGAATTCTTTCTCAATGTCTTTTCCTGTAGATACAAGATCTTTTGCAACTGTTGTAATCTTCTCATAAATCTTACGGTTCAGTTCATCCAGATCAGAATCCACACAGTCCAACAGACTGATTCCAAGAGTGATCGTGCGGACATCAAGGTTCTCGCTTTCGATCATCTTATTGGTTTCTGATACTTCATACATATTAATCATAGTCTTATCCTCACCTTATCTCCGACTTCTTACAGACGGTGCATTTTCTCAAAAATCTCTTCTCTCTGACAATGAATTGTTACACCGATCTCTTTGCCAAGTACATCCATCTCATCACAAACTTCTTTGAAATCTTTCTTCAGATTCGCAACATCCACGATCATCATCATGTTGAAATATCCCTGAACAATTGTCTGTGAAATATCAAGAATATTGATTTCATTTTCTGCAAGATATGTACATACTTTTGCAATAATTCCTACTGTGTCTTCTCCAAGTACTGTGACAATACATTTCTTCATTCTTTCTGTACCTCCGCTTTGATTCACTCAATTTTATACATTAATAATATCCGAAACCGATTCCCGGCTTGCAACGAACATATTCAGGTCTTCCCCTTTATATTCATTATCTGCAAGCGTAACTTCCAACTTCACTGTCTCATAAGCAAGTCTTGCGTAATTGTTCTCCTTGCTCAGATGACCAAGCATGATGTGTTTCAGATTATCATGTAGTATATCACAAAGAAGCTGTCCTGACAATTCATTTGATAAATGACCGCGATCGCCAAGAATTCTCTGCTTCAAATAATATGGATATCCTCCGACTTCCAGCATATGGATATCATGGTTTGCTTCCAGAAGGATTGCATCCAGATTTTTCAGATTCTTCACTGTATAATCATCATATTTTCCAAGATCTGTTGCAACTGCTACGGACTTCCCACCTTGTTCAATACGATATCCGGACGGTTCATTTGCATCATGGGAAATAGCAAATGGGTGTACGTCCAGTTCACCAAGCTGAAATGGATGATCTGTCTTAATCGGATGTAAAAGTCCTTCCGGCATCTTTCCAAGACTGGAAGACTCTTTGATTCCTGCAATCGTTCCCGGAGTCGCATAAATTGGTATCTCGTACTTTCTGCTGAACACACCAAGTCCCTTAATATGATCCGAATGTTCATGTGTGATCAGAATTCCATCGAGTTCGTCCCCTTTAATCTCCAACTTATTCAGACCTTCTTCAATTCGTTTCTTACTAATCCCCGTATCAATCAGAAGATGGGAATTATCACTTCCTACATAGATACAGTTTCCACTGCTGCCGCTTGCAATACTGCACATTCTCATTTGTTCAATCTATCTCCTATTTGTCTCTTTGTTGCTTCAAAATCTCCACTATTATCAATTACAACTGTGCATGCCTTTCGAAATACTTCTTCTACCGGTTGTGAAGCAATCATTCTGGTGATCTTTTCATCCGTATAATGTCTGGAACTTTTCAGTCGTTCTCTCCGAACCGCTTCATCTGTGTAAATATACCATAATTCATCACACAGTTCCTTTCCTACTTCCGGAAGAAGTGCTGCTTCTACAATATAATAAGAACAACACTCTTCTTTTTTCTTTAAAATATCTTTCCGAACCCATTCCAGCACTTCCGGATGTACAATATCATTCAATCTTTGTAATTTCTTCTCATCTGCAAATACGCAGCTTCCAAGTTTCATGCGATCCAGTTCACCATTGTTTCCGACAATCTGTTCACCAAATTCTTGTACAATTCTCGAAAACGCCTGTGTCCCTTTCTTCTGGATCTGCTTTGCAACTTCATCCATCTGGCAGACTACCGCACCGTATTCCTGTTCAAGAAATTTTAAAACTTCACTTTTTCCGGAGCCAACTCCACCCGTGATTCCAATTACTTTCATCTTATTTTGCCTCATACCAGTTCTTCCCTGTATGCATATCTACACTAAGCGGAACTAACAATTCTGCTGCATGTTCCATCTTATCCTGAAGGATCTGCTGTACTTCTTCTAATTCTGTTTCATCTGCTTCGATCAAAAGTTCATCATGCACCTGAAGGATCATCCGTGATTTCAGATTTCTCTTCTTCAATTCTTCATTTACATGAATCATTGCTATTTTAATAATATCTGCAGCAGTCCCCTGGATCGGTGCATTCATTGCCACACGCTCCCCAAAACTTCTCTGCATAAAATTGCTGGATTTTAATTCCGGCATCGGTCTTCTTCTTCCATATAAAGTCTCTGCATATCCTTTTTCTTTCGCATCGCTCACACATTTATCAAGAAATGTCTTAATTCCCGGGTAGGATTCAAAATAATGCTCAATATACTGTGCCGCCTCTTTTCTCGAAATACTCAGATCCTGGCTCAGTCCAAAAGAACTGATTCCATACACAATACCGAAATTAACTGCTTTTGCATTTCTTCTCTGCAGATCTGTCACTTCATCAAATGGTACGTGGAATACCTGGGAAGCTGTCATTCGGTGAATATCTCTCGCTTCACGATATGCCTGGATCAGCTGTTCATCACCGGAACAATGCGCCAGAATACGAAGCTCAATCTGAGAATAATCCGCATCCACAAAGACACAGCTTTCTTTTGGTACAAATACTTTACGGATCAGACGTCCAAGCTCCATACGAACCGGTATATTCTGCAGATTCGGTTCTGTACTGCTGATACGTCCGGTTGCTGTGATCGTCTGATTGAATTTACTGTGGATTCTTCCATCCATTCCTATATAATTCGCAAGTCCGTCTGCATATGTTGACTTCAGTTTTGCAAGCTGACGATACTCCAGAATCTTTGCTACGATAGGATATTCCGGTGCAAGTTTATCTAACACATCCGCTGCTGTAGAATACCCGGTCTTTGTCTTCTTTGCATGAGGCATTTCCAGTTTTTCAAAAAGAATCACGCCAAGTTGTTTTGGAGAATTGATATTAAACTCTTCCCCTGCCATTTCATAAATCTCTTTTTCCAGCTCAATGATTCTTGCTCCAAGCTCTTCTCCGTAACGCTTCAGCTCTTCACCTTCAACCTTAACACCGGCCTGTTCCATATCATACAATGTAAATACTAACGGCATTTCAATTTCATTAAACAAACGGAACATTCCATTCTCTTCCAGTTTCTTCTCAAGAACCGGGACACAGGCATAAGCTGTATATGCCTCATAACATGATTTTGTACTCTCATCAAGTTTTTCATCAATTAAAAGATTCAAATGTTCTCTTGCCACATCTTCTGCATTGTAATCATTTTTCAGAGGATTCAGAAGATATGCTGCTACGATTGCATCAAACCCGTTCTCACTTGTAAGCTCCGGCAGCCATTCCAGATATTCTTTCAATCCACACATTGAAAAACGTTTCACACTTTTTGCAAGGTGAGACAACTTTCCTGTCAGATATTCAAAATCAGCATCCATATCACAAGGAATCGTAACAATCTTTTCTGCTTCATAGCAAAGAGAAACCCTACCGTATCCTGAAGCATGTGCAAACAATGGGAGAACATTTCCAGCATCTTTGGAAAATGCCACACCAACGGTCTCTGCTTTCTCCGCCTCTTTAAAGACTTTCTCAATTTCTTCTTTTCCTGTTACCTCACGAAAATATTTTTCCACATCATTCACTGACGCTTCTACATCAAATCTTCCAAGCAGATTTTTAAACTCAAGTCTTTGGAATAATTCATGAGCTTCTTTTGTATAAGGATTCTCATGTCTGGCATTTTCAAGTTCAAAGGTAATATCTGAGTCCAGTTTAATCGTCGCAAGTGTCTTACTAAGCTGTGCCTGCTCCCAGAATTCTTTCAGATTCTTGCTTGCTCTTGGCGGTTTCAGCTCATCAACATGCTCGTATGCATTTTCAATCGTCTGGTACTGCTGAATGATCTTTGTCGCTGTCTTTTCGCCAACTCCCGGAACACCAGGAATATTATCAGCAGTATCACCCATCAAAGCCTTTACATCAATAAATTCCTTCGGTGTTACTCCATAGCGTTCCTGCACATCTGCCGCATAATAATCTTCTACTTCCGTCTTCCCCTGCTTCGTCTTTGGGATGCGGATCTTAATATGCTCTGTCGCAAGCTGAAGCGTATCACGGTCTCCGGAAATGATGGAAACATCCATTCCTTTCTCCTCACAACGATGAGACAAGGTTCCCAAAAGATCATCCGCCTCAAGTCCGGCCTTTTCAATCACTTCTATATGCATCGCACGCAGAACGTCCTTGATCACAGGCACCTGCTGACGCAGTTCCTCTGCCATCGGCTTTCTCGTGCCCTTATAATCTGCAAACATCTCATGGCGAAATGTCGGCGCATGCACATCAAATGTAACCGTCAGATATTCCGGCTTCTCTTCATCTAATATCTTAAACATAATATTCAGGAATCCATAAACTGCGTTCGTATGCAGTCCTTCCGAATTCGTCAGATCCGGAACTCCATAAAACGCCCGGTTCAATATACTGTGTCCATCGATCAGTACAATTTTATCTCTCATCAGATTCTCTCCTATTATCTCTTGCTTTTTGTTGCATTTAATTTTAACCATTATTAAAGTATACACTAATTAACTTCTTTTTTAAAGGTTCATTTTATGGTATCATAATTTAGGGTTTTTGACTCCACTATCTTATAAACAATATTTTCAAAAATACTATCAGGAGAATTATTATGGATGGAATTATATTTGATGTAGATGGAACACTTTGGGATTCTGTTGAAGTTGTAGCCGAATCCTGGAATCTTGCAATAAAAGAGAACTCTGATCTTGAGCCAAACTTAAACCGCGAAATTCTTCAGGGACTGTTTGGAAAGACAATGGACGAAATTGCTGCCGGAGTTTTTCCCGATCTCGACCCAGACTCTCGAAGAAAACTGATGGATATCTGTTTTGATTATGAAAACCGCTATCTTGAAACACATCCCGGTGTTTACTACGAAGGCGTTATGGACACACTCAAGGAGCTGGCTCTGGAATATCCTCTTTTTATTGTAAGCAATTGCCAGTGCGGATACATTGAAGTTATGATGAAAGGCGCAGGCATGGAGCCATATATCAAAGATTTCCTTTGTTTTGGCCAGACGCAGACTTCCAAAGACCAGACGATTCTGAAATTAATGGAGAAAAATAACCTGACAAACCCTGTCTATGTCGGAGATACCCAGGGCGATGCTGATTCCTGCAAAAAAGCCGGTATCCCTTTTATCTTTGCTGAATATGGACTTGGAGATGTTAAGGAAGATTATCCGACGATACATTCGTTTTCAGAATTAAAAAACATTTTAAGAGAGCTTGATTAACATCTCTGTTTATTTAAAACAAACTGACAAACCACACGAAACATTTTCTGTCCATTAAGAATTTCATTCTGTTTCTGTTGTGATCTGTCAGTTTTTTATTGCTCACGACTCTTTTCATAATCCCGGATCTTACGCATCAATCCACGATAAATCTTATCCTGAAGCAGTTCCCGATGTTCATACGATACTGGATATTCATTCATAAAATCGGGATGTTCTTTTATATAGCAATCCCTTTCTTCTTTCGTCGCATTCAACAGATATTTTTCATAATAATCCATATCATCTATTTTTTCTTTATTCATCACTTTCTCCCATTCCCCTTAGTTCTTATGCTGTCTCATTTCTCGCACATTTCTTCATGTTTTTATCAATTATAGTCGTAGTACGACTATATTTCAATAGTCGTGTCAGGACTTTTATATAATAATCCAAAAATACAAAAGATATCAGATTATTGTTCACTGGATACTGTGAACGATAGCTTGCTTCCGGTTAAGTTCGCACACCGGCTTTAAGGTACGAGGATGGGATTATGAAATTCGAAAACATACGAAATTTGCGAGAAGATAATGATAAAACGCAGAAAGAAGTTGCTGCATACCTCAACATCAAACAGACTACATATTCTAAATATGAACTTGGAAAAATCAACGTTCCTATTGATGTCTTCATCAAACTTGCTGATTATTATACAGTCTCAATTGATTATCTCGTTGGTCGTGGAAAAAAGTAAAATTACAAAGAACAAAGAATGTGCATTGCACATTCTTGCGCGTAGACCGCTTGCGACATCTACATTGTACGCCGCAGTGCGCATCCTTAGCGGAGCGTTTTTTATATATTAGGAAAGCACTTTCCTAATATATAAAAAATCTCTGGATATCTTGCAAACATTGAATTTGTAAGATATTCAGAGATTAAGTTCGATGCCGCTGGCCGGCTACTCAATGCATATAAATAGGTACAAACTAATGTGAAATAACGTATTTTAAGACGTTTTCAACTCTGAAACCGTATATCAAAGTACAATATTCTGCCCCTTTTTTGCCCCCTCACATGATACAATATTTACGCCCCAGAGTCAAATGCTCCGGGGCATATTTTTACTCAATCCAAGCCTGGAACTTGTCAATGAATCTGTATTTGTCTCCGGCGAATCCGTCCATGCCACTTGCTTTCAGTGTATCGACCTGATCTGCATAGAAGTTCTTGTTGTTCTGTACAGAAACTCTGTAGTGAACCATCTTGTACTTATATCCATCCGGTGTGATGTAATATAACTCAATAGCAAGAATCTCTGAACCATCTCCGAGGATTCCATTTACCTTGTCATTCAGATCATAGCTGTTGCCGAATGTAAGGTACGGAAGCCAACCATTCTTTCTTGTGTATACTCTACAGCGAATACTTCCTTTGCTTACCTTGATGGCAAGCCACTTAATTGAAACATTGTCACCTTTTCCGGCCCAGTCGATTTTATTCACCACTGGTGGCCACCATCTGTCTGTGAAAGCCTGATATGTAATATCGACCTGTCCTAAGTCTTTCTTCTCTACCGGCTTAGATGGTGCTGACGGTGTTACTGGTGTAGCACTGCCACCGAACTCCATGTAGCAATAGTTGACATCTACTCTTCCACTGACTCCATCTACCTGTCCATCTGAGGAATACTGCCAAATTGCATACTGACCATTGTATGTATCTTCCGGGAGATTCTTATATCTTGCCATCCACTCAACATACTTTCCACGAACGTTGCCAAGATAGTTGTTGAACCAACTCAGTGAAGCGTAGATTCCTGGAGTATATCCAGCTGCCTTGAGTCCTTCGCAGACAATCTCACACGCTTTAGGTGCGTATCCCTGTGTGCCTGGTTCCTCAACATCAATGAAAATAGGTAACTGGAATGTATGACCTTTAATCAGCCTTAAGATGTGAGCAAGTTCGCTCTGTGCCTGTCTGTCACAAGTCGCATAGCTATACAGATAGACTCCCACTGGAATTCCAAGTCTTTCACACTCAGCAAGGTTTCTCACCCACTGCTTATCATCCTGTGATGCGATATCATCTCCATATCCACAGCGGAGGATTGCACCGGCACAACCTGACGCTTTGACTCTTTCCCAGTTAATGACTCCGTTATGATAGCTGACATCAATAATAAGTTTACTCATACCAGCCACTTTCTTTCAGTTCTGCTTTCTTCTGCTCGATCTCCGTTGCGTGTTCCTCTGCAATTTTTTCCATAGTTTCCAGTGATGTTCCCTCATTGTCCGAGATTTCTTTCGCTGAAAGTCCGTAGGCAAAACTCTTGATAATTTCTTTTACTGTCTGCTCTGTCATAATTACTCTTCCTTTCCACTCTGCTTGATTAACTGGTTGACATAGTTACTTAATCCAGCCACTAAGATTCCCTGTACGATTGCGGTAAACAGTGCCATTGCGATATCCTGTCCTGTTCCGAGAGTACAAGTTGCAATCACGTAGATACCGCAGATCACGATTCCAGCAATTCCTAAGATGCTAGGAATATACTTGTCTGCGATAGTCTCAGACTGCTTAATGGCCATGCCGATAAAATACAGTACAATAGCTACAACAATAAGTTCCGGCTTTACATAATTGATAATCTGTTCCATGTTCTTTCTCCTTATAATCCAATTTGCGTTGCTACCAATCCGATCACAAGTCCGAGAGCCGCTGTGAGAACATATTTGACTACTGTTCTCCACATTTCTCCATCTCTGCCCTCTAAGGCTTCTAATCTCTCTCCTTGTTTCGCCTGTTCATTTGCCATACTTTCCATATTGTTCGCAAGCTTCTCAACAGATACCGTAAGTGCTGTGTTCTGTTTTACAGATTCCTCTAACAGCTCAATCCGTCTATTCTGTCTATGCTGCTCGTCCTCGATACGTTTGGCAAATTCTGTATGTTCTTCTCTTCCTACATATTCCATCACCATTCTCCTTCAACAACTTATAGTTCTAACTTAATGTTAATACAGCTAATTATGATATTTATGCAATCTTAAGATAATTGTACTGGATTTTTGGGAAATGATTGTACCCATATTGAAGTCATAGATGAAATAGCAATAGCATATCATCAATCAAGAGTTTTAAATCCGCAGAAAGTCATATATATACATTTAATGTCAAGGCGCACGATTTTTTGATCGTAAGTTTTTGTGCAGACCATTCAGATCGTGCGTCTTGCTATATATGCACTATAACTGATGTAGGTTCATTGAAGATAGTAACTGATAAAAATCAAGTAGACGATGGGTATAAAATCGAATCTATATCCTGCGATAAATTTGTTTTAACAATAAAAACTTCGGTGTTTGGTGGAAAACTTAAAATTATCACTGTATAGACTCATCATAAAATAGCAAACAAGTCTTTAATAATTTATTGATATATAGAACTTCCGGAGCAAATATAAAGTCGGTAACTATTTCTGTAAATAAAGTCGAATATGGCAGCATAACATATGCTCCATTCGTATTATTCGGAAATTCAGTATTTTTAACAGGTACTATTGGAACGATAGATAATACATTAAAAACAGGGGATGTCACTATAGAGTGTAACAATAATGATTCTATACAAAATGTAAAGTTTTCAAATTTTCCATCGTTTGTAAATGCTGTTATCATTATCTATTATAAAAACATAAAAAATGCAATCGTGAAAGAAGAATAAAATAGCAAAACTTTAAGCAAAGCGATCCATCAACAACAAAGTTCTAATGTTGAATCACTTATTGATATGCTTATATCTGATATAAAAGAAAAAAATGATGGGATTTTTAACATTTATGGAAGTTGGAAAAATCACTCTTCCGGTTATTCTGCGATAGTGCAAAAAAATGTTTATGATACATTATTAATCAGGATATCTGGGATTATTTTTTCGTTCGATGGTAATTTGTGGATCTTTACATCTAATATTAATGATAATAAAACAACAACAAAAAAGAGCTTTTTTACAATGTCATAAATGAAATAGCAAAACTTTTGGTCGTGCAAAAGTAATTGGCGGAATTGATGCAAAAGGTGTGGAAATAACAGTAAAATCAAAAAACGCTTTTTATGGAGTTCTTATACTCTCAAACAATCAAGACTTGCAACTATATAACATACCTGTATCGCCAACGTTAAATACTACGGTCGGTCAAGCCAAAATTGAAATAGATAATTTGACAATGCGAATCACATTCAAATCTCAATACACACATTACGCTTGCATACTGGGTGGTTCAATAGTGAACGGAACGATTAAAGAAATTAAGGAATAAAATAGCAATCTTCAAACATCTGTAGATTCGTTAAATGTGAATGATGTTCGTACTGGGTTTTCTATCATTCGGTGGAATTCTTCGACACTGAATACAACATCTTCAGAAAAGATTACAGAAGCTTCTTGCGGAATAATAATATCATTCATAGAAGGCAATGCTTGGGGAGTACAACTGTCTATGCAAGCTGGAAATAACAACTTCTGTTATAGAACTAAATTTGGTACATGGAACGAATGGAAAAGCTTGATGAAATAGCAATAAGCAAGCTTGCTTAAAAACTATCGGAATGCAGTTAACCACTGACCAAAACGGCATCTTACAAACTGAAATCAGTAGGAAATATAATGTTGTATCTGTACGTTCTAACAGTGCAATCATAGAACCATTCTTACTGCAAAATAACGATTTTTGGAATGCCAAGGTTTTTTACTCAAGTTGGAGCATTGCATCAAATGCAAGTATTTATGCCACATTTGTTTACTTTGAGTAAATAGCAATCAAAACAAGGCGATTTTCAGATGTTACATAGATGCCGTAATGAATGGTGAATGTGAGACAAAAATAGATTTATCAAAAATCGAATCAGATAGACACTATATTGTTATAATGGCTTGCGGTCATATACAAGATGATTACTGCATAACAGCCATTGGGCATGCTTATAAATTCAATCAGAATATTGCATTCTCGTTAAATAAGACTTTTTCAGATAATATGTTTTCATTTTCTTGGAAAAGAAAACAATTAACTGTAACAATAACAATGAAATCAATTGCCAACGTCAAGCCTACTGGTATGATTATTTTTATATAAAATAGCAACAGTTTAACTCATGCAAAACGTATTACAATAAATCCTTCAAATGGCAGATCTATTATATTAGACGATGGAAGTTCGTATCTAATTTGCTATTCAGGAATAGACAGAGACAATATTAAAAACATAGGGTTCGCTGTAGCACTTAGCAGAATGTCAAAAGAAAGAACTGGTGGTATACTTTTTATCAAGTCAGAATTAACCGGAACTAATTTTGTTTTGGATGGTAATACATTAAAAGTTTCAACTAACGTGTGGATTGTAATGACATTAACAAAAATATGATTTAATCATAAAATAGCAATAAACAAAATACTGTTATGCAAATTGAAAACACTTCTAATCTTTGTGAATATATGTTTTCAAACTGTAGCAGAACTGGCATATGTTTTTATTCGATACCAAGCACAGTAAAAGTAGAAAATGGTTCTCCTGACGGATATGGTGGTTTTGGAATTGCATACAGAAGTACATCTGAAGATTATGGTATGCTTATTGTTTTTTCATATAGTAAAGCTGTGTATATGAAAATTAAATCAAAAACATGGGGTGATTGGAAGAAAGTAAATTTTATCGAATGATTATTCTATATAAAATAGCAACAGTCTGAAAGACTATATCTCCGTAGGGCAATACAAAGGCTTGTTGATTAAGGCAACAGGAACAGAGATCTCATTTATTGTTAGATGGAAAAACACACTTCATAAACTTACATACGATACTAATGATATACTAACATTCAAAGTTAGTGATGACAATGGCGAAACATGGACTACCAAGAAAACGCTCTAACAACCATACACCTCCCATTTCATGAACAACACACATTTTCTGAAAACATCATTTTTGCATATCGGAAAACACAGACTTCTCATAAAAAATGGCATAGCAAACAAGCCATCGAGAAACGGCTTTTAAAAAATCAATATTGAATCAAGTCAGCTTACGCTATATATCTTCTAAAAGATGCTTTTACATTAGATTCACTTACAGTGACGTACATCATGGTTGTATCCGGCTTTTGGTGTCCGGCATAAGCCTGAATCTCTTGTAGCGGTATTCCTCTACTTCCAGCATCCGTGAGTAGGGTTCTTCGGAACTTATGCGGATGCGCATGAATATCTGTTTTTTTACCTAGTTTCGACAGCATTGACCATATAGCTTCCTTTCCCATTCGATTATGTGGTTTTCGATTTGATACAAATAACGCTGGATTCATATCATCCCTTGACATAAGGTACTTCTTGAGATGATATGCGCATTCATCCGTCAGATACACTTTTCTCTCTTTCTTTCCCTTTTCTCCGTAAATGATTACTTCCTTGTTTCCCCAATCAATATCACTGCGGTTCAGAGCTGTTACCTCACCGATACGTGCTGCTGTGGAGTACAGGAACTCCATAATTGCCACATCTCTCTGACTCTTAGCATTGCAACGTAGATGCTCCCTCTCTGCGGATGTAAACGGCTTTTTGATGCGCTGTGGCACTTTCATGTGCTTAATGCGTCTCATTGGATTTTTGCTTATGAATCCCTCGTCAGAAAGCCATCCAAAGAATGATGAAAAGTATCTTCTAAGCGTGTCCATGTACGAGATAGACACTTTCCTTGTCTCCTGATACATAGCAAGGTAGTAGCGGATATCGTTTGTGGTTATGTCCTCAAATCTCTTGTTGAGATAGTTGACTAGCTTGGTTACACAGTCCACATAGCGGTCAATCGTACCTTGTGAGCAGTTCTCCAAGCGTTTACTTGCAATGAACAATTTGAGAATCTTATCCCAGTGAGATTGACTTGTTACCAATGAGGTACATTCCTCTTGAAGCTTAACTCCGTGGAACGAAATATACAGCACATTCTCCAATTTGTGCATCTGTTCCTCGGTCAGTTCCTCTTGCATCATGTTTACAACATTTTTGATTATCATGTTAATGTCTTTTTCCATAAAAACACCCCTTTCTAAGCCAATTATGACTCAAAAAGAGGTGAAATTAAATGCTTTATTTCGGTTCATGAAATAGGGAGTGTATACGGTTAAAAATCACGCTTTTGTTATTTTAGGATACGGTTGCAATCCAAGAAATGCTTGGTTTTGCACCTGATGTGGTACAAGCGTTTGAAAGCTTTATTGTAAAGCCATTTTTTGTTACAGAAGCGTAATCTACAAACGCAGTCAAATCACCATACGTAGCAATGTTTGAGCCACTTTTCAAAGTACACACGACTGTCGGTATGATATTGAATGGCTTTTTAAAAACGACAGCCACTGTTTGCGTACTGTTTGCTGCAATTTCTACAGCTCCAGTTGTACCAGATTGTGTCTTGCTATTTAATTCATTAACTGCCCCGATCAAAGTCTTGTTAGTAGTTCCTAACTTTGCGATAACTGCCGTAGTCATCTTGTCCACAACATAATTCCATATCTTGTCCATCAAAGTACGCTTGTTTGCTTTACCGTCCGCGTCGAGAATCATTAACTCGTCATTGTCTTTCAGTGCTGTTTTTGTTGTGTAATCATTCCATTTACCCATTTTTAATTCTCCTTATCCTTGTTCTGAATCTCTTCTACAATGGCATCTGTCTGCTCTGCCATAAAAGCTACCTGTTGTCTGTGTTCCTCTCCCAATAAGGACTCCATGATTAAGCTAATAACAGCACCGTCCAAGCCGTACTGAGATACTGCTGTGTTAACAGCTAGTCTAAGATAGTTCCTACACTGGTTGACTCTAAAGTTGAAAGGTAACGTGACCTTTTCTTTCTTTTCTTCTTCTGCCATGATTTCTCCTTTCTACAGAACTTTCCACAAATCTTCTGATTCCTCAGGTGAATTCTCTTGTGTGGTTGTATGAGACTTCATGCATTTACACAGCACAAGATTCTCCTCCATTTGCGGTTCTCCATCATCAAGTGCTACTGTGGCAACCGCATTGGATACACGTACCGCATAGCGTTCACCCTCTTTTACTTCCATGCCTTCTTTCCATACAGGGAAACAGCACGGCAAGGATGCCGCCTGTTCGTCTGTAAGGTTACTGGCTGTCAGCTCGATAAGTTTTCTAATCTGCCTTGCGGCTTCTGTCATACTCATGATTTTTCCCCCAGTAAAATCTTTAACGCTTCTCCGGTTTCGTCATTCGACTTAACTCCGCTAGATTTAATTGCTTCAACTTTTTTTTCGTTACTTTCGCCTTCGACCAATACGTATTTTTTTTCTTCCATGCATCTCTCTCCTAAGAATAGTAATTAAGTTCTACCAAGATTCCGTTTTTGAACTGCATCCTTCTTGATTTTCCACACCTTTTAATTTTGAATTGGCCATCTTCATCTACTACGTCTAATACTTGAACATCTGTCATCGTTGCTGTTACTCCACCACCTTCAAATGATGGATTTTTAAGCGTCCATCCATGCATATCCATATTGCATCCAATGTGCAGAGCGTCTTTGGAGTAATTGTCGAACGCACCGCTTGAGTAAGTCAATTTCATCGAGTACACATCCGCATTTGGAGATTCTTTGTATGCCCATGACATATACCATCCGTCATAATCAAGATCAAACACCAAACCTTGTACATTATTATTGCTCTCCATGCAGTTCGTACCGATATGACCGAGTAGTTTTTTATCCCAATAATATCTCGTGTATCCAGCACTCATTTCAGCTTTTCTGTTGCCTGACACGGTGTTTACCGTTCCGCTAATATTTGCGCTCTGGCAAGTAAGTATTCCATTCTCACTCATGCTGGAATACTTTGAACTCCAACTGATTTTGTCCGCTTTCAAACGAATGGAGTCAGCTTTCTGTTCAATCAAAGATTCAACTTCTTTTGCTGTGACTTTCAGGTTTAACTTTCCATCGAGGACTTCTATTTGTGCAATTGCTTTATTTGCAACTGTATCGTCCGTATACTTTGTAGCAAGAATCCAGTCTGAAGAATTATAATTTCCACTAGCTCTTGCTGTTCTACATCGCATCAAGTCACCCGTGCTTCCTTGCGTCCAAAGGTCACCAACATCATAAGGTGGCTGAGGAGTCGATGTGAATACTCTTCTCTTACCGTCTGCGGTATCTTGAGCCTTTGATGCCTTTTGCATAGCAGACTCAATGTCCGCATCCTTAACTCTCACCCACTGGAAAGAAGTGTCAACCTTCATATAGCGGTAGGTGAAACCTTTGCTCTTCCAAAAGAAGAGGTCACCAACGTGCTTCTGTCTCTCAGATGCTGTAGTCCACTCGGATGCGGGATAGTTGGAATTGTTTGGAGCGTAATCGAAGTAGTACGTGTCTATCTTGCCATCAATCTGATTTTGGATATCTTCAATTTTCGGATCATAAATGTTTTCGATGAAGTCCGTTACTGTAGAATCGTCTGTATAATTATCTTTCTTCTGCCAATCACTTGCTGCATATTCACCAGTTTCTCTGTCTTTTATGCAGATAAGGATATCATTTCCAGTGAAATACAAATCACCGACATTATACGGTGATTTTGGCTGTGTTGAGAAAATCTGCGCTTTACCGTCAATTGCATCGAAAACTTCATCCGGTGGATTCGACTTCAACTCCGTCCATCCAGTTCCGTTATAGATGTAAGATTTCTGTGCAGAAGTCTTATACCACAAATCACCTTTGTGCTGTGCTTTGAGTTCCGCCGTTGTCCAAGCTGTTGCCGGATCAGTGTTCTGTCTCCAAGTTTCCGCTTTACCATCAACCTGTGTCTTAATCTCTTTGATGGTCTCTGAGTAATCACCAGTTAGGAAGTTGTTCAGTGCGGAGTCATCTGTGTAATTGTTCTTCTTCTGCCAATCGGAAGCAACAAATCCTCCGCTATCACGGTCAACTACACAAGTAAGGATATCTGTACCGGTAAACCACGCATCACCTACGTTATAAGGTGGCTTCGGCTGTGTCACATAGATGGATGACTTACCGTCAATCTCATCAAATACAGAGTCTGGAACTGGCATTTCTTCCCAATTTCCGCTTCTGTAGATGTATTCATCACCAGTTTTGGAATTCTTCCACAAGTCACCCTCATGAGTTGCTTTCTCAGTTTCCACAGTGATTGTGATATTTTTTCCACTAACATCTAAGATTTCATTCCCGTTTGCATCGCAAAGAGGCTGTGTTTCTTTTCCGGTCCAATTAAGTGACGGGTCAGTAGGTTGGAACCAGGTTTCTATCTTTTGATCGATCTGATTCTTGATATCTTCAAGGTCAGATGCATAAGTGTTCTTAACAAAGTTATTGATTGCAGAATCATCTGTGTACTTGGTAGCCTTAACCCAATCAGATGCGACATAATCTCCGCTCTGACGCGAGGTCGCGCATCGCATAAGATCTCCGTTTGTGCCTTGTACCCACAAGTCATCCTTATCATAAGGTGGATAAGGAGTTACGCTGAATACACGTTTCTTTGTGACAGCAAGGTTCTTTGCAGCTTTCGCATCCGCATCACTTAACTTTGACCACGCTGAACCGTTCCAACGCATTGTTTCTTCGGTTTTTGAGTTGTACCATAAGTCACCAGTATGCTTTGCTTTCAGTTCGGCTGTTGTCCATGAAGCTGCCGGATCAGTAGATTGATTGTATGTCTCAATTTTGCCATCAATCTGATTCTGCAAGTCCTTATTGACTGTTTCCAGTTCTTTTTGCACTTCGTTGGCTCTTGTATCGTCCGTGTACTTAGATGCCTTTTCCCAATCGTCCTCAGCGTATTCAGAAGAATCACTCTTAGGTACTCGGCATCGCATGATGTCACCAGTTTCGCCCTGCACCCATAAATCACCAATGTCATAAGGGGGTTGAGGAGTCACTACAAATACTCTTCGCTTGTGGTCCGCAGTATCCTGTGCTTTCTCTGCTGCTGCAAGTGCTTTGGAAATATCTGTATCCTGTACGATCTGCCACTTCCAAACCGCTCCGTCCTGTAAGAATCGGTAGGAATGTCCAGTGGACTTCCAGAAGAAGAGATCACCTTCGTGGTCTTTTCTCTGCTCGTTGGTTGTCCAATTCACAGCCGGTTCGTTCTGTAAGCTAGGTTCGTGATCATAGAACCATGTTTCAAGCTGTCCATCAATCTGACTCTGTAATTCCGCAATCTTTGGATCATATACCGCAGAAATGAAGGTATTCAGTCCGCTATCGTCAGTGTACTTGGTTTTCTTCTGCCAGTCGGACTTTACACAGCTTCCTTTATCTCTGCTTTCCACGCAAGTGAGAAGTTCCTGTGTATCTGCATCAAACCATAAGTCACCAACACGATACGGTGGAACAGGAGTGTTAATGAATATCTGTGCCTTGCCATCAATCTCGTCAAAGACTTCGTCCGGCACTTGCATCTTCATCCACTGACCGCCACGATAGATGTACTCATCGTTCGTAGAAAGGTCTTTCCACAAATCTCCCTCATGCTCAGACTTTGATTCTTCAAACAGTACGATGATTTCATTACCGTTTACATCAAGGATTGAATTGCCATCAATGTCACATAACGCTTTTTCAACCGTACCACCCCAGTTTACCGATGGATCTGTTGTCTGATACCAAGTTTCAATCTTTTGGTCGATTTGATTCCGGATATCATCAATGTCTGATTCGTAAATCTTTGCAATAAAGGTATTCACTGTGGAATCATCCGTATACTTGGTACGTTTCTCCCAGTCTGCCTTTACGCATGAGCCTGTTGCTCTGCTCTTGATACAAGTAAGCAACTCTTTTGTTTCAGACTCAAACCACAAGTCTCCCAACTTATAAGGAGTTGTCGGCTCATTGATGAAGATTTGAGCTTTGCTGTCAATCTCGTCAAACACTTCATCCGGCACATTCATTTCTTCCCATTTGCCGGAACGATAGATATACTCTTTGTTATCTCTTGTGTCCTTCCACAGGTCACCTTCATGCTCGGACTTGTCTTTCCAGTTTACAGACGGATCACTATCTTGATACCATGTCTCTATCTTATTCCGGACAGACTCTTTAATCTCATCAATGTCATTCTTATAGATATTTGTGACAAAATCATCTACGATTCCGTTTGAGATATCTTCTACAGACTTTCCTGTGATGCTTATGGACTCTGCATTGATAGTTACTCGCCCTGTCTCTGTGTCAGCGTAGAAAGTAATGTTTCCATTCTTATCTTTTACGGTAAGAGAACCAGAATTGATATAATCAGCATTTATGCCGATAGCATACAAGATTCTTGTTATCAGATCACCGGTAAGGAATAAGCCGTAAGGATATGTCTTACCGCCATCATTTGATATACCAATGGCTTCAGATGTAACTTTGATTACATTCTTGGACTCTTCTACTGTCGGCTTATCATGGATGTATGTAATCATACTTCCGTCCGGCTGTGGTGATTCTGTCGAATACATTCCAGATGCATTCTCAAGCGTCTTATTCAGATTCTCGACAGCTGCTTCAAAGTCCGTCTTATTCTGCTTGATTTCCTTATTAGCTTTTTCATATACCTTTTTAGCTTCGCTGTAATAAGTACTCTTTTGACGTTCCGGATCTTTGATTCCGCAAGAGAACGAACTGCTTCCGAGATAGCTGAACTCATGGGATGTGATAAATGTTGGATAAACTTTGTCTTTCCTATCTACCACGCAAGCCAAATCCATGAATTCAATCGTTGGATCCGGGAAGAACTCTCCGCTAAAACCTCTCAGCTTAACTCCGATCAGCACATCTCCAATCAGGTTGATAGCATCATCTTCATGTCCTTCAATAAGAGGATTCGTGATTTCAAGTGCATAATCATCCGTACCTCTTATTAAGATTCTACTCTCGTTTTCTACTTTCTTTGTAGTCGCAATTCCAGTGATTACAACAGGATCTGTGCTAATGTCCGGATCTGACTGATAATCCATCAAAATGCTATAGCCAGCATCTTCCACCAAGTCCGCTCTACTCGCAATCTTCGATATTGCAGAGAAGTCATAACTTTTAATAACAAGTGTTCCGTCCTGAATCACTGCATTACCAACAGCAAGCATTGCGATATATCCGATAACTTCTCGGCAAGTCACTTTGTCCGGAGCCTGTTCAATCACAAAATCATCGTTCTTAAACTTCGGACTTCCAAGCATGATATTACATGCACTGCACGCTTCTCTCAGAAGCTGTCCAGCCGTTATTGGATAAGATAACTTAGATGTGAAGTCTGCATCCGCTTTGTACATCGAATCGTAACCTACAAGTTCTATCGTATCTCCAACCGCTGTTGGCTCAAGTACTGTAAATGTGCCCTCGTTTAATCTCTCAATTCTTGATTCCGCAAGCATGATTTTGTTGCCGTTGATATCAAGTATTTCCCCACCTTTCACATCTCTCCACGCATTGTAACTTCTGTTTTCGATGTCTGCTTCTGTAAAGAGCGAAATCTGTGCATAGTAAAAATCATACTTGGAATATCTTTCATCAATATTATCAATGACAAGTACAACAGACTTGGAGAGTGCAGATCCCAAAGGGAATTCGTCACCTCCGTCCTCTGAATATCCATTTCCACTGATAAAAAAATCATTTTCTGAATCAAGATATAGTTTCTCACCGTTTTTCAGTGTAATCGATGCGTAAGCATAGAACGGACCGCCTGACTTTATGATGTTTTTGAATTCGTTGCTTACATTCTTCATAATCTACCTCTAACTATTTAAGGTCAGCGAATATCTCTTTCGATATCCGGTGAAATCTATAACACCGGATTTTCCGATGTCACTTGAAAACTCAGCTCATCCAGTTTCTCTTCGCCTTCTACTAAACTGACACATGGAGCATTAAAGTTTGCAGCATAAAACCTTTTGGTTTCCCAGCTATTCTCATAAATATTAAGGTGAAAGAAGTCGAATCCGCTCTTTCCCATAACCTCTTTGAGAATTTTGCTTGCATCACTCACCTTAATGTCACTCCATTTCAGCTCATAAGCTTCGATTGTGAAGAGAGGAGAATTTTTCATATTTCCTCTCATCGTTCTTCCAGAGTTCTTAGTGGAAGTAGTAGCCAATGATATCTGGTATCCGTCCTCGTCCACTTCCGGTGCTGTGTACGAACCGAATTTTAAATGATTCTGTGCCATGTTCTACCTCCTAAGCCATTTCAAACGGATTTCTTCCCGTCTGTGTTCTCATGTTCTTTCCTTCTTCAAGTACAGCCTTCGCAATCTGTCTACGGTTCAGATATACAGGAACTTCAATTCTTTGTGAACTGCTGCCGGTTTCTTCTCTGACAATCTTTCGGATAAGGCTTTCAGGTGCTTCGATGTTGTTCCCGCTCTTCTGGTCTCCAAGTACTGCCATAAACTCTTTGTTTGGCGGGATAACTGCTCCTTGCGCTAAATACGGAATTCGTGGAGTTGAGATATATCCAATATTGAATCCAAAAGAAGAATAGCCTGTTAAACCCTGTACCCATCCAGGAAGATCAATCGAAATTGCATTCAATGCATTTGCAATTCCATGTTGCATGCGTTCCACTGCGTAGAGTAACTGGTTGATGAATCCAATGATTGCATTGATCGGAGATTTCACAATACCAGCAAAAGCTCCCCATACTCCGCTAAAGATTTCTTTCACTCCGTTCCATGCTTGACTCCAATTTGAGCTGAATACTCCAGTAACGAAATCAATAATCCCCTGGAATATTTGTTTCACGGAATCGACAATATCTTTCAGTGTTTTTCCCCAAGATTCCATGTATATTCCAATCAATCCGAATGTCTTTTCAAAATTCACACGGAATACTTTTTCGAGGAAGTTACTGAATGGTGTCAAGATGTTGTCTTTGATGAATGTGAATACCGCAACAATTGCTTTTTCCAATCCTTCTGCGATAGTTTTTAATCCCTCGGTTACAAGTGTGATATCGCCAGTAAATACTCCTTTGAAGAAATCTAAGAAGCCATTCAAGACTTCAAGGATTCCGGCTGTGATCTGCGATACTGTTCCGAACAAATTGATAAATGTCGTAGCAACCCACTCAAATATAGGAGCTAAAACCGGTATGATTGTTTCTATCTGCCAGCTTATGAATGGCGCAAGAACGCTTTCCCATAAAATACCAAGAATATCTATCACTTTTCCGATTAACATGAGTGCCTGTCCTATGGCATCACTGACCGGACCATTCAGAACTTCTGATACTAGCGTTGCAATATTCGAAAGCACTGGCGCAATGTAAGTATTGAATACATCAAGTAAAGCTCCAACGATCATGCTGAATCCATTCGTCAGTTTTTGGAAGAATGGAGCAATGTGATTATCGTATAAATCCATCACACCATCTGCAACATTATGAAGGAAAGTTTCTATTCCTTGTGTTATCGTTTCAATCGGAGCAAGTAGTCCATTAATCGCAGTAATGATTCTTTCTTTATTATCGACAATAGGCTGCACGATAAAATTAATCAAATCCCTTGCGAATGATGCTACTAATCCATTAACTAATCCGAACGATGTGGCGAATATTCCTATAATATTTCCAGTGATATTCTGCGCGGTCTGTGAACCGAATGTCTGAGCAAAAATCTCTGCAATTGTGGCTGCAAGAGTGCCGAGCAAATCCATGATTTCAGCACCAATGTCAAACATTCTGATGAGATAACGTTTTATTCTGTCCACATTCTCAGCAAGGTAGCTTTCAATTCCACCTACTATGTTCACTGCTATGGTCAGTCCTATGCTCACAAATGCTCCGGCAATCTTCCCTAGATTGTAAATGAATTTTCTAGCAAAATTCTTCGCTGCTGCTTGAACATCTTTATCAGCAAATATGTCTCTGATGTACCCGCTGATAGAGTTTAAATCCTTCTTGAGTTCTTCGATCAGTGGCTTATAATCTCCAAGTCCATCCCAGAATCCACTCATGAAGATGTCTCTGATCTGCTTCAGCTTGTCCAGTACGGTATCAAGTAAGGATGCAAACTTATTGTCGATAGGTACTTCTTCGAATAGCGGTCCGGATCCAGCTCCTCCTCCACCGCCACCACCTCCGGATCCACCAGAGCCACTTCCGGAGTCCTGTTTGTCCATTCGGTTGATATCATCAAGTGGTGATAAGTAATCTTCCGCAGCTTCCGCAGCTTCTTTTGTTCCGTCTGCTGCATCTTTCGCACCACTTGCCGTGTCCTTAAGGCTTCCGGCATAATCTTTCTGTACTGCGATTGCTTTCGTGTATGTGCTCTTTCCGGATAGGAATGAGAAGAACATACTTACATAACTTGCAGCTGTCGAAAGCATATCAATGAATTTGCTAAGAATCGGTGCTACTACACTAAGAATTGGTGCAAACGCTGTTGCTAAGCTGTTCTTGAGTGTTTCAAGGCTTCCCCACAGCATCGAAATACTGTTATTCGTGCTGCTAGAGTACTGTGCAAGGTTTGTGAATCCGTCCTTGATAGCATTGATTGCAGCCGAGAATGCCCTGAACGCTACGCTCATTAATAGTGACATTCCAAGCATTCTTCCAATGCTGAGTTTCGCACCATTCGCAGCCTTTCCAGTTTTTGCAATAGACTTTGACGCTCTTTCACTTTCACTGGCAAGCTTTCTTTGTGCCGGTGCTGCGCTCATCAGCTTTTGCTTATATTCGTCCACACTGCCTTTTACGGAATTGTACGATGTGTGGAGTCGATTGTTCATATCCGCAAGCTTTCTTTCTTCTGCTTGCAATGTCCGCATGCTGGCAGCAGCTTCTTGTGTCTTTGAACCAAGTGTAAACGCACCGCCTGATGCTTCTAAATCTGCTAATTCTGCTTTTGCATATTTGATTTCATTCTCAAGTTCTTCTATGTCATACTGCATCTTCTTAAAAGATGAGCTGTTCTTTTTGCCACCAGTAGACAGGAATCTTTCCTGTGCAGATTCCAGTGAGCTAAGTTTCTGCGTGGCTCCGTCAATCTGAGTCTGAATCTCTCTGTATTCCTCTGTTGGAATCTTCTGCTCACCATATTCAGCTACTTTCTTCTTAAGGTCAGAAACCTTTCTCTCTTGTGCAGCATATTCTTGATTTAACTTTGAGAATGAGTCTGCTTGTTTGTTGAGTGCTGTCCTAGCTTTGGAACCCATGTCCTCGACCAAATTTGCCATTCTTCTGACAGCTGCTTCAACTTCTCTGCTTCCAGCTTTCATGCCGTCAGCGTTAATCTCTGTGTCAATTATGATATAGCCGTCGGCTTGTGCCATTTCTAATCCTTTCCACCGCTAATTATCTGCGGTCAGCGAATATCTCTATTGATATCCGGTTATTTATTCAATCCGAAGAGTTCTCGGAGTTCAGCTTTCTCTTCGTCACTTCTCTCTGTACTCTTCTGATGTAAGTCCACAATAGACTTATTATTTTTGTAGTATTCCTGTTCCCACTTCTCTAACTTCTTACCTTTTCTCTTCTTGTCTCGGATGCTGACTACAGTTGAGAAGGTACTTTCTCCAATCTCCATATAGAGTCCGAAGAACGTCCACCAGTGCATATAGTCTGTAGCTCGCACTTCAGCGTTATTCACCTTATTCACAGCCGGTATGATGATTGGTGCATCCTGTTCCCAGTCCATTGTCCTCGGTCTAGGCTTACCGTCATTCTTAATACCGCAGTCGATGAATTCACACGCTTTTCTTGATGCTTCTTGCCAGTCCTTAGGTGGCATAGAATCAAAGTCAGTATAGAGGATTCTAAGCATTGTAAATACTTTCTCCTGATCCTTCTCTTCTTCCGTCATGCCAGGCTCGAAGATATCCGGATCATTCATAGCAGAAAGAATATCCAATATCACTCTAAAATCAGAGCGTATCGAATATTCCTTTCCATTAACGTCTAAAGATGTAGGAAGTTTCCACGGATCCATATTAGTTGTGGTACTTAGCCACATACTTATTCATGCGACTCTGTACCTTCTTTGTGCGGATATTCATTTCCTTTTCAATCACTTTTGCGATAGAGGACAGAACATTCTCCATGTACAGTTCTCCATTCGCCAATGGTGAGGATGCTCCGAGGATAGAGAAGAATGTCTCTTTTGCATCTTCCCCGATGAGATAAGAGATTCTCTCTGTAATATCATCCTCTGCTTTTCTCATATCCGCTTCACTTGGATTCTCTGGCAGCTGATATGAATTATAGTATTCAACCACTTCCTCATATCTCTTCACGATATTTGTATCTGTAGGTCTGAACTCGAACTTGCCGAGTACCTTTCCTCTTTTGTTCTCAATCGTGTAGACCTTGCTACCATCATCTACTACAATCTTGTTTGCCATTGGTTTTGCTAATTTATTGCTCATTGTATCGTCCTTTCTTGCTTATTCTAAGCCGAATACTTCTTTGTGCTCTTCATCGTATACCGAAAGTTCTTCAGTTCAAGCAGCTACGATTTCACCCTCTGCGAATACTGGCTTGCCTGATTTCAGAGATTCGGCTGTAACATAGCCTTTTGTTCTTGCTCCATCATCAGTGATGTTAAACGGAATGTTGACACCAGCTGTGTCTCCACCATAGCTCTGTGGCTTAACCATTACTTCCTGTACATAAGCAAGATGCTTTGCAGCTGCTGTATCCTCTACGATTACTTCGAGCATAAGAGTCTTACAAGCTGAACCTTTCAGACGGTCAAATGCAATCTCTTTAATCTTCGGATACAGTTTGGATGTTGGATCTGCATAGAATGGATCTGCTGATATGGAAGGTGTATATCCATTGTCACTTGTCACTGTTTTTCCGAGAATGTTCTTCTTCTGTTCTGTGTCTGGGTTCAGTTCTACGGACATTTCCTCGATATCATCACCAAGAACTTCCCACTCTGCCGTTGCCGGTGCATTTTTGAACGATGCATCAAGATAATGCATCAACGCTTCACGCTCTAATTTCATGTTTGTTATCCTCCGTTATTTCTTGTAGAATATGTTTCTGTATTTCAAGGAGATGCTGATTGCCCAATCTTGGACATTACCATCACTCACATTATCTAAGTGAGCCGGTGTAAGCCTTATGATCTCCTCTATTTTTCTCTCTTCTGTAAGCACTGGATATTCTTCCAGTTTTACTTGTTCTCCATTTATTACAACCGTCTGCTGTTCAAGCCACTTTCCAAGAGTGTCAAGGAATTCTTTGATACTGGCCTTAATCTTTGGAGAGTCGATTGAAGACCGGTAGATCACATAAAAAGGATAGTTGCACAACTGGTCTACTTTGCCAGTTACACTCTTCTTTTCCAGTGCAATCACCGCTCCTGTCACCGGATAGAACGCTATACCGCTTTCTTCTTCCAATGTGGAGAATCTTATTTTTTCCTCTTCCTCTAATCCGGGAAAACTATTCAGAAGAGATACGAGTGCATCCGTTACCGCAGCGTAACCGTCTACATCGTACTTGACCGGTTTCTTACTTTCCTCCGGCACGTTTCTTCACTCCTTTCGCCCAAGACTTCACATATTGTTCCTTTGCAGCATCAAACCAATGGTCTGTTGCGCGTGGATGCGCTGTCTTATCAAATACAAGGTCTCTGTCTGTTACCACCTTCTTTGCTCCGGCTCTTGCCCACGGTGAGCCTGTGACAGGATCTACCATAACTTTTCCTTCATAAAGGAATCTTCCGTAAGGTGGAGCACCGGCAATCACTTGACCGCTTCCTTGCATGGACCTGCTCATAATCGCAGACACGTTTCTCATGTTACCGTCACGAAACGGCATATACTTTTCCATGTCAGTGAACACTCGACCATCTAGCCAGTTCTGTGCTTCCTGGAACTGCTTTTCAAATCTGTTCAAGCTGACATTTACTTTGATGTCACCTTTTACGATTGAGAAGCTAGGAAAATGAAATATCTTGCTTGCCATATTACTTTCCTCCAATCTCAAAATGAGGAATCAGTGTGTAAGAACCTACGCTTGTGATCAGAAAGACATTATCCATCTTCTTATTCAGATAATCGTAGAATCCTTTGTTCGTGCGTGACGTATAGTCTTCATCGGCAATTACCGTTTCTAGATATTCGCCTTCCAAGAAGATGTCCCCTGTCGAGAATGTGATGGAATTCTCTTTGTTTTCCGTAGTTTTCCACACTTTCGGAGTGAGATAGGAAAGATTGCACACCACCCTTTCTCCCTCACGTACCTTAAACGGCACATGAAGATTAGCTGTATCAGCCGTATCCAAACCAGTTTTGGCAATGTTGGCTGCCTTATCCGTAATAAGTGTGGCTCCGGATATAACATGAGGATACCAATATATGGCATCATTCTTGTCAGTGTATTTGTTGAATACAGTCACAGTCTTGTCATACATCGGTATCCCCTCCTAATAGAATTCTTTTCCACATTCTTTGCACTTCCACACATGATGAGTCTTGTACTCATGGTCTCCGACCTCATCAAGAAAAGTTGAAGAATATGTTAGTTTTTCATGTCGGCACATTAACCGCTTAAGCCATCTAAATACCAGCATAGAGTAGGCACACTCCTTTCTTATCCGCAACACCTTGCAGATATTCAGAAGCCACCTGTCTGATCAGCAAAGCTTCCACTTTCTTATCCATTGATGCTCGTGCATAGATGCTGTCTGCTGTTCCGCTAGTCCCAGTAACGAAACTTATACTTTCAGCACCTGACGTAATAGATGCTACTTGTTTCTTACTCACAGTACCGTCTTCATGCTTGACCACTCCGACCGTATCCATTGATGCTTTTCTGATCGAGTCAATCTGATGCAGTGCTTCTGCGACCGCACAGACAGCCTTCTGAACCTTTGTGTTAGCTCTTTCGTCCTCCGGAAGACCATCGGCTAATCTATCAAAGGTGATGTTGTCCACACGTTCGCTTGCTCGCTCTGCATACTTAGGAAACTCTTCCTCTGTCACGGCATCTCCAAAATATTTAGTTGTATAGAACTGATAATCTGTGTATGCCATGTCTGATCTCCTTACTCAGCTTTTTTTTCTTGTCTGCTGTTTCTTCTGTGGCTTATCTGCTACTTCTTCATATTTGTTAGGATTGCTCTTCATACTGGCAATACTATCGGCATTGTCAGTAGAAAGATACAATCCTGTTTCTTTGTCTAAGAACTTCATCTTAATCAACCACCAATTTTCTTATTCTTGAAGATAAGGTCCGGTGTAACAGATTTTGTTCCGAAGTGGTAGAACAGTTCGATTCCGTAAGCGTTTGACAGTGGAATCTTCTCTGCATTGTAAGGATCTGACATTACTGGCTGCGCGATTGCACCGTCAACCATAACGAGAGCCTTAACATCTGTTGGAAGATGTACGCAAGAGTATGTCTTAACACCGTGGAAAGCGTAGAACTCTTCGTCAGCTGCTCCAACACCAGGAACTGTTACCTTGTCAAGGTATGTTCTGATTTTTCCGTAGTAGTCCGGATCCAGTACCATGTGCATCATTAATCTTGGAACTCCGTCCACGTACTCATTCTTTGTTGTCTCACACTGCTGAATCATTTTCTCTGCAATCTCTTCAATTGCTGTGATTCCTGTCAGATCTACTTCTGTAGCATCTGTACCAGCTACTTCGAAGAACTTTGTATCAAGCTCTGCTGCCATTCTAAGCGCATGGTTTGCTGTTCTCTTAGCAATAAGTCCTTCAACTCCAAGAAGAGAAACATCTTTCTGCTCTACTTCTTCTACGATCTCTCTGTCCTGATCAATCGGAATTGTTACCGTTTTACCTTTAACACCGTCTCCCTTTGCAGCTGTTCTAGCTGTTCCGTAGTTCTTCGGTGTTGCGTTTGCAAATCTCTTTGCTTCTACTGTTCCGGCATGAGGATCACCAGAAAGCTCTGTGTTCTTCATTGCTCCGGAAATTGTAAGTTTCTGTACGTTCTCGATAACTTTTCCGTACTCCTCAGCGAGGAACATTTTTCCAGTTGGATCGAGAAGCATGTTTAATGACTGAATTCTTGTATCTGCCATGTTCGTAATCTCCTTTAACTTTTTAAGGTCAACGATTATCTCTGATTGATAACCGTTCTATCGCATGACTACCATACTGCCGGTGGTGTGTACACTGGAGTCTTACTGTCTCCTCCACCTTTGTTTGTAGGTGTTGTGAAGGTCGGCACTTTCAGAGCATCTGTCGGTGCAAATGCATCTTTCTGTGACTCTCTCAGCTCGTTCATGTAATCATCGAGTCCGAGGATTTTCTCGCCTTCACGTTTCAACCCTTTCTCTTTGATCATGCTGATAATTCCTGTTCGTGCAAAGTCAGAAGTGAATTTCTCACCTGCCAGTGCTTTGACCAGAGCATCATTGAAGTCTCTTTCTTCAATCTTTGCTGCATAATCTTTCTCGCTGTTCGCAAGTTTTGTCTGCCACTCTTTCTCTGCGGTCTCTGCTTTGGTTTTCCACTCATCACGTTCTTTTGTGATAGCATCAAAGTCTTTTCCCTCAAATCCTTCAAGTGTAGACTTGGCTGTGTCATACTGTGTTTTAATGTTGTCTCTTTCCTGTGTGACTGTATCAAGCTTTCTTCCCTGTTTCTCAAATTCAGCAAGAGTCTTGTAATTCTCATTCACACTGGTTTCGATTGTTTTCTTCTGCTCATCTGTAATCTCAAGACCAGCATCGGAAAGAATCTGAATAATGTTTTTCATGTTTCATATCCTCCTCAACGTATTTTATTAACCGTTTCGTCCACGGTAGGGATTCAGACAGATAAACCTCTGTCAGGGTAATCGTGGTTGAGGGAATCGAACCCTCATAGCCATTACCACGCAAGAACAGATGCTATAGAAAGGCAGATTCACATCTGTCCCCAGCTCCCTTAGGAGCAAAGCCTACCGAGATGTGCGATACCTCTTAACAGGATTCCCCTAGTAGGCTATTTTTTTAAAAAAGGAGGTGCAAAAATACGATATAATCTTCACCCAATATCCATTATGAATGTTTTTGATTACTTCGTTGTACCCATCTTTAACTCTTTTTCGCACTTTCATATCTTCTGGCAGCAACTGCGCTCTTCATAGCTTGCTTTCTGTCCCACTGTGCGACTTTCAATCGTTCTGCATACTCTCTCAAGTCATTCTCTTCGCAAAATGCACTATACCGCTTGTTCTGAAGCTTCAGTGTGTGAGCCTTGCGGTCTAGCATATTCTGCAATTCAAACCTTGCCTTATCATCCTTACAGTTATCAACAGCTGTCTGCAAGTTCTGTATCTTCCGCTTGGTGTCTCTGATCCTGCGCTCCTGTGCTCTCTGTTTCTTCTGCAATTCCTCAACCTTATGGTTATCAGCAAAGTTAATCTTCTTGTCATCATAAGGATTATTCACTCCGTCACCACTTCCGAAAGAGTGCCGGCAGTTCCATCCGCAGAGTCCTTCACCAGTTCCGAATCCTGTGGTCTTAACGAAGTCCGGAAATCTTTTATCTTTTCCAGTGCGTGAGTAGAACCGTCCTTGCCACCACAAGTGATTACCTGGATTCATTCCACCGTTGCCGGTACGCGCTCCAAGATGCGCAGACACAAGTACTGTATCCCACTCCATCTCTTCCATTCGCTTTAGTGAGATATCGGCAGCAGCTTGACCAACTCCTGTCCTCACGATCATCATCGTTGCTGACTCAATGCTCATTCTGTACCCGGTAGGATAGTTCACTTTGAGTCCTACTTCTGTGATGTTGTTAATCACATCTCTGACTGCTTGTGTGTACGATACTGCACCGGTAGACACAAGATGGTATGCATTGTCCATCTGATTGATGAAAGTCCTCTGTGCATCCAGTGCTGTGGTCCGTGTGAAGTTGTTCCATTCTCCGGCAGTAGCAAGGTAATCTCTCTCAAGGATCCTGAGCATGGTTGGAGATTGCATCAGTGCTGTTGGAGTGAGTCCGGCTGCAATATACACAGCATCATCCCATTTCAACGAAGTGATACCAGCATCAATGAAAGCATCCTTGATTTCTTTCTGCTGTAACTTTGTCTTGTCCGCTATTTCCTTCTGGATATCCTCTAACAGTTCACCTGACTCTTGAAGCACTTGTATCCGCCATCGGTCTGTCTGTGTCAGCAGATAGTCCTCACCTCTGCCGAGTCTCTTCATGATTCTCTCAATGATCATGTCCATAATAGTGCGATGAAGGGACGAAGATATCTCCTCCGCCCCTTCTGTTATTCTTTGTAAATATTCAGGTGTTAGCATTATTCCTCACCGTCTTTGTCATTTTTATCATCCTTTGTAATGATTGCAAAAAGCAAAATTGTTACGCAAATGATAAGAATATTCATAGTTGATACCGTCATATTGTCACCGCCTTGTTTATTCCTCTGTATGACAAGTGTTTGTCAGTTTCTTGTACACATCTTCATACAGCTCCTGTTTATCCCCATTGTACGTGTACTCCGCATAGATACCATCACCACTAATATCGGTTGAAGCAAGGCACTTATAATTCTGTAATGTCTTACAGCTCCATACGACAAATACATTGCTTAAATCAATCTCAACCTCCGGTTTATGCTCATGATACCATTCAACAAGTTTCTTTTTACATACACTCTGAAAGCGATCCATTCCTGTGATAATCATTGTTATTCCTCCGTTTACAGCCTATTGTTAAGTTCCATCTGATTCATTTTCTTGGAGAACAGTTTAAGCTCATATGCCGTTAGTCCTACACACGTATTTCCTATCTTTTTCTGATCCGTTAAATTAGCATCGTATGACTGCAATATATACTCCCCAGATTTTTTATGTCCAATAAATACGATTTGAGTATAATTGTATTCCATACTTTTTCGTCCATATTGAGCATGCCCTCTGTTTTCTTCTAGCTTTACGAATCCGATATCCGCTAATTTTTCATCTACTGTTTTAAAAAACTTCATGTCTCCTACTCCTCATAAATAATATCCAGTCCGTAAGCAACCGCAGTATCGTGTTCGATCTTACATCCTCTTGCATTCTCCCAGCCTTTACAGAAGTACGCTGCATGGCACAGAGACATATTCTCTAAGGACTTAGCAAGATAACATATCGGAATCTGAACTACACCACGTTTTTTCATGGCGTCAATACTGTACCACTCATCTGTGAAAAGAGTATTCACAACTTCATATCCTTTTTCTTCAAGGACCTTAATTGCTTTCTCTCTTGTTGCTACAATTTCTTCATCAGTCTTTCCAGCCATTGGCTGACTTAACATTGCTTTCTTCATGATTAATCCTCCTACTCTGCAAACGTCCAATCTTCTGCAAGCATATCTGCTTGTGTCGGAACATACTGCTCACATTTTGTGTAATAAGAATTATTTTTAGACTCACATGCTTTTATGATTGAGTATTCCTCGCTATCAAATTTGTCTTCCCTTCTACCATCAAGGCAAGCTCTGAAAGTGGCGTATGCAAGTTGTAAAAACATGTCTGGCTCAAACGTCAATCGTCTTACACGTTTCTTGTTCTTCACCTGCTTCATAGCTTCGTGAAATGAAAATGTATTCATGCCACCAAGTGCCGGACAGTTCGTGTCATCCGCAAAAATCCATTCATCGGAACAAATATTTGTAAATGTGTAATCCACACACTCGGTGCTACGGACATCAATGTCATTACCATCTTTTGTATGCATCAGAATTGACTGTGCCGGAATACACCAGTACCAGTATCCAGCCCATGACGGAAGTTTCACCTTTGCTCCATGTTTCATTGCTTCAAATGCTTCTTTAAATGTCATTGTTCATTTCTCCTTTCATTTTGCCACTTTTACCATGCATCTAACTTCTTCACTTTCGTATTCTCGCTCCATTACTAGTTCATATTTTTCAACTTCGTAATGGACACTCCCTGTTATATTGTGCTTTTTCTTGTATTCATAAATGGCTCGATCTATAAAAGAGCTTATTTCTTCTCGGTTCTGCTTTTCTGCATTAGCATACAGCTCATCTCCGTGAAGTAACTTACTGCCACTTATTTTTGATTTCACATTGAACGCAAAAACGACTTCCGGTATATATATTTCTGAACATGTAATAACAGCATTTATTCCAATATTTGTTTCAAATGGCTTGGCCAAAATATCAGGAGGCATTATTACACGTTTTTCAGGAAATCTTATCTTGAATACCACATACTGCGTAATCGAAGTGATTATTGTTCTTTTTTCTTCCTTGTAACGTGGGAATATCGGCATTGTAAACATCTTACAGTCTCCTTCCTTTCCTATCTCCTTTCTTTCTGCTTCTACAACGCACCTACACTCTTAAATGCTTCCTCTATCTTTGGATACTGGATAGCAAACCAGTCCACTATTGTTTCCTCGTGTCCAAACTGTTTGTAATGTTCAAAGTTCGGTCCTAATCCGCTTTCGTAAAGAAAAGCATGTATGATTTCGTGACGTAACTGTTTCTTCATCAAACAGTCGAAATCACCTAACTTGTTCACGTTATCAGTTCTCAATTTGATGATTTTAGATGTATAGTCGCAGTATCCGTCATATTCTGCATCTTTCATCTCTTCACGGATAATTTTATATTCAGTTCCTAATACGTTTACTTTTTCCATTGCTACTCCTCTCTTAAAAACGAAATAGGAGGGTTCGAACCTCCATCTCCACCACCAGAATCACTCCCAGTGGAAAGAATCAGCTTATCCGATATCTCGAACAAGCCTATCTCGTCACCATTGCATCTCGGCATGACTGAAAAATCACTCTTCACCGAGGTAATCATATTTGAAAATAGCCGTATAAGGATTTGAACCTCAATCTTTCACTTGAGTAGGGTAGAATGAACGCTTTGCCGTTAAGCTATACGGCTTCCAACTACACTGTAGTAAGGAAAAATTTGTTATGAAAAAGATTTTTTCTCCGAGTTTCGGAGAGAGCTACCGTTCGGATTCGAACCGAAACCCTGTTGATTAAAAGTCAACCGCTCTACCATTTGAGCTATGATAGCTTAAAGCATCGAGCGTGAACCAAGAAAAAACGCTCGATGCTATATTATTTTAGGTTCCCGGGGAGATGACAAGAAACCGGGAATAGGCCTGTCCCGGTTATGCTCCGAGTCTGTGTCCTACTAAGGAACAAGCCTTAACCGCCATCTGACGGTTAGTAGCAATATTTATAGTGCTGTACATTGACATTGCACTGTCAAGGAATGAAAAACGAATGAACTTTTCGTCCTCAAGTACATAGTACCGTATTCGCTTGCTCTCATTGTCCCCATAATTTACTCATCTTGGAATTTTTCAAAGAGAGTTTCGCCTTTGTCACTGGCTTCTTCAATCATTGCTTTCGCTTCTGGCTCTGTCATCCCTTCAAACTTCACGAAGTACATCCATGCCGGTACTTTTCCCTGTACTACATAATTCCACCAACGTGCACGATCATCTTCAAGGTTGTACACAAGGTCTTCAAACTCGCAAGCTGTCTGATATCCGGAAGCCGGAATTGTTCCGTTCGCTGTTCCTGTAGCGTAGAGGATATATAAGATTCTGTGGATAACTCCATCATGATTCTTTCCGTCTAAGATTGTACGGAATGACTCAATTGTGTGCAGCGTTCTTCTATCGTCTGACTCCACTTGTGTTGCTGTCTGAATTCCTCTTGACTCATCAAACGAGAAGTATCCATTAGAGAATCCACACTTGTATCCGATGATGGACAGATAGAAGTTGATGGCAGAAGTTCTTTCGGCTACCAATATAGTCGGTACATGTTCTTGAATCGTACCGTCTGCATCCACTCCCATTTCAAGTCCTTGCACGAATCGAGGGAGCTTGATTCCATTCTGATTAGCATATTGGATTACTGTCTGTGATACAAAAGTAACGTGCTGGCTGTCTTCCTGTTCGTCACCCATCTTATTGAGTGCGATATCGAGCCATCTCAACTCTTCAGTGCATTCAGCAAATACCGGTACAGTAAGAGGAGACTCCTTGTCGATTGCATTCGCATAAGGATTTCGCCAGTACACAAACAGCGGATATTCCAATCCTCTTACTTCCACTTCCGGAAGTATGTCTTTCCACTCATCTACTTTTTCCAGTGAGATTTCCGAGCCGATACGGTTCTTATCTTCACTCTTGAATGCTTTTGATGAAATCTTATAGACTCTTTCACCATTCACATCCTCAAATCTGTGATATTCTGCTTTTGTGTAGTACCTGTTTCCCTTTTTGATGTACGAGAAGAACACTGCTGCAAGTACATCACCGTTGGTATTGGTGTCTGTGATGATGAAGTAGTCCGGATCCAGGAACTCAATTCCTTGTCCGTCCGTCTTGAGCATCATTCCGCAAGTAGCACAGCTCTCTTCCTGTTTCTCTTGTAACGCGTTCAACACTTCATCAAATTTCTTCTTGAGCGCATCGTTACCATCAATCTCAACATTGACATTGAATAGTGTAAGGTTTGCAATCTCCCGGCAAATGACATTAGAGAACCTTGTCGGTTTGATTGTTCCGTCCATGCACCATGTCGGCAGTCCTGATCTCATACCCTTATACAAGTCTAAGGCAGTCTGCATATCAGAAGAGCGACTTACCTCAATTCCAAATATATCTCTTACTTCGTTTACTCCAAACATTCTATTAAATACCGCCTTAATCTTTTGCATTAGTCCCATTAGTATTTCCACCTCAACCGCCTACGCAAGAATGTGTAGACATAATATCTTGTATCATCCATCGCATGGTCATTCTCTTTGATCACTGTATCATTGTTCTTTTCCTCATCCCAACAATAGAGTCCAAACTCATTGATACAGCTTGTGCAATCCTTGTATATCTTCAGGAGTCCTTTATTCAGCATTGTTGTGACCACTCGGATTCCGTCCAGTACATCATTGTCAGCTTTCCTCACTGTGTACTCTCCGTACTTCTTGATAACTTCAATGAAGGATGCTGCAGATGGATCTATGATGATACATGATACTTTTCTGTCTCCGATCAGTTCCTTTAGCATCTTGTAATAAGCTTCATCGTCTACACGCTTGCCGACCTCTCTACTGTTGTAGTACAGTTCTGCTTCACGCTGTGAGTGTTTCCCATCGAATGCCCACAGACCGGCTGAGAAAGGATTGACTGTACCGTAGTCGATTGACACAATGTATTCCAGTGCGCCACTCATGTGTTCATCGGTAACATGCTTTTCCTCATCAAACATTGAATAGACAAGTCCTTCAGCCACACACCACAGACCTAAGATATACCGCTTGAAGAACACACCTACATACATACTTCGGTATCGTTCTTTGATCTTCTCAGAGAGCGATAGGTTGTCATCCATCGTAAAATGCAGATAAATGATGTGCTTCTCTTCACACTTGTCTATCCAGTTGACCTTAAACCAGTGCCGAGGGTTGTCCGGGTTGCAGTTGAACCAGAACTTAGAACCCGTAACGGAACATCGTCCTGTTGCCTGGTTGACGAATGACTCCGGCATCAGAGCGACCTCATCGAAGAACATACCGGCAAGAGTGATACCCTGAATCAAGTCCTGTGACCTTTCATCCTTACCGCCGAAGATGTAGAAGAAGTTCTGTGTATCTCCCTTGCTGACCGCAATCAGATTGTCTGATCTATGGTCCACAACTTGATATCCTCGGCTTTTCAGCATCAATTTCAACCAAAACAATACGTTTCTTCGGAATGATCCGATTGTCTTTCCAGCCATACCGAAGTTCTGTTGGTTGAAACTTTCCATTGCCCACAGCACGTAGGACAGTGACATACACAGTGTCTTACCACTTCGGATTGCTCCGTCTGCTATGATTCCATCTTTGTCCTTCACCGGACTGCTAGGACACCACCATGTCAGCACCTGTTTCTGCTTTCTTGAGAAAGGCTTGAACTCAAATCCTTGTTTCTTAGCTTTCTCTTTCATGGCAGCAGCGCGTTTCATGATTCCTTGCCGGACGGAAGCTAATCTCTCCTCAAAGTTATTCATCATCCGTCCACACCTCACTCGCTGTGGAATTCAGTGCATCCATGAAGTTGTCTTTTGCATCTTCATCGGATCCATTGTCTTTGAACTGTGCTTCCAGTTTTGCAAGCTCAAGGTTCATCTTCCTATCATCAACGTTACGTTTCAGAAGTTCCTGTGCTGCTTTGGTTCGTTCAGACAATGATGCGTCTAGGTCGAACTGATCTTTGATTTTTCCTCGCATGACATCAGTTAGATACTTCATGATTTCCTCAATATCTGCTATGTCTTTACTTGCGATTTGCTCCTGTCTAGCGTTGATATAGTCCAAAATATGAGGAACTTTGAGGTTATCAGCTCCAGTTCTATATGCTGTCTTTTCACTGTATCCGGCATTCTTTGCGGCCTGTGTTGCGTTCCCCAGTTTCAGGTACTCATCACAGAACTTTTTCTGCTTAGGTGTTAGCTTATCCTTAGGCACATTTAACCACCACCCTTTTCTTTACTGTCTCTTTTCTCCCTGTGTTCCATTTGACACTTAATCATCTGTAGTACATTTGTCCTCTCTGTATGTATCCCATGTCCTTGACGGAATAGTTCACACTGCAAGATGTTCCCACAGTGCGTGCATTCATCTGTTATTTCTCTGTTGGCAATCCTCAAGACCTCACCTCATCCCATATATCTTTCAGACAATTCACTATCTCAAGCTGTGATGTTGTTCTGATCAGTTCCAAATCTTTCTCTTTCCACTCTCCATGCCTGTCTCTTCCTAGTGCCGGAGTAGATAATATATAGATGTTGATGAGTCTGTTCTGTTCAGCTGAATAGAATTGTCTCTGACTGTACTTTATGATCAAGCCTGTCTGCAAGATTGCTCTCTGTAGTTTCTTGGATATTCCATTGAGATTCACCTTTCTACCTCCAAAACAAAAGATTCCATGCATGATACAATGTCTCTTATACCATTGTAACTGAATGAAATCTTTTCGTTGTACCCATATTTAACTTTTTAGATTATTGGTCTTCCAAGTAATGTCATTAATCTGTTGTACTCTTCAATCACCTTTCGTCTGTATCCCTGGAAGTCTTTCCGCTGCATAGGGATGTACTCCCTCTTGCAAATGTTGTCATATCCAAGTCCTGTTGTCAGATTAATGAAGAGGAAATTTGCTATCTCCGGCTTTACGTTCTGGCAGCTTTGAAGAAGAAGGACTTGCTCATATCCAGTGGCTTTCCGGCAGTAGTCAATTATCTTCTTCCCTTGCTCATGAGTGATGCCGTAATCACTCAGATATGTTTCTCTTACGCTCAATGGTATCCACCTCCCACGTATGCTTTTATATCTATCCCAACTCTTGTCAGTCATTCGTTCGGATTTTCTTGTAAATACTCGCCTTGTGTCCTTATCAGGTTCCTTGCTTGATATTCCGGACGGTTAAACTCTTCGCTTGCTTTCTTGTCTACCGGTCTTTCTGCCATTCCACCATAATGCTTTTGCAGATTTGCTTTAATCTCTGCCGGACTTCTTCTTGTTTCTGTACTTCTTTTCACTGTTCATCACTCCAATCCAATCTCTGACCGCATCTTTCATCTATACATCACCATCCGCTCTATGTAATGATCTGTCAACACTAAACCCTTCCGGATATCTTGCTTTGAGCTTATCTACGTTCATCTGCATGATTTCGTCCATATTCCAACCGAACGATTCGCACATCATAGCCACATACCAAAGCACATCTCCCATTTCTTTCTTTGCGTGTTCCATATCCAATTCTTTTTCATGGAAAACCCACTTCTTAATCATGTCATTGAACTCACCGACTTCTCCAGACAATCCAAGGCATGCATTGAAAATACCGCCTAAATCTAAGTGCTGTTCATCTTCATACACAAGATTCTGTGATAATAAGTATTCCATATCACATGTCAACATGCATTCAAGCAGTCTCTTTGTTGTTTTTCCGTCATTTGTTCTCATTGCCATTTTCTGATATTCATTTGCTTTCATTATTCTCTTCCTTCCCGTTTTTCACCAATTCCTAATCTTCTCCACTTACAATGTCTTGTGTACATCCAGAGCACTTGTCCTCTTTCTTCATGGACAACTAAAATATCACCTATATGTCTCTTTCTCCGTCTTCTGTTGCTCCACGCGCATTCCGGGAAATTATCTTTCCTCGGTCTGTATCTTCCGAAAGCTCCATGATGCCACACGCTGATTTCTCTATCATCCATCATTTTCACTCTCCATCAATTCAAATCTATACTTCTGCTTCACATCTGGATATTTTTCATGGTCGACTTCACTCACAAACATTCCGTAAGGTCTGCTCCAAATAGCTCCGTCCCCGCATTCATACACTACATAAAATTGCCCAGGTGCTTCGGTGTCCTGGCTGATTGCAATTACCTTAACAGTATGTCCCTTAAAATGTCTGAAGACTTGTCCTGCCGTAACATTTCTGTCATTATCTACTGGAACTTTTCTCTTGAAGTATTTCTCGCAATCTGCAAGGTCACATTTATCATTTAGAAGAGGATGGTTTTTTCTCCAATCTTTGATTTCTTCCACTTCTGTATGTTTATGCCGAGGTTTAAGCCCTACCCATCCGTTAGAGATTAACGAATTTATGTATTCCAATGTATAATTATTGTATACATCTACAAAATATCCACTTACTTTAAATATCTTTGCCATTGCTATTCTCCTTATCTTCTAATATAATCTTCTCCTAAAACCACGCCCAAAGAAACGCAAGCACAATCACAATTGCATGAAATAATTTCCATAATACCCACGCAAGTTCACTGTTTTCGTTCTGGCGATTATTAATCAGCCACATCCATATCGCACTATAACCGATTATTCCAACCACAATGCTTGCGATTCTCAAGCCTAGCTTAATCTGTTCCATGCACATTCTCCTCTTCTAACAGTTCAGGATTGTCAATTTCTCTATTCATAATTTTTAACTACCTCCAACTTTTTCAGATCCTCGATAAGCCACGGTTTAGAGTCTTCCCATTTAACCATTGGGAAGTTTACATCAAAACGATGATTTAAACGAAACCAATCATCAGAGCAACCTGAACTCCAACTCTCACGCACCTTACATGCTTCTGCATTGTATGCGTATAATGCATCATTTTTATCTCTTGCAATATACTTATACTCTTCTTCGAGATACTCCAAAAACGCTCTGTCTTTCTTACTGATTACCGCCTTTTTTATGTATTCGGACTCTGCCCATTCTTTTCTGTAATCTGTGCACGTTTTATATTCATCCTCATTAAGATTAATTGCACACAGGGAACAACGCATATCAACACACCGTACTGGTTTTCCAGTTTCTTTGCTAACGGCAAATTCATCTCCTTTGCAAGCAATCTCCACAATCTCTTTTGCATACTTCTCTTTATTTTTCATCTACTCCACCTCGATTAACAATTTCAATGGCTTTCGCCCAATTATTGCAAGAACATTTATCAGAAAATGCATAAGCTGTTCCTTTTGATTCGCTATATCTTCTAAGTGCTTCTGATTCTTCATGCTTTAATTCATTCAGAACTTTCTCCACATCAAACGCTGTCGGTTGTTCTTCTATTTCCATAAGCATGGATACCGCAATATCTGCCACCGAAACCATTTCATCTTCGTCTGGTGCTTTCGGTTTTAACCATTTCTTGCATTTTCTCATCAGTACATCCGCATCAATTAATCTGCTCATAATCATTCTCCTTTGTACGGTTTCGGTAGTGGCATCCAGGCAACAATTGATTTTGTCGTATGTTCATAGATTCCTTTAAAGTTTCCATTTTGCCGATATCTCATTTCTGTTACTATTCCGCTGTAAAAACATACAATTACATCCGTGTTATCCTCCGGCAACCTCTCGCTGCATGGAATCCACTTCTGACTTTGCAGTGCAATAGCAATTTTCGCAAGTTCGATAGCATCAAGCCATTCTCCACATTTTTCTTTTTCCTCAAACTCAGCCAGCTTCTCCATAGCTTCTGACAGCTTATTCTTGTCCTTAATCACTGCTTTACCACAGTGGTATGTAGTTAATCTCTCTTTCATTCCCTCACCTCTTCCAACAATCCATTCACAACCAGTTCGCACTCAATCTCGGTTGCTGTCCGCTTGTCGCTGAATTTACAGTTTGGATTCTTGTGGATTCGTGCATCCTTTATCGGCCACTCAGTTTCAGTAAAATGCTTACTGTCCACAAACATCACTCTGTGTCCGTTCTTCACGCAGAGATAGTAACTCTCTGCGCTTTTCGGAAGTCCTCGGCAAGGCTTGAACCCGAACCGCATAAACTCACTTGCCTTTACTACTGGTTTTAGTCTCATTTCTGTTCCCTCTTTCTTCTTGCCATGACCATGTGCTTTCCGCTTTTCTGCAATTCACCATAAATCGAATCACATATTGCTGATATCTCAATGTTTCTCGACAGGCCCTCAAAATAATTTGTATCCGTCTTTTCCCATGTCCTTGTTGGTGCGTGGTAAAATCTTCCGTCTGCTGTCTCTACCATCGTCTGTTCCTCACATGCTGTAGGTGTGTAGAATTTCACACATATACCTCTTACACCTGATTCGTAACATCTGATTTTGTCACCGATATCAAACCTTCTCATTTTTCTCTCCCTCTGTGATACTTCACTTTATTGTTTTTGATTGCATCCCATACAATCCTTTTAAATTCTTCATCTGTAATCGCTATTACTTTCCCATGTTCCAATCTTCTTTCTTCAACAAGATACAAATTGCTGCTCACCTTGTCCAAATCAAGTATTGCGATATCTTCCGGATGCATAAACAAAATATGTTTATTTGACAGCTCTATTTTTAGCCTGGCTTCTTCAAGCACTCTTATAAAGTCTTTATCATTCATCTTTGCTTTCCTTTTCAACCAACAGTTATGACCGCCGGATTTACAACGCCGTCACCGTCATATCCATAATCTTTGTTGTGCCATTTTCGTAGACATTCTCCGTATTCCCAGTATTGAGAAAGAATGCTGACAGCTGCTCCGTACATAAATCCTGTAATTCCCTCTTTATCCGCTTCATAGCTCAGCTGCTTTGCATTATCAACAATAACTTTCATTTCGTCTTCTTCTGATGCGTCTATCTTCTCTTCCATCATTCCAGCCCATCTTTCAGCATATGTAAAACACGCTCTACCGTATGGATCACTGTTTTTTTTCATACCAGTCTTTATATTCCTGTTCTTTACCTTTTACAATTTTCATCTTCATTCTCCTTTACATAATCCGGACACTCTACCGCATATTCGTAGCTGTCTATATCATCGCACTGAATATTGCATTGGTCTTTTATCTGACATTCCAGACAACACGCATTCTGTCCATACAAGCAATAATTCTTGCATCCCATTTACTGTTCCTCTCCATACTTGAATTCACACTTGATCTGCCTGGCTGAAACAATCATATTCACGAAATCATCTGCGTGGTTGATTTCAATATTTGCCGGAATTCCATAGTCATCAAACATCTTAATTTCATAATGCTCGTCTACTAATTCCAAAACATCAGCGAAATCATTGTCCTCGTCTGGAAATCCATCGAGAATATCTCTGATTTCATCTTCGATGTTTGACAGTAATGAAATCATTGGAACATTGACTGTCCTCTGTGGGATTACAAGCCTTCTTGTTGCCTCTCCGCAAGTCAGAAGTAGCTCATATTCGCACTCGTAATATCCTTCTGTCAGATAAGCGTTTTCCGGGAATTCGTCCGTCACCGTCGGTTTGTTTTTACTGCTTTCTTGGATATCATACGGAACATAATAGTCAATCACATTCTTCTCTTCTATCGTTTCTCGACTAAAGACGGTATGCTCTTTTTCTAACAATGTTACGTTCTCCCGGAATCTGTCAAATTCCGCTGTATTACCTTTCTCAGCATCAACCTTGAAGAATGATTCGAATTCTCCGGTATCAACATTCTTTCTGCCGATTATACTCGCATAAATGTCCGGAATTGCTGTTCCTCTGCATTTAAGTTCAATTTTGTTTTTAAGAATCAACCCTTTTGCTTCTAAATCTTCTCTTGCTATTGCTGTTAATTTCATAATTCGTGTTCCTCTTTCCATTTCTTCTCACTGAATTCATCCGGTTCCATATATGTGTTTCCATCACATTCGACAACTCCGCGTCCGTATCTGTAAGCACATGACCTACAGAGCGGTCGGAATGCAAAAAGTCCTTTATTTCTTCCTTTAGAAAATCGGAATGTTTCTGTGTATGGCATAATCTTGATTCCCGGAACATGAGATTTCATATCACGTCCACAACACCAACATTTCTTGTTCATTCCTGTCAGTTCATAGAAATCTTTTGTATAGTCGTGCTTAATTCCACCATACCGAAAAGGCTTATCTCTCAGCGTATTCTTCCCTTTCATGTGATTTCTCCTTTTCTTCATCAGTTCCAGGATGCTTCCGGTTCAGCTTCGACCTCAACATCATCATCGCGCATCTCCATAATATCTGTGATATCGCAGAATGCTCGATCTAACCGCATCATGAGAATGTCAAATTCATCTACGCATCTTAATGAATTGATATCAAGTTCGCTCTTTAATCTCATAATGCTAAATCTATTGCCTTCTGATTCATACAAATGGATTTCTTTTGTCAGTTTCTCATCCTCTTCGCATTTGAAAACCAAATCACAAAAACTTCCTCCGAATATGTTATCTCTTATATCCGCACTTACTCTTACTTCCACATTCTGATAACTTGGCGTATCGTCTGTGCAGATTTCAAGTTTAGATGTATCAACATTCTTGCTGACATATTCCTTGTATTTCTCGAATACGTCTTTTAAGCTGATTACATCCTTATCCGGCTCTGTCATAAGGTTTTTGAAGTTTCCTAAGATTTCCTTGTTGTCAACTAAATTCGTGCTGTTGATAATTTCTGTAAGAACTGCATCAAGCTTTACCACATAATCATCCAAACTTACTCTTTCGATTGCCGGTGTCATTACTTCTTTTACTTTCTCATCAATAACATTTCTCGCATCACCTCTCCATGAGAGCTGTTCTTCGATGCTACTTTTCAGTGCTTTAGTCACGGCATCAGAAACAAGTTCCTCAACTGTTCCGTCATTCAATTTATCTGTTACTGCTTTCGCTATTCTTTCTTCAAATGTACTCATAATTCGTTCCTTTCTCCTTAAAAATGGGTAAAAAAATACCAACCACCAAATATTGATGGTTGGTAAACATTTTATTTTCTTATTTTCTTTATTAACTGTTTTAGTAATATAACAGCGCTGTATATAATTATTATTCCCGTTATTGCTAGCCCTACATACATAATATAAGTCTTAAGTTGAAAATTCTCCGTACATATTGCCATGAATATAACAAAAATCATTTCAATTACAACAAGTCCAACTGAGAATCCAATGTTATATAATATATCGAATTTTGTTTCTTCTTTGTTATTTGAGCTTTTATTTACACCATTAATAAAATTCATAGCAATAACAGCTATCAAATTGGGAATCAATGTGACAAATGAAATAGAAAATGATAAAATCAATAATTTTATAATATCAATCTCCAAATACATATTCCTATTCCAGACAAAAATCAAAACATTTCCTGGCACAATAAATCCTAATATAACTGTCAACACATAACCAACTTTTGTTGTTAAAAACTCAATCAATCTATCCATGATTTCTCCTTTTTGATATGTTCAATACGGAAATTATACCACTCCAACCATCAATATTCAATTGTCAAGGTGCTGTTATTTATTCCAAGTCAGAAGTTGACACGCTATCGTGCAATCTTCCATGACTTCTGTATTAATGTTTCCTCTGTTTGGTTCTAATTCATCCAGGAATACACCATTTATGCAGCTACGCCCTAACTTACGTTCTTGTTTCGCTCTACGCTCAAAAACCTCTGGGAAATCTACTCGAATTTTATTCCAGTAACCCATGCCACCTTTCACGCAACCGATACAGTTATTATTCGGATAACCCATGTCGTACATGATAGGTCTTTTAAGTCCAAGCTTGTTCGCAATGCCGTGAGCTTCTTCTTTCGTGAGTCCATTTTCAATTAATGGAAATTCATGATCGTAGTCGCTTAATGCTTTGCAAGTGTTTTCAGCTCTCTTTGCTTCGTTTACATCAAATCCCCACACGTATGTATGATGGTCAGGATTTTCTCTTTCCCATTTTTTCCTAACTTCTTTTTTGAGATATCTTGTGCATGGAGCACCAAAAGGAGTATTCATTGTGTGGGTGAAATTCATTACATCCTCTACTGACGAAAACCTATCAGATTGTAAGATTGTAATTTTTCTACCCAATATCCTTTCGCAATCGTGCAAAAATCTCAAAGAATCAGGATGCTGGTCCGGTACATGCGTATAAATAATCTCATCTACATCCTTTGCTAAATAACACGCTACAAAACTACTAATTCCTGTTGAAAACCAACATACTTTCATAACACCACGCTACAAATCCATGTATCGTGGATAGATTAACAATCGGCTTGGATGCATTATTAAGTGCTTATTTAGGCACAGCCACTCCGTCAATCTTTATGTACCAATTCACCATACTAATCTTGATACAACCTCGGTTTACCGAGGATTCGTTATTCCTTTCCTGTTGAAATTTCTTCTACAAATTCTTTTATAATCTCGCTATCTTTCATGTCGTTAGGAAGTATGCGTTTCCTATCGAAAATGTTTTCAAGCCATTCATCATTAATTCCGATTGTTGCATTCGGATATTCTTTCTTCTTCACTCAATCACCTACGCAAATCTTAATTGTTCCTGTGTATCATCAATGCTCATGTTCGGCATTCTCTCACCGACTTTCAGATACGGACAGTTTGCTTCTACAAGCTTTTCTGCCATGATCGGCACAACACTGTTCCCAATTCTTGCAACTTGCTTTGCTATCGGATATTTCTTCCAGTTATAATCCCTGTCGATAATGTAATCTTTCGGAAACCCTTGCATCAGCTTTAATTCTTCCGGTTTCAGCATCCTCAAAAAGATATCAGATATGATGTATTTCTCGCCCTTGATATCCAGGATTACATTCACCAGTCCAAAACGGTCTTTCGTTGTGATCGTATCAAGCGGTCTATCCAGTGTCTGTCCGCACCCACCGCCGTAATACTTAATCAGAAATGCTGATACCAATCCGAAATGCCCCGGAGATGTCGTAATTGTATGTAATGGTTCATCACACCCCTGTCCAATCCCCGTCTTGTAATACTTCGTGATAAATGCTGTCACAAGTCCGTATCTATTCGATGTATCAATCGTCTTAATCGGTTCTGTTAAACGCTGTCCTCTTGAATCACCGGCTCTCGTCTCTCCGTGATATTGAATGATATATGCCAGTGCTTCTCCGCTCCTCACGACATAAGGAGATTCTGCATCGATAATATATTTCTTAATGCCGTTCGCAATTCTCTTCTGTGTAGCTTCTGCAAGTGGCTTCTTGCGCTCAAATATGGATTTTCCAAGGTCTGACCAGTCAATGTAATCTCCACACGCTTTCCAATGCTCAAAACCTATACCGTCAGCACTGTGTGTTTGTTTCGGAAAACATATCTCTCTTCCATCTCTCCGAAATACTGCATACCATCTCTTTCTTGTGGTTGGTGCTCCGTAATCCGCAGCTATCAATTCTCTACTACCAAAACGGTACCCGAGGCTCTTCATTGCTGTAATGAATTTTTTATAATCCTCACCCTTTTTCTCCGGTATCGGATAACCTTTTTCGTCCAACGGACCCCACTGTTGTATTTCCTCCACATTTTCCATCAACACCACATCTGGAAGAATCTCCTTTGCGTGTTTGTATACCGCCCACGGAAGAATCCGAAGTCCTTTTTCTCTCGGCTTACCACCTTTTGCTTTTGAATGGCTTGTACAATCCGGACTCGCCCACATAAGAGCCACATGCTGTCCTTTTACGTATCTCTTCAGATTGACCTTAAAAATATCTTCTGTCAGATGAAGTGTGTCCGGATGATTTGTTTTGTGCATCAATATAGCATCTGGATCATGGTTAATGGCTATGTCTACCGGTCTGCCGAGTGCCATCTCTATTCCTACGGATGCCCCGCCACCACCGGCGAAACAATCCACAATTAAGTCTTTCACTACTGCATACCTCCAATAAAATCAAATATATCCATTTGCCCCATCTGCTCCCATGTTTCTGTACCAATTCCACATGTTTCTAACGCATCTTTATACTTCACCCCGTTGTTTTCAAGGTTCATACAGATTTCATAACATTTCGGGTGTGTTACGGACATTCTCTGGAATCTGTTTGGCTCTTCTTCCAGGTGCGCTCCGAATCCACAGAACATACATCCTGTTCGTTGTTCTCCTGTCGTATAATAGTTGCCTTGCTGATCTTGCTTAATATCTCCGTACACAGAGCATATTTCCACATCATTTTCGACCACGTATCTTAATACATCCTGTCTGTTCCAAAATCCTAACGGCTGTGATTTAATTTTCTTCCCGTCATACACATTACAGCCTGTGCTTGCGTATAGATGAGCTCGCATGAATCCCTCATCCTGTGTTGTGCCGATATATGGTTTTCTGCCGGTGCGCTTTTCGTATTCTTTAAATGGTTTCTTCTTCATAATGTGACAGCACTTCTCAGATGTATCAAATTTTGCGTCCAACAGAAACTTCCATTTTTTTGCCAAAACTCCGAACTTTCCACGCTCGTCCCCGTTCAGCAGATAGTTTCTATACCGATCTGATAAGTTCCCGTGTCGCAACTTATGTATTTTCAATGCCGTTTCTTTCGACACAAGCGGGAATCCGTATTGGTCAACGACCTGTTTAAATGTAATCCTCTTTCCATCCTTTTCTCTCGGATATATCTCTTCAAACGCTCCCGGTGCTTTCCTTGCAAATCTCACGATTTCTGGAAATTCCAAACCTGTATTGGAGAATACAGCCGGGACATCATTTCCTAATATTTTTCGGATCATATGTAGTAGCACTGTGCTATCAAGTCCAGCAGAATAGCTTAAATACACTTGTCCCTCCCAGTTGTAATGCCATTCTCTTATACGGGTTTCTGTAAGCCGTAGCTTTGTTTCATATGGCAGATATTTTCTTTGTGAGAACTGCCAGTCATTTAGTTTCAAGTCATCTTCTTGTATATACATCTTCTCGAAAGGAGCCGATATATCTTTGCCCGGCCGGAGCTCCGTACTCCTTTCTGTAATTTAATGTTATTTATAGCAAAGCGTATCAACCAACTCTGCTACAAGATCTACGCACTGTTCACTTATGCTATCTCGCTGCGTCACATCTTCTGCACAATTAATATCGTTTGCATCGATAAATTCATGCAGTTTGCAAAGTACCTGTTCTTCTCTTACTGTCATCATCACTTCACCTCATTCGCAAGCTGGAATCCCATTCTTGCTGCATTTCTAAGGTTGTCCTTAATCAATGCTTTGTTTGGACTTCTGTGTGTATCAAGGAACTTCCACAGCTCTAACTATTCAGTTGGTTCATTTGCTATGTAATCAGCCGTGTACTCATACTCAGCTTTTGCAACTTTCAAACACTGAATCATGTAATCTATCTTTTCTCCTGTGTTCATGGCTACTCCTTTACCCGGCAGATACCACATATTGTAGATATGTATTTGCCCTCGTGGTTTTCACAATATTCTTTCAGCACTCTTGCTTGCGCTTGATCCCACGATTCACCGGATGGAACTTCTTCTTCATGTACGCATTTTCCATTACAGTCATTTCCAACAAGCACGCGAACCATTATGGCGCGCTCTGTCTCAATCGGCTTCTTCTCATGCTCTTTCTTCCGTTGTTTGAGGATTTCAAGTACTTTGTCAGGATGTTCTGCCCTGAAAGTTCTGCACTCATAAGCACCTCTTTCTTTACTGATTGGACATTTTCTACAAGGCGCACTACACATCTCAGCTTGAATTCTAATTGCTTCTTCCGCTGTCAGTTCATCCTCTACTAATCCTTCAAGCATTCCGTCTGTCCACTTATAGTCATCTTCTACAACTTTGTAGTAATCATCATGCACGGATGTAATCGTTACGATCTTTTTCTTTAACATTTCATCAACTGCATATAAACCACCATACAGCACCGTATTTTTTAAATCACTCCTGACTCTTACCTTGTCTCCAACTTTGTATTTCATTTCGTGCCTCTCTTTCTCAGTTTTTCTGACAGATTCTTTCTCTTCTGTTTCTTCTCTTTCCATCGTCTCAGGTACTCAATCTGCGCCTGATCCTCTTTCTCTTGTCTGTTCATAGTCTTTATCCCTTGTACAGATTCGGAATCGGCATCCATGCTGTAACTCTGTACAGTGAGCATCCACCGTGTCCGTTTGAGTATCTATCCCATTCGAGATAGCCATACTGTCTGTCAAACCAATGTTTCTCTGCGTCCTCGTCAAACACTTGGATGTAACATCCTACACTGTACTCTCTGTATCCGTTACCGTTCGTTGACTCAAGTGTGAGTAGTACATCTCTTTCATCTTCCGGAAGTCTTTCTGTCACTGGTATCCAGCCATGTCCTTTGTCAGCATTGTCAATCTTGCACATCTTCTCAACATACTTTCTGACGGTCTCTGTTGTGAGCAGAATCCCTTCGTCCTTTCTGTCCGGATTCAGTTCATCTGACATTGTGTTCTTCAATTCTTCCTCGGCTTCGTTCAGCCACGAAAGAAACGTTTCTGCATCAATCGTTTTCCCCATCTCTTCTCCTTTCGCTTTTCGCAACATATTGTCCGTAGCTCATACCATGCAGCTTTGCTTCAGCTGCGACTCTTACTAATTCGTTTCGGTACTTCGGTTCTTTTGTGCCTTTTACTTTCTTCGGTTTAGCTTGCTTTCGTTTCATTGCCAGTTCCTTTTTCTGTTCAGGACTCAAGGCTCTGTATCTTGCCTTTCCTCTCTCGCAGCACTGTCTCCGGCTTCTTTCATCTCCGCAAGCCTTGCTACAACACTTCTTCCGGTTGCCGACTATCTCAAATTCTTTTCCGCAGACTAAGCATACCGCCCAGCTGCTTTTTATTTCTGTCATTCTTAATCACCTTCCTAACAACTTACTTTCTAGATCATCCATGTCATAATGCCGTCTCTCAAAGTTGTTATTGTTCTTCGTTGCTGGTTTCTTATCGTGCCGTTCATCATACTTTCCTTCAAGCACCTTCACAAAGTTGTTCGGATTGATGAACCAATCGAAGTTCAGTGAGAACCTTGTATCTGTCTTTCCCTGAAGGAAGTCACTCTGTTTGACCTTATCAACAGCTTGTATCACTTTCTCTTCTCCGAATTGCTCAAGTAAAGCAATCAGTGAAGTGCATCTCTTAGAACCCGGGTTGATGCGGTAAATCATTTTGATTCCGTAAGGCTCTAGCTGATTCCATGCATCGATGATGGATTGAATGCTATGCTGCTTTATAGATACGTTAGTATCTATATATTCTTTCTTTCTTCCTTTCTTCCCTTCTTCTATTGTTGTCACTTGCTTGTCACTTGCTTGTCGGTTGCTTGTCGGTTGCTTGTCACTTTGCTTGTCACTCGATTGATACGAACAGTAATTATTTACCGTAAATACGCTGAATTTGTTACATTTTTTGCTTGTCACTTCGCCTGTCGATTCTAGGTGTTTTATTGCTGTTCTTATCTCTCTAACTGAAAGGTTGGTTTCTTCAGATAATTTGGCTAAAGAAGATACGAATGACCCCCTTTTTATCTCAATTCCTAAGAAAAATCCGTCCTTCCAGTTCGCTTTTAAAAGCATGTGTATGAACAATCTGGAAGTGTTTTTGTCTTTGTACCACCCCCACTCAAGAAGTGACCGATTAATCTTTATGTAATCGCCTTTCATATAATTTCATCCAATCTTCCATTGTCATTGTGACCAGCCAATCCTTGTGATTCTTCCGATGCATTACCGTAGGCATTTCGCCCTCTCTCGCATCGTTTATGGACTGTTCCACAGCTTCATATATGTTAAGCTTCTCTACCCTCTTGCACTCAATATGGATGCCAGGAAGACCGACTACATCTGCATCTCCATTGGATCCACAGAACTGCTGTCCTCTCCGGCAATCATATCCGTATCTGTCTTTAAGCAGATTTGCTAACTCTCTTTCTCCCTCTTTCCCTTTTCGGTTTGAGTTCATCTGTGTCTACCTCCATGTTGCAATTCTTGGCTGTTCGCCTTGCTGTTTTTAATGCCCAGCCGATACTCTTCAGCCGGCTTTCTTCTTGTCTGATGTACTTCATCAGCATCATTCTCTCTTCTAAGATGTTCATGTCTGGAACGAAGTACCCTCTTCCATCTTGCATGTTGAGAATCGGTATATCTCGTCTTGCATAATGGATCATGTCTCTTATCGTTCTATCATCTATACCGGTCAGATCAGACAATTCAGCTCTTGTGATTGCTCTGTCATGTCCGGTTCTGATGTAATCTAATATGTCAATATCGTAAGTCTGCATTGTTCTCCTTTCTCTCCCCGGACAAGCCGAGGAGACGAATCATCATGGCTCTGATTAAGGATTGTGACATACTGTTTCAGTCAGCCATTAGGAGTTTATATATCAACCTTATCCGCTAGGTTAATACCGGTTATAGCCAAGACTTTCCGAATACCTCTCTGAACTCTTCTCTGCTGCCTATATGCTCTTCGAAATATCGTTGAGCCATCTGCTTGAGTTCCAAGTCCAAACCGTGATTCGGATTGTCATGTACGCTCCCCTTTTGAAATTCATGGAGATACGGTGCAAGGGGAATCACAAATCCGTATCTCTCAGATATCTTTCTTCTGCTGCCATAAAAGATATGGTGTATGTGTGGATGAGGATATCCAGTGAAGTAGCAGTGGTCCATATCATCGGTGAACACACTTTTCAATCGTTTAGCCAATATCCACGCCATACCTTTCTTTCAGTAATCTCTTTTCATCCGGTGTGGCAATCTCTGATGCTGAAAGTCCTGCTTCTTTGCAACTTGTAATAAGTCCATCAATGAGCCTTGCCATCTCTGATGTATCGTAGGTACTTGAACCTCTCAACAACTTGTACGTTCTGTACATGATACCGTCCAAGCCTTGCCTTACTTGTGATGTTGGCATCAGATGATATTCTGTTGCTTGCATCACTTTCTTTTCCGCATCTTCCGTATCCGGTACTGTCATGTATATCGGCTTTCCTTCAATGATCTCCGGCTCTCCGTAGTGAATCAGCATCAAGTTATGCATTTCTGCATTAGATGTGTTCATTACCTTTGCAAGCTTGGTGAGTAGTACCCAGTAGTAAGCATTAGCATCAAGACTTCTTTTCTTCCTGTATGGCTTTATTTCAAGGCTTAAAACCTCTTTGCCTTTCAATTCCTCGTAAGTCTCAAGAAAGTCCTCATTTGGCTCAAATAGAATGGTCAGCCTCCGTGTAGCAAAGTCAATAATTGGCTCTTTTAACTTTCCGGTGAACTTCATTTATACACTACAACTCTCCTTCAACTCTTTTACGTGATCAAAAGCATTCTTATACTGGTTAATCGTCAGCGCTTCTATTTTCTGCACTTTATACAATACAAGTACTTTACTTTCATCAATTCCATTTTCAGTAAACAAACTCCGAAGAGAATTAATATGATTTTGATTAATCTTTATATTGCTGCTTGTACTCTTCCCATCTTTCTGATCAGACTTGTCTTGATTCTTCTGCTTTTCATATTCATCAGAATCAGGATCTTTCACATCATCCAAAAGAAACAAACCATTCAATGCGTATTTTCTTGCATAGCTGGATACTGATCCAGTAATCTGCGCTTCATCCATTCCTTTCTTTTCCTCTGATTCTCTCGCATAAGCAGTTACAGAAATCTCCTCATCTGATTCGCAATCAACCAAAGTTGCTGTGGCTTTTATATACACCTTCCCAACAACTTCCACAATTTCGTCTTTTAGCGTCAGAAAGACCTTTAAATCCTTTTCATATTTCTTAAATTCAGCAAGAATCGTCTCCGCATTTCGATAATAGAATTTACCAAATTTGTTATATTGATCTTTGGGGACTTTCATATCCTGCTGCAGTTTGGATAACTTTTCTCCAATCTCCATCAAACATCCTTCCTTTCGAAGTAAACACCGAAGCTTGTCATTGCCTGTTCGATATCTTTAAGTTCCTCTTCTGTAGCAACAACGGTGTAAATTACCTTCTTAGACTCTTCGCTGCTCAAGAATCTTGCCTGTTCCTCATCTACTTCTTTCAGCTTTTCAACAGTCTCTTTCTCCGCTTTTCTCTTGATTTCCTCTTCTTCGAGAATTCTTCTACGTTCTTCAAGACGGATGCGTTCTCTTTCAGCTTCCAATTCTCTTTCTCTTCTGGCAGCTTCTTCTGCTTCTTTTCTCTTAAGGATCTCTGCTTTCTGAATTTCGTAATCACTAAGATACTTAATTGCTGATGCCAGATTGTTGTTTTCCATATAGATGTTGAGAGCAGTTTCTTCTTTTTCTGATCTCATGGCTTTGATTGCAGTGATATCAGCGTTTGTGATTGCAACTTTGCCAGCAAGTTCTTCTCTAATGTCTTTCATTTTTGTGCCGGCATTCGTCCACTTCTTTCCGTAGATACGCTCCAATGGAATGTAATCCTGTAATTCGCCTGGCACAATTTCTTCATAAGCAAGCAGGATCTCTTCTTTACGTTCATTGATGCGCTTCTCTTCGAACTCTTTTACCTTGTAATCAATCAGTGTGATTGGCTCATCAATCAATGTGATAAGTTCCTTTACCTTAGCTTCGAACTCATCATAAGGCTTCATATATTCTTTCTTTACTTCAATTCTTCTCTCGTTTACTGCTGCCTTTTTCTTTCTCAGCTCTGCAAGGTCTTTCTTCGCATCCTTTTTTGTATCTTCCGTAAACTCTTTGCTTTTATATTTCTCAAGCTCCTGTGACACCTGGTTCTTAAATTCATCAAAGTTAGCTGTGATTTCTCCAATACTCTGTACCACATTAAATTTCAGTTCGTTCATCTTTCATTTCCTCCGCATTGTAATTGTCTGCAAGTCTCTTATGCATCTTATGTTGTGTGATTCCTAATTCATCAAAGGACAGTTCCTCATGCTCCCACACCGATGGTTCTTCGTGCTTGACCGGAAGTCCAATAATTGCTTTCACTGTGTCCAGCTTGATATATCCGTTTTCTTCATTGCTGATGTAAGCTTTGAGCGTTTCCATTCGTGCATCTGTTTTACACAGCTCTTCAAATTTTGAAACGCTTACTTCAAGTGTTTTTTCTAACAACATTGCTTTCTCCTTTCACAGTGGCAGTTCTTGTACTAATTGCTGAACAAGTGTGCTAATTGCAAGAAGTTTTTCGTCAACGTCTCTATCTCCATGCACGTACCGTTCTACGTTTGCGAAAATGTATGCTGATGCTTTCATAATCAAATCTTCGTCTTTGACACCATTCATGTCACAAAACTCTGATGCAAATATTGGAATGATTGCGTTCAGCTTATCCAAAGTTATGGTAAAATTATCTTTTTTCATTGCTTTCTCCTTTTTAAATTGGTATTATTAAGTCGGTTAATCACCTAAGCGCCTGAAGATTTGCCGTCTTTCCCGGGCGCTTATTTTAATATCCGAAGATAACCCATGTTGCGATTCCTAAGACAACTACCAATCCCATCGCAACTACTGTCATAACCGCTGACGTTGTTTCTTCTCTGTCATCATGCTCAATTCTTCTTGGCTGTCTCTTGATATCAACTATCTGGATTGCTCTTCTTTGGATATCGATCATGTCGATCTGATTCATTTTTCTCACCTTCTTTCTTGTAAGATATACACGGATAACCTCTGCTTCTCTCTATGCAGTGTTTTCTTTTTCTACAGTTGCGACAGTTCATATTCTTCTCTGCCTTCCATTTTTCTTACTAACACCATTGCTTCTACCGGATCATATTCAGGCACATACTTTTTCGTAGCACCTTCGAGATGTTTGAAGAACCGGTTGTAATCTGCGTAGACCGCTTTATCGATGTATCTGTCAATAATCGCATCTTTTGGATACCGACCTAGCTTGATCTGATTCATGATTCCGTATTTCCGATTCTTAACAGTTCCCATTGATTGACCGTAAGTATCTTTGAAATAAGATGTCTTTGCATATCTGTTCACCGGCTTTCGTTCTTCTTTGACGGCTTCAGCAATCAGAGGAAGTAATTCTTGGATACGTTCCAATTCTGCAACGGCTTGTGCTTTTGTCATCTGCATTTTTCTCTCCTATCCAATTGGCTTTCTTCTTACTCTTCAAGGAAATACTCAATCGGAACACCAAAGTATTTTGACAAAATAAGTAATTTGTCGGCTTTAGGAACATATACACCATTTTTCCAACTGGACAAAGTTGCCGTGGAAACTCCTGTATCTTTCGATACTTGGTATGGTGTTTTGTTCGTTTTATCCAATAATAATTGGAATTTTTCGTACACTATTACACCTCCTTAGATATTGACACTATCTAAGGTTTCTTATATAATCAAAGTACCATCTAAGTTATTTAAGAAACCTTATATTGTTTTAACTTAGTTATCTAAGCTATGTTTGTATATTAGCATAGTTTTCTTAGCTTGTCAATACTACTTGGCATAGATTTCTAAGTTATTTAGAAAGGAAAAACTATGTATGAAAAATTTGAAGAATTACTAAAGAAAAATAATGTGACTGCTTATAGAGTTTCAAAAGAAACAGGAGTAACAACAGCCACACTTACCAGTTGGAAGCAAGGCAAATATACTCCAAAAATGGAGAAGTTACAGAAAATAGCGGACTACTTTGGAGTCCCTACAGAATACTTTACTGGCGAAGAAAAGAAAGAAGATCCTTATGCACTTACTTCCAAAGACGAAAGAGACATTGCAAAGGATTTAGAGAATCTCCGTGGAAAATTAATGAATGGTGCAGATGGTCCGCTCTCCTACGAGGGTGAACCTATTCCGGAAGAAGACACAGAACTGCTTCTTGGACAGATTGAATTAATGATGCGCCGGTTGAAACCTATTAATAAGGAAAAATACAATCCTAACAAGAACAAGAAGTAGGTGTTGCAATTGAAAGCACATGATGTTAAGCACTTAGTTGCTTATTACGTCAAAAAATATGATACTAGAAACCCTTTTAGGCTTGCAGAATATCTGAATGTTGAAGTTCAGACCGGTCCGCTCGGATCCCGTGCTGGATGCTATATGTTCCTCAAGAACCATAAGTGCGTCTTCCTTAACGAAGATTTAGAGGAACATGAAAGAACTCTTGTCATGGCTCACGAACTTGCTCATTCGATTATGCACCGGAAGGAAAATTGTTATTTCATTAGAAACAAGACTCTTCTGTTGACTTCCAAAATGGAAATTGAAGCGAATACTTTTGCAGCAGAACTGCTGATACCAGATGAACTGATCTATGAGAATCCTGGAATGTCCAGAGAACAAATAGCGCGCTTGTCTGGATATAATGAAATGATTATAAAATTCAAAGAACTGTAATTGCGAGGTTATTATATGAGACCTAGCCAATATCATTACATAAAAAGAATGCTCGTACACGGAATGTATAACCGTAAGCGAGCAAAAATAGCTGCTAAAGACAGAAAGAAACAGTTAAAGATACTTCATAAAGAAGAAAAGAGACAGCGGAAGTTGGCTCGTAAAGCATGGAAAAAAGCACAGCCGAAAAAAATACACTCACCTACATTCTATAGGAACTGGGCGATAATCGCTGCTATTGTATGGCTCTTTGGTTGGATGTACTCTGTAAATGAGTATCGTGGATTGGATATTGTTCTATCGCTGATATCAGGAGAAATATTATTTGCGTTATATCCGTTCTATAAATTCCTGAAGACAAGGGAGAAGGAAATACCTGACCTAGAATTTGATAAGGATATAATGCTTTGTCCTCGGTGTGGAGCAGAAATTGACGCAAAATGTAAGTTCTGTACGCAATGCGGTTTTCAAATCGTAAGGGATTTCCATTTTCCTCCGGAAGACATTCCTATGGATAATCAATCCGTGATGCAAGCAGCTCCCGCGGAGCGAGAAGCAGAGCAAAAACAGGAACAGGAACAGGAACAGGAACAGGAACAGGAACAGGAACAGGATATTATGCCAGACACAGAAGAAAAAGCAACTGATGACGACAAAATTATTATATGTCCAGTCTGTGGAACTGAAAATTTAAAGACATACTCTTTCTGCATAGAATGTGGTATATGTCTCAACAATCCAGAAAACTTTCGTAAATGTATAAGCCATCCAGTTTGCACTCAGAATCAAGAAAAGTCAGAGAGTCAACCTAAAGAAACTATGGATAATCAGATTCAAAATATCGTTATCGAAAACGGAGATGTGTATTTAGCTAACGCAGCTCTGATGGCCGCAGACAGAGATAGCATCGGAATAGGGAAAATTCAGCGTGAATACAAGGTTGGATTTAACCGTGCTGCTCGTATCATGGATCAGTTATATGAAATAGGGATAGTTGGTGAAGAAAACGGAATCAGTCCAAGAAAAGTTTTAGTTGATAAAGAAAAATGCAAGGAGATTCTTAAAAACGCTACAATTTCCGAATGTCCGGTACCTAGTTATGAACCAAAACCTACAGATGTTTACGCTGAATTTTGTACCGCATCATGTGAGTTCGATCCAAGCCAAAATTTCCAATATCAAGACAATGAAGGAAATATCAGATATAATGATAAACGCTTCGAACAGTCAAATAGCAGTGTTGACTTGCCCCACAAATTAGATACATTCAAAATAAACGAAGCAAAAAAGAAAATTCTTGAACTATATGAATCAGTGGGTATTCAAATAAAAATTGATTCCTACTCCGTGTTGCAAGCCTATTTACTTTTTCAAATTATTCCAGTTGGAAAAACGCGGATAAAAGCAATACAATCTTTGCAAAAAGATATTGAAGTTGCTTTGGGAATGAACTCTATAATAAACGTAATGTCTAAAAAAGGATACGTTGGATTATTACTGCCACTCCAATATTTTTTATTAATATAACTCCCGGAAGGGATTTATATATAAGTATGTGGTGTACTTAAGGAACAGGCTCTCAATAGAAAGGAAAAGCTTATGAAAAAGAAAACTGTATCAATCCTCCTAACATTGTCGATGGTTGGATGTATGCTGTGCGGATGTGCTTCTGCCGAGCAACCTGATCAGTTATCAATGGAAGATGTCGATGAGCGAATCGAACAAGCCATTGCAGACAACAACGAAACATTTCAATCTGAGCTACTTGCAAAGGTTGATGAACAAATCCAAACAAAGTTTGGAGAAATTGATAAGCTAACAGATGCAGAGAAAGAAGAACTGTATAATTCGATTATGACATCTGTAAAAGAAGAACTGAAAAACAATAAGAGTACTACAACAGTGAAAACGGAAGTTGTTCGCCAGCCGGTAACAGAAAAGAAATACTACAATACGTATACAACTGTAGCAGCTCCGGAACAAAAGCCATCCGAAGAACAAAAACCATCTGATGAGCAGAAACCAGCCGAAAATAAGCCTGAAGAATATCCTAAGATTGAAGATGGAACTGTAATTGCGGTTTCTAACGAATTGCCGTACACATACAAATATGCAGAGGATATGGATTACACTGTGACGAATATCACAGTAAAAGCATATAATCACGTAAGCGAGCCGTATCAAGAAATTGAATATCCTTACGAATTGAGAGTAGAAATAAATGGAACATATGTACACGATAATGATCGTCCATTGATTTCTAAACTTCCTTTCGGATATCTCACATTGGATCCACATGGCACCTCATTTAAATTGAATGGTGGAACTCCTGACCTTGAAACTCAAACATTCTCTTCGAGTACCACTATTCCCGTGAGAATGTTGCCTGACAGTGTTACATTCGTAGCAAATGAAGATTAGGAGGAGAACTACCATGAATATAAAAGAATACGTTTATGACAACAAACTTTCTTCCTTAACCGATACAGAATTGAGAGCTTATGGAAGAGAACTACTGGCAAGACAATATGCCGGTGAAGAACTTACAGATAAGTTATATACAGAGTTGAGAGATGTATGTAGTGAATTTGTAAACAGAGATAATTAAATAAAGCAAAACCGCCCTTGCTACCAACAAGGACGGTTGACACACCAAACTCCGAAGAGCGGTGCAGATTATATGAAGCAATAATATTGTATCATCTTCGGGGCAGTCATACAAGCAGAACTGTTGTTCTATTGTGGGGCTGTTATTTTTGTACTCAAAAAATAGAAAGGAAGATGATTATGTGGGTTGAAGAATTAAAGAATGGCAAGTACAAATTTGTGGAACGCTACACCAATCCAATGACCGGGAAGTCAAAACGAGTAGCTGTTGTAATGGATAAAAACACAGCAAAGAATCGTAAAATGGCAGCACTGACTTTGTCAGATAAAATTGAGAGTGCCCTCACACCGCAAGTGGACAGGATCCGTTTAAAAGACCTTGTCGAGCTGTACAGAAAAGAACAAGTCAAGACACTTAAACAATCTACTTACAGAAGGAACAGTGCCGTGTGTAACACGCTTATGAGCATTCTTGGCAAAGATATCTATGTTGACAAGCTGACAGCCGGATACATCAGAGAACGTTTCCTCGGCACTGGTAGAGAACACAGCACTCTAAATGAATGGATGATCAGATTGAAAGCGTTGTTACGTTGGGGATACAAGAATGATTATATTGCAGACATATCTTATCTTGGAAAGATAGAGCGTTTCAATGATATACCTCATCGGCAGAAAATAGAGAACAAATTCGTTGAATCATTGGAGTTAAAGGAGTTGATTGCTGGAATGACCGTTGTAGAATGGAAGTTACTTACTGAATTTCTCGCCTTGTCTGGTCTTCGATTTGGCGAGGCTGCAGCTCTGAACACTTCTGATGTTGATTTGAAGAATAGGAAAATTCATGTAACGAAAACGTATGACAATGTAGCTGACATCGTTACAAGCCCAAAGACACCGTGTTCTGTGCGAGATGTATATATTCAAGACGAGTTGCTCACTGTCTGTAGAAACGTACTCCTATGCTACCACAAAGGCACTGTAGTGGCATTCAGCACAGCTTTCTTCCCTGGAACAACGAAAGAACACATCAACTTCGATTGCTACTCTAAATATTTACGTGAAACATCTGAACGAATCATTGGGCGGAGAATCACACCGCACACTCTTCGACATACACATGCCAGTTTACTGATGGAGCAAGGAATTGACATTGACAGTATCTCAAAAAGACTTGGACATAATGACAGCAGAGTTACACAAGAAATTTATCTCCACGTCACAAAGAAATTAGAAAGTAAGCGAAACGAACAGCTAAGGGAGTTAAAAATTTTATAGTTTGCCCCATTTGTGCCATTCAGAGATTAAGTTCGATGCCGCTGGCCGGACTCGAACCGGCACGGCTACTAACCGCTTGATTTTGAGTCAAGTGCGTCTGCCAATTCCGCCACAGCGGCTTATTCTGTCGGACAAGAAAACCTTCTTGTCCGAATCAGCTTTTTTTATGTTACCATATCCGGTCACATTTTTCAACTATTTTTTTATGATTTTATTTGTTTTTTATTTGCAAAGTTTCTTTCCAACCTCAAAACAATCAAATGTTGCAAAATAGTCTTTCGGTGTCTCTGCACGGCGAATCATCTGTACACTTCCATCTTCTTTCAGGAGCAGCTCTGCTGATTTTAATTTACCATTATAGTTATATCCCATAGAGAAACCATGTGCACCCGTATCATGGATTACAAGGTAATCTCCCATATCAACTTCCGGAAGCATTCTGTCAATTGCAAACTTATCATTATTTTCACACAGAGAACCTGTTACATCATATTTGTGATCGCACGGTGCGTCTTCTTTTCCAAGAACAGTAATATGATGATATGCTCCATACATTGCCGGGCGCATCAGGTTAACAGCACACGCATCTACTCCGATGTAGTTCTTATAAGTATTCTTCTCATGGATTGCTTTTGTCACAAGGCAGCCATAAGGTCCCATCATAAAGCGGCCAAGCTCTGTGTAGATTGCAACATCTCCCATTCCTGCCGGAACAAGTACTTCTTCATAAACCTTGCGGACACCCTCTCCGATCACACGGATATCATTCGGTTCCTGATCCGGTGTGTAAGGAATTCCAATACCACCAGAAAGATTAATAAACTTAATATGTACTCCTGTTTCTTTCTGAAGACGTACTGCCTGTTCAAAAAGAACTTTTGCAAGCATTGGATAATAATCATTTGTCACTGTATTGCTGGCAAGGAATGCATGAATACCGAATTCTTTTGCGCCTTTTGCCTTCAGTGTCTTAAATGCTTCTGTGATCTGCTCTGTTGTCATTCCATACTTTGAATCTCCCGGATTATCCATAATATCATTACTGATCTTGAATATTCCGCCCGGATTATAACGACAGCTGATTGTCTCCGGAATATGTCCGATTGTCTTCTCAAGGAAGTCAATATGTGTAATATCATCCAGATTGATGATTGCTCCAAGTTTATCAGCAAGTTTAAAATCTTCCTCTGGTGTATCATTAGAGGAAAACATAATATCATGACCATCAATTCCAACTGCATCTGACATAAGCAGTTCTGTATAAGAGGAGCAGTCACAACCGCATCCATACTCTTTCAAGATCTGTAAAAGGAACGGATTCGGAGTTGCCTTTACAGCAAAATACTCTTTATATCCCGGATTCCATGCAAATGCTTCCTTTAATGCTTTTGCATTCTCGCGGATTCCTTTCTCATCATAAAGATGGAACGGAGTCGGATATGTTTTTACAATCTCTTCAACCTGTTCTTTTGTCACAAATGGTTTCTTACTCATTTTCATTTTCTCCTTCGCGTATTTTGATTAATTCTATCTCATTCGCAAGTGCTGTTTTAAACAGCGTAACGAAATTTCTTTGTCCGGAATAGACACAGGTGTTTCTGCTCTCCTGTCCATATTCACCTGAAAGTACATATTTAGAATCTGTGATCAGACCAATCTGATTTCCTTTTTCTTTCGTCACATAAATGATCGCCCCTGAAAGTTCAAATGGATGATCTGTCACAAGAACTACCTTTTTTCCTTTTTCTGTCAGTTCCTTTAACTGTCCTTTCAACTGTTCCAGACAGACACCGGAACAGGAACAATACACTCTTTCTTCCACATTAGCCAGAAGATTATGGATCTTATCTGAAATATGTTCCTGACCATCGATCGTAACATATCCTTCTTCTTCTTTCTGTTCTCCCGTAAGATTCATATCCAACCACTTCTGTTCTTCTTCCATTCTGCGGATTCTGTTACCACAGAACTCCTGAACATCAACCGGAATATATCGCTTAGCATCCTCTTCTACCAGATATGCAGCCCCTTTTTCAACCAGAGCTGCCAGTGATGCATACACATTCGACCTTGAGATTCCTGTATCTCTCGCAATCTCATACCCCGTCTGCTTTCCTGCTTCGATCAGCCGTAGATAAACAGTTGCTTCCTGCCGGGACATTCCAAAATGCATCAGATATTCAATTGCTTTACTTTCGTCCATAGCACCATCCCTCTGATTAGTAGTTCTTTACAGGAACACTATACAGCATTGATTGTCGGATGTCAATATATTGATTGTATTTAACGCTTGTTTTTGAGAACTTTTTTCATTTTAGATTATTACTCACACTGCGCGTGACTAGTAACGTGTAGTCAGAATTAAAAATGTTTAATATGAATTACGTAAATAAGTCCAGCCCTGCTGTTGCCATGAGCACATGTAAGGCAGGAGCGTTCCAAATACACTTTGTTCAGTATGTTAATAAGAGCCAGAACAGGCGCCTCGCACGGTAACTGTTCTGGCTCTTATTAAAAGTTTTTCTAATTTAATCTACTGTCACAATTCTCATCATATTACTTGTAAAGCTTCTCTCTTTGCTTACATTTGTTGAAGGAATTCCAGCTGTGATAACTACAACATCTCCCGGCTCAACATACTGTTTTACCTGTGCCAGTTCAATCGCATTTTCACAGATATCTTCTGTTGTATCAACTTCAAGAGATTTCAGCGGTCTTACGCCCCAGTAAATAGACATTCTTCTCAGTGTTCTCTCGTTCGGAGTTACACCAAGGATTTCCTGTCTTGGTCTTAAGTTGGATACAACTCTTGAAGTTGCTCCTGATACAGATGGTGTAATGATACATTTTGCATTCAGGTTTGCTGCTGCCAGTACGGATGAATATCCGATTGCACTGGATATTCCGCCTCTTAAATGACCGTGCTCTTTCTCAAGCATGATATCATAATCAAGGTGTTTCTCTGTCTGCTCAATGATATGAACCATCATCTGAAGTGCCTCGAGTGGGTATTTACCCTGTGCTGTCTCTCCTGAGAGCATTACAGCATCTGTTCCGTCATATACAGCGTTCGCAACGTCTGTTACCTCAGCTCTTGTCGGACGTGGATTACGCATCATAGAATCAAGCATCTGTGTTGCTGTGATAACTGTCTTGAACTGATCGTTACATTTCTGGATCATCATCTTCTGAAGATATGGAAGTTCCTCTGCCGGTATCTCAACTCCGAGGTCTCCACGGGCAACCATGATACCATCTGCTGCACGGATGATCTCATCGATATTGCTGATTCCTTCTTCATTCTCAATCTTTGCGATAATCGGAATGTAAGGAGCTCCGAGAGACTTCAGATATGCCTTGATCTCAAGAATACACTCTGCATTTCTTACGAAAGATGCAGCAATAAAATCAATTCCCTGCTCTGCTCCGAATTTAATATCTTCTTTATCTTTCTCAGTGATTGCCGGAAGTCTTACCGGTACTCCCGGTACATTAACGCCCTTTTTCTCTCCGAGTTCACCACCGTTGATGATCTCACAATGAATTTCTTTGTCTGTTTTTCCGATTACTTTCAGTCCGATCAGACCATCATCGATCAAAATAATCTTTCCTTCACTTACATCTTCTGCAAGTCCCTTATATGTGATAGATACTTTATTCTCATCTCCAACAATATCTTCTGTAGTAAGTGTAAAGGTCTTCCCTGTTTCAAGCTTAATCTTCTTTCCGTCTTTCAGAACACCTGTACGGATCTCTGGTCCCTTTGTATCCAGAAGAATAGCTGTCGTTGCATGCTCTTCCTCGCGAAGCTCTTTGAGCATATCCATACGACCCTTCTGTTCTTCATGATCACCATGAGAGAAGTTGAAACGAGCTACATCCATGCCATTCTGGATGAGTTTTCTCATCAGTTCTCTATCATTTGTGTTTGGTCCCATCGTACATACTACTTTTGTTTTTTTCATACTAAGTCAATCTCTCCTTTAAAAAATATAACCTTAAAGTTCCTATACACCTGGAGCGAAGCTGCACTGTATCACTTTCGGCTGCAACTCTGATCTGATACACTGCACTGCCATACCTCATCTCCGGTAAACTATGAGAAATATGCGTTACACAATTCTCATTTTCTACTTCACATGTTCATGTGTAAATAAATGTTCCTGGCAATACTCATAGTTTCCATTACATTTTGAACAGAAACGGAACTCCAATGTCGGATCATCAAGTTCTGTACGTCCGCAGACTGCACAACGGTGTCTTGCCCCATTCGCATAAGTCATATGTGGTCTCGTCTGCTGTTTAAACTTTGCTTTTCTCGCCTGCTCTTTCGGACTGAAACGCTTCATATTCCTGCTGGACAGGAAAAAGATAACAAAGTTCAATAAGGATGCCGCAATCGCAACTTTCGTTGCGAGACTTCCTGTAAAGAAATAGTACAGTGCCATTGCCGCATATACGAAAGCCATCCATTTCATCTTAATCGGTAAAATAAAATAGAGTAAAACTTCCATATCCGGATAGATGGAAGCAAATGCCAAAAAGATAGACATTGTAATATAGTTGGTGCTGATCAATCCGATACTTGAAAGCGGAAGTTCAATTCCATAGATAAGATAAAACACACCATACAGTATGAATACTGCGATCACTGTAAAAAGTATTCCTGAAAAAATGTATACATTATAACGGAATGTTCCCCATGTTCTCTCAAGGGCTGAGCCAAGGGAGTAGTACAATAATACTAGAAACAGTAAAGAAATCAAACTTCCTGTCGGTGGAATCAATACCCAGGAAATAATCCTCCAAACCTGTCCTCTTAAAATATATGCCGGTTCCAGTGTCAGCCATCCTAAAAGTCCCGGTGCTAAATAATAAATAGCGAAACCTATCACATACCCGGCCAGCAGATACACCGTAAGATTCGATATTGCAAAACGACCTAATTTTTTTTCTAATTTATCAAGCCAGTTCAACTCGTATCCTCCTTCTATTTTCATTTTATATTACTGTCCACTACGTGTGGCCAGCACTCATCACATCTTTGTATAGCAGTAATTGTACAAGGGAAGACTTGTTTTGTCAAACGATTGTTTTTATATTAATACACTTTTAACAAGAATATGATATTTTCCTTTCCTTTCTACTTAGACATTTTGCCATATTGCAGCTCATTTCTTCACACTTACTACACTACAATGACCATTGTCTTTTTGAGAATCTTGTCGTATAATGTTATTTATTGCGAGCTAACAAACGCATTTAATAGGTAGTAACTCATATAAATTTGACAAATTAACTGAATTACAAAAGATTGGGGATATTAATTATGAACGCAAAAAATCTACATACTTTAGGAATCGACATTGGTTCCACGACAGTAAAAATTGCAATTCTTAATGATGAAAATGAAGTCCTCTTCTCTGATTATGAGCGCCATTTCGCTAATATCCAGGAGACGCTTTCCGATTTACTCGGTCGTGCGCTTTATAAGCTTGGACCAATCCAGGTTTCTCCTGTCATCACAGGAAGCGGTGGTCTGACACTTGCCAAACATCTCGGTGTTCCATTTGTCCAGGAGGTAATTGCAGTCTCCACTGCACTACAGGATTACGCTCCTCAGACAGATGTAGCAATTGAGCTTGGTGGAGAAGATGCGAAGATCATTTATTTTGAGGGTGGAAATGTAGAACAGCGTATGAATGGTGTCTGTGCCGGTGGTACAGGTTCTTTCATCGACCAGATGGCTTCTCTCCTTCAGACAGATGCTTCCGGTCTGAATGAATACGCTAAAAATTACAAAGCATTATACTCTATCGCTGCACGCTGCGGTGTATTTGCCAAGACAGATATCCAGCCACTGATCAATGACGGTGCTGCTAAGGAAGACCTTGCCGCATCCATTTTCCAGGCTGTTGTGAATCAGACCATCAGTGGTCTTGCCTGTGGAAAACCGATCCGTGGTCATGTTGCATTTTTAGGAGGTCCACTTCATTTCCTCTCAGAATTAAGAGAAGCATTCATCCGCACATTAAAACTGGATGATGAACATATTATCGCACCAAATCACTCACATTTGTTTGCTGCGATTGGTTCCGCACTGAATTCCAAAAAAGATACTCCGATGGAACTGCGTGATATGCAGAATCGTCTCGAGAATAAAATCCAAATGGATTTCGAAGTGGAACGTCTGGATCCACTGTTTGCAACAACTGCTGATTACGAGGAATTTATTTCCCGCCATGCAAAGCATCAGGTGCCGGTAAAAGATCTTGCCTCATACAAAGGAAAAGCATTTCTTGGAATCGATGCCGGCTCAACAACTACAAAAGCAGCTCTCGTTGGTGAAGACGGAACACTTCTTTATTCCTTCTATCACAACAACGACGGAGATCCGCTTGGTACAACGATCACAGCGATCAAAGATATTTACGATCAACTCCCGGAGGGTGTAGAGATTGTTCATTCCTGTTCCACAGGATACGGCGAGGCACTGATCAAAGCTGCTCTGATGCTTGACGAGGGAGAAGTTGAGACTGTTTCTCATTATTATGCAGCATCCTTCTTTGAGCCGGATGTAGACTGTATTCTGGACATCGGCGGTCAGGATATGAAATGTATCAAGATCAAAAATCAGACCGTTGACAGTGTTCAGCTGAATGAAGCCTGCTCTTCCGGATGCGGTTCTTTCATTGAGACATTTGCGAAATCTCTGAATTATTCTGTAGAGGATTTTGCTCACGAAGCTCTTTATGCACAGAACCCAATTGATCTCGGAACACGCTGTACAGTATTTATGAATTCCAAAGTTAAACAGGCGCAAAAAGAAGGTGCCTCTGTTGCTGACATTTCAGCCGGACTTGCTTATTCTGTTATCAAGAATGCCCTGTTCAAGGTAATCAAAGTATCTGACGCATCCGAACTCGGAAATCATATTGTTGTTCAGGGAGGTACCTTCTATAATAATGCAGTTCTTCGAAGCTTTGAGAAAATTGCGAACTGCGAAGCGATCCGCCCGGACATTGCCGGAATCATGGGTGCCTTCGGTGCTGCTCTGATTGCCAGAGAACGTTATGTTGACTGCGAAGGCACAACAATGCTTTCCATTGATGACATCCGTTCTCTTGAATACTCCACAACAATGACAAAATGTCGTGGTTGTACAAACAACTGCCGTCTGACAATCAACCATTTCAGTGGTGGACGTAAATTCATCACAGGAAATCGCTGTGAGCGCGGACTTGGAAAAGAGAAATCAAAAAATCAGATGCCGAACTTATTTGAATATAAATTGCATCGCTATTTTGATTACGAACCTCTTTCCGAGGAAGAAGCAAAGCACGGATCAATCGGTATTCCTCGTGTGCTGAATATGTACGAGAACTATCCGTTCTGGTTCACATTTTTTACAAAACTTGGATTCCGTGTCATTCTGTCACCGACTTCCACAAGAAAGATTTATGAACTTGGTATTGAATCCATCCCAAGTGAATCCGAATGTTATCCGGCGAAACTTGCACACGGACATGTACAGTGGCTGATCAATCAGGGTGTAAAACACATTTTCTATCCGTCAATCCCGTATGAACGGAAAGAATTTGCTGATTCTGACAACCACTACAATTGCCCGATCGTTACTTCTTATCCGGAAAACATCAAGAATAATATGGACCCAATCGTCAACGGAGAAGTTGATTTTATCCATCCATTCTTGAATTTTGAAAGTGAAGAGACGATTTCTTATCGCCTTGTAGAAGAATTAAGTAAGAAGTTCTCTCTTTCCGAAAGCGAAATCAAGTCAGCAGTCCATGACGCATGGAATGAACTTGCTGCCTGTCGTCAGGATATGAGAAATAAAGGAGAAGAGACCATCCGCTTCTTAAATGAAACCGGAAACCGCGGTATCGTACTTGCCGGTCGTCCATACCATATCGATCCGGAGGTAAATCATGGTCTTCCTGAGCTCATTACATCCTACAATATTGCAGTACTTACAGAAGACTCTGTCTCTCATTTGAATCCGGCAGAGCATCCTCTGAATGTCATGGATCAGTGGATGTACCACTCCAGACTGTATGCAGCTGCAAATTATGTAAAGACAACGGAGAATCTTGATCTGATCCAGCTTAACTCCTTCGGATGTGGACTGGATGCTGTCACAACAGATCAGGTTGCTGAGATCCTTACAAATTCAGATAAAATTTACACAACTTTGAAGATTGATGAAGTAAATAATCTTGGAGCTGCAAGAATCCGTGTGCGTTCTCTTCTCGCCGCAATCCGTGTGCGTGAAAAGAAACAGGAAAAACGTACCATTCATCCGGCCTCTATCAAAAAGGTTACATTTACAAAAGAGATGCGTAAGGATTATACCATTCTCTGCCCGCAGATGTCTCCGGTTCATTTCGAACTGCTTGAGCCTGCTTTCCGCGCTGCCGGATACAACATTGATGTTCTTCCTAACGATAACAAACAGGCTGTCGATATGGGACTGAAATATGTAAATAATGATGCCTGCTACCCTTCTCTGATCGTTGTCGGTCAGATTATGGATGCACTGTTATCCGGAAAATATGACTTAAATCATACAGCTGTTATCATTACACAGACTGGTGGTGGCTGCCGTGCTTCTAACTATATTGGATTCATTCGCCGTGCACTTAAGAAAGCCGGCATGGAACACGTTCCGGTAATCTCACTTAATTTAAGTGGATTAGAAGATAACCCTGGATTTAAACTTTCTCCTGCACTGGTTCTTCGTGGAATCTACGCAGCAGTATTCGGAGATATCTTTATGAAATGTGTTTACCGTATGCGTCCTTACGAGGCCATACCGGGAACCACAGATAAGATTCACCGTAAATGGGCTGAAGTTGTTAAGAAGTTTGTATCCGAAGGCTATCCTTCCCGTAAGAGATTCAAGAAACTTTGTAAAGATATCATCAATGATTTTGATAATATCGAGACACTCGACATTAAGAAACCTCGTGTTGGAATCGTTGGAGAAATCCTGGTTAAATTCCTTCCGGCTGCCAACAATCATCTGGCAGAGCTTCTTGAAAGCGAAGGGGCTGAGGCAGTTGTTCCGGATCTTCTTGATTTCCTGCTCTACTGCTTCTACAATCAGAACTTCAAAGTTTCCCACTTGGGAATGAAGAAGTCCAAAGCTACAGCTGGAAACCTTGGAATCAAAGCTTTGGAATGGTTCCGTGCTCCGGCTTCCAAAGCATTTGCAGAAAGTAAACACTTTGATCCGCCGGCTCACATTGAAGATCTTGCAAAAATGGCTTCAGAGATCGTATCTCTCGGAAACCAGACCGGTGAAGGATGGTTCCTGACCGGTGAGATGCTTGAGCTTATCCACAGCGGTGCAGGAAACATCGTCTGCACACAGCCATTCGCCTGCCTGCCAAACCATGTTGTCGGTAAGGGAGTTATCAAAGAACTTCGCCGCAGACATCCGGAGTCGAACATCGTAGCAATCGACTTCGATCCGGGCGCAAGTGAAGTAAATCAGTTGAATCGAATTAAACTGATGCTGTCGACAGCGTTCAAAAATCTGGAGAAATAAAGATTTATCGTAGGGATTCTTTTTCGAGTTCGGACGAAAACAGAGAATATGATTTTAGATAGTTGATTGTTAGAAGATGGGTATAGGAACGCCGACTCAGGGTTACGCATACTGTTCATACTAAGAAAAACAATAGACTGCTAAAAGCAAAGAAAGGATTGACAAACTCGCTGCCGCTCAGACAGCTGTCAATCCTTTCTTTGACGCAATCTATTGTTTTTCAAGTATGAGCAAGCATGCTCCACATTCGTCTGCGTCCCTATACCCACCTTCTAACATAAAGCTCCTCGAAGCTCATATTTTCTGTTTTCTGTTTACTGAAAAAGATAGACTTCTACGCTAAATTTTATTTCCGATACAAGTAAAGGATTCCCCCGAAAAGTCCCAGGAAAATTCCTGCGTATCCTCCTGCACAGAGGATATCTGCCAGGCTCTGTATCAGATCTATCCTGATTGCAGAACATACTCCTAATCCAAACAGTGTTCCTATGATTGTCCATCCTACAATTAAAATTGGCAGATATACTGCAAGTGCATGATCTGCATCTATATAATGATTTACAAAACTCCAAAGTTTTCCATACATAAAAATTACCCTCTTTCTACTAAAAATGTCTAAGTATTTTTCCTTTTGACAATTCTTAGTATAGAGGGTATTTGTAAAGTCTCATTTTCTTCCAATGCTAAATCTATGTAAAATAAATCAAACTATTGTTAAATCGATTTACTTTATTCGGTTTCCAGAACCAGTTTTGCTACTTCCTGTGGTGTTGTTGCCAGAGCATCTGCACCTGCCTCTGAGAGTTCTTTTAAGTCTCCGTATCCATACAGAACACCGATCACTTTCAGCCCTTCCGCATGGCCTCCTAATATGTCATAAGAACGATCTCCGACCATTACGATTTTATCCAGTTCTTTCTCTTCGCACTGTTCCAAGACATAACGGATAACATCTTGTTTTTCTGTACGTGTCTCATCCATACATGCCCCGCCGATCACATCAAAATATTGAGCCAGTCCAAAGTGATCTGCGATAATTTTAGCAAATTTTTCCGGCTTGGATGTCGCCATCGCAATCTTGATTCCCGCTTGTTTCAATGTCTTGAGCATCTCTTCTACGCCATCATACACACTGTTTTCAAAAATACCTGTCACTGTGAAATATTCTCGATAAAGAGTAACCATCTCTGCTGCTTTTTCTTCATCAATTCCACAGTGTTCCATAAACTGACCCTTCAGCGGTGGTCCAATAAATTTACGTAATTCATCTACGTCAGGTGTCGGTTCTCCCACCTTCTCCAGCGCATATTTTACAGAATTCATAATTCCCGGACCTGAATCTGTGAGTGTTCCGTCCAGGTCAAATAATACGGTACTAATTCTCATCTTCTTTTCCTCATTTGCTATTATCAAATTATCTTTTTCAATATCCACTTGTTAATCTGCTTGATTTAGAAGCTACGAATCTGATCATCCTCTTCACTTTCTGTTTTAATCACTTTACGAATCACCACATAATAGCCAAAATCATCGTTCACTTTAATATAGACTCTCTCGCCTTCTTTATGTCCGAGCAGGGCTTTTCCAATCGGAGATTCTATGCTGACCAGTCCGTTCAAAGAGCTTCCTCTTACAGAAGTTACAATGCGATATGTCTCGATCTCATCATCGTCTTCACAATAAAGCTCTACGGTATTATTCAGGCCAATTTCATCCTCTTTCGAATGATCTTCCACAATCTCAGCTGTCTTGAGCATTCTTTCTAGATAACGAATACGACTTTCGTTCTGATTCTTCGCTTTTTTCGCTGCGTGATATTCGAAGTTCTCACTCAAGTCTCCATGAGATCTTGCTTCTTTCACTGCTTCGATCAATTCTTTACGTTCTACTAATTTTCGATGCTCAATCTCTGCCTGAATCTTTTCTACATCATTTTTTGTCAATCTTTCACGCATGACTTTTCCTTTCCTCTCTAAACTATAGGCATCGCTGTTACACATCTACTGCGAACAACAACCTATAGGGAAAAGGAAAGCTATCAATTACGATAAACTAAAACAAGCACTGTTGTTATCGCAGTCAATAGCTTTCCCTTTTCACTTCTATCTTAATCCACGCAATTTTCTTCTAGATTCTTTTCTCTTGAAAGAATCATTCAAGTTGCCTGAATCCAAATTCGACACTTATGAATTATTTCACTAACAGAGATTTTCCTGTCATCTCAGCCGGCTGCTGCATTCCCATCAGCTCGATCAGTGTCGGAGCGATGTCTGCCAGGCATCCGCCTTCTCTTAATTTGTAAGCCGGATCAGCATTTACAAGGATAAACGGTACCGGATTTGTTGTATGAGCTGTGAATGGCTCACCTGTCTCCTCGTCGATCAGCTGCTCTGCATTTCCGTGGTCAGCACAGATGAACATCTGTCCGTCTACTTCTTTCAGAGCCTCTACAGCCTTTCCTACACACTCGTCAACTGCTTCTACAGCCTTGATCGCAGCTTCCTGAACACCTGTATGTCCTACCATGTCAGGGTTTGCAAAGTTGATCACGATCACATCATAGTTCTCAGACTTGATCGCTCCAACAAGCTTGTCACATACTTCGTAAGCGCTCATCTCCGGTTTCAGGTCATAAGTAGCAACCTTAGGGGATTTCACAAGGATTCTGTCCTCTCCCTCATTCGGCTCTTCTACTCCACCATTGAAGAAGAATGTTACGTGAGCATATTTCTCTGTCTCTGCGATACGAGCCTGTTTCAGTCCGTTATCTGCAAGGAACTGTCCAAATGTATTTGTAATAGATTCTTTTACGAATGCAACCATCTTATTCTCGATTGTCGCATCATACTCTGTGAAGCATACGAATGTAGTCTTCACTCTGTCTCCTCTTTCAAATCCATCAAAGCTGTCATCACAGAATGTTCTTGTGAGCTCTCTTGCTCTGTCAGGACGGAAGTTGAAAAATACAACAGAATCATTTTCTTTGATTGTTGCTGTTGCAGCACCGTCTTTTGTTACAACGAATGGTACTACGAACTCGTCTGTTACATCTTCATCGTAGGAAGCCTGGATTCCTGCTGTTGCGGATTCTGCTGTATTGCCTTCTCCTGCAACTAATGCTTTGTAAGCTTTCTCCACACGATCCCAACGGTTATCACGATCCATTGCATAGTAACGTCCGGATACAGATGCAACTTCACCTACACCAATCTCTTTCATCTTTGCTTCAAGCTGCTCTACATACTCTTTACCTGATGCCGGTGGTGTATCACGGCCGTCAAGGAAACAATGAACATATACTTTCTCGATTCCCTGTCTCTTGGCGAGCTCAAGAATTCCATAAATATGAGTAATATGACTATGAACTCCTCCGTCAGATACAAGTCCCATCAGGTGAAGTGCAGAATCGTTCTTCTTTACATTCTCACAAGCTGCAAGAAGAGCTTTGTTCTCAAAGAATTCTCCGTCTTCGATAGACTTTGTGATCTTTGTAAGTTCCTGATAAATGATACGTCCGGCACCCATATTCATATGTCCTACTTCTGAGTTACCCATCTGTCCATCCGGAAGACCTACAGAAAGTCCGCTTGCATTTCCTTTTACAAACGGATACTCTGCCATCAGTTTATCCATAACAGGAGTATTCGCAAGTGCTACTGCATTACCCTCTGTCTTATCTCTTAATCCATATCCATCTAAAATCATCAATACGGTTGGTTTTTTGCTCATCTCAATATCTCCTTTGCATTAAGATTGTCTATTTTTTAACTCTACGCTTTATTGTACTAGTTTTAGCACAATTTTGCAAGTCAGAGCTCTGGTCAAATATATCCGAAAATATGCAGATTTTCGCCTGAATTCATGTAAAAATCACTACATTAAAAATCTTATAATGTCGGAAGCAATTCTTTCATCAGCTTTACACCATGAACGATCGCCTGTTTCTCAAATGTAGGATAATCCACCTGTGCACTTCCATCTGCCTTATCTGAGATTGCACGAATAATCACACATGGAACATGATTCAAATATGCACCGTGAGCAATTGCTGCTCCTTCCATCTCAGCACATTTCGCACCAAAATTATTAACAATACGTTCTTTTACTTCTTTTTCAGAAATAAACTGGTCTCCGCTTGCAACTCTTCCTGTAAATGTACGAATATCTGAATTCGCCTTTTTATTTGCTTCCACTGCTTTTCTCACAAGTTCTTTATCTGCCGGAAATGCAAATACATCCATACGTGGCACCTGTCCGACAGGATCTCCCAATGCACTGACATCCATATCGTGCTCTACTGCATCTGTAGATACAACAATATCTCCGATATTGATCTCTGCATCCAGAGAACCGGCTACACCTGTATTGATCAGCTGATCCACCTGATAAAAGTCTATAAGGATCTGTGTACAGATTCCCGCGTTCACTTTACCGATTCCGCTCTGTACAACAACTGCTTCTTTTCCATAAAGCTGACCTTTATAAAATTTCATGGATGCCTTTTCCTGCATCTCGCATTCTGTCATATCCTCGATCAGCTCACGGACTTCTTCTTCCATCGCTCCGATAATTCCTACCATAGCTTCTTAATCTCCTATCTTTTATATTCATTCCCTTTTCTTAATTGCTCTATTTTCTTCATTAAGCTGTTACATTATTTTATCAATCTCCTCTATGATACACTCAAATGATTTTCAAAGTCAAGAAAAAAGGCCATCCTGTCAGAATTGCTATCTATATCGCTACTGTCTGCACTACCTGTGCCCGGCAATATAAATATCTTTCTGACCAGATGACCTTTCTTAATTATCTGTTATAATGAAACAGCCTTAGATCTTATTATTTGTAGTTAACGATCTTTCCAAAGTCAGCCTTAAGGGAAGCTCCACCTACAAGACCTCCATCGATGTCAGCCTGTGCAAACAGTTCTGGAGCTGTAGCTGCGTTTACAGATCCGCCGTACTGGATACGGATTGCTTCTGCTGTAGCTTCATCATATACTTCAGCGATGCATGCACGGATTCCTGCACAAACTTCTTCAGCCTGTTCTGTTGTAGCTGTCTTTCCTGTTCCGATTGCCCAGATTGGCTCGTAAGCGATAACTGCTGTCTTAGCCTGATCTGCTGTAACACCCTGGAATCCAACCTTAACCTGCTGACGGATGAAGTCCATTGTTACGCCCTGCTCTCTCTGCTGAAGAGTCTCTCCGCAGCACATGATTGGTGTAATACCATGCTCAAATGCTTTCAGGATTTTCTTATTTACATCTTCGTTTGTCTCACCGAAGTACTCTCTTCTCTCAGAATGTCCGAGAACTACATATTTAACACCTGCATCTACAAGCATATTCGGGGAAATCTCACCTGTGTAAGCTCCGCTCTCCTCAAAATACATGTTCTCAGCTCCAACCTGGATGTTTGTTCCCTTAGCAGCCTCTACAACTGGTACAATATCAATAGCCGGTACGCAGAATACGACATCTACGTCTTCGTTAGCTACGAGTGGTTTTAACTCTTCTACAAGTGCAACTGCCTCGCTTGGAGTTTTGTTCATTTTCCAGTTTCCTGCAATAATTTTCTTTCTTGCCATTGTTCTTATCTCCTTGAATTTTATATTCAGAACCCGTGTGAAATGTAACAACACGGGTTTCTTCTGATCTGTAATTACAGATTCTTATTATTTATCGTTAGCTGCCGCTACTCCCGGAAGTTCTTTTCCTTCGAGGAATTCAAGAGAAGCTCCACCACCTGTAGAGATATGTGTCATCTTGTCACCATATCCAAGCTGGTTAACAGCTGCTGCAGAATCTCCACCACCGATGATTGTTACAGCATCTGTGTTGGCAAGTGCTTCTGCTACTGCCTTTGTTCCTTCAGCGAATTTCGGCATCTCGAAGCATCCCATTGGTCCGTTCCATACAACTGTCTTCGCAGATTTAACAGCATCAGCGAACATCTCAGCTGTCTTAGGTCCGATATCAAGACCCATCCATCCGTCCGGGATCTCGTTCTGAGCTACAACTTTTGTATTTGCATCGTTAGAGAAAGCATCTGCTGCAACAGCATCTACTGGAAGAAGAAGTTTAACACCTTTCTCCTCTGCTTTCTTAACCATGTCAAGTGCATACTGTAAGTAATCTTCCTCAAGAAGGGAATTTCCTACATTACCGCCCTGAGCTTTTGTAAATGTATAGCACATTCCGCCACCAATGATCAGTGTGTCAACTTTGTCAAGAAGGTTGTTGATTACAGAAATCTTGCTGGAAACTTTGGATCCACCAAGGATAGCAACAAATGGTCTCTCCGGATTCTCTACTGCATTTCCAAGGAAATCGATTTCTTTCTGCATTAAGTATCCAACAACAGCTGTGTCAACGAACTGTGTAACACCTACGTTAGAGCAGTGTGCTCTGTGGGCTGTTCCGAATGCATCGTTTACAAATACATCACAAAGAGATGCAAGATCTTTGCTGAATGCTTCACCATTCTTTGTCTCTTCTGCTCTGTAACGTGTATTTTCAAGAAGGATAACATCTCCATCTTTCATAGCTTCAACAGCTGCTTTTGCGTTCGGTCCTACAACTTCCGGATCAGCTGCAAATTTTACTTCCTGTCCAAGGAGCTCGGAAAGTCTTACTGCTACCGGTGCAAGTGAAAGCTCTGGCTTTGGCTCTCCCTTCGGTTTTCCAAGGTGGGAACAAAGGATTACTTTTCCTCCATCAGCGATCAGCTTCTTGATTGTAGGAAGAGCTGCCACGATACGGTTCTCATCTGTGATCTTTCCATCCTGAAGCGGTACGTTGAAGTCACATCTTACAAGAACTCTTTTTCCTTTTACATTGATATCATCTACGGATTTTTTATTAAGTGCTGCCATTTTTCATAGCCTCCTGTATTTCTATTTCCTGTCACTTTCACGTGCAGAATCTGTTCTGCACAAAGAAAATGGAGTCCGGTCCTACAATAAGACCGGACCCCATTGTGAGTCAATAATTCAGATAAATCTCTGAGATTCTAATTTCTCAAAAAGAATTAAGCCTCAAGAAGTTTTCCAAAGTATTTGATTGTTCTTACCATCTGGCTTGTGTAAGAGTTCTCGTTGTCATACCATGAAACAACCTGAACCTCTGTTGTACCATCGCCAACTGGAAGAGCCATTGTCTGAGTAGCATCAAACAGTGAACCATATCTCATTCCTACGATATCGCTGGATACGATCTGATCTGTGTTGTATCCGAAGGACTCGTTGGAAGCAGCCTTCATAGCCTCGTTGATCTGATCAACTGTAACTTCTCCGTCAACTACTGCTGTAAGGATTGTTGTAGAACCTGTTGGTGTAGGAACACGCTGAGCAGATCCGATAAGTTTTCCGTTCAGTTCTGGGATAACAAGACCGATTGCTTTAGCAGCACCTGTGCTGTTTGGTACGATGTTAACTGCAGCTGCACGAGATCTTCTAAGATCACCTTTTCTCTGCGGTCCATCAAGTGTCATCTGATCTCCTGTGTAAGCGTGGATTGTACACATGATACCGGACTTGATTGCTGCAAGGTCGTTAAGAGCTTTTGCCATCGGAGCCAGGCAGTTTGTTGTACAAGAAGCTGCGGAGATGATGTTCTCATCTTTTGAAAGTGTCTCGTGGTTTACATTGTAAACGATTGTCGGAAGGTCATTTCCAGCTGGAGCAGAAATAACTACTTTCTTAGCACCTGCATCGATGTGAGCCTGAGCTTTTGCTTTGGATGTGTAGAATCCTGTACACTCCAGAACAACGTCAACACCGATTTCTCCCCAAGGAAGTTCAGCTGCGTTAGCTTTTGCGTAGATCTTGATCTCTTTTCCGTCAACTGTGATGGAATCCTCTCCTGCTTCTACTGTGTCTGCAAGAGCGTATGTTCCCTGAGTTGAGTCATATTTTAATAAGTGAGCAAGCATCTTAGGAGATGTAAGGTCGTTGATTGCTACTACCTCATATCCTTCTGCTCCGAACATCTGTCTGAAAGCAAGACGTCCGATACGTCCAAAACCATTAATCGCTACTTTTACTGCCATGATTAATTCCTCCTAAAAGTTTTAAAAAATTTATGACTGTGTCTCCAGCCATGGCGATGAATATAACAATGCGATATTTGTTAAATATTCATCAACTAGATTCATTGTACTAAAACAAGAACAAAAATTCAAGTCTTAAATCCATATAATTCTAATTTTATGGAACAATTCTCCTAAATACCGGTTTCCGCCCCTTAAATTCTGCATAATAACTAAAACCGCAGCCTGTAAGTATCTCTCCCGCCTGTTCATAGTCAAAAGCTACATGTTCCGGACGGTGTGCATCTGCACCAATTGTGACAATTTCACCACCGAGTTCTCTGTATCTTCTGATCACATCCGGATGTGGGTTCGGAAATCCAAGCCCATACTTCATCCCGGCCATATTCATCTCAAGTCCTTTTCCCTGTGCAATCAGAATTTTCAGAATTTCGTCGATCTCTTCCGCATACTTTTTATAGGAATATTCCTCCGCCTGATGCGTTCCATAACGGACAACGTAGTCCAGATGTCCCAGGCTGTCAAAAGAATTTACCTTTTTCAAATTCTCTATCGTCACCTGAAAAGCTTCCTGATAAGCTTCCTCATCACTTCGACCTTCAAAAAAAGTTCTATAATACGGGTCCTGTCCATGGATCAGGTGCACAGATCCAATCACAAAATCAAATGGATATTTCTCTGTCAGATTCCGGTAATATTCCCCCAGATGCGGCTGAAGTCCGATCTCTACACCGATTCGGACTTCCAGTTTCTTCTGATATTCTTCTTTTAACTGTGTCAGCCTCTGAAAATAGTTTCCCAGATCAAACAGAAATGCTCCTGCCGGAAAATCCGGAGTCTGCGGGAAATCTTTATCCAGATGATCTGTAATACAGACTGCTTCCATTCCCCTTTCTATTGCTGCATCAAGCATAGAGTGTACGGATGCATCACTATCCTCAGAAAATCTTGTATGCATGTGGGCATCACATCTTATCATAATATTGTGCCGCCTCCTAATACATATTCTCCATCATACAGAACAACTGCCTGTCCCGGTGTCACTGCACGGATTGGTTCATCGAATGTACAGGTAATCTCATCTTCTCCTGTCTTCTCCACGATACACCAGGCTCCTTTGTGGTTATAACGAATCTTTGCAAACACACGCATCGGTTCTGTAAGATCTTCCACGCTCATAAAATTCAACTCATTGGCACGCAGTGTATGCGTCAATGATTCTTCATACGTTCCGATTACAACTTCATCTGTCTCCGGACGTATCTCCAGTACAAATGCAGGATACCCTAATGCAAGCCCAAGTCCTTTACGCTGTCCTACTGTATAATGAATGATTCCTTTGTGTTTTCCAAGGATCTTCCCATCCGGTGTCACGAAATTTCCCTGACGAATCGGAGCATCTACGTTTTCTTCAATAAAAGATGCATAGTCTCCATCCGGAACAAAACAGATATCCTGACTATCCGGTTTATTTGCCACCTGCAGTCCGATTTTTTCTGCCATCTCACGGATCTGATCTTTTGAATAATTTCCAACCGGCATCAATGTATGTTCCAGCTGTTCCTGTGTCAGATTATAAAGTGCATAAGTCTGGTCTTTCGCAAGCGTCGCAGATCTTCGGATTGCATACCTTCCGTTCGGGAGCTTATCAATCCTTGCATAATGTCCTGTTGCGATATAGTCTGCTCCGATGGAAAGACTTCTCTGCAAAAGTGCTTCCCATTTCACATAACGGTTGCAGGCAATACACGGATTAGGTGTTCTTCCATTCAGGTATTCTTTTGTAAAGTAATCAATTACATTTTTCTGGAATTCCTGTTTAAAATTCATCACATAATACGGAATACCAATAGACGATGCAACACGTCTTGCATCGTCTACCGCACTGAGCCCACAACAGCCGCCGTTTTCTTCTTGAACTTCATTTTCCTCATCCTGCCAGATCTGCATTGTCACACCGATCACATCATAGCCTTGTTCTTTCAAAAGCCAGGCTGCCACGGAGGAGTCTACTCCCCCGGACATTCCAACAACAACTTTGCCTTTGCTCATTAATATTCCTCTTCCTCTGCTTCTTCACCTTCATGAATATCTGACTTCGGTTTCTTAAGCCCCTCAATCTTGACACCATGTTTCTCTGCATAATCCCAAAGTGCTGCATGGATTGCTTCCTCTGCAAGAAGTGAACAGTGAACCTTTACCGGCGGAAGTCCGTCAAGAGCTTCCATAACGGCTTTGTTTGTTACTTCCATTGCTTCCTGAATGCTTTTCCCTTTAACCATCTCTGTTGCCATACTGGAAGTTGCAACAGCTGCTCCACATCCGAATGTTTTGAACTTTACATCACGAATGATCTGATTTTCATCAATATCAAGATAAATTCTCATGATATCTCCACATTTCGCATTTCCTACTGTTCCTACGCCACTTGCATCTTCAATTTCCCCTACATTTCTTGGATGCTGAAAATGATCCATTACCTTTTCTGTATACATTAAATAATTCCTCCATTTTGTTTATCTTTTTATCCAAAAATTATTCTGTATTTTTCTTTTAAATCATTCTGACTTATGCATTCTTCTGCTGCTTTTTTATAAAATCTTCGTAGAGTGGAGACATACTGCGCAGATGTGCAACAATCTCTTTAAGCTGATCTACTGTATAGTCGATATCTTCTTTTGTTGTATCAGCTCCAAGTGTCATACGAAGGGAACCATGTGCGATCTCATGCGGCAGTCCGATTGCAAGAAGGACATGGGATGGATCCAGAGAACCTGATGTGCAGGCGGAACCACTGGATGCACAGATTCCTTTCATATCCAGCATGATCAGGAGGGATTCACCCTCTACAAACTGGAAGCTGAAGTTAATATTGTTTGGAAGACGTTTCACACGGTCTCCGTTCAGTCTGCAATATGGAATCTCTTTCTCAATTCTGGAGATTGCATAATCGCGGAGTTCTGTCTCCTGTTTCATTCTCTGATCCATAGAAGCCATTGCAAGTTCAACTGCTTTTCCAAGTCCAACGATTCCAGGTACATTCTCTGTTCCTGCACGGCGCTTTCTCTCCTGTGCTCCACCATGGACGAAGGAGCGGATCTTCACACCTTTTCTGATATAAAGGAAACCGATTCCCTTTGGTCCGTTCAGTTTATGTCCACTGGAACTGAGCATATCAATATTCATCTCATCTACATTGATCGGTACCTGACCAAACGCCTGGACAGCATCTGTATGGAAAAGTACTCCATGTTTATGTGCAATCTCTCCGATTTCTTTGATTGGCTGAATACTTCCGATCTCATTGTTTGCAAACATTACGCTGACCAGAATTGTATCCGGACGGATCGCTGCTTCAACAGCTTCCGGACTGACAATACCATTCTCATCTACATCCAGATAAGTCACTTCATATCCTCTCTTCTGGAGATATTCTCCTGTATGAAGGATTGCATGATGTTCAATCTTTGTTGTAATGATATGTTTTCCCTTTGATTCATAAGCCTCAGCTGTAGCTTTCAGCGCCCAGTTATCAGATTCAGAACCACCAGCTGTGAAATAAATCTCCTCTGTCTTCGCACCAAGTGCTTTTGCTATGATTTCTCTCTGTTTTGTGATCACTTCTTTATTCGCAGCCGCAAAACCATAAACACTGGATGGGTTGCCAAAATGCTCTGTAAAATATGGGAGCATCGCATCCACAACTTCCGGTGCTGTCTTTGTTGTTGCTGCATTATCAAGATAAATTAATTTTCCCATTACCTGTTACCTCACTTTTATTTTATCTACTTTGTTTTCTTACTGTTCACAAATAATTGTAGACAATGATTCTTTTCAGTTTTTACACTTTGTATAATCCAGATGATTGTCTGTATGTCCAAGACATTTACTTTCTGTCACCAGTTGGTTCAGCCAGATTTCATCTACTGTCTGGTTAATACTATCATTGATTCGTTTCCACACATACTTTGTCACACAGCTGTCCGCACCTTTGCATTCTCCTTCCGGATCAAGTCCGGCGCATTCTACTGGTTCAAGATTTCCTTCCAGTGCACGAAGCACATCTCCTACAGAAATATCTTTTGCTTCCTTTGCTAAGACATATCCACCATTTGCACCTCGGATACTCTTGACAAGTCCTGCTTTTTTCAGCTTCGACATCAATTGTTCCAGATATCGTTCTGAAATATCCTGACGTCTTGCAATACTTGTGATGGAAACCGGAGAATCTTCACTGTATTGGGCCAGATCGATCAAGGCACGCAATCCGTATTTCCCCTTTGTTGACAGTTTCACATCTTCACCTTCTTTTTCTTTTCCTTTTCCTAGTATTATGCTAGGGTTTCCTTTTGTAGGATATCACCAGTCTTACGTTCTGTCAAGGATGTTTCTTGAATATGTTGTTTAAAAATAAGTTCATTTCTGGTTACTGTCCGCGTTGCACGTGGCAGCAATCATCTTGACATGAGGGTATTATGTTTAGAAAAAAACATTCTTTGATTAAAGGAACACTGATTCTCACATCTGCCGGTCTTGTAAGCCGCGTTCTCGGATTCTTTTTCCGTATTTTCTTAAGCCATACCTTTGGAGAAGAACAGGTCGGACTTTATCAGTTAATTTTCCCTTTCTACGCACTCTGCCTGTCTTTGAGTACTTCAGGTCTTGAAACTGCCATTTCCAGAAGTGTCTCTCGCTTTCACTCCCTTGGCCGAACGCAGGACGGAAAGTTGATTTTCCAGACAGGTCTGATTCTTTCTGTTCTGATTTCTCTGATTTGCACTTTACTGGTACAGAAGAATTCCGTTTTTCTTTCAAATCGTTTTCTTGGAGATCCAAGATGTGCAACACTATTATATCTGATCGTTCTTGCACTTCCGGCGGCTTCTGTCCACAGTTGTATCTGTGGTTATCACTATGGTCTGCAAAGAACCTCTGTCCCGGCTATTTCACAGTTAATCGAACAATTTGTTCGAATTTCTTCTGTTTTTGTTTTATATTTTATTTTTATACACAGTGGAGTTCACCCTGAGATTCCATTGGCTGTATCAGGTATTATTTTCGGAGAACTTGCAGCAGCAGGCTACTCGCTTTTTTCACTAAAGAAGAAGGGTTTTGATGCCGATTCTCCATATATTCTTTCTATCTCAAAATCTTGTTCTGAATTGCTACGCCTCTCTGTTCCATTGACAGTTAATCGCACAGCAATTACATTCTTGCAGGGAATTGAAGCAGCTTCAATCCCTGTCTGCCTTGAGCTTGCATCTCACAGTGCTTCTGAAGCTCTCAGTATTTATGGGGTACTGACCGGAATGGCATTACCATGTATCCTTTTTCCCTGTGCACTCACTAACTCAATCAGCCTGCTTTTAATTCCAGCAGTCGCACAAAAGCAGGCTGAAAGCTCTTCAAAAGAGACATTTCTCCTTATAAAAAAGGCTGCCGGAGGATGTTTCTCCCTTGGTCTTCTGTGTTCTGTCTTCTTTCTTCTTACCGGGTCTTTTCTCGGAAACTTCCTGTTTCACAGTACTTTAGCCGGTAATTTCATCATAACACTTGCCTGGATCTGTCCTTTTCTGTACACAAGTTCCGCTCTTCTCAGTGCGATCAATGGACTGGGACTTACAACCCTGACGCTGATGATCAATCTTCTTGGATTATCCATCCGCATTCTTAGTGTATATTTCGGAATCCCGCACTATGGAATCACAGGATACCTATGGGGGCTTTTCATCAGTCAATCAGCTGTCTGCCTCGTTGCATTACTCACACTTTCCCACGAAATCAAAAAAGAATATTTACAATCTGTTGAATCAACCACGGATTAAGACAGGACTCTGAAAAAATCCCAATTAAAAACAAACCACATACAAAGAACGTTTTTTGTCTGTTCCACTGATTCTGTGGATAGTTCCAACAAAAGCGCAAAAGCACAAGAACTGCCGGAACATAAAAAAGGAACTGTGGAAATAGTCCTGCCACACAAAGAATACTTCCCTTCATTCCTAATTCTGCCACTGCCTCTGACAGTAAAATTCCTCCTGACATCCCAGTCCACAGAAGGAAAAACGCTGCCACAATTTTTCTGATCCGAATTCCCATCGCCAAAAACAGCATCAGGAAAAAAATTCCCCGTACCTGAATCAAATACCAAATGTACTGTTGAAAAGATATCTTCTCATTCTTTAATCTCATAAGATAAACTTCTGTAAAAGTTCCGATCAGGCTCAGCTGTTCTCCCCATATATAATTGACAATCAAGATTCCTGTCAAAAAGCCTGTAAAAAACAGAGCCAGAAAGTAATGTCCTGTACGAAATGCTTTCACCAGTATTCCTCCCACCCTATAAAATGTTCTGCGGATATATTTTTATCCTCAATCTTCCACACCATTATATGAGTGTCTGGTTTTTCTCATGCGGCAGCGATGCTACTTATTGTCGGCATTCAATCATTTTCCATACTTTACAGCATAAGCCATCAAAGAAGAAACTGTCTTCGCATCTTCAATCTCACCTGAAAAGATCTTTTCCTTCAATTCTTCTATTGTATAAGCGCCAAGTTCAATAAATTCATCTTCATCCAAATGCTGTTTTGACGGTATCAGATCATGTGCCACATAAACTTCAATCCGTTCGTTACAAAATGCTACTGTTGTCCGTAAAGTGATCAGCCACTCCAGATTCTCGCTGCGATACCCTGTCTCTTCCTCTAATTCACGGGAAGCACACTCTATACCAGGTTCTCCCACTTCATCAAGTGCTCCTGCCGGAATCTCCAATGTATATCGATCCAGCGCATTTCTATACTGTCTCACCATCAAAATCTTACCATCTGCTGTAACCGGAACTACCGCTGCTGCTCCTTTATGACCTATAAAATCCCATACTACGGTATGATCCCCGTCCACTTCTATCGTGTCCTGATAAAAATCAAGAATCTTTCCTTTAAATTTCAATTCTCTGTTAATTCTTTTAATCTTCTCGCTCATTCCGTTCTCCCTTCTTTTACCTTACATCACCGTATGCATTCTATATCAAAGACTTTTACTCTTACCTGTAATAGCTTTCTCAGTAAACTAAAAGCCCCTGTCTTTCGACAAGGGCCAACTTTCATCTTCTGTTATGATTCTCTTATTTTGCGTAATCTGTTGCTCGTGACTCACGAATAACATTTACTTTAATCTGTCCAGGATATTCTAATTCAAACTCAATCTGTTTTGCAATATCCCTTGCTAAAAGCACCATATCATCGTCAGATACCTGCTCCGGAACTACCATAACACGAATCTCTCTACCTGCCTGAATGGCAAAAGACTTATCTACACCTTTAAACTGGTTGGTAATATCTTCTAACTGTTTCAATCTGTTTGTATATGTCTCGATGGTTTCTCTTCTTGCTCCCGGTCTTGCAGCTGAAATAGTATCCGCTGCCTGAACAACACAAGCAATCAGACTCTGCGGCTCCACATCACCATGATGTGCCTCCACAGCATTAATAATTGTTGGTGATTCTTTGTATTTTCTACAAAGATCTGAACCAATCTGAATATGTGATCCTTCTACGTCATGATCAATGGATTTACCAATATCATGAAGAAGTCCTGCACGCTTTGCAAGTCTGACATCCAGTCCGATTTCTCCTGCAATGAGACCTGATAACTGCGCCACTTCGATTGAATGCTTCAATGCATTCTGTCCATAGCTTGTTCTGAACTTCATACGTCCAAGAAGACGGATCAACTCCGGATGAATTCCTGTAACTCCAACGTCAAGAGCCGCAGCTTCTCCTTCCTCGCGGATCATTGTATCCACTTCTTTCTGAGCTTTTTCAACCATCTCCTCAATTCTTGCCGGATGAATACGTCCATCCACGATCAGACGCTCAAGTGCAATTCTTGCAACTTCTCGGCGGATTGGGTCAAACCCTGATAATACAACCGCTTCCGGAGTATCATCAATGATCAGTTCCACACCGGTTAATGTTTCCAGTGTTCTGATATTTCTTCCTTCTCTACCGATAATTCTTCCTTTCATCTCATCACTTGGAAGCTGAACTACAGAAATTGTAGTCTCTGCAACATGATCTGCTGCACATCTCTGAATTGCATTCACAACATACTCTTTTGCTTTCTTGTCAGCCTCTTCCTTTGCCTGAGTTTCCAGTTCTCTGACCATCTTGGCTGTGTCATGCTTGACGTCATCTTCAACAGTTTTTAACAGATATTCTTTTGCCTGTTCGGAGGTAAGTCCTGAGATTCGTTCCAGTTCCTGCACACGTTTCTGGCTAAGTTCTTCTACTTTGGCTTCACGCTGGCGAAGATGTTCTTCCTTCGCTGTCAGTTTGTTCTCACGATGTTCCAGTACATCTGACCGTTTGTCGACCGATTCTTCCTTCGCGAGTACACGCTTTTCATAACGCTGTAACTCCGCTCTTCTTTCTTTCGTCTCTTTCTCAAGTTCATTCTTTGTCCTGATGGACTCTTCCTTTACTTCCAAAAGAGATTCCTTCTTCGTCGTCTCTGCAGTCTTTACAGCATCGTCAATGATTTCTCTTGCTTTTGCTTCTGCATTCCCAATCTTGCTTTCCGCATTCTTTCTCAGATTGGAAACTGTAACAAAGTGAGTAATGATTCCGACTATCAACGCGAGGGCCACGGCAACGCCTATAAATAAACCTAGACTTATCTGCACAGGAGCACCTCCTTATTCGATTTTCATTGTACATATTACTCAAATACAACACTTAAATTTTATACTGTTTCAACAACAATGTCAAGCATTGTAATTATTATTTTGTATCACATGACACAACCCGGGTTACTGTTCACTCCCGTATCAGTCACTCTGTTTATCATAATCTGATATAACATGGCGGATCACCTCATAACGAAATCCTTTTCGCGCAAGATATCCTAATATCTTTTGATATTCCTGCTCTTCCATTCTTTCCGGATCAACCTTCTTTTTTCGCAGTATCCTTCGAATTGCCTCTTCCTCAGAATCTTCACTATAGCACTGTTCAAAAGCCAGACAGATCAAATCATCAGAAACTCCCTTCTGTGACAGCAGTGCCTTGATTTCCCGTTTGCTTTTAGTATCTTTGCGGCTCATAACAAAATTTTCCGCATATCTTGCATCATCCAGATATCCAAAAGATCTCACATATTCAATTGCTCCGCTGATTGCATTCTCCGGATATTGTCCCGCCTTCAGTTTTTCCCTTAATGCAGACTCAGTACGATCCATATCCTCCAGCAAATGCATTGCTCTCTTCTTTGCGCGTTTCAACAGTACCTCATTCTGAATCTTTTCATAATTTTCCTGTGCGAGATCTTCTCCCTGCTTTATACCAAAACGCTTCAACTCACCTTTATAAAGCACAAATGCAAATGTTCCATCCAGATATACTTTAAACTTCGTCTTTGTCTGCTCTTCTATCCCAGTAACAATCATTCTTTCTTTTCTGCCTCATCAGCCACTTTAGAAGCCGGTGTCAGCTTCAGATCACTTGATGCCCCTGTCTTCTTCTCAGCATCTAGAAGCTCATTCTCTGCTTCTTCTGATCCGGATAATGCATAATGTGCTCTCACCTTCTGATCCAGTGTCTCCATCACTTCCGGATGTGATTCCAGATATGCCTTTGCATTCTCTCTTCCCTGGCCAATCTTCTCTCCCTCATATGCATACCACGCACCGCTCTTCTTCACAAGATCAATATTGGTTGCGAGATCAAGAATATCTCCTGCACGGGAAATACCTTTTCCAAACATAATATCAAATTCCGCTTCTTTGAACGGCGGAGCAATCTTATTCTTCACAATACGGATTCTTGTACGGTTTCCTACCATCTCTCCACTCTGCTTTAAAGTCTCGATTCTTCTGACATCCATACGCACAGATGCATAGAATTTCAGCGCACGTCCTCCTGTCGTTGTCTCTGGATTTCCAAACATTACTCCAACTTTCTCACGCAGCTGGTTAATAAAGATCACAATACAGTTTGACTTGCTGATAACCGGTGTCAGTTTTCTCAATGCCTGTGACATCAATCTTGCCTGCAGACCAACATGACTGTCTCCCATATCCCCTTCGATCTCCTGCTTTGGAACAAGTGCAGCTACAGAGTCAATGACAATAATATCAATCGCCCCTGAACGTACCATTGTCTCTGCAATCTCAAGGGCCTGATCTCCACTGTCAGGCTGTGAAATATAGAGTTCATCGATATCTACTCCGATATTCTTTGCGTATACAGGATCCAGTGCATGCTCTGCATCGATAAATCCGGCAATTCCGCCTCTCTTCTGAACCTCAGAAATCATGTGAAGTGCGACAGTTGTCTTACCACTTGATTCAGGACCATAAACCTCAATCACACGTCCCTTTGGCACACCGCCAAGTCCAAGTGCCAGATCAAGGCTCAGACATCCGGTAGGAACTGTCTCTACAGCTACATGCGCCCCTGATTCTCCCAGCCGCATCACTGCACCCTTACCAAAATCTTTCTCCAGCTTTGCGATTGCTGCATCCAGTGCTTTCTTCTTCTCTTCGTTATTCGCCAGCTTTGTAACGCTCTCTTTGCCTGCCATAATTTTCTCCTTCTCTATCTCTCTTAGTGTATAAAACCCATTCTCTCTTTTTTCGAACAGTTGTTCGTCTATGAATAGATTTTATTATACTTCTTTCAAAATGTCAACAATAATTCTTCCCCTTAATTTTGTTGCAATAATACGATATACCATGGAATCCTCTTCCTGAAACAGAAGAATTGAAGTTCATGTGAATCATTGCCGGCTTAAGGATCTGCCGGCCAGACAACTAAAGAATAGCATAAGGAAAGGCAGAATGCAAGTACCACAGCACTTACATTCTGCCTTTTATACTACACTGCTTTCCAGTGTTTCACTTCTTCTTTGTAAAAGATAATTCCTTCCTGGATAATTTTGAATCCACTGCCTTCAAGTTCCGCAATCGTAACAGAACAATTTGGCGGTACTTCATTTTTCCAGAAATGTTCTACTGAAAGACTGCCTCTCATCCTGTTCAGCATTGCTGTCATCGCAGCACCATGAGTAGAAATCAGAAGATTCTTATCCTTCAGCTTCTTACTCTCTTCAAGACTCTTTAAAAACTCTCCGGTTCTTTCATAAAGTTGTTCTACACTTTCAGCATCTTCCGGCGGAATATAATTTCCCGTATCCTGAAAGAATTTCTGAAATGCAAGATTCTCTTCTTTCGTCTTATCTACACAAGACATTCCCTCATACGAGCCAAAAGAAATTTCCTGGATTCTCTGATCTTCATAAAGCGGAATGTTGCGTCCTTCAAGAAGAATCTCTGCCGTTTCTTTTGCACGACGTAAGGGACTTGTATAAGCCAGATCTATCTGGTATTGTCTCATCCCATAAGAAGTTTCCCGGGCAAGATGACGCCCATATTCATTTAAGGGAATATCCTTTCGTCCCTGTACCAGTTTTTTCTTGTTCCAATCCGTCTCTCCATGACGCACAATATATAGCCTCACTGCTGCCTACACTCCCTCTTCTTATCTTTTCAATACTTCTCTCCTGATATATCTGTAAGTAGTTTCCTCGCCTTCTTCCGCAAGCATATGAAGCAGTTTTTCTAATAATTCTCTTGTATCTTTATGCATCAGCTCATCTGCACGTCCGTTTTCATAATAAGCAAGCGGTGCATCAGCGGTATATGCATCCCCGAGATACACTTTACTTGCTGCAATGCGGTCAAGAAACATCTCTACTACATATCTCACCGGCATCTTCATTCCCGCCAGAAGGTTCGGTCCCTCCAGACTATAATCAATCCAGTATTCATAATGGTGTTTGTTCCTGCCTTTGTGGTGGAGCCATGCGGAAGAATACCCCTTTTCTTCCCGTTCGGCATTATTAGGGCTTCTTGTCCCCTGATAGTATCTGCATCCCACACGGAATTCTGTCCAACTGTATTTTGACATATCATGGAGCAGTCCCTGTTTGTACAACCCAACACGAAAACACTCTTTCAATACCAGTTTTTTGTGTTTTGTTATGGTACAAAAATGTGCAAATGCCTTCATACTTTTCCCTCTCTGGCCGGCTGTTCTTCTTTACAAAGTTCTTCTGCTCCCTGCCGTTTTTTTATTTTATTTACATTCTGCGTCTTAGCTGTATGAATCGGTTTCTTTTCTGAACGACTCTTCTTTTCCTCTGTCCTACGTCCAAGCAGAATTGCTACGCTACGTTCTTCCAATAATACATCTTTCTGATTTTCCAGCTTTTTCGCTTCACAAAGCACACCATCTTTTGTAGTCATAACAAGATACCATTCTACGTTCTTTCCAATCGACGGTATTGCGAAGTGATGCGGCAGCCAATGCATATTATATGCTGTAAAACAAGGGAACTCCCCTTCTTTCGTTCCTGAATACAAGACACCTAACTGACGGCTGGAAACTTCTGCTTTTACCTGCCATGCATTTTCTCCATGATAGGATACGTCCGGTATGCCACATCTCGTGGTATCCATTCCGGATAGTGCTGTACTCTGGTGGAGACAACGATGTTCTTTTCTCAGCCCGATCAGTTTCTTTGTATACTGAAACAGCCAGTCATCTTTCTTCAACTGTGTCCAGTTCACCCATCCTGTCTCGTTATCCTGACAATATGCATTGTTATTTCCTCTCTGCGAATTACAGAATTCATCCCCTGCAAGAAGGCATGGTGTTCCCTGAGCCGTCAACAGGAGTTCTAATGCATTCTTCACCTGATTCTTTCTAAGATTGACAACTGCGCGTTTTCTGCTCGGTCCTTCAGCTCCGCAGTTCCAACTGTAATTATAATCTGGTCCATCCAGGTTCTTCTCACCGTTTTCTTCGTTATGTTTACAATCATAAGACACTAAATCCCATAACGTAAATCCTGTCTGTGTTGTAATATAATTGCATTTTCCATTTTCCGATGAACGATTTTTCAATGCCCAGATAACATCATTGACCATATTCTCGTCACCTTTTAAGAAGCGACGCATCACATTCTGGAAACCATCATCTTTCTGCATCAGCTTGATATCTTTCAAAAACGGATCTTCTATCAGCTGCTCCCACGGTACGTTATAAGGATTCAGAACAAATCCATCCACATGATACTCCAGCATATAGAAGCGCAGACATTCCGTTACATAATTTGCTGATATTCCCGGAACAAATGGCATCTCCAGTACAACTTCTATGCCCTGACTATGACATGCACGCACCATATCTTTCAACTCACGAACTGCACTTTTCCCATATGCATAGGCTTTTTTAGGGGCAAAATAAAAACCTTTACCATATCCCCAATAGTTCACTTTTGTTTTTCCGCACTCTTCAAATTCATAGACCGGCATACACTGAATCTGGTTAACTCCAAGTTCTTTTAAATAATCCAGTTTTTCAACAACCCCCTGGAATGTTCCCTTATGCACCACTTTCGAAGAAGAATGTTTTGTAAATCCACGCACATGCAAACCATAAGCCACTACATCTTCCCATGGAAGATGTAGGCGCTGATCCTCCTGCCAGTCATAGTCCTCCATTGAAACAATTTTCCCACGAATCTGATGTTCCTGAAGTTTTCGTTCTACACCAAACTTCTCTTTTCCTGCAAGTTCTTTTACATATGGATCCACACATACTTTCCCATCAATCAGAAAATTGTATTCATATCGATCTGCTTTCAGACCTTCAACAGATAAGAAACGTACTTCTCCAACGCCTTCTTCCTCCGGCATATCAAACTGATATTCCGGAACATCTTTCCCTCTCTTATACAGTAAAAGTTCACATGTCTTCCCTTTTGCTACCTGAACGGCAAAATTTATATTTTTGCCTTTGATATCCACTCCAAATGGCTGCGGACTCCCCTTTATCTTCCTCATAGTTAACCCCTTTCTTGAGCAATCAATAAATTACTGCCATCCATCTGTTCCGTACATTTCAACATTATCACGATTTATAAAGAAAGTTTCCTCATAATTATCCTTCTCGTAATCCTTGCCTGCCAGTAATGCTGTCGCCACCTTTACTGCTGTCTTTCCCATATTGATCGGGGACTGTGCTCCAATCCCGGTCATTCCTCCAGTGCCATTCACCAGTGCTGTTTTTGTCGCCGGGGAACCATCCACACTATACACGCAGATATTCGTTTTCTGCGCTTCTGTGATTGCTGCCATCACCTGTTCTGCCATAGGATCACTACCACACATTACAGCATCAATCTCACTGTTTTCGCTCAGAACCTGTGTCATCTCGTCCTTCACATTGCTGCTGTCTCCCAATGCTCCAATTCTCTTTACCACTTCAAACCCACTGTTTGTTATAGCCTCTTCAAATCCGGTAATTCTCTCATTCACTGAGTTCACCCCAGGGCTTTCCACAATCACAATTTTGCCGCCATCTGGTTTCTGGGCCAGAAGATCCTGCCCGCACACATATCCCGCATTCTCATTATCTGACCCTACAAATGCAGATACAAGGCTTGTCTCTTTTACTTCTGTATCAAGATTGATCACCGGAATATCTGCCTCTTTTAAGGCTTCAAGTGCGGGAGTGATTTTCTCCCAATCTACCGGACAAAGAAATACTGCCTGTACCCCTTCGTTGATCAACTCCCGAATCTGTTCATTCTGCAAATCAGCATCTGATGCCGGATCACGAACCATCAGACGGTCACCTTGAGCCTCTAATGCTGTCTGGACAGAATTTTTCAATGTGTCATAAAAAGGATTCGACATATCAATCCCACTAAACCCAAACAGTCTGCCACCTTCCCCTGTATTATCATTTTTCTTATCATCCTCTTCTACTACTGCATTATCTTCCGGTGTTCCAACATTTTTCTTTCCACATCCAAGTAGTGCTGCCGCTATACACAAAACTGCTACTGTACACAGTATCCATCTTTTCTTCATATTGTCTATTATCCTTTCACTTCTATCAGTAACACTTTTATTCTACCTTGTTTAACCCGAAAGTCAATCTTATCTTGCTTTTTTCTCCCCTTTTTGTTACCATCAAGATAGCTGATCATTCTCGTTTTGAGCACCTGGCTGGTCAATACGGAATGAAATACAACACAGATTCAAAGGAGAAGATTATGAACGAAAACGAATCCCTCACAGTCACTTTGACACTGGAGAATAATGAGGAACTTGAATGCGCTGTTCTCAATATTTTTGAAGCAAATGAAAAGGAGTATATCGCACTTCTTCCACTGGATGAAAACGGTGATAACACAGACGGTCAGATCTATCTGTATCGTTTCATTGATAACGGAGAAGAGGAAGAACCTGGACTTGAGAACATCGAAGAAGATGAAGAGTTCGACCGTGTTTCCGCTGTATTCAACGAATGGCTGGATACACAGGATTTCGGTGATATCGATCTTGATGCATTAGATGACCTGGAGGATTAAGTCTTGAGGATGTCAGCAAAGTGACTGACATCCGGTCAGCTTTTCAATAGTTCGTCTACAAAACGGGAAGGAGCAACTTCTTTCCCGTTTTTTATTTTCACATAACAGATCTTCAGAAAATCTTTTGCCCTTGTCATTGCCACATAGAATAATCTTCTCTCTTCTTCGATCTCCTTGTCTGTCTTTGCCTTCTGATACGGAATCCTTCCTTCATTCGCCGCAATCAGAAATACCTGCTTGAATTCCAGTCCTTTAGAAGCATGTATCGTCATCAGCCGGACACCCGGACGTGGTCTGTTTCTTTCCTTTTCCTTCACTTTCAAAGTCTCCGTATATTCTTCTACATGTGCAAACCATTCTTCAACACTTGAAAATGCTTTCGCCGCCTCTTCAATCTCTGCCAGTACTTCATTCAGATCAGATCTGTTTATCTGATGTGTAAATGCATACTCTTTCAGAAAATCGTCATAACCAATCCTTTTTCTGATATACTGGATTGCCGCATATGGAGCCATCTTCATAAGCATCTTAACATCCCACTCAAACTGATCAATCCGGTCGATCATCCAGTCTTTATCACAATAGAACTTCCGCATGTCTTCAAAAGAAGCCTTCGCTCCTGCTACACTGTCTCTTCCAAGATATCGCTTTGGTCGGTTCATTATCTGTAAAAAATCTTGTCTGTGCCGGGCTCCTGTTGCCAGTCGGAAATATGCCATGATGTCCTTTGCGATAAAGTGTTCATATATATTTGGAAGATGTTCTTTCATCTGAAACGGGATCTTCCGCTCCACCATTGCTTCTACCACTGCTCTCGCATCTGTATGAACCCTGAACAGAATCGCAATCTCCTCTTCTTTTATGCCATTCTCCTTACATTTCTGTATCTCTTCAAGAACATATTCCGCCTCTTCCACCGGATCTTTCACTTCCTGAATATGAAGGCAGGAACCGCCTTCACGGTTTGCTTCCAGTTTTTTACTGTATCTCTCCACATTATTTTCAATCAGTTTCAAAGAATTCTGTACGATATTTGCTGTCGAACGGTAATTCATTCCCAACAGAATTTGTTTTGCATCAGGGAAATCTTTTCCAAATCCAAGCATCAATTCTGAATCAGCTCCACGAAATCCGTAGATTGCCTGATCATCATCCCCCACTACGAACAAATTATTTTCCGGCTGAGCCAGCATGCGGATCACATCATACTGAATTCGATTAATATCCTGAAATTCATCAATCAAAACGTATCTGAATTTCTTCTGCCACTGTGCAAGTACATCTGGTCTTGACCGGAACAATTCATAACAAAGTACCAGCATATCATCAAAATCAATCTTTTTCAGTTCTTTTCTATGCTGTTCATAATTACGGTAAATATTGCGAAAAGCATCCGCACTACACTTTTCTGATACAAATTCTTCCAGCGGAATCCGATTATTCTTCACTTTTCCAATTTCTGCCGCAATATCCTGAATAAAATCTTCTTCATCAAAGATCTCCATTCTTTCCTTGTTAATCACGCCACGTAAAATCTGATATTTTTCTGTCTCCGACAGAATATTTTCCTGATTCATCCGGTAAGCCCATTTCAGGATTCCATAATAGATTCCATGAAATGTACCCACTGTAACCGGAAGATCTCTTTTGCCCATAACCAAACAGAGGCGGGATTTCATCTCCGCCGCTGCAAATCTTGTAAAAGTAACGACCAGAATTTCTTCTGGTCTTACTTTCTGTTTCTCTATAAGGTATTTTACTCTATTTACAATCGTAAGCGTCTTCCCCGATCCCGGACCTGCCAGTACAAGACATGGGCCGTCTGTGTGCTGGATCGCCTGCGTCTGTGCTTCATTAAATCCCATTCTACCTCTTTTCGCTGTCCTTACTGAAGTTTCTCGATTCCAAGACGGATTCTTCTAAGAGATTCATCTTTTCCGAGTACTTCCATCAGTTCTGTTGCTCCACCCGGAGTGTTCTGCTTTCCGGAAACTGCTGTACGAAGCGGCCACATTACATAACCTACTTTGTATCCTTTTTCTGTTGCAAATGCTTTCAATGTCTCAAACAATGCATCATTGCTAAAGTCATCCTGTGCTTCGAGAACCGGAAGTACCTCATTCAGAAGTGCGAGTGACTTCTCCGCATCTGTCTTCATCTTCTTATGTGTATAAAGCGCGATATCATAATCCGGAAGTTCTTCAAAGAAATCAACCTGCTCTTTAATCTCCGGAAGGATCTCAATTCTTGTCTTCACGAGTGCTGCAATCTTCTTCAGATCATAGTCCTTTGTTACTGCCTCTTTCAGGTATGGCTCTGCAAGTGCATAGAACTTATCAAAATCCATTGCCTTGAGATATTCTCCGTTCATCCATTTTAATTTCACTGTATCAAACACAGCCGGAGATTTACTCATATGATGATAATCAAATGCCTCAACAAGCTCTTCCAGTGAGAAGATCTCTCTGTTGTCTGTCGGGCACCATCCGAGCAGTGCAACATAATTCACAACTGCCTCTGAAACATATCCCTGCTCGATCAGATCTTCATAAGAAGAATGTCCACATCTCTTGCTCAATTTCTTATGATTCTCATCTGTGATCAGTGGACAGTGTACATAAACCGGTACTTCCCAGCCAAACGCCTCATAAAGGCGATTATACTTCGGTGCTGAAGATAAGTACTCATTTCCACGAACAACATGTGAAATCTCCATCAGATGATCGTCAATTACGTTTGCAAAATTATATGTCGGGAATCCATCAGATTTGATCAGGATCATATCGTCAAGTTCTGCATTCGGAACTGTGATATCTCCGTAGATCTCATCATGGAATGTTGTCTCACCTTCATTCGGTACATTCAGACGGATAACCCATGGCTTACCTGCTGCCAGATTCGCCTCTACTTCTTCCTTGCTCAGACTTAAGCAGTGCTTATCATAAACAGAAATCTCTACTCCACCTTCGGAAACCTGTGTCTTTAAAGACTCCAGACGCTCTTTGTCACAGAAACAGTAATAAGCATCTCCCTGCTCTACAAGCTGCTTTGCATATTTAAGATAAAGTCCTGATGCATTACGCTCACTCTGTACATACGGTCCATATCCGCCATCTTTATCCGGTCCCTCATCATGGATGAGACCTGTTTTCTCCATTGTTCTGTAAATGATATCAAGTGCACCTTCCACAAAACGTTCCTGGTCTGTATCCTCTACACGAAGGAGGAAATCTCCCCCTTCATGCTTTGCGATCAGATACGCGTATAGTGCTGTTCTTAAGTTACCCACATGCATTCTTCCTGTCGGGCTTGGTGCAAATCTTGTTCTTACTTTCTTACTCATTCTATCTTCTCCAATTCCTGTTTGTTATTGTTCAATCTCGTCATATTATAGCGCAAGTCCCCAAATTCTTCAACAAACAAAATCAATGTTTTTCTTTTACTCCAAAAGTTTCACCGTTTCAGGAATACTTCCCGCCTGTTCAAGTGTACAGGATCTTGCATCAATACATTCCAGATTTGTTCCATCAAATGCACTTTCCGCAAAACTTTTCACAGTTTCCGGCACCTGAAAGGTTCCTGTCCACGCTGCCGGAAATGCAAGAAGAACTGTGCCATCTGCCGTGTAAAGTACACCATCTACCGTAACATAGGCTGGATTTGCTGCATCTGCTTCTATCCATCCCAGATTACTCAGCCCCACAAACGCTCCTGGCTGAATATTTGTTATATTAGCAGGAATTTCAATCTCTTCTACAGCAGAACCAAGATCCGACAGTGCTCCTCTCGCAATTCCGGAACATCCTTTTTCAGGAAAGTACAATACTCCATCCTTTATCACTTCTTTGTCTCCTGAAAGTCCACAGATCATACCTTCCGCATTAATAAGATATCCGGTATCTGTATTTTCCACTGCTATCGACCCTTCTTCATCCTCATTTTCATTTTTTACATTTTCCATTGAATCAGGATTTGTAATTACCGGTTCACTTGCAACATTTATAGTTGTATCTCTTTTCACGCCTGGTTTTTCTGCCACAATCTCTTCTACTACTGGTTCTTCCACCGCAATTTCTTCTACCATAGGTTCTTCCACTAAAATTTCTGCCGGAACAGCTGCTACCTGGATAACATCTGCTTGATTAACATCTGTCTGGATAGTTTCTGCTGATAAGAAAGAATGCTCATCCATTTTTTCCGGTTCTTTTATCTGTTTTGTTATTGTTACTTTTTCCGGCAGATCATTTCCCGACACATTTATATCCTCTGTTGTCGTACAGACCTCTATTTCGGAAATCAGATTCTTTTCCAAATATAATGAAACAATTTCCTGTGCAGACATCAGAATCAGCGCACCACTTAACAAAGTCACTCCCGCTCTGACATATGGTTTTCTCGCCGCTTCCTGATGCCATTCATTCCAATTCAGTCCTATATCCATGTTCTCTTATTCCTTTCTCTTTCCCCCACATTTTAATATACGAAATAATTTTAGTTTATCAAAGAAAAAGGGATGCTGCAACCAAATGCAACATCCCTTTGATTTTTCCGCTTTGTCCTGATAGATTCCAAGGATTCTATACGTTAATTTCAGCCTTCACGCCAAGGATCTCTTTATTCTTTTCAAGCAGTGGACGGATCACATTCTTAAGATAAGCATCTACCTGCTCACTTGCACGTCCAACATATTTCTCCGGTTTCATTGTCTTCTGAAGATCCTCTAAAGTCAGGTTGAATGCCGGATCTGCTGCGATCAGTTCAAGAAGGTTATTATCAAGTCCCTTCTCTTTTACATTTCTTCCTGCTTCCATAGAAAGCTCACGGATTCTTTCATGCAGCTCCTGACGGTCTCCACCAGCTTTAACAGCATCCATCATAATATTCTCTGTTGCCATGAATGGAAGTTCGGACATCAGACGCTTCTCGATTACTTTCGGGTATACAACCAGTCCATCTACAACGTTCAGACAAAGATCAAGTATTCCGTCGATTGCAAGGAATCCTTCCGGAACACTCAGACGCTTGTTAGCGGAATCATCAAGTGTTCTCTCAAACCACTGTGTTGCAGATGTGATTGCCGGATTAAGTGCATCGATCATCACATATCTTGAAAGGGAAGCAATTCTCTCACTTCTCATCGGGTTTCTCTTATAAGCCATTGCTGAAGATCCGATCTGTGTCTTCTCAAATGGTTCTTCAATTTCTTTCAAATGCTGGAGCAGACGGATATCATTAGAGAATTTGTGAGCACTTGCAGCAATTCCTGCCAGTACATTCAGTACTCTTGTGTCTACTTTTCTTGAATAAGTCTGTCCGGATACCGGATAACATGCCTTAAATCCCATCTTCTCAGCGATCATTGGATCGATCTTGTCAATTGTCTCCTGATCTCCGTCAAACAGTTCAAGGAAACTTGCCTGTGTTCCTGTTGTTCCTTTAGATCCAAGCAGTTTCAGGCTTCCAAGTACATATTCCAGATCCTCAAGATCCATTTCAAACTCCTGCATCCAGAGAGTTGCTCTCTTTCCAACAGTTGTCGGCTGTGCCGGCTGGAAATGTGTAAAAGCAAGTGTAGGCTGGTTCTTCTGCTCCTCTGCAAACTTCGCAAGCTCTGCAATTACATTCACAAGCTTTGTGCGAACCAGTTTCAGTGCTTCTGCCATAATAATAATATCTGTATTATCTCCTACATAACAGGATGTAGCTCCAAGATGGATGATTCCTTTTGCTTTCGGACACTGAACACCATATGCATAAACATGAGACATAACATCATGACGTACAACCTTCTCACGTTCCTTTGCCACCTCAAAGTTAATATCATCCGCATGGCTCTTCATCTCTTCAATCTGCTCATCCGTGATGTTGAGTCCAAGCTCCTTCTCAGTCTCTGCCAGTGCGATCCAAAGTCTTCTCCATGTTCTGAACTTTTTGTCCGGTGAGAAGATATACTGCATCTCCCGGCTTGCATAACGCTCTGAAAGCGGGCTTACATAACGATCATTACTCATAATTCTTTTCTCCTTGTTTCATATCTTTATCGTAACTGTTCATCTATTATAACACATAAACTGAGTCTTCAAAATCAATTTTGTTCAAATGCCTGACTGATATCCTCTTTCGGAACTTCCATCGGATACTTTCCTGTAAAGCAGGCATCGCAATACTTAAGATCTCCAACCATGTCTTTCAGTTTCTCAATCTCCATGTATCCAAGAGAGTCTGCTCCAATCAGCTGACGGATCTCCTCCTGTGTGTGAGTATGTGCGATCAGCTGCTCATTTGACGGAACATCCGTTCCAAAGAAGCATGGATGTAAGAACGGTGGAGAACTGATACGTACATGTACCTCTTTTGCTCCAGCTTTTTTCAGCATCTTAATGATATTTGCACAAGTTGTTCCACGCACGATGGAATCATCTACCATTACGATTCGTTTTCCCTTTACAACTTCCGGAATCACATTCAGTTTGATTTTTACACTGGAAACACGTTCGCTTTGTTTCGGTTTGATAAATGTTCTTCCCACATAGCTATTCTTGTGAAATGCCATTCCATACGGAATTCCTGACTGCTCAGAATATCCTTTCGCTGCTACCAGACCGGAGTCTGGAACTCCTACAACAAGATCAGCGTCTACCGGATAAGATTCCGCAAGTGCTTTTCCTGCCAGAATTCTGGAATGATATACACCTACACCATCGATTGTACTGTCTGTTCTTGCAAAATAAATATACTCAAAAATACATCTTGCCTGTTTTTCCGAATCGATCACCATACTCGTATCTGACTGGATTCCATGTTTTCTTGTAATTGTTACGATTTCTCCCGGAAGAACATCTCTTACAAACTCACCGTCTACAGCTGCAATTGCACAGCTCTCAGAAGCAAGGAAATATGTATTGTCACGTTTTCCGATGCACAGCGGCTTGAGTCCAAATGGATCTCTTGCACCAATCATTTTTCTCGGGCTGCTAACAACAAGTGCGTATGCACCCTTGATCTTCTGCATCGCACACTTCACTGCTTCTTCTGCTGTCGGTGTATGAAGACGCTCTCTCGCAATAAGATATGCGATTACTTCAGAATCTATTGTTGTCTGGAAAATAGCACCTGTCTGGCTGAGTTCTTCTCTCAGCTCGATTGCATTTACTAAATTTCCGTTATGTGCAATCGCAAGTGTTCCCTTTACATAGTTTATAACAAGTGGCATTGCATTCTCTACACGTGTTGCGCCTGCTGTTGAATATCTCACATGACCCACACCAAGATTTCCTTTCAGCTCCGAAAGGCCCTCTTCGTCAAACACATCATCCACATGGCCAAGTCCTTTTTTTGAAAGGACTTTTCTCTTCCCATAAGTGTCTGTCACTGCAATACCGCAGCTCTCCTGACCTCTATGCTGCAGAGCAAACAAGCCATAATAGACTGATGCAGCCACATCATGCCCATCCACATCATAAGCACCAAAAACACCGCATTCTTCCCCAAGTCCCGTCACTGCTTTTTCAAATTCACTCATGTCAGTTTATGCTCCTTACCTAGTTCCTGCTAGTTTTTATCATGATTTCTGTATCATACAAAACCGATTATAATATAAGGCGGAGTGAAAATCAACATTCCCTCCGCCTTGTATTTCTTCCTGCTCATTATTTTATTTACGTCCAATATATTAGTATTTCTAATATATTCGTCGTTTTATTCTTCGTGTCTTATTACCGCCTTCATTTTTTGTCCAGTATTTACAAAATCACTATCCATTTGTATAACGAGACAAAAATTGACGGGTACGCTCTTCTTTTGGATTCTCAAACACTTCCTCAGGAGTTCCCTGCTCAAGTATCTTACCGTCATCCATAAACAGAACTTTGTCCGATACGTCTCTTGCAAATGCCATCTCATGCGTTACGATGATCATCGTAGTATTCTGATCTGCAAGTCCTTTGATAACTTTCAGTACTTCACCTGTAAGCTCCGGATCAAGCGCTGAAGTCGGCTCGTCAAAGCATAGAATATCCGGACTGAGCGCAAGTGCACGGGCAATCGCCACACGCTGACACTGTCCTCCGGAAAGTTGATGCGGATAGTTATTCATACGCTCTGAAAGTCCCATCTGATCTAAGAGGCGCTTTGCTTCTGCTTCAATCTCTGCGTGTATCTCTTTCTTGTGCGCCTTATAATCAGGCTGACTTTTTGCAAGTAGTTCCTTCGCCAGCATTACATTTCCAAGTGCTGTATACTGCGGGAACAGATTAAAAGACTGGAATACAAGTCCAAAATGTAATCTTTTCTTACGGATCTCACTTTCCTGTTTTGTTACAGGATTTGCAGCATCAAACAATAATTCATCATTTACACGGATCACACCTTTATCCGGTGTCTCCAGAAAATTCAGGCAGCGCAGAAGTGTCGTCTTTCCACTTCCCGAGGAACCGATCAAGGAAAGTACCTGTCCACGTTCCAACGAAAAGCTGATATCTTTCAATACTTCTGTCCGTCCAAATGTTTTATTAATATGTTCTACTTCAAGTATTGCCATTTATCTCTTCCTCCCCATTTAATTAAAATATTCCAGCTTCTTCTCAAGCTTTCCAAGAAGGACTGTCAGAATACCATTGAAGATCAGATAATAAAAAGCTGTAAAGAACATCGGCCAGATCGCGCCTGAGATTCCCTGAGAACCTTTCAGGAACGCCTGTCCTGCCCAGATAATCTCCTGCAGTGCAATGATTCGTGCAAGAGAAGTATCTTTTACAAGTGTGATGATCTCATTTGACATCGGTGGAACAATTCTCTTCACCATCTGAAGCAGCTTAACCTTAAAGAAGATCTGATGCTTTGTCATTCCAAGAACAAGTCCGGCCTCCGTCTGTCCCTGTGGGATACCCTGGATTCCTCCGCGGTAAATTACCGAGAAATAGCATGCATAGTTAAAGATAAATGCAACCGAAGCTGCAAGAAATCTTCCGCTTTCACCGCCACCCCAGATTGGGTTTCCTAAGACCAGTCCCGGGAAATAATAAATGATCAGCATCTGGATCATAAGCGGTGTGCCTCGCACGATCCAGACAATGATATTCGTAATATAACTCAACGGTTTAAAATGTGACATTGATCCAAATGCAATAACCAGTCCCAACGGAATAGCTCCAAGAAGCGTTGCAAAAAACAGCTTCAGCGTCTGTAAAAATCCCACATTCAGTGAGTGAATAACGATTGGAAATTGTTCCATAATAAGTTCCATTTTATTAAAGCTCCATCCTAAATTTATTTTTCGATCAATGCAGCCTGTACTTTATAATTCTCAGCACATTTCTTCATTGATCCATCTTCCATGCTCTTCTTAAAATAGTCGTTCAGAGCTGCTGCAAGATCAGATCCTTTGCGGAATCCAACACCATACTCCTCATCGTTCAGACTTATCGTGTAAGTAAGATCTGCATAACCTGTTCCTTCTCCGATCATAGCTGCTGCCATCAAAGCATCAATTGCAGCTGCATCTGAATTTCCTGAAGCAACTTCCATCAGTGCATCTGCCTGTGATGAAACAGCTGTATACTGAGCACCGATTCTGTTTACCTGCTCTTCTCCTGCACTTCCTGCTTCTACTGCAAAAGTTAAATCTTTCACACTATCCTCATCCTGATACTTATCAGCTTTGTCAGCCGGTACAACTACAACCTGTGCATTATTCATCAGTCGATTGACTTTCCATCAAGCTCAAGCTCTTTATTATCCCAGTCAATCTCTACAAATTCTGCCTCAACTCCGATACTCTCTGCAAATGCTTTCGCCATGTCTGCGTCAAATCCGACCCACTCACCATTATCATCTTTATAATCCATTGGTTCAAAATCAGTAACACCGACCACGAGTGTCCCTTTGTCTTTCACATATTCAAGATCACTCCCTGTTGATTCCGCTTTCTTATTCGCATTAGAAGAGTCTGAACCACATCCTGCTAACATAGAAACTGCAAGTCCTGCACATAATAACACACTTAATACTTTTCTTTTCATAATAATACCCTCCATCATCGAGCTTGGCTTTTATTCTCTACCAATGAGTCACTGTACCACGGTAAAGTTACTGTTGTATTCTACCATAGCATACAATATATGTCAAACCCCAAAACGGAGGATGCGCGTTTTGACTTGAATGCATCTCGCCCCATCGCCAAAGGCGATTTAAAATGGCGAGATGCGTTGCTGGTCGCACATCGTGTGAACAGTAAACAATGCAGCTGCTCATAGATTCTGTGAACAGCTGCATAAAAAGTCTGTATTATGTATGATTTCTTCTATGTTTCCTCTTCCACTTCTCCAAAAGTACTTCATTTGGCTCAATCTGAAGATTCTGCTTCACTTCGTCCATTTCGCTTCTCATCTGTGCATTCACTTCCTGATATTCACTGTGCTTTGTAAGCAGAATGTGAAATTCTTCCAGCGACATATACTTATAAGACGCATACAGATATGGTTTTAGTAATTCCTTATCTTCGCAGATCTGGTAGGCTCTGTCATACATTTTGGCCGCTTCCTGATAAAGGAACAATCGTCCATATGCAGCTCCAAGACATGCATAGATCTTTCCATAGAATTTTTCATCTACACTCTCATCTTTTTCCTGATTCAGGATTTCCTGATAAACGATGATTGCTTCTTCAATCTCACCGCTTTCAAGAAGATTATCGCCTTTATACTTCTTACGCTCTACATCCTTCTGATTTTTCAGATGTTCCAAAACATTCTGGATACGGATCATTTCCGATTCTTTATAGATCTTTGAAGCTTTCAGGATTGTAAGAACAAAATTCTCGACAGATCCACGCATACGCATCAAATCTCGAAGCTGCTCTGCCAGTTCTTTCATCCCAATCTCTTCTTCCAGCCAGGTGCAAAGCGGTTCATTCATGATCGTATAATCGATCAAATATAAATTATTACACAGATAGTAACACAATTCTTCTATCGTAAAGATCCTGCAATGGATCCTGGAAATCTCATAAGGATGTGCCGCGTGTCTGTCATGACAAAGAATTAAATTTCCCATCATTACCTCCTAAATGTATCACCTTTTCCTCACGGAAATCCGTCGGTAGGAAGAAATCTCCAAATCCGACATCACGTACTGTAATCTTGCAGGTTTTTTCATCCAGAAACATCGTTTCTATCTGAAGTCTTATCGAATACTCTGCTCTCTTCGGAAGTCTCTCCAGAGAGATTTTTTCGGTCTTAACCGTTCCCTGAACCAGTGACTCGATATGGAATTCTATATCATCACCCTCTTCAAGGATCACTTCCCACTGATTATTCGACTCATACCAGTGTGCACCCCAGGAAACAAGCGGATACCACATTTCCTGACCATCCACACGCATATTGACTGTGATCTGATCTGTCAGCTTAGTCTCCGATAGATAAACCGGATTCTCTATATGCATATACAGTTTTCTGTATGCAGTATAGCAAGCTCCTTTGCTGTACAGATTATTTCCGATAAATGCTCTTCTTCCATTGCAAAGCACTCGCAATGACTTCGGATACCAGTTATTTTCGAACCCTTCTCCTGTCAGGAATACAGAAGAAACAATTCTCTTATCAAACACGCTCTGTATAAATTTGCAGAACATCGCATCGGCTTCTTTTGCTCTGTCCTCGTTCAAAACCGGATAAACAAGCGCCAGTTCTTTCATATGTGCATTTGCAACTTCATCAACCGTAACAAATGTAGTCTTTCCACCACCAAGTCCCGGCTTCAGTCTGCGCAGCATATATGCTTTGATCTCATTACGGTCACAGCAGAACAATGCTGCATCATACTGCCACAGTTCTTTCGGCTGATAGAAGAGATAATTACAAAAACTCTCTTTATAATCCTGAATAAAGATATGTCTTTTATCAATATTCATGCGAACTGCGATCCTTCGAAGCATCTGTGCCAATTCTTCTGTAAGAACCGGTACGCTAAACACAATTCCATCAATTTTGGGAAATGCCTGTAAAGACATCTGAATAAACTGAGAAAGCAGCCATACTGCATCATATGTCTCATCTCCAAATTCAATTTTTTCATTTGCAAGACTTCTCGAAAGCAGACGGGCAACTGTAAATCCTTCTTTCAGTGTTGCAAGACGTTTTGCCTCTTTTCCATATGCCCATGTGTCTCTTAGTTTTCCAATAATCAAAGGAATCTGAAAATTATCTGCATCAACTTCCAGTGTCTGAGGCTCCATCTCTTTATCATTATAAAAACTGATCTGGCATGTCTTTTCATTTATCTCATATCCAATTATACTTCCCTGTCCCATGAAAAGATTTCCTCCTTAATACTGTATGAACATATGTGATGCAACCGCATCTTCCAGTGCATACTGCTTCATCTTCTTCTCTCGTTCTTCCGGATCTTCTTCCAGAATAATGTCATTGAGCCTTCCATATCTGCCCGGTTCACCTTTTTCAACCGTATGCTGACAGAGCTCTTTCTCACTTCTGTAAGAATTTCCGTCAATTGTTTCTTTAAAATAATAGATCAGTCGTTCATGTGAGAACAGCACAAACTTCTTCACATACAAATTCTCATACATTGGTGTCAGAAGTTCTGTTGCATAATCAGAATCTCCGTTTCCACCTTTCTGCAACTGATAATACAACATGACACGGCTCTCCTTCTGACCCTTGTATTCTACCAGTGTCTTATCCCACAACTGGAATTCAATCAGCCACTCCTTATCATACTTAAGGAAAAATGGGAAATAAATCTGTTTGCCGCAAAGTTCCTGCATAAACTTTTTCAGTGTCTTCTTAAGGTTTGTTTCATACGCTTGATTCGAATAATATTTTAAAACAGCAATCATACAAATATCGATTGTTGCCTCACCCTTCTCTGCTTCCCTGCAGATAATATCAATTATAGATTTCTCAATCTTACGTGCTTCTACAACATATTCTCTGGAGACATATGCCAGATAAGCCTGCTGGAGCCGGAAATATGCCCCTTCATCATAATAAGCTTCAAATACTTTTGTCTCCTGGAATAATTCCTCAGAAAAGAGCATCTGTGTAATGATCCGTTCTGCCAGTTTGTGCGTATGGACTTCATACTCTCTAGCAACTTTCCACAATTCCTTCATCTCCTGTGTTGCTCCACAGTAGAAGTTTGCCAAATAAGTAAGAATCACTTTATCATACTGTTTTTTCTTAAATAAGTCATAACAAACATAGGTCAGGAAATCATCATTCTCATAATTTGTCTCACGAATCATCTTGCTGCACAGTACCTGGATCTCATCCTCCGGGAAATTTTCCAGACCTTTTTCTTTTACGATTTCCAGAGTCAGCTCTTCCTCTTCCTCAAGTGCTTTACTTCTGTTCAGACTATTGGCATATTTTCTGCAGATATCCATATATCTTAGTTCATAAAACAGTCGTTTACTCTCATATGGAATCGAATCCGTATAATGTCTTCCGTCTTTTGCTTCCCAGACAATACGGTCTGTCTTTGCATACAGAAATACTCTGGCGCCATTCTCGGTATAAGCTGCCTTCTGTGTAATGGTTCCATCTGCTGCAATCACATGAACAAATTTCATGTTCGGCACCTTTGTTGTGATCCAATAAGCATGACACACATCATAAAGAGCACGGATTCTGTCCTGACTCATATCCGTCTCTACAAGGAACCGTTTATAAATGATCCGCAGATCTTCATCTATATTTCTCTTTTCCAGCTGATTCCATGTGAATTCTTCCATTTCATCTCTGTAGTGCGCATAAATCTCACTTGTCTCATCTTCATAAGTGATCAGATTTGCATACAAAAATGCGCATTTCTTATAATCCAGAGAATTTCCATGCATAAAATACAAATATACCGAACGTGGAAGCTGCTTATGAAATTCTTCAGGTCTCGCAGCCGCCATATAGTATTCGTAAAGCTGCGCGATCTTCAGCTCTGCGTCTACCGCTTTCTCATACCAATGGAAATAGATGTGTTCTGTTCTGCTGCCTTTTATAAGCAATGTACAGATGGAAGCCAGTATCATTGCTTCATCATACATCTCATAACACTTCACAAGTACATTATACAGATGTTTATCAAAATTCTTCATCTGACTTGCCAGGTTTGCTGTATATAATGCAAGCTCCTTCGTCATCAGTTTATATTTCACGCCAAAAAGCAGAACCTGTACTTCAAACTGTCCGAGTTTTTTAAGAGATGAACTCTTCTCTTTAAAACAACGGAATGCCTGAAGATAGAACCATAAACTGTGAGACTTATACTCCATAAACTGCTTCTCAAGCACATTCAGTCTTTCACTGTAGATTTTATATTCCGAATCAACCTCGATCAGCATACAAAGAATCCGCCAGCTGTCCGGATGCTTCATAAAGGAACGTGAAAGTTCTTCTGCTACTCTTCTCTGCCCAATCGAATCATTACTCAGCTTTGTCGTCAGATAAAGGTAATAGGAACTCAATTCAACATCCTTACCGATTGCAAAACGATTGTAGTTATAAGATTCTAAAAGCCATTTTGCCTCATCCATCCGATTACCCAAAATGCAGATATGTGCCTGGGCAAGAAGGTAGAACTCATTACGTTCATCTACCTCGCGAAGATGTGAAATCTTCTTAATAGAAGTCTCTGTCCAATCCTCCAGTGACATCTTGTCACCTTCATATTTCAGATAATCTTTCAGAATTCCATTAAATTCTTTTTCATTTGCACGATGTTCCTCATCTCTGCAAATATCCTTTTCCACTACGACCTCATAACTCAGTGTTTCATATGGAGTTTCCAGAATAATCCTTCCAAAGTTACTTCCTCTGTGAAGCTTGTCCATAGAAATACCATATTCCAAACGATAGGCATTACCTATAAATTCATCTGTCGTCAGATGTCTGTGCTCAACAGAAAGGAAATCACCTTCTGTTCTTACATCAATCTCCAGATATCCCCAGGTATTTTTCTTCACAGTAAAAGTCTCTTTTCTGTCTTCTACAAGAGAAATAAAAGCACGGCTTTCTTCTTCTAATGTAAGAAAAATCTTCTCTTTCTGCTTGCACCCTACCAAGAATTCTTCAAGGGCGTGCTGATCCAGTTCCCATTTACGCATATTATTATAAAGCGCCTTGATCCTCGTATCTTCATATTTGAGAATCTCAAAGAAATCTCTGGATCGGAATAACTTCACTGCCTCAGCTGCATCACGATATGTAAGCTTCTTAAAATCTTCCAGACTCTGAACCTTTCCGTATCGAGTCATAACAAATGGTTTCTCAATAATTGCAGTAAATGCAATATCATACTCTCCACCATTACATACAATCGTAAATTTTCCATGTTCAACATGTCCCGGCACAAGTCCTCTTCCATCATATGTATAATAAATATTTACTGGATTTCCATCAAAGCCCTGCTCTGCGCACTGTACACGATAGGAAGAAGGATATACAAGCCCACGTATTGTCCCTTCCCCTTCATTCTGCAGAGAAAAGCTTCCCTCATATTTTTCTCCTTCTCCGACACGCATCGTAATGTGAGTCTCAGGAAAAATAATTTCCGGCTGCGGGATGTGAAAATCCCCCTTTGCAAAACGTTTGATCTTATTCTTCAAATCCGTCACCTACTCAAATTTTTAATCATCCACAAGTTTGCTTCTGGCAACTGCCAAAAACGCTACTATAAATTATATCATTAGTATACATGATCTTGCAATGGGGGATTGTATAAAGTTTTACATCCATTTTTTCATCAAAACATCCCCTTTGTTTCTCTTAAAAAAATGGATACATTTTTATCAGCAATTTTTCATCATTGGATACAAGTAAGTAAAACCGAGACAAATCAAACAGAACGTGCTATAATAAAAATCATCTGAATGTTATTTCTACAAAGGAGGACTTCATTATGAAATTAGTAATTACTATGAGTCGTCGTTTCGGTACCGGAGCCAGCATTATTGCTGAAGAGCTTTCGAAACGACTTGATATTCCGGTCTATGACAAGGCCTATATAGAAGAAAAGCTCTCTGATCACAAATATGAAAGTGAAGCTGAAGCAATCCGGAAACTGGCTGAAAACCCTTGCATTATTCTCGGACGATGCGCCTCAGATATTCTGAAAGACCGGATGAATGTATTAAACATCTATGTGAGTGCTGCCAAAGAGGACCGCATTCAGAGAATCATGAAAAAAGAAAATCTTGATCATGATGCCGCAAAAGAAAAGGTGGAGCATACAGATGAAGAGCGTGCTGCTTATTATTATGAACACACCGGCAAGACCTGGGGAGATGTGAATGATTATCACATGATTCTTGACACTTCCGAGCTTGGTGTTGAAAACTGCGCTGATATCTTAATGCATTATTTCGAAAAACTGGAATACATTTAATTTTTCGTGAAAGCACGGACTTTGTCTCGTTGCTCGTGTAAATATAACAGGGACAAAAACTTGTTGGTCTTCACAAAGTTTTTGTCCCTGTTTTTTTTAATTCTGGCTGTCTGAAGTATCTGATGTATCTGACGTTTTAATTGTTACACCCTGTTTTTCAAAACTGATCTTCTTCCATACTTTTTTCTCTTCTTTGATTTTTGTATCCTTTTTCCACTGCTCCAGAAGTGAATCATACTGTTCCTTTTTTCTCTCACTTACAATACTTTCTTTTTTACTTTCTGTTGCCTCTCTGTCTAAAAGACTTGTAAGCTTTGCAATATAAATTCCATTCTCTGTCTCTATAATATCTGTAACATCGCCTTCATTTGTCAATGCATCTGCTGCTGCGATCAGATCCTTATCCGGGCTTGTACTTTCAGAATCAAATGTAGCTGTCTGGGCTGTAAGTCCTGCTGCTGATGCAACAGTCTCCATATCTTCTCCCCCCTTTAACCGATCATCAAATGCCTGTGCGGTCGTCTTCAAGGCTTCTTTCTCATCATCTGATAATGTCTGGGATTCTCCCGAATCATCTGTTGTTGTATATGAGAACAAGAGATATTGCATACTCTTCTGTGCTGCATCTTCATCTGATACATTCTCATCCACACCAGCTTCCATTTCCGTTTCCATCTTATTCGAAATTGTCATCAGTTCGAGAACTTTAGCCACTTCCTCCTCATCTCCTGATACCACTTTCTTCACATCATCCGAATTATCTTCACCGAATTTTGCTGCTGCATCTTTAATCGCCTGCTGCTCTTCCTCTGTCAGTGCAACATCATAGTCAGATGCATGCTGTGAAACAAGATACATATTCTCCAGATTCTCAAGAATACTCTTCTTTGTCTGCTCCTCATATGTCTGATCGTCTGATGCTTCCTTTGCCCACATCTCTTCTGCTGTTGTTCCCATCATACTCGCATAGTAGGTTTCATACTGAGCCTGCTGCAATCTTGCGTAAAAATTCGCGACTCCAAGTGTAATCTTCTCATCACCGACTGTTGCAACTGTCTCATCTGTATTTATTGTTCCACATCCCGTCAAAGATGTTGCTGTCAATGTGCCTGCCACTGCAAGCACTGCCAGCCTTTTTGCCAAACGTACCATCTGGTAAATCCTCCTCTTTTTACGTATTTACTTACGCAGCCATACTACCGCTCATTATATCGTGTTTTTTGTTCTATCACAACCCCAAACACAGAATCTCCTCAACTTCCCTAATCTAATCGAAGTTCGCGAATACTCTCTATAATTTCTCTTAGCATCTGCAGAACATTTTCCCCTTTCTCTTTTCCACTTCTCCCTTTCTTTTGATAAAGGAAATACGGGACTGCTTCTGCTTTGAAAGTCATATTATTTCCATATTTCTTTAAAAGTGCCGGAATTTTTGCCGGATCCAGATTTGCTTTTTCATATAAGATAAATTTGTAGTCTTTTCCCTTTTGTTCTATCGCTGTAATATATGCAGAATGCGCAAGACTCTTAAGTGCTGCAATATGAAGAAGCTGCTGTACTTTTTTCGGAAGATCTCCAAAACGATCAATCAGTTCTTCTGTCATATCATCCATCTCTTCTTCTGTTTCAATTGTGGCAATCCTCTTATAAATATCCAATTTTTGATACTCGTTTTTAATGTAAGATTCCGGAATAAATACATCTATATCAAGATCAATCGTTGTAGTGTAGTCTGCTTCTTCTTTTTCACCTTTCAACTGACTGACAGCCTCATTAAGCATCTTGCAGTACAAGTCATACCCAACTGCTGCCATATGACCACTTTGCGACTCTCCTAGAAGATTTCCCGCACCTCGGATCTCAAGATCACGCATTGCGATCTTGAATCCCGATCCAAGATCTGTAAATTCACGAATTGCAGCCAGCCTCTTCTCTGCAACTTCTTTAAGCATCTTATCCCTCTGATACAACAGAAATGCATATGCCATTCGATTGGATCTCCCAACTCTTCCTCGCAACTGATATAACTGCGACAGTCCAAATCGATCTGCGTCCTGTATAATCATCGTATTAGCATTCGCAATGTCCAGTCCTGTTTCAATAATTGTTGTCGATACAAGCACATCAATATCACCATTGATAAAATCATACATAATATCTTCCAACTGATGTTCATTCATCTGTCCATGTGCGTAAGATACTCTTGCATCCGGCACCAATTTCTGTACACGGAGTGCCACATCTGCAATATTTTCCACTCTGTTATAAACATAATAGACCTGTCCACCTCTAGCGAGTTCACGCTCAATTGCTTCACGGACCATCTCATCATTGTATTCCATTACATACGTCTGTATTGGCATACGATCCATCGGTGCTTCCTCAAGCACACTCATATCGCGAATTCCGATCAGACTCATATGAAGTGTTCTCGGGATTGGCGTTGCTGTCAGCGTCAGCACATCTATGTTTTCTCTTAATTTTTTAATTTTTTCCTTATGCGTCACACCAAAACGTTGTTCTTCATCTATGATCAGAAGTCCTAAATCTTTATATCCAACATCCTTTGAAAGCACTCTGTGTGTTCCGATCACGATATCAACCAGACCTTTTTTCAAATCCTCTACTGTTTTTTTCTGTTGCGCCTGCGTCCGAAAACGGCTCATCAGGTCAACACGCACCGGAAAATCTTTAAATCTTTGAATAAATGTATTATAGTGTTGCTGCGCAAGAATCGTTGTAGGTACAAGATAAACAACTTGTTTCCCTTCCTGCACTGCCTTAAAAGCTGCTCTTATCGCAATTTCAGTCTTACCATATCCTACATCTCCGCAGATCAGACGATCCATGATCTTCGTACTTTCCATATCTTTCTTTGTATCTTCAATTGCACGAAGCTGATCCTCTGTCTCTTCAAATGGAAACATCTCCTCAAACTCTCTCTGCCAGACCGTATCCGGTCCATAAACATAACCTTCTGTCTGCTGGCGCGTTGCGTAGAGTTTTACAAGATCTTTTGCGATTAACTGAACCGCTTTTTTTACCTGTCCTTTTGTTTTTTTCCACTGAGGTGTACCAAGCTTATTCAATTTCGGTGGCTTTGCATCTGCTCCTGCGTATTTCTGGATCAGATCCATCTGTGTTACCGGTATATATAGAATTCCTCCGTCCGCATAGGAAATTTTCATATAATCCCGAGTAACAGCATCTACTTCGACTTTCTCAATCCCCTGATAAATTCCAAGTCCGTGATTCTCATGTACCACATAGTCTCCCGGTTTAAGTTCGGCAAATTCCTGGATTTTTTTCCCTTCATAAGTTTTTCTTTTCTTTTTTTTCTTTTTCTTACCAAAAATATCAGATTCCGAGATGACCGTAAACTTTAACATTGGATACTCGTATCCCTCTGCAATATAACCACAGGTTACCATAATCTCTCCCGGATTCACCTGCCGTTCCATCTCTTCACTGTAAAAACTGCTCAGGTCATAATCTCTCAGATCTTCTGCAAGACGTTTTGCTCTTGTTCTTGAGCTCGAAACAAGAATCACGCGATACCCTGTTCTTTTCAGTTTCTTCAGATCTCGTGTCAGGAGCTCAAAACTGCTATTATACGGATTGACAGTTTTAACCTGCAGACTGTAGACAGACCTTACTTTAAACATTCCACATTTTGATTCCAACATGGTAAATGCAATTCCATAATACTTGTTCATCTTTCCAATCATATGATCTGTCTGTTCTACCTGAATCGGAATCTCATCTGCCTCGATACCTGCTTCTTCTCTGCTCTCCAAGCTGTGAAAGTACTCTTTTTCTACAATTTCTGCAGATTCTTGAAGACGTACCGGTTCATCCAAAAACAAGATTGTCTCCTTTACCGGAAAATATGCCAAAAAGCTTTCCGTTTCCATCTGCTTCCAGTTCTCAGTTGCCGGATAGATTTCTATTTCCTGTAAATTCTCTGTCGACCTCTGACTTTCCACATCAAAACTTCTAATAGAATCAACTTCATCTCCCCATAATTCAATTCGAACCGGATTCTCTTCTGTCAGTGGAAATACATCTAGAATCCCACCTCTGACTGCAAATTGTCCCGGACTTTCAACCTGGTTTTCCCTTTCATATCCTAATATCGAAAGGTTTTCCTGTAATTTCTGAAAATCCAACGCCTCTTCTGCATGAATCTTAATCCTGTTCCCGTACAGTTCTTCTTTCGATGGAAGCCCATCCAGAAATGCGTCCATTGTTGTAACTACAGTAATTGCTTCCCGTCCTTTCTTCTCTACAATCGCACGCAATACTTCCATACGTTTCCCTGTCAAAAATGCACCCTTAATATCTGCATGATAAAACAAAAGATCTCTTGCCGGATAAAACCATACATTTTCCTCCAGTACACGCCATTCTTCATAAGCCTGCTTTGCTTTTTCTTCACTGGAAAAAACGATGACTCTGTACTCAAAGCCATCGCTCAGTGCTTTCGCAAGATGTATCTTCTGTGAATTCACACATCCTGCGATCTGCTGGAAACCCGTTTTCTTTCTTCTCGAACTGACAATCTCCTGATAATCAGCCAGTTCTTTTAATGGTTCTAAAAAAGCTTGCATCTCTACTCGTCCTTCTTTTTACGATTATATTCGTTCATCGCTTCGCTCATCTGGTCACTCACGATCAGTTCCACCGCTTTTACCGCATTATCATAACCTTCGCTCATCAGTTCCTGTTCCGCCTTAGAAAAATGTCCTAAAACATAATCTACAAGATCATACTTCGGTGGTTTTTCTCCAACTCCTACTTTTATTCTCGGAAAAACCTGTCCGCCAAGATGTGCAATAATATTTTTTATTCCATTATGCCCACCTGCACTGCCTTTTGCACGAATTCTTAATTGTCCTACCCCCAGACTGATATCATCATAAATCACGATCAGTTCCGTCTCAGGATCCACTTTATAATAGTCAATCACACTTCGGATGCTCTCGCCACTAAGGTTCATATAAGTCTGCGGTTTTACCAAAATCACCTTCTGTCCTGCAATCATACCCTTTCCAATCAAAGCGCGATGCTTCTCCATAGTTACATCTATATTATATCTCTCAGAAAGTCGATCTATAACATCAAATCCGACATTATGTCTTGTTCCTTCGTATTCTTTCGTCGGATTGCCTAATCCTGCTATAATATACATCTTCTTCTTCCTTTCCTAAATGTGTTTTCCATCCTCTTCTTCCCACTGTAAGCAACACGGGCTTGTTGTCATATAACTTCCTCTTGCAAACAGCAATCTTTATTTTACCGCATGTATGAATATTTGTCATGCATATTTGCTCTGTAAATTCATAAATTATATAAAAAGGGGGGTCCTCATGAAATCAAAAACTAAAATCATTGTCCTTCATATGAAAGAGATCATCTATACTATTATTTTTGCTGCTCTTGGCATTCTTTTGATTCTTCTTCTGATTCTTATGTTCCATCCAAAAGAACCGTCTCCTGAATCCGATCCTCAATGCTGCATTGCTGAAACTAACATCTCTTCATAAGCAATTTGTAACTGTTCAGAGCCAAGCAAAATTTCATAAAACAGGTGTAAAATCCTTGCATTTTTTAGACTGTTTTTGAAATTTTATTTGGCGGATACGCCACACCGACGAAATGCGTAGCATTTTGGAGGTTGGCTCTGAACAGTTACAGCAATTTTTATATATTAGGAAAGAACTTTCCTAATATATAAAAAAGCCACAGTCCATCCTATCTGTGGCTTTTCAATTGCTTTTTCACAATTACTACGATTTTAATTCTGCTTATCCTTCTACGATCAGATAAGTACCATCCGGCAGTGCAAACACTTCAGAAGCCTCTTCCAATTCTTCCTCTGACATCCCGTCTACATCCATGCCATTCTCTTCAAAGTATTCTCTTACTTCAGCCAGAGATTCTACAACAACTGCCATACAGTCCTCCAGAAAAGCTTCTGCTGCCTCAAGGGTCTCTGCTACCGGTTCATCAAAAAGCTGCTCCTGCTTCTCCAAAAAAGTCTTCAGACACTCTTCATTGTACTCTCCCATTACTTCTCCTCCTGTTTCTTAACAATCTTTCGTATCTCTTCCGCTGAATCAACAATACATTCAGCTCCGTCCTCTAAAAGAGCTTCTCTTCCACGGAATCCCCAGGACACAAGAATTGTCTGCATCCTTGCCGCGTGCCCTGTTGCAAGATCCACTTCTGAATCTCCGATGTATGCTGCTTCTTCCGGCAAAACCCCAAATGAACTGGCAATCGTCAACGCGGCCGTCGGATCCGGTTTCTTAGGAACTCCATCCTTCTGCCCCTGTATATAGTCAAAAAGTTCTTTCCCAAATACTTCTTCAACCACATGGACGGCCTGTCTGTCTGGCTTGTTTGACAAAACTGCAAGTTTGATACCACTCTCTTTCAACTGCTGCAACATCTGTGGAATTCCTTCGTACGGAGCAACCTTATACATACAATTTGCATCAAATATCCTGGCATACGCTTCCACCGCCTCTTCAAGATGACACAGTTTTGTATCCCCGCCTGCCTTTAATGTCCGTTCAAGCAGAACCTTCGCTCCATCTCCAACGAACTGCCGGCACTGTTCCTTTGTGATCTGTGGCATTCCAATCTCTTTCATCGTCTCATTGACTGAATATTCCAGTGAATCCAATGTGTTTGTCAACGTTCCATCCAGATCAAAAATACAAGCCTTTATCATAGCTGCCTCCATACTTTATCATTGGTTACATTACACCATAACCATATCTGCTCTTTTCTGTTACTTTCTGTAACATTTTCTTCCCATTTATCATAGTATGAAGTCATAAAAATTTCAATACTTTCTCTCTATTTTCCAAGAAGATATTGTCTCATTGTTTTTAAAGCATTTTTCTCTAAACGGCTCACCTGTGCCTGCGAAATTCCTATCTGTTCCGAAACTTCCATCTGCGTCTTTCCTTCAAAAAATCGTAAACGGATCAACCGTCTCTCTCTTTCATTCAGCCGTTCCATCGCAGCTTCTAAAGACAACTCTTCCACCCAGTTTTCTTCTCTGTTCTTCTTATCACTGACCTGATCCATCACATACAGTGCATCGCCACCATCATTATACACCGGTTCCTGAAGACTCATTGGTGTCTGTACTGCATCCAGTGCATAAACTACTTCTTCTTTT